>Ga0070730_10005737_pt1 | contig 10667 bp, 12 predicted proteins | sample Coa_R1_3_FD_66447 | JGI IMG/M metagenome (GOLD analysis project Ga0070730, IMG submission 66447) | Surface soil microbial communities from Centralia Pennsylvania, which are recovering from an underground coalmine fire - Coalmine... | ecosystem: Environmental > Terrestrial > Soil > Unclassified ... | reverse complement strand
TTGTTGAGCCGGCCGCCCTTGAGGCCGACACGGACCCCGAAACCGACGCGCCAGGCTCCGAAGTCGTTGAGAGCCTGGACGACGTGTTGCAGGCGCTGGCCGAGCTCTGCCAGGCGTTCCACGCGCCCAGCCGCGTTGCGGGGTTCTCGGGCGACGTGCTGGCCGCCTGCTGCCGAGAGCTGATGGACCGCGCCCGCCGCGCCGATGCTTTCACCTACTCCCACGGCTACGCCGTTTTGTCGTCCGAGTCGCGTAGCGCAACTTACTGGCGGTCGCAGGTTGACATTGTGGTGTCGCCCTGACACTCATAGGGCGACCCTAGGGAGACCGCGACATGCCCAAGAAGCCAGACCACTACGAGCCGCGGTTTGAAGGTGGTCGCGCGATTGGGTGGCGTATCCACCACCCCGGCGCCGCCGACTACGACCGTTGGCCGGCGCACTACATTCAAACGCCGGAAGAGTTGGAGCTGTGGCGGACGCCGTTGAGCCAGGGGAGCGAGGCCAAGTCCGAGCGCCTGGGGGTCAACCCCAAGGACGCCATCGGCTCCCGAAAGATGAGCTTCAACAGCATCCCGAAGCGCGCGCTGGGCGAGGTCGCGCTTGCCATGATGGAAGGCGCGCTCAAGTACGAGCCGAAGAACTGGCGCGACGCGCCGGTGCGCCTGACCGTCTACACGGACGCGATCTGCCGGCATACCTTCGCATTGGAGGAAGGCCAGGACTGCGCGCCGGACGGCGCCAAGCTCCACCACCTCGCCTATATCGCCGCCGGCGCCCTGATCGCGCTCGACGCCCTCCTGCATGGCTCGCTCGTGGATGATCGGGTAGCGCCCTCTACGGACCCCGATTTTATGGCCGCGCTGAACGGGCGCGCGGCGGAACTCATCGCCGCCCTGGGCAAGCCGGCCCTCGCGTAGGTCTCCCCCGTGTCGGACGTTGATGAGTACCTTTCAGCCAGGGGCATAGCCCCAGAGGTCGCCGCGGCGGCCGGGCTGTTCGACGTTCAGAACGCCGCGGCGATCTACGAGGACTTCCGCCAGGCGCCGGCGCTGATCATCCCGTACCTGGACATCCGCGGCGAGCCGGTGGCGTTCCAGCGCGACGGCGAGGATCTGGCGTTCTGCCGGGTTCGCTACATGGGCGAGCTGCCGCCCCAGCGCGGCCGCAAGAAGCCCATGCGCTACACGCAGCCGTCCGACAGCGGGTGCCGCGCCTACTTCCCGCCGGGCCCTGACTGGCTGGCCCTGGCCGCCAATCCGGCGGAGCCGCTGATGGTCACTGAGGGCGAGATAAAGGGCCTGGCGGTGTCCACCTACGTGGCGCCGTGCATCGGGCTGGGCGGCGTCTCCAACACGGTGCGGGACGGGCAGTTCCTGCCGGAGCTGGCCGAGTTCGTGTGGGAGGGCCGCGAGGTCTACATCTGCTTCGACTCCGACGCCGTGGACAATCCGAAGGTGACGGCGGCTGAGGCGCGCCTGGTCGAGGAGCTGCAGACCAAGCGCGGCGCGCGCTGCCGCCTCATGCGCATCCCGCCGGGTGAAGGCGGCGCCAAGATGGGCGTGGACGACTACCTGGTGGCCTATGGCTCCGACGCGGTGCTGTCCCTGGTGGCCGACGCGCAGGATCTCTACGCGCTCGACGCGAAGGTGGTCACGCTGAACCGCTCGTGCGCCTGGATCGAGCAAGAAGGGCTGATCTACGACCTGGAGACGCGGGCGTGGATCACCAAGGACAATTTCGTCAGCGGCGGCCGGTTCTCCTCGCTCAAGCACTACGTGCCGGCGAAGAAGGGCGGCGACGTCAAGACGGTACAGGTCGCCAAGACCTGGCTGACCCACCCCCACGCCCAGCGCTTCGCGGCCGCCGTGTTCCGCCCGGGTGAGGGCGACGTGGTGCTGAACGATGGGAGCCAGACGTGCCTGAACCTGTGGACAGGCTGGGAGGAGCGGCCCGGCGACGTGACCCCGTTCCTTGAGCTCTCCGAGTTCCTGTTCAGCCGGATGGAGGCGAAGGACCGCGAGCTGCTGATTAAGCTGTTCGCCTACAAGTTCCAGAACCCGCAGGAGAAAATCCCGCTGGCGGCCGTGCTGATCGGGCCGCAGGGCTGCGGCAAGTCGTTGTGGGCGCGGTGCATCCGCGAGGCCTGCGGCCCGCATGGCGTGCCCCTGCCGTCCAGCGCCCTGCACGCCGATTTCAGCGAGTGGCAGGAGGGCTCGCTCGTCGCGACGATCGACGAGGCCGAGGAGATGGACATGCTCAAGGGCCGGGACGTGCTCAAGAGCATGATCTCGGAGAAGCGCCGCAGCATGAACGCCAAGTACCGGCCGGCGCGGCCTATCGAGACCTTCTACCAGATCATCATCACGTCCAACTCGCGCGCCGCCGGCGCCTTCACCTCCGATGACCGGCGCATGATCGTGGTGGACTGCCCGCCGAAGCGGGAGACCGCCTTCTATGACCGCGTGCTGGACTGGCTGCGGGGCGGCGGCGCGCGGTGCCTGGCCCACTGGCTGCTGCACTACGAGCTAGGCGGCTGGCGCCCGCCCGCCCAGGCCCCGCTGACGGCTGAGAAGCACATGGCCTACGTCGAGGGCCTGAGCCCCGTCCAGAGGTTCGCCGAGGACTGCCGCACGGCCGACGAGAACCGGGTCAAGCAGTGGCTGGACGGCGCCGTGGCGTGGGGTGAGGTCAACGTGACCAGCAGCAACCCGGCCATCGCGACGCAGGCGCGCGCAGTGCTCGACGCGGCGCCACAGTGGCAGGTTCGGCCGATCTACACGCCCGACGAGCTGGCCCTCATGCTCCCGATGTTCGCCGAGCAGAGCGGCGCCGGCCGCGTGGGCAAGCGCACCGGCGGCGGCGAGATCTCGCGCCAGTTGCGGGACGCTGGTGTCCCCTACCTGCGGTGCAAGGATGACCCCAAGGGCTTCCGCTGGCGTGGCAAGGTGCATCAGTTCCTCGTCATCGCCGACATGGCGGAGTGGTCCGAGCCGCTGTCGCAGGCGGACTTCGACCGCTGCATGAAGGACTTCCCGCGGTACGCGCAGATCAAGGCGCGGAGGGCGGCAGGATGACGCCCACCGAAGCCGCGCGCCTGCTGAACCTGCAGCCGGACGCTCCCGCATCTGAGGTGCGCGAAAGTTACGCGCGCGCCGTGAAGGCGGACCACCCCGACCACGGCGGCGCCGGGTCTCTCCTGGCCACTCTGAAGGAGGCGCGTGACGCCCTCCTGTCGCACAGTGCAATTGCACCTTGCAACTTGTGTCGCGGTGTGGGATACGTGCGGTCAAGATTTGGGGCGCAGCGCTGCACAGCCTGCGAAGGATCTGGAGACCGACCGTGAGCTTTCAGAGGCCAACTATTCCGGAGAGCATGGGCCGCTGCGCCGATCTCTACCACGACGTGCGCGAACTTCGTTTGGCCATGGCCAAGGAGGTTGAGGCTGTCGAGGAGTTCGAGCGCGAGATTAAGCAGCACATCATCGACAACCTGTCGAAGTCCGACGACACGGGCGCGGCAGGCCTGCGCTACCGGGCGCAGATCATCACCAAGGTGAAGCCGACCGTTGAGGACTGGCCTGCGCTGCAGGCGCACGTCCGGTCCACCGGCGACTTCGACCTTTTCCAAAAGCGCATCAGCGACAAGGCCGTGGCCGACCGCTGGAGCGACAGCGTCGAAATCCCTGGGGTCGGCCGCTTCAACGCGGTGGACGTCAGCGTGACCAAGATCTGACGGAGCAGAACATGAGCACCGCGCTTGTCCCCATCAGCCAGCAGTGGGCCCAGCAGGCCCAGCAGGCCCAGCAGGAAGAACCGCCGGCCGAAGGCCTGTGGGTCTCCACCAAGTCCGGCGTCCTGTCGATCGGCGACGACGAGATGCCCGGTAACCAGATGTACGTGGTCATCTTGGACCACTACCGGGAGAACACCTATTTCTCGGAGCGCTACAGCGCCGACGTGAAGGTGCCGCCGAAGTGCTACGCCTTTGGCCGCGGCGCCGACGCCGACGAGATGGGCCCGCACGAGTCCATGAAGGCCAGCCTGGCGTGGGAGGGCGGCTACTTCGAGCCGCAACACGACACCTGCCAGGGGTGCCCCATGAACGAGTGGGGCACGGCCGACACGGGCCGCGGCAAGGCCTGTCAGAACCGCCGGCGCCTGATCTTGCTGCCGGCCGGCTACTGCACGCCGAAGAAGGGCTCCCGCGACTTCGACGTGGAGCTGTTCACCGACCCGGCGCACTACCAGACGGCCGACGAGGCGCAGATGAAGCTGCCCGTCACGAGCTCGAAGGAGTTCAGCAAGTACGTGTCGCAGTTGGGCGCGCAGTTCCAGCGCCCGCCGCACGGCGTGCTGACCCGCATCTACCTTGAGCCGCATGCCGGCGACCAGTTCCACGTCAAGTTCGAGATGGTCGAAGAGGTGCCGGACGACCTGGCCCAGATCATCATGGACAGGAACACCGCCTGTCGTGAGCGCGAGTTCCGCGGCTACGCGCCGCCGGAGGAGATCCCGCAGCAACGCCAACCCGGCTCGCTGCGCGGCGTCGGGAGGCGCTGACCTAGCCCCCGCGACCGGCCCTCCCCCTCCCCAGCCGGTCGCACACTGTCCCCGGTCGAGTTTAGGCCAGCACCGAGAGCACGTCCGTCGCCAAGGGCGGCACACCTCGGCCGGGGACTTCTTTGCCTGGAGTCCGACATGCGCCACGTCATGGTTGACCTTGAGACCTTGGGCACCGTGCCCGGCTGCTGCATCCTGAGCATCGGCGCGTGCGCCTTCGACCCGGATACGGGCGAGGTGTCGGACGACACGTTCTACACCGCCATCGACACTGACAGCCAAGCCGCCCACGGCATGACGCAGTCGCCTTCGACCTTGGCGTGGTGGGCGAAGCAGAGCGAGGAGGCGCGTCGCGTCTTCACAGATCCTGACCGGCAGGAGCTGCCCCAGGCGCTGGTGGCGTTCAATGCCTGGCTCGCGAAGTTCCCGAACGTGCTGGTCTATGGCAACGGCGCCGACTTCGACAACCCCATACTCGCCGCAGCCTACGACGTCGCCGGGGTGCCCCAGGGTTGGAAGCCCTACAACGGCCGCTGCTACCGCACGCTGAAGGCCCTGGCTCCGTCGCTGAAGCTGGTTCGCGAGGGGACGCATCACAACGCCCTCGGCGACGCCATCAGCCAGGCCAAGCACCTCTGCGCGATCGTGACGGCCTCCGGCGGCCTGCTGAACCTGGCCTAGGAGATCCACATGGGCACGAAGCTTAACCCCGGCAAGTTCGACTGCCACGCCAAGGCGGAAGACGAGGAGCCGCTGTTCACCCTCCTGGCCCGCGACCCGCTGGCGCACGGCCTGGTGGAGCTCTGGGCTCACCTGCGCAGCGGCTCCATTTACGAGGCTGTGTTTTGCTTCGGCTACCTGTGCGCCCAGGTGGGCCGCGTGACTGAGCTTGAGGCCCCCGACAGCCCCAAGGTGACGGAGGCCATGTCCTGCGCAGCTGACATGCGCACTTGGCTCGCAGACCGCCAGGCCTGATCAATGCAGCCGCCCATCGTCCTAGACTTCGAGACCCACGCCATCGCCGGCCGCCCCGCGTACCCGCCGGAGCCGGTGGGCCTCGCGGTCTGGGACATGGCCGCGCCCGTCTCCGAGGCCTACTACCTCGCCTGGGGCCACCCGACCGGGAACAACGCGACGCCGAATGATGCGCTTCGCGTCCTGTGCGAGGCTTGGACCAGCGGCCGGCCGCTGCTTTTCCACCACGCCAAGTTCGACACGGCCATCTGCTACGAGAAGCTTGGCCTGCCGCGCCTGCCCTGGGACCGCGTGCATGACACGATGTTCCTCGCCTACCTCTATGACCCGCACGCGCGGCGCCTGGACCTGAAGGGCCTGGCAGAGGACTTGCTCGGCGACCCGCCGGAGGAGCGCGACGAGGTCCATGACTGGATCTGGGCCCACCGCGCGCAACTGCGCGAGACCTACGGCCTGAACATCGCCAGCCGGAGCGGCCTGGGCGCCTTCCTCGCCTACACGCCCGGCGAGCTGTGCGGCCGCTACGCCATCGGCGACGTGACGCGCACGGGCCGCCTGTTCGAGGCCCTGTGGCCGGCGGTCCTGGCGGACGGCATGCGCGGCGCCTACGATCGCGAGCGCCAGCTCCTGCCCATCCTCATGGAGAACGAGGAGCGCGGCATCCGCGTGGACCTGGCCGGCCTGGAGGCCGACCTTGAGCTCTACGGTGAGGCCTTCGACTACGCCGAGGACTGGCTCCGCTCGACGCTGAAGGCCAGCGGCCTGAACTTCGACGCGGACCAGGACGTGGCCAATGTGCTCCTGCAGCGCGGTCTGGTGGTCGAGGCCGACTTCCCGCGCACGGCGCCGACCAAGGCGCATCCCCACGGCCAGCTCAGCATGGCGAAGGACGCGCTCAAGCCGGAGATGTTCTCTGACCCCCGCATCGCCAGCGCGCTGGGCTACCGCAACCGCCTGGCCACCTGCCTCAAGATGTTCATGCGCCCCTGGGCGGAGCAGGCGTCGAAGCGCGGAGGCATCATCTCGCCGAACTGGAACCAGACCCGCGGCGCCGAGCGCGGCGGCACGCGGACGGGCCGGCCGTCCACCTCCGACCCGAACCTGCTGAACATCAGCAAGGATTTTGAGGGTCGGTCGGACGGCTACCTGCATCCCGACTTCTTCCCCGACGACTTCCCGCACCTGCCGCTCTGCCGGAAGTATCTGCTGCCCGACGACGGCCACTGCTGGCTGCACCGCGACTTCAGCGGCCAGGAGGTGCGCATCTTCGCCCACTACGAGTCGGGCGAGCTCAACCGGGCCTACAACGACAACCCCAACCTGGACCCGCACGCCTGGGTCTCGGAGGAGATCGTCAAGGCGACCGGCTTCGAGCTGGAGCGCACGCGGACCAAGAACGTCACCTTCTCGCGCCTCTACGGCGGCGGGCTGGACGCCATCCTGCGCCAGGCGCGCTGTGGCTCGCGGGCCGAGGCCAAGCAGATCAGCGACGCCCACGACGCCGGCCTGCCGGGCCGCAAGATCCTCGTGGACGAGATCAAGAAGCTGGCCGCGCGCCGCATCCCAATCCGCACCTGGGGCGGCCGGCTCTACATGCCGGAGCCGCCCGGGAAGGATGGCCGCAGCAAAGACTACAAGCTGATCAACTACCTGTGCCAGGGCGGGGCGGCCGACTACACCAAGCAGTCAATCATCGACTGGTACAATCACCCCGACCGCGACCCCGACGCCCGGTTCCTCGTCACCGTCTACGACGAGAACAACATCACCGCGCCCGACGAGATCCGCGTGCAGCAGATGGCCGTGCTGCGCGAAACCATGGAGGTCCGCCGCGGGCTGACTGTCCCCATGCTGAGCGACGCCAAGTGGGGCTACGCCTGGGGCGCGCTGACCAAGGGCGAGCCAGCATGACCGTATACGTCGATCAGGCTCGAAACCAGTTTCGCCGGATGGTCATGAGCCACATGCTCGCTGATACCATAGCAGAGCTGCACGAGATGGCCGCGCTGATCGGGATGCGGCGTGACTGGTTCCAGCCGTTCAGCTTTCCACACTACGACGTGGCGCAAGGGCGCCGTGCTGAGGCGGTGAAGCTGGGGGCTGTCGAAATTAGCCGCCAGGAGACCGCGGCGTTGATGCGGCGCCTGCGCGCTGATCCCGAATTTATGGCCGCCTGGAAGGCGGAAGTGTCAGCATGACCGACCGCCGCCAGCGCATCTGGGCGAAGCTGATGGCGCGCACCACGGTGTTGCCCTGCGGCTGCTATCGCTGGGAAGGCCCCGACTCTGGCGACGGTCGCGGAGGCGGCTATGGGCGCTTCTCGTGCGACGGCGCCACGATGGCCACGCACATCGCCGGCTGGACCGTCAAGAACGGCCCGATCCCGCCGAAGAAGCAACTGGATCACACCTGCGACTGCTGCCCAACGGGCCGGCGGTGCTGGAACCCCGACCACCTGGAGCTGGTGACGCACCTGCGCAACCAGCGACGCCGCGCCCAGCGCGCGAAGGAGCGACCCCATGAGCCCGCAACCGCATCTGCCTGATGCCTGGAGCTACAGCGCCTGGTCCGACTACGAGACCTGTCCGCTGAAGTACCATGGCCGCCGCGTGCTGAAGCTGCCGGAGCCGCCCAGCGACGCGCTGGCCGAGGGCAACCGCTTCCATGCGCAGGTGGCCAAGCACATCACCGTGCCCAGCGCGCCGGCGCCTGACCGGCCCATCCACGCCCGAATTGCGCCGATCGTCGCGCAGCTTCGCGAGACGGAGAGCAAGACGGTCGAGCAGCAGTGGGGCTTCACGCGGACCTGGAAGCCCACCGGCTGGTTCAGCCGCGGCGCCTCGGCCACCTGGCTGCGTGTCGTGCTGGACGTCGGCGTGGCCTACCCGGATGGTGAGGCGATCGTCGGCGACTGGAAGACAGGCAAGCGCTACGACAGCAACGACGAGCAGATGGAGCTGTTCGCTATCGCCACCTTCGCCCAGTGGCCACACGTCACCTCGCTAGAGACCCGCCTGTGGTACGTGGACAACGGCCATGAGGAGTGCGCGGGGTTCAAGCGCAGCGAGCTCGCGTCCCTGACGGCGAAGTGGGAGACCCGCGCTCTCACCATGCTCGCGGATCGCACCTGGGCGCCCAAGCCGAACGACAAATGCCGGTTCTGCGTGCGAGCCCGACAGGCCGGCGGCGACTGCCGGTTCGGCTGATCTGTCGCAAGGTGACGCTCAATGTCAAAATACGGCGATATTTTGGTTGATATACCGATTGACTTATGTCATACGGCCACTGCGCTAGGTTGCGCAGGGACGGAGACCACTTATGCAAGCCACCGCGAGGCGGCCAAAGGGAACCCCGAAGGTGAAGGAGCGCGTCAAGGGCGCGCTGGTGAAGCCGGAGTTCACCCTGAAACTCATGGGGCACGCAGGCCCCACTGCTGCAGCGAAGATGATCGGCACATCGCCGGGCACGCTTCACAAGGCGCGCAATGCCGGCATGATCAGCCAGCCGCTGGAAGTCGCGGCGCGCGGCATCTGGCGCGAGCAGGGCTACAGCGACATGGAGGCGGCTCAGCGCGAGCCACCGCCGCGCACGGCAGATCTCAACGAGGCGGTTCACTCGCCAACGGCGGAGGGCACTGTGCTCATGCTGGTGCAGGTGCCGCGCGGTCGAGAGACCATCATCCAAAAGACCGTCGAAGCGGTCGGCGGGACCGTAACCGTTCAAGCTTGACGCTCGGGCGTGTCGCAGTAACACTGCGGCATGACGCCCGAAGGACGCGAACAGAAGGACTTCAGATCGTGGCTCAAGGGCCGCGGTCTAAAATTCGTTCGCCTGGCCCTGATGCCCGGCGTGCAGGCTGGCTGGCCCGACTGGATCATCCTGCTACCCGTGTGGCCCCTCCTCATCGAAATGAAGAAGCCGGAGCTGCGTGGGAAAGACGGCCGCTCAGAGCGGCAGAAGCTGCGTCACGCCGAGCTGCTGGAGCTGGGCTATGATGTCGTCACGGTCTACAGCGCAGACGAGGCGATTGGAGCCGTCCTGGCGGCCCTGGACGCCAGAGCCCTACCAGCTCCGTGGCAGTGCGCACCTGCAGTCGGCCGGCGCGGCGGTGCTGTGGCTGGACCCGGGCATGCGCAAGACGTCGATCGTCCTGCACGCCTTCTGCGCCCTGAAGGCCGCGGGGGTCGCCCGCAAGATGCTGGTCGTGGCGCCGAAGCGCGTCTGCGAGCTGGTGTGGCGGCAGGAGGCGGCGAAGTGGGAAGAGTTCCGCCATCTCACGTTCCGCCTGCTGCATGGGCCCAAAAAGGCCAAGCTCCTCGCTGAGGACGCCGATGTCTACCTGATCAACCCGGAGGGCGTCGTCTGGCTGGCGAAGCAGTTCGCCAACCGCCCTGACCTGTGGCCGTTCGACACCGTCACCTTCGACGAGCTGACCAAGTTCAAGAACAGCCAGTCTGAGCGGTCGAAGGCGCTGCGCGGCCGCACCATCCAGGGCCGGGCCCTGCCGAACCTCCTGAAGCGGACCCAGCGCCGCTGGGGGATGACCGGCACGCCGAACCCCAACGGCTACATGGACCTGTTCGGCCAGTTCCTCATGCTCGACGACGGCGCGGCCCTGGGCCGGTTCGTCACCCACTACCGCGACACCTATTTCAGCGTGGGCTGGAACGGCTTCGACTACGAGCTGCAGCCGGGCGCCGAGAAGCGCATCCAGGCGCGGCTGAAGCCCTACGTGTTCGCCCTCGACTCCGCCGACTACCTGGCCCTGCCGGAGGTGATGGACGATATCATTGAGATCGAGCTCGACCCGGAGGCGCGCGCTGCCTACGAGGCCATGCGCAAAGACCTGGTGACGCGCCTGCCGGATGGCACCCTAGAGGCCGCCAACAAGGCCGTGGCCTACTCCAAGCTGAGCCAGATGGCCGGCGGCGCGGTCTACATGGAGGACGGCTCCGTGCAGGAGCTGCACAGCGCCAAGCTCGACGCCCTGTCGGACCTGATCGACGAGCTGGGCGGCGAGCAGATGCTCATTGGCTACGAGTTCGAGCACGAGAAGGACCGCCTGAAGGCCCGGTTCGGCAACCGCATGGCGTTCCTGTCGGACGCGCGCACGTCTGCCGCGGCCGAGGAG
>Ga0070730_10005734_pt1 | contig 10671 bp, 8 predicted proteins | sample Coa_R1_3_FD_66447 | JGI IMG/M metagenome (GOLD analysis project Ga0070730, IMG submission 66447) | Surface soil microbial communities from Centralia Pennsylvania, which are recovering from an underground coalmine fire - Coalmine... | ecosystem: Environmental > Terrestrial > Soil > Unclassified ... | reverse complement strand
AGCCGCACTAGTAGCTCAAAACGTCTCCCCCGGAAACGAAAGTCATCTTGGGAATTCGGCGCTGTTGCTGATCGCACTGGTTTCGGGTGTCGCGTCTTTTCGCTGTTATGGCGCATACCGGAATTTTTCCAGGGAATTCGCGGTCGCAGTCTGGCGAGAATTTTCGAACTTTGATGTAGTTGTGCCTGCGCCAGCCGTGCGGATGCTGCCCCCACCAAATTCAGGAGCCAAATCGCCCGACGCGGTCTGATCTATACCACCTGATTTGCACTGAAACCACTGATCGAACATTGGTTTTTCCGTGTTTTTTCGGCATCTCAGCGTCTCCACGGTGGGGCTTTGCTTCACTTCTTCCCAAGCTTTTCAGAACTTCTGAACACTACCTGGCCACCCACGATGGTTGCCACTATTTTTCCTTGTAAATTCCAGCCATCAAAAGGCGAGTTCTTTGATTTCGATAACGACTTGGCCGCCTGATAGGTCCACTTTCTGGCTGGATCAAAAATTGTGACATCGGCGTGTGATTTCACGGCCAAAGATCCGCGTCCTGCCAAGCCGATGACACGCGCCGGATTCACCGTAAGCAGCTCAACAATCCGTTTGAGCGGGAGCTTCTGCTGCTGATGCAGGATGGAGATGCATAGGCCCAGGGCCGTTTCCAGCCCGGTGATTCCGAAGGGCGCCAAATCGAATTCTGCATTCTTCTCATGGTGGGCATGAGGCGCATGGTCGGTGGCGACGCAATCCACAGTTCCGTCGGCCAGCCCGGCGAGCAGGGCTTCGCGGTCGGCCCGTGAACGCAGCGGCGGATTCATCTTGAAATTGCTGTCGTAATCATGCACGTCTTCATCCACCAGCGCGAAGTGATGCGGGGTGACTTCGCAGGTCACGCGCAGCCCCTCGCGTTTCGCTTGCCGGACGGCTTCCAGGGCGGCCGTGGCGGAGAGATGGGCCACGTGCAGGTGACCCTTGGTTTCAGCCGCCAACTCGATATCTCTTTTCACGATGGAGCTTTCCGCTTCCGCAGGCCAGCCCCGCAAGCCGCGACGGAAGGCAGCCGGTCCGGCATTCATGGTGGCTCCCGGAGTCATCCGCGTGTCTTCTGCATGCTGCACGACCGGCATGTTCAGCCGGGCGGCAGCCAGCAACGCCTCGCGCATGATTTCTTCGTGCAGGATGGGCTTACCGTCGTCGCTGACTGCGACCGCTCCGGCCCGATGAAGCGTCGCATAGTCCGTAAGCCTCTCCCCCAAGCTTCCTACGGTGGCCGCGGCGATCGGGAAGACATTCACCGCGGCCTGTCGCTCAGGGTCCTGCATCCAGCGGGTGATTGCGGGAGCGTCGTTGATGGGAGCGGTATTCGGCATGGGACAGACTGAGGTGAAGCCTCCGGCCGCCGCCGCCATCGTGCCCGTGGCAATCGTCTCTTTGTGCGATTGGCCTGGCTCGCGCAGATGAACATGGATGTCAATGAATCCGGGAGACACGATCAATCCGGCGGCATCGACAACCTGATCGGCTGCGCCCTGAATCTTGCCCGTGGCAGCGATCTCAGCCACGATGCCGTCTTTGATCAAGAGATCATAGTTGCCATCGAGATCCTGGGAGGGATCGAGGAGACGGCCATTTTTGATCAGCATGGTTTTCATTCGAGCCCTCGCCTCTAAAACCTAAGACCTTTTTGCCACGAATTTACGCGAATGAACACGAATTTTGTCACGTACCTACTGGCAATCCATTCGATTATCATGCACGAAAGTTATTCGTGTTAATTCGCGTGCATTCGTGGCAAATCATTTCGTCACGCCTGTACAAATACATAGCAGCGCCATTCTCACAAACACTCCATTCGCTACTTGCTCTTCGATCACTGATTGCGGCGAATCGGCCACTTCGCTTTGGATTTCCATGCCTCGAACCATCGGCCCGGGATGCATCACCAGGGCGTCGCTCTTGGCCAGCTTGAGCCGTTCGGTGGTCAACTGGTAGTGCGTGATGTACTTGAGGATGTCGATATCCAACCCTGCCAGTCGCTCCTTCTGCACGCGCAGCATCATGACTACATCGGCCTTCCGGACGGCATCTTCCAGCCGCCGGCTGATGGTGATGCCAGGAGCAAGCGTGACGGCCACTTCGGGAAGAAACTCCAGGGGGCCGCACAGCGTAACCTCAGCCCCAAATTTGGAAAGCAAATGAACATTGGACCGCGCGACTCGGCTGTGCTGGATGTCGCCGACCAGCACCACTTTCAACCCTTTAAGGGTCTTCTTGTGCCGGAGCATAGTATAGGCATCCAGCAGCGCCTGTGATGGATGTTCGTGCATGCCATCGCCGGCGTTGATGATCGGGACGCGCAGATTTCGCGCCAAGACGTTGGGCGCGCCCGAACAAGGATGCCGAAGCACGATGCAATCCGGCCCCAAGGCTTGCAGGGTCTTGCCCGTATCCACCAGGGTCTCGCCCTTTTCAATACTGGAGGCAGTGGCGTTGATGACCGAGGTGTGTGTGCCCAGCAGTTTGGCGGCAAACTCAAAAGATACCCGGGTGCGGGTGGAAGGCTCATAAAACAGGAGAGCGATGCGTTTCCCGTGCAGCAGCGGGCGAGGACGACCGGAGTGCATTTTTCGAGCCAGCTTGAGAATGGAGATGATCTCGTCTCGACTGAGACTCTCCAGGTCAAGCAGAGAACGGGGGCGGGCCATACTGGCTACGATACACGCTCCACGAGAACGACTTGTTCCTGCTGATCGATTTCGTTGAGTCTGACTTCCACAATTTCCCTGTCGGTGGTCTGGACCGTGCGCCCGATAAAGGCTGCTTCAATGGGCAGTTCGCGGTGGCCACGGTCAATCAGCACGCAAAGCTGCACCCGCCGGGGACGGCCATGATCAAAGATGGCGTCCATGGCAGCACGGGTGGTTCGACCGGTGTAGAGAACGTCATCCACAAGGATCACGTTCTTGTTGTTGATCTCCACGCCCAGAGGATTGCTCTTTTGAATGACCGGGCTTACTCCTACGGTGGAGAGGTCATCGCGATACAGAGTGATGTCCAGGACGCCAGTGGCGATGGGCTTCTTCTCGATCTTCTGGATGAGGCTCGACAGCCGGCTGGCCAAAGGAACGCCACGCCGCTTGATTCCAACCAGCACCAGGTCTTCAATTCCGTTGTTCTTTTCCACGATCTCATGGGCCAGACGGACGAGAGTGCGCTCGATCTCCGAGGCGGACATGATGCGTCCTTTTTCCTGGAGGTTCGGCAAACGATGTACAGGAGTGGAATTCATAGCTTACCGCATGATATCCGATGAAGGCGAAATGAGCCAAACGGAGACTGGGGAGATTTGTAATTGATAATTTGTAAGTTGTAATTTGAAGCCAGAAAGCCCACCACGTGGCAGAGCACCAACCAAACTCTTTTTAACCACCAGAGGACACAACGTAGCAGAGCCACAACCAAAAAACTTAACACGGATGCCACTGATCTGAACTGATAAATACTGATCAGCAAGATTTGTAATCAGAGGGAGGAATTGATTTTGGGCCGAACAATTTGGAAACTTGCAAGAAAAACCACGATTTCGAAACACCTTGTAGTGCAGAGGGGCGCAGAGAGCTGTTTTTTGAAATTGATAATTTGCAGTTTAAACCGCAAGAACGTCCATCATGATTCACTCTTAGGTCCTTGCGGATTAGGTGGCGCCGCCGGCGGCGCTCCTTTGCGCTTCTGCACCGCCTGGCGGAGAAGATATTCGATCTGGCCATTGACACTGCGCAGCTCGCTCTGCGCCCAGGCTTCCAGGTCGGCCCAGAGCGCAGGATCTATGCGCAGCAAAAATGGTTTGCGTTCTGCCATTCCTCAGCCCCTTAAGTGTAGAGCGTGCCGGTGTTGATCACAGGATGTACCTCGGCTTCACCGCACAGCACGACCATCAGATTGCTGACCATGGCGGCTTTGCGCTCGTCGTCGAGTGTGACGACATTCTTATCGGCCAGCTCCTTGAGCGCCATGTCCACCATGCTGACCGCCCCGTGGACGATCTTTTGCCGGGCCGCGATCACCGCTTCTGCCTGCTGGCGGCGGAGCATGGCCTGGGCAATTTCCGGGGCATAAGCCAGATGGGTCAGCCGCGCCTCATCCACGGCCACGCCGGCCTTCGCCAGCCGTTGCCGCAGCTCGGTACACAGGGCCTGTGAAACTTCTTCCACGTTGGTGCGCAGCGTGGGTTCATTCTCTTCGCCGTGGTCGTAGGCATACTGGCTGGCCAGGTGGCGCAGGGACGATTCGCTTTGCGTGGTCACATAGTTCTCGTAGTTGTCCACGTCAAACATGGCTTGCGCGGAGTCGCTCACGCGCCACACCACTACCGCCGCGATTTCAATGGGGTTGCCGCCTTTATCGTTGACCTTGAGTTTGTCGCCGTTCAGGGTGCGGGCGCGGAGCGAAATCTTGTTACGGCTCAGCGTTTTTTGTGTGGGAGCGACCGGAGGAGCGACTCCCTGGAGAGCGGCCCTCCTGGCCTGCAACGATCCGACCTGCATCGGCCCGTTGGAGTAAAACGGATTGCCCCAATGAAAGCCGCTGGTGCGCACCGTGCCCTTGTATTTACCAAACAACACCAGCACCCGGGCTTCGTTGGGCTGCAAAGTGAACAGGCCAGTGAGCAGAATGATCAGGACCGGCAGGAGCAGGATGCCGGGTGTCAGCAACTCGAAATGAGGATGCCCGATGGTTTCCACTCCATCTTTGATGGCAAAGACCACCATCGCCAAATCGGCCAGCAGAAGCCCAAGCAGCGTAACCAGCATGACCCAGCCGTTGGGAAGCCCTACCACCCGCTCTTGATTTACCACTGCAACTTGATTGTTATTCATAGTTTTGCCGTCCTTCGTTAGCAACCTATTGGTTGATATTTAAGTGATATCATAAAGATATCCAACAAGCAAGAGAATTTTTGGGGGGGATGAACTGGGACATTGAGACAAGGTGCATTTTTATTGGCTAAAAACTGCTCTGGATATGGCTTCCCTGCCCCCATTGGAATCTGCTCCTTACCTGTAAATTGTGCCCCTGTACCCGGATCGCCAATTGAGTCTGCCTAAGCAGGAAGAAGTTAAGCTGAATAGAGAATTAGTAAACTCTAATTATTATTAATCGTCATGGGGCTTTTGGGAGGCTGGGAAGTTCAAAACCGAAAGATGGTTGAGGCGAAGGTTTTTGAGCATGGCTGCGCCAGCCGATAAATAAGCCACGAAAGTTAGGGTCCTCGCGGATGACATCGATCCTATAAATCTACAGTAGCACTTTTACAGTATTATTTCAAGAGCGCCTTAGGAGCAGGTGTAGTTAAAAGTGCGAGTCAAACGCTCTGCGCGGGGTGCTTAATCGCTTAATCTTCACAATGATAAAGACACAGCCGGGGGCGGCTGTGCCACAAATTCACTCTATTGAAGTCCCTTCTCTCACCTTACTCGTGACTCGCACTTTTAATTACACCCTTAGGAATACTCGGAAGATCGGGCGACGTAAAGCGAGTGTCTGCAAACAACTCAGAGATGAAGGGGCTTCGGATTATTCGGATCGGCGTAATCGTAGAAGCCCTTGCCGGTCTTGCGGCCGTACCAGCCGGCCATCACCAGACGCTTCAAGAGCGCGGGAGAGGCGAAACGGCGTTCTTTGAATTCGTCGAACATCACCTGGGTGATGTAGTAGGTCGTATCCAGACCGACAAAATCCAGGAGCGTAAAGGGCCCCATGGGATACCCGCAGCCCAATTTCATGGCGTTGTCAATATCGGGGATCGAGCCTACGCCTTCTTCATAGGCGCGGATGGCGTCGAGCATATAAGGCACCAGCAGGCGATTCACGATGAAGCCGGTCTTGTCGCTGGTGCGGACGGGCACTTTTCCCAAGCTTTGTCCAAACTGGTATCCGGCTTCGAAAACCTGCTCGCTGGTGACGACGGTGCGCACTACCTCGACCAGCTTCATGAGCGGCACAGGATTGAAGAAGTGCAGGCCGATGAAGCGATCGGGCCTTTGGGTGGCAGCCGCCACTTCGGTAATGGAGATAGACGACGTGTTGCTGGCAAAGATGGCTTCTTTCTTTACGATCTTGTCGAGCGCCGCGAATGTCTTTCTCTTCTCTCCTACGTTCTCGATAATGGCTTCGATGATGATGTCGCAGTCAGCCACGCCCTCGGGGCTGGTCGTGCCTTTGAGGCGTCCGCGAACCGTTTCCACCGGCTCTTTCAGAGTGCCTTTTTCGGCGAACTTGGCCAGTGACTTATCAATGCCGGCAAAACCTTTGTCGATAAACTTCTGGTCCTGCTCCAGGACAGTAACGTCATAGCCAGCGCTCGCGCTGACTTGCGCAATGCCCGAACCCATAAGACCACAACCTAGTACACCGACTTTTTTAATGGTCACCATTCCCCTCCATTGCCAGAATTGCCATAAATGCCAAAATTGCCAGAATTAGAAAACCATTGGTTGCAGTGAATTGCCGCCTTTCAAATTTTGGCAATTATGGCAGTCATGTCAATTTTGGCAATCCGACCTATCGTTATTATCTTTGCAAGTTCTCCACGATCATCGCTATGCCCTGCCCGCCGCCGATGCAGGCGGTGGCTAGTCCGTATTTGCCTTTGCGGCGGCGAAGTTCGTGCAGAAGCGTGATCACCAGGCGCGTTCCGGTTGCACCCAATGGATGCCCCAGGGCAATGGCGCCGCCGTTCACGTTGACTTTGTTGCGGTCGAGCCCCAGTTCTTTTTCCACCGCGAGATACTGTCCAGCAAAAGCCTCGTTGACCTCAATGAGGTCTATCTCTTCCAATTTCAGGCCCGCCTTGTTTAAGGCCATGCGGGAGGCGGGGACCGGGCCGCTGCCCATGATTTTGGGATCGACTCCGGCAATGCCCCAACTCACGATCCTGCCCAGCGGTTTCAGCCCACGCTTTTCTGCCTCTGCCAGCGAGGTGAGCACCACGGCGGCTCCGCCATCCACGATGCCGCTGGCATTACCGGCAGTCACCGTTCCATTCTTGCCAAAAGCAGGCTTGAGTTTGGCCAGACCTTCCATGGTGGTCTCGGGACGAAGATGGTCATCTTTTTCAAACAGCTCGCCGCTGGGTTCGCCTTTTCGGTTTCGCAGAGGAACTGGCGTGATCTCTTCGTGCAACCGGCAGGCCTGTTGCGCAGCAGCCGCAAGCTGCTGGGAGCGCAGAGAAAATTCGTCCATCTTTTCGCGCGTGATGCCCTGCTGCTCGGCATACAGCTCCGCAGTGTTGGCCATGTAGAGGCCACAATACGTATCGAGCAAGGCCACCATCAGCGAGTCTTCCAGCTTGCCTTCGCCCAGTCCCAAGCCGGTGCGTGCCCCCCGGATCACATGCGGGGCCTGCGACATGGATTCCATGCCACCGGCAAGCACATTGCAGGCTTCGCCAAGTTGAATCATCTGGGCCCCGTTGACAATGGCCTGCAGGCCGGAGCCGCATAGACGATTTACGGTGAGGGCGGGCGTCTCAATGGGCAGACCGGCTTTCAGCGCGACATGCCGGGCGCCGTAAAGAGCGTCGCCAGAGGTCTGCTGGGCATTGCCAAAAACAGCATGATCGAATTCTCCTGGTTCCACGCCGGAACGGCGAATTGCTTCCTGGCTGGCAGTGGCAGCCAGCTCCATGGCTGTAAAGTCTTTCAGTTTGCCGCAATAGCGGCCCATAGGCGTACGCGCGCCACTAACGATTGCAATATCGGTTGGTGATTTCATAGACAGCCTGTATGAGAGTCTGAGAGTGGTAGAGCAAACCTTTCAGTTTATCAGCGGGGTTGAGGCGCGGGCAAATTCTGTAAGTACGACGGGTGTAATTAAAAGTGCGAGTCACGAGGAACCCTTTTCTTAGAGCGCTCCGCTTCGCTGCGCGCTAGCCTACGGCGTAAGGAAAATGGTTTTCCTTCTATACCCCAGCATTTACGAGTCAGCGTGCGCGCACGCTGACTCGACATGCTGGGCTAGTTTCGGACGCCCCTACGGGGCTGGTTTCTCGTAGCCTGGACGATTCTCACTTTTAATTGCACCTAAGTACGAGTGCAAGCATGTCGTCTTCGGTACTAAGATGGCCATGCGCTTTCACCCTTGTTCCTAAGGTTCCTTAGAAGCTATCCCAGCTAGAATGCGTAACCCGGCAAATCGCTCCGGGTTAGGGCGCAAATCCCATCCATTCGGGGTACTCTCCTGATACATCCAGAGTAGATGATCCTCTAACCTTCCCGTCAATTAATTAAGAGACCTTAGCACGAAGATGGAGGACAAGCTCTTGAAAAAAGCAGTTCAGTTCGTGTGTCTGATTCTGATCCTGACGGCGGCTTCCTTTGCGGGAGTCACGGTCAGCTCTCCTGCACCCGGGTCCGTCTCCGGGTCGCCCATTCACTTCGTCGCCTCCGCATCGTCATCCTTTCCCGTCACTGCGATGCGTATCTATGTAGACAACGTAAGCGTGTTCGATGTGAATGCCGCCGGCATGGACACGTTCGTGCCCATGTCTGTGGGCAGCCACTTCGTCGTAGTGCAAGCCTGGGATTCAACCGGCGCAGTCTTCAAGTCTCAGGAGACGATCATGGTGACCACGCCGCCAGCAGGAGTCGCCGTCAACGCTCCTGCCGACGGCGCAACCGTGAGTTCGCCCATGCAGGTGGTGGCTTCGGCGTCCGCTCCGAATCCTATTGTGGCCATGCGCATTTACCTGGATGACGTCAGCGTATTCGCTATCAATTCCGGCAACCTGAACACCACGGTCAGCGCTGCCACTACGGGATCGCATCGGCTGGTAGTTCAAGCCTGGGATTCGACGGGAGTTGTATATAAGCAGCCACTCACCGTAAATGTCAGTTCAGTCAGCACCGGAGTGCCTCCTAACGCGATCACCAATACTCAGATTGAAGATATGCCGGGCTGGGAAAACTGCACTGTGTGCGCCGGGGCCGGAGGCAACGGGACCGTGGCCACATTTTCAATGACGCAGAACCAGAGTTCGCCATCCCTCACTGGCAGCTCGGCAAAATTCAGCATCGGCGGCTCCACTCCATATTCTGACGCTCTCTGGTGGAAGCAGTTGGGGGGCAACAACGCTGTCACCAACTTTAAATATGACCTGGATTTCTATCTGACCACTCCTCAGTTCGCGCAGGCGCTGGAGTTTGACGTGAACCAGTCCGACGGGGCACACAAGTTCATCTTCGGCACTCAATGCAATATTAAGGATGGCGGTGTTTGGGATGTCTGGACCGGCACCGGCGGACATTGGCTGCACACCGGCATAGCGTGTGCGACGCCCACGGCCTTTGCCTGGCACCATCTGACCTGGGAGTTCCAGCGCTCAGCCACGCAGGCGACCTTTGTGGCCCTTACCCTGGATGGCGCAAAGCATTATGTCAACATGAGCTTTGACCAGATTCCTTCCGGAGTCCACGAGGTCAATGTGGCATTCCAGATGGACGGAGATTTCGCCCAGCACGCTTATTCCGTTTGGCTGGACAACGTGACTTTGAGCTATTGGTAGAATTGGCGGTTCTACCGCAAAGGGAGGGGCTTTGCCCAAAAACTCAGAACCAAAGTAAATGCTAACCACGAAGTAGCACAAAGGAAAACCAAAATCGCCACCACAGAGGACACGGAGGCACACAGAGGGCGGCACAATCATCCCTCGGCTGTTTGGAGAAGGATGGTCATGGAGTTTTTGGGCAAAGCCCGCAAAGGGCGCTAAGGACGCAAAGGAAAACCATATTGCCGCTGATTTCGCAGATCAACGCTGATCAATGCAAAGATGTTGTAAACGGATTAAGGAGCGGCCTTGGCGCTGCTCCTTTTTGTTTTTCGGTACTACGAAAATTGCTTAATCCCCGCATAACCCGCTGTTTCGTTTTTCTTTGAGCTTCTCTGGAAATTGATTGAACCAGAGTAGATGAGTCTCTAGTCTCCAATTTCGTTGCGGGGGCAGGCAACCCCGCGAATCGATTCAATCCCCTTGGAGCTGAATAAAACAATGTTTCAAAACTCAGGAAAATATTGGTTGGTTTTTGGCATGATGCTCGGTTGTAGCGCTGCAACCGCATTTGCGGGGGTCACGGTCAGTTCTCCCGCGCCCGGAGCCACAACCGGCTCGCCCGTCCCATTCGTGGCTTCGGCGTCTTCGAGCCGTCCGATCACGGCGATGAGAATTTATGTGGACGACCAAAGCGTCTTCAGCAACCAAAGCAACAACCTGAACACTTCCATCCCACTTGCGAACGGCGCTCACCGCGTGGTGGTCCAGGCATGGGATTCAAGCGGAGCGGTATTCAAATTCCCTGAGACCATCACCGTGAATTCGTCGACGCCACCCCCGCCTCCGCCGCCCTCTGGATCAGGCGTGAGCGTAACTTCGCCTGCCGACGGCTCAACCGTCGGCGCTCCGATGCACGTGGTGGCTTCCGCCGGCGCCGGCAACCCCATTACGGCGATGCGTATCTACCTGGACAGCACAGACATGTTCACGGTCAACTCCAACCAGTTGGATACCACGGTGAGTGCTTCCTCCGGAAGCCATTCCCTGGTGGTCCAGGCATGGGACTCGACCGGCGCAGTCTATAAGCAGGCGCTCACGGTAAATGTTTCTGGCGGATCCGGTGGCGG
>Ga0070730_10005733_pt1 | contig 10672 bp, 10 predicted proteins | sample Coa_R1_3_FD_66447 | JGI IMG/M metagenome (GOLD analysis project Ga0070730, IMG submission 66447) | Surface soil microbial communities from Centralia Pennsylvania, which are recovering from an underground coalmine fire - Coalmine... | ecosystem: Environmental > Terrestrial > Soil > Unclassified ... | reverse complement strand
TGCGCTTGGCCGTCATCGCAAGAATCGCCATTGGATCAATGTCACGACGCAAAACAGAAGGGCGGTAGAAGCGCATTTGCGTTCCCATCCCGCCCAAACTGTCCTTAATCCAGCCGATTACTTCGCTTTGCGGTCGTGGCGCAGGTCTTTGCGGTCTTTGTGCAGGTCGCGCTTGTCCTTGTTGATGTCGCGCTGATCGGCGTTGCGATCCTTGCGGGCGGCGGTCAAATTGCTCTTGTCTTTGCCGATATCGCGCTGATCTTTGTTGCGGTCTACGCGATCGGCATGCAGGTCCTTGCGGTCGGTCTGGGCTTGGGTGCTGTTGGCCCCGTATTTTGCGTCGTCCTTGCGCAGGTCGCGTTTGTCTTTGTTAATGTCGCGTTGATCCTGATTCCTGTCGACGCGGTCGTTGTTCACGTCACGGCGGCCCTGATTGACGGTGTGCTGATCGGCGTTGCGGTCAGCGCGATCTTTCGCCAGATCGGTCTTGTCCTGGCGAATGTCCTTTTTATCGCTGTGCACGTCCTGCTGCGGCGGGGTCGGATCCGAACTCTGCGCCCAGGCGCCAGCGGCAAGCAAACCGGCAACCCCGAGCACGAGCGCACTTCGCCTCAGTAATGATATCGCGTTCATGATTTCTCTTCTTTGAGAACATTCCGAGACCTGTTTCGGATTCTGGAAGAAAAACACAGAGCTAGCCAGAAAGTTTCGGCACCGGCGCCGGCGACAGTAAAGGCAGTAACTACTGTGGAATCATAGACTTGCGGAAGGCGTCGAGAATGCCGTTTACGAAGGCGCCGGAATCCGCCCCGGAAAATTTTTTGGCCAGGTCCACCGCTTCGTTGAGGATGACTTTCGGCGGCGTGTCCGAGGAGCGCAGCTCATGCATGGCCAGCCGCAAAATGGCGCGGTCGATGGCGGCCAGGCGCTCGAAGCGCCAGTTCTCCGCGTGCTTAACGATAATCTCGTCCAGCACGACTACCTCTTTGGCGGTGCCCTCGAACAAACGGTTGGCGAACTCGCGAGTGGTGTCGGCGGCTTTGGCCGCGCGCCAGAATTTTGCTTCCAGCTTGGCAGGATCTTGCTGGCTCATGTCCCACTGGAAGAGCATCTGCATGGCGAACTCGCGGGATTTGGTGCGAAGAGACATTTATTTACGCCGGAGCTTGCGAGCCGAAGAAACCTTGGAAGGAGCGGAGGAACGCTGGCCGCCTCTGAGCTTTTGCGAAAGGCGCGCCATCTCGATCGCGGCCAAGCCCGCTTCAAAGCCCTTGTTGCCGCCCTTCAGGCCAGCGCGGTCGATAGCCTGCTCCAGGGTGTCGCAGGTCAGAACGCAAAAGATAATGGGCAGGCCGGTATCCATTTGCGCGAGCTGCAATCCCCGAGCCGTTTCCGAGCACACGTAATCATAGTGGGTTGTTTCGCCGCGTAGAACGCAACCGATGGCGATGAGCGCATCATAGCGGCCGGTGGCAGCGAGTTTCTTCGCGGCCAGGGGCAATTCAAATGCGCCGGGAACATGGACAACGTCGACGTCTTGGCTTGCGGCGCCGGCGCGCTCCAGGGCGTCAGCCGCGGCGGTCGACAGGCGCTCGGTAATGAAGCTATTGAACCGGCTCACCAGCAGGCCAAAGCGCAAGCCGGAAGCGGTGAGTTCGCCGTTGATCGATGCGGGCTGGAGTTTTTCGGTCATCGCCAGGTTGCTACTTGCCCTTGAAATCCGCTTTCCGCTTTTCGAGGAACGCTTTGGTGCCTTCGCGCATATCTTCGGTGGCGCAGGAAAGGCCGAACAACGTGGCTTCCAGGAACAGCCCTTCTTCCTGAGCCATTTCTACGCCGCGTTCGATGGCTTCGATGGTGTACTTCACCGCCAGCGGAGCATTGGCGATGATTTTTTTCGCCATGGCCTCCGCTGCCGGCCGCAGCTCCGCCGGTTCATAAATATGATTGACCAATCCGATGCGCAGCGCCTCTTCGGCGGGAATCATTTCTCCGGTCAGGCAAAGTTCGTGAGCCACGCCTTTGCCGCACAAGCGGGCGAGCCGCTGCGAGCCGCCGTAACCGGGAATAATACCGAGCTTTACTTCTGGCTGGCCCAGCTTGGCGGCCTTGCTGGCCAGGCGAATGGTGCAGCAAAGCGCGAGTTCACAACCCCCGCCCAGGGCGAATCCATTGATCGCGCAGATGGAGGGCTTGCCCAGGGTCTCGAGCAGATGGAAAACGCTTTGGCCGAACAGCGAAAAATCCTTGCCATCGACCGGAGTGCGCTGGGCCAACTCCCCGATGTCCGCGCCGGCAACAAAGGATTTTTCGCCGGAGCCGGTAAGAATCAGCACGCGCACGGAGGTATCGTCGCGCGCGTCCACCAGGGCATCGCGCAGTTCTTCAACCGTTTTGCGGTTTAGCGCGTTCAATACCTTTGGCCGGTTGAAGGTGATGTAAGCAATGGATTCTTTTTTCTCGAACAGGATATTTTCGTAGGCCATGTTTTTCGTCACAAACTCAAAATTTCATCGCTTTGGGCTTTTGCGGATCGGAATAGTCGTAAAAGCCGCGGCCCGCCTTGCGGCCATTCCAGCCGGCCAGGACCATGCGCTTCAGCAGCGGCGGCGATGCGAAGCGGCGTTCGCGAAATTCGTCAAACATGATATTCGCGATGTAGTAGGTGGTGTCCAGGCCGACGAAATCCAGGAGGGTGAGCGGGCCCATGGGATGTCCGCAGCCCAGTTTCATGGAATTGTCGATGTCTTCGATGGAGCCGACGCCTTCTTCCAAGGCGCGAATAGCGTCAAGCAGGTAAGGGACCAGAAGACGATTGACGATGAAGCCGGTGCTGTCATGCGCGCGCACCGCGGTCTTGCCCAGCTTGCCGCCGAAGGCGACCACCTCTTCGTAAACGACGGGATCGGTGGCGATGGTCCTGACAACCTCGACCAGCTTCATCACCGGGACCGGGTTGAAGAAGTGCAGTCCCACGAAGCGCTGCGGGCGTTTGGTGGCGGTGGCGATTTCGGTGATGGTCAGGGACGAGGTATTGCTGGCAAAAATGGTGGACGCGGGGCAGATGCCATCAAGCGCGCTGAAAAGCTCACGCTTGGCGGGCAATTGCTCGATGATGGCTTCGACGATCAGGTCGCAATCCTTCAGATCGTCCAGCGCGGTTGTGCCTCTCAGCCGGCCGCGGACTTCCGATCCTTGTGCCTCGGTCAGATTTCCCTTTTCCACCAGGCGGGCCAGATTCTTCTCGATGCCTCTCAAACCCTTGTCGACAATTTCCGCGCTGACCTCTCGCACCACGGTGGGAAACCCGGATTGCGCGCAGACCTGTGCGATGCCAGAGCCCATCAAGCCACACCCTACGACGCCAACTTTTTGAATCGCCATTCTGTTCCTCTGTAGGAAATCCGCGGTTCGTCGCCGAGGGAGCGGCAAAACATCCGCAGGGATATCGCTTGCCAACAGGCAAAAGTGTAGCAGAAACGCCGCGAACTAGTGGTACAGCGCCTCGACGATCATGGCGATGCCCTGCCCGCCGCCTATGCAAGCGGTGGCCAGGCCGTAGCGCAGGTTGTTGCGGCGCAGTTCATTGAGAAGGGTGATGACCAGACGAGTTCCGGAAGCGCCCAGCGGGTGGCCGAGGGCGATAGCGCCGCCGTTGACGTTGGTTTTGTCGCGGTTCAATCCCAAAACTTTTTCGACGGCGAGGTACTGTGCGGCGAAAGCTTCGTTGACTTCAATGCGGTCCATCTGCTGGAGCGACAGACCTGCAAGCTGTAACGCTTTTTGCGATGACGGCACGGGGCCGATGCCCATGATGCTGGGGTCCACACCAGCGACAGCCCAGGAAATGATCCGGCCGGCCGGCTTCAAACCGCGTTCCTTCGCCGCTTGCTCGCGGGTTACCACCACCGCAGCGGCGCCGTCGACGATGCCGCTGGCGTTTCCCGCCGTGACGATTCCATCCTTCTTGAAAGAGGACGGCAACTTTTCGAGGATCTCCATAGTGGTTTCCGGGCGCCGGTGATCGTCTTCGCTCACCACAATCGTCTTCTTCCCCTGCTTCACTTCGACGGGTGCCAACTCTTCTCGAATGCGGCACGCCTTATACGCCGCATCCGCTGCTTGCTGGCTGCGCAAGGCGTACGCGTCCGCGTCTTTGCGGGTGACGCCTTGCTGCTCCGCCAATTTTTCGGCGGTCAGCGCCATCGGCAGCCCGCAGTAGGAATCGGTCAGCCCCGCCATCAGTGAATCTTCCAACGCGCCGCCCCCCAGTTTCAGCCCGTTGCGCGCGCCTCGAATCACAAAGGGCGCCTGGGTCATATTCTCCATGCCGCCGGCCAAAACCATTTTCGCTTCGCCGAGCAGTAGCCGCTGCGCCGCCTGGGCTATAGCTTCAATGCCGGAACCGCACAAGCGGTTCACGGTTACCGCCGGGGTCTCCATCTTCAGCCCCGCTTTCAAGCCCACGTGGCGCGCCCCATACAGAGCGTCCGCGCTGGTTTGCATTACATTGCCGAAAATGGCGTGATCGATTTCGGCGGGATCGGCGGCCGAGCGGCGAATGGCTTCCTTGGACGCGTGCGCGGCCAGGTCAATCGCGGAAACATCGGAAAACGCGCCGGTGTAACGCGCCATGGGCGTGCGTGCTCCGGCAACAATCACTACATCGGTCGGGAACATAAATTTCCTCTCTTATTTTGAAGCTAGAGTTTGGGGCTTTCCAGGGCCACGACAGTGTCGCCGCCCCGTTTCCGCGCTTCTTCCACGCTCACTTCCGCTCGGTTGATCAGGTCGGTAACAATGTCTTCGCTCTCGTAGTCCGACTTGGCCACCGCCTCGACAATTCCCGCGCTGAGGGTAACCTGCGTGGCGTCCCACGGCGGTCGCAGCCCAGACGCGGCGCGCCGCAACTTTTCGGCCAGATTCTGCGCGCCGGCCAGTCCGGTGTCCGGCAGAATGAAAGCCAGGGACCAGGACGTATATTTTACCGCGACATCGTTCTGGCGCACGATAGGCTGTAGCGAGCGCGCCAGTTGTTCGAGGAAGCGCTCGACGGGCGATTCGCCCTGCTGCCGCAGGATTTCCGCGCCGCGGTCAATTTGCAGAATGGCCAGGGAGAGCGGAGTGCCTTGGGTGCGCGAGCGTTCCGCCTCGGTCAGCAGGCAACTCTGATAGGAACTGCGGCTGAGCAATCCGCTGCGCTCATCGGAAACCCCCATGCGCCGAACCAGGGAGCGCAGCCGCGTGTGGCTGACGCTCATCAGCATCTGGTCGCCGATAGCTTGCAAGAAATAGGCTTCGTTGGGTTTCCATTTGTGCCGCTCCGCATGGCCCACGATCAGCATTCCCGCCGGGCTCTGGGTTTCCTTGTCGCTGATGCTTACGCCCAGAACCGTAGCGAGGCCCATTTCGTTGAGGATCGGACTGTTCGCCGCTTGCAATGTAAAGCCTCCCAGCTCATCGGGCTGCGCTTTTTCCAGCTGCGCCAGCAACAGCACCACTTGCGCGCCCGGTGTCGGACGCATCTCCGCGGTGCAGTATTCCGCGGCCATCTCCGGCGGGCGTCCGGGCGCTCCAAAGACGGCCAGCGCGCGCGAGCAATGCAGGTAGGCGCCAACTTCGTTGACCGCGGTATTCAGCATGGCGCGAGGCGTCTGCTGGCGGAAAATTTTCTGGTTAATCTCCGAAATTTTCGCCAGATCCCGCAAGGTTTCCGCGGTGTAAACGCCGGTTTTTTGCGTGATCGAGGCCCCAGGCGATTCCGGCACCGCTTCCACCTGACGAATGGGCGTGGGCGTTTCCTTGGGGCGCAAAGACCCTGGCGGCCACCAATTCGCGGTCTGATACAGGCTGCGCAAGCGGGTATTGCGCTCCTCTTCACCGGGAAAGGTGGCGGCAATTTTCTGCAGGCGTTCCAAAGCTTTGTTCTGGAGTGAGTACTGCAAGAAAATCTCGGTCTGAACGATTAAATCTTCAAGCGCCTGCATGTGCCGTGGGTCGCCAGCCGGTGCGGCGGAGGAGCTCACGCTGTCGGCCGTCGAAGAGCGAGACTGCACCGAACGCGGCGGCGAGGCCGTGCCGGATTTGTGCAGCCGGGCGCCAAAGCGCCGCAAGGAAGATTCATCCACCTGACCGCGCAACTTTTCCAGCCGCTCCTGATTGCGATGGTCGTAGGGATCGATGTCGAGCAGTTTCTCGAGCACGTCACACGCTTTTTGGCCGTTGCCGGTGTTGAGATACAAATCAAAGAGCTTGATCAAGATTTCAAAATATTGCGTCTCGCGGTTGGCCTCGTTGTAGAACGCTCCGCAAAACTCCAGGATGGCTTGCGAGTTCGGGTGTTTCCCGCCCACGCCGTCCAATTGCGCGATGAAATCGTTTTGCTTGTGGTCCGCATACATGCGGTCCTTCACCAGCCGCAGCACTTCCACCGCCTTGGAATCTTGTCCGGCCCGGCCAAAAGCATCGATAAGATCGAACAGGCGCGACCAGCCGTGATTTTTTTCCTTTAGCAGGCGCTCCAGAATCTCCCGCGCGCGGTCCGGCTGCCCGCTGTGCATCAGCGCGTCGGCGAAGGTTTCCAGAAACGTCGCGTCGCTGTCCGCGGCGGCAAACGGCTCAAGTAGCGCCGCAGCCTGTTTGGCATCGCCGGCCCGCAAATTTGCTTCCGCGTAGAGCAAAGCAACGCTGCGCTCCTGGGGCGCCAGTTTGTGCGCCCGCCCGAACAAGCGCAGCGCGTCCTCCGGCGTGCCGCTGGCGGTGGCCAATTGCCCCGCGCGCAAAAATGCTTTTGCCCCCACCGCGTTCTTGCCCAAGCGCTCGGCGGTTTCCGCCACCCGAAGCTGCCGCGCGGAATTTTCCGGATCCAATTGCGCCGTGCGTTCCAGGCAAAACAGCGCGTCCTCTTGCCGCCCGGCCTCGGTAAACAGTTCCGCCGCCTTGGAATACTGCTCCATCGCTTCATCGTTGCGATTTTGCTTTTGCTGCAAAAACGCGTATCGCGCAATTCGTTCGGGAGGTTGCGCAGAACTGCGTAGGAACCGGTTGTAAATCGCCAGCGCCTTACTTTCGTCGCGGGGCTCCACCAGCATGTCGAAGAGCAGCCCGTAATAAAAGGAGGCGCGGTCCGGTTGGTCGGCGCGGGCGTACAGGTCCCCCAACGCCTGCGTGGCTTCCTGGTGCTGCGGCGCATCGTCCAGCACCGCTTTGTAGGACGCAATGGCGTCCTCGACGCGGTTTTTCTCCAGGAATCGCTTGGCGCGATCCAAATGCTTGCTGACGTCTGCGGCCATCTCTTCCGGGTGCCTTTGCCGTTCCTGAAAATGACGCGAAGCGAAGCGCTGCGCTCACGGCCCGTTCTCACTATATACCGCCGAACCAAGCGGGACAAAAGACCGGCAGAGTGCGATGTAGTAAGCGGCAAGGGAGCTTGCCGTGCCCCTCACTTTTAGGGTTCCTTTCCCCTTGACACTCGCCCTTCCGCTGTATAGTGTTCCGTAAATAAGTTATGTATATCAAAGATATATATTAAATACTGATAGTATTTTGACAGGCTTCCCGGTAATCCCGGTCCCCGTGAGGCTCATACGACTTTCTCTCGCCAGTCGCTGGCAGTCGCGGCATCCTTGCTGGTTTGCCAATTTTCCTCTGGGAATGGTGCGGCGCTGGCCGTGGTCATCCACGCGGAACGCGCGCACGTGGGCGAAGCCGGCGCATCCGCCGGAAGCACCATTTTTGACGGCGACCGGCTTTCCACCGAGGGCGGCGGACTCCTGCGCCTCGCCGGCCCCGGGCTGAACCTGCAGCTGGCGGAAGGATCGCAGATGGTGCTCCGCCGGGCGCCCGCTCCGGAAGGCATCTCTGGGGATCGGGTGGAGGTCGAACTGACCGCCGGTACCTTGGTTTTGTCCGCAGCACCGATGCGCGAAATCAGCGTGCTGGCCAACGATGCTTGGTTCCGCGCAGCAAGCCACTCTGCGACCGTGGCCCACTTGAGGATCGTAAATCGGCAGGAGCTCCGTGTTTACGCGCAGCGTGGCCTTCTGCAACTTTCTTATCACGGCGATAGCGAAACGATCCAGGAAGGCGCAGCGTACCGGGTATTGCTGGACCCCTCCACCAAGGAAATTAGCGCGATCTCAGAAACGAACGAATTCAACAAGAAGGGGACTCGGCTACATCGCACATTTCGGCTAGTCGCGATTGGTGTTGCGGCGGGGGTCGCGATTCCAGTTTTAATCCATGAGCTTGAAAGCCCGGACAGGCCCGGATTCAAACCCTGATCTAGTGGGCGGCATCGTGCGAGAAGGTCTTCAGCGCTAAAAGCTTTTCTTGCGCGGCGCCGGAGGAAAGAGCTTTTGCAGCCAGCTGCGCACCCTCCAGGAAATCGGACGCCCGATTGGCAGCCACCAAAGCGGCGGCCGCATTGATTACCACCATATCGCGTCGAGGCCCTGGTTCGCCGGCGAATAGGCGTGTGATGATCTCGGCGTTTTCTTGGGGAGTGCCACCGGCAATGGCCTCCAGCGGGGCGCGGGTAACGCCAAAATCTTCCGGCGTCACGGTATAGCGCCGAATTTCTCCTGCCCAAACTTCCGCGACCTGCGTTTCGCCGGCCAGCGAAATTTCATCCAGCCCGCCGCATCCGTGAACAACGAAGGCCCGCTGGATTCCGAGTTCCGCCACAGTCGCAGCCATCAGATCCAGCACGTCCGCGGAGAACACTCCCAGCACCTGTGCCTGCGCGCCGGCAGGATTGGTCAGCGGTCCGAGCAGATTGAAAACCGTACGGGAACCAATCAATTTCCTCGCGGGAGCCGCATGGCGCGCGGCGGTGTGCGCCGCCTGCGCGAACAAGAAGCCGATGCCCAGCTTGCGGATGGCCACTCCTACGCGTTCGCAGGGCAGGTCGACACGCACGCCCAGCGCTTCCAGCACGTCCGCGGAGCCGCTGCGCGAACTGGCCGCGCGATTGCCGTGCTTGGCCACTTGCGCGCCGGCAGCCGCGGCCACGATGGCCGCCGCCGTCGAGATATTGAATGCGTCGAACCCGTCGCCTCCGGTACCGCAGGTGTCGATCATGTGCGCCGGGCGGGGCTGGCCATCCGCAAATACGCAAGCGGCATGGCGGCGCAGGACCGCAGCGAATCCCGCCAGCTCCGCGGCCTGCACCGGCCGCGCGTTCAACGCCCGCAGCAAGCGGACAATCAGGCCTGTTTCCAGGCGGCCGGCGAGCAGTTCCTCCATCACCGCTTCGGCTTCCGCCCGCGAAAGCAGCCGGCCCGTCTCGAGTTGTTCGATCAGCAACAACGGCGTGCTTGCGGCCATTTTTGGGGCGTCCTTGCTCCTCTTGCGCCTTCCGAGTAAACTTCTCTGTTTTGCGGATGCACAAATTCTAGCACTGATGGAAGCACGATGAAGATTCACGAGTATCAGGCCAAGGCCATTCTCACCCGCTACGGCGTCACCACGCCGCGCGGCGAAGTCGCTTACACCAAGGAAGAAGCGCGCGAAGCTGCACAACGTCTCAAATCCCACGTGGTGGTGGTGAAAGCACAGATCCACGCGGGAGGGCGCGGCAAAGGCGGCGGCGTAAAGCTGGCCCGTTCCGGCGACGAAGCCGAAGACATTGCCGGGCATATCCTGGGCATGACCTTGGTGACGCCGCAGACCGGCGCCGCGGGCCGAGTCGTGAAGCGGGTACTGATCGAGGAAGGGCTGGATATTAAACGCGAACTTTATCTCGGTTTGCTGGTCGACCGCGCCAGCGGGCTGCCGGTTTTCATGGCCAGCGCCGCGGGCGGTATGGAAATCGAAGAAGTGGCCAAGGACAATCCGGAGGCCATCCTGCGCGAGCCGATTCAGCCGGTGGTCGGCTTGCAGCCTTACCAGGCCCGCAAGATCGCATTCGGGTTGGGCCTTCCCGGGGATGTCGCGACCCACGCCACGCCGTTTTTCCAGGCGCTCTATCGCGCCTTCATCGACACCGACGCTTCGCTTCTGGAGATTAATCCGTGTGTGCTGACCGGCGACGGGAGGCTGGTCGCGCTCGACGCCAAAATGACCTTTGACGACAATGCGCTGTTCCGCCATCCGAATCTTCGCGAACTACGCGATCTTGACGAAGAGGATCCCCTGGAAGTCGAGGCCTCCAAGTACGGATTGAATTACATCAAGCTCGAGGGCAGCGTGGCCTGCATGGTCAACGGAGCGGGGTTGGCCATGGCCACCATGGACATCATTAAGTACGCGGGCGGATCACCCGCGAATTTCCTGGATGTTGGCGGCGGGGCCTCTTCCGAGCAGGTCAAGAACGCGTTTCGCATTTTGATGAGCGATCCCAGCGTGCGCGCCGTCTTCATCAACATATTCGGAGGCATCTTGCGTTGTGACGTGCTCGCTACCGGAGTGGTGGCCGCGGCAAAAGACTTGCGACTAAAGGTTCCGGTGGTGGTGCGCATGGAAGGCACCAACGTCGAAATGGGCCAGAAAATACTGCGAGACAGCGGGCTCGATTTTACGATCGCAGACGGCATGAAAGACGGAGCGCAAAAAGTAGTCGCTCTCGCGGGAGGCGCGCGATGAGCGTGCTGGTGGGCGAAAAAACGAAGCTGCTGGTGCAGGGCTTTACCGGCCGCGAAGGCACCTTTCACGCCCAACAGATGATCGAGTA
>Ga0070730_10005732_pt1 | contig 10673 bp, 7 predicted proteins | sample Coa_R1_3_FD_66447 | JGI IMG/M metagenome (GOLD analysis project Ga0070730, IMG submission 66447) | Surface soil microbial communities from Centralia Pennsylvania, which are recovering from an underground coalmine fire - Coalmine... | ecosystem: Environmental > Terrestrial > Soil > Unclassified ... | reverse complement strand
GATACCTGCCACAAATACTATATCTCTCTAAGGGTTGCTGCGGCAAATCGTAAGAAGGGGGCGTCAGACCCGATGAAAGGTTATCATCGGCAAAGAGCCTCACACTAAAAGAGAACACCCAACGTGCTAAAGCCGTATAGGCGGTGTATAATGGGAGGGTGCGTCTGGTGCCGCGCCAGTGGTGTCTTTTGATACGGACGCATAGTAATAGGAGCCAGTCAGCAGAAGAGCATTCCTTATCACAGAGAGGGTCGCCATTCATGCTTACTGCAAGTGACATTATGAGTACGCCGGTCCAGACAGTGACGGCGCAGACTCCTGTCCGCGATCTTGCGCAGTTTCTCTCTTCCCGGCACATTAGCGGCGCCCCGGTCCTCTCAGACGATGGAGCGGTCATCGGCATAGTGACGGGAGCCGACCTCCTCAGCAAGCCAGGCGCAACTGCTGGTGAGATTATGACACCCAGGGTCATGAGCGTGGCTGAGGATACCCCAGTGCAGGAGATCGCACACCTGCTGGGACGCTTGAAGATTACGCGCGTGCCTGTGATGCGCGACCAGTCGCTGGTGGGGATTGTCAGTCGGGGTGATATTGTGCGCGCGATAGCTCACGCTGAGCAACCCGGAAACGTGATTGAGATAACGGGATGACAGCAGCCTGAATACGTTGTTACCCAGGACTTTCGGGGGCAGCGGTTTGCGCCTTTGTTGAGATATGCTATACTCAGCACGATGATGAGCGGATACCCATGTGGATAAGGGCGGTGATTCTCATCCCTACTGATGGCAGGCAGACGAGTAGTAGCCTATCGCGTGTAACTAAAGCGCAGCGGACCGGCCCCTTACGGGCAGAGGCGCTCGTGCGGCGTGCCCCGATGGGCTTCCTGTGGAATCAAATCTATCAACTCTGGCTTTTTGGCTCAAGTTTTCTGTTAACGCTCGTCTTATCGCGCGGCCTATCCACTGACCAATATGGGGTCTTTGCTACTGCGCTGACGGCTTTCACAACGGCCTCTTATCTGGCGGCCTTTGGGCTGGAGGAAGCGGCGACCATCTGGGTGCCACGCGCCCTCACCGAAGATGGGCGCGCACAGGCCAGTAGTGTCATTCGCCGTCTTATCGGTGTGCGCCTGCTCTTTCTGCTGGCGGTCTGCGCTGCATTGATCTTCCTCCTCCCGGTGATACCCAGCCTGTTAGCTCGGCTCAGTCTTCCTGGGGCTGCGGGTCTGGCGAGTACCTTGCGCGATCCAGCCGTGCAAAACCACCTGATTCCCCTGGCTTTCTATGTAGCTGGGAGTGGCCTCGTCAGTCTCCTTTTTGCCATCTTCACCTCTCTGCTGCGGACTCGTGTCACATTGGTGGTCAGCGGCTTCTCACAGGGCGCTAATCTGGCGATTGCCTGGCTTTTTCTTTGGCTGGGCTGGGGCGTAGATGGCGCGCTCTGGGCGTTGGGGATTATCTCCTGGCTAACGGCCTTTGCTTATTTCTGCTGGTTGGCTCCGCTCTTATTTGCCAGACGCCCGCGTCAGATCATCTCGCTGCGCCCGGCATTACGTCTGAGCGTTGCCGCCTGGCAGACGAACCTGGCAGGTGGCGCATTGCTCAAGCAGGTTGTCGTCTTCTTGCTTGTTTTGTATGCGTTCAGCTATACCCAGATCGGGTTCTTCAACCTGGCTTTTCAGCTAGGGCATTCGGCTGGCCTGCTCCTGGTTGCTGGGCTGAGCGGCGTGAGCATGGCGACGATGGCGGCGGCATATAGCGGCGAGAATCGCTCCTGGCTGGCGATTTCATGGCGTGCTGTGTTAAAGGTGCAGACCCTGCTGGCCTTGCCGCTCCTCATCTTCTCGCTGCTCAATGCGCAAGCAATTGTGATCGTTCTTTTTGGGTCGCAGTATGCGGGTGTTGGCCCACTGCTTCAGCTTTTCCTGGCCTTTAATATCCTCACGCGCGTCTCTGGTGGCGGCATGCACCAGGCTGCGCTCTATGTGCTTGGCAAGCAGCGCGTAGTGGTGCTGCTCCAGTGGGCCTCGCTGGGGCTGACGGTGCTGCTGGGATTTTTGCTTATCCCCAAGGTTGGGCCAATGGGCGCGTTGGTTGCCACTGGCGTACCTCCAGTATTTGTGGAACTGGCCCAACTGGCCTTCCTCTGGCCCTCACTGAATCGGCGCTATCCACTCCACTTTGTGCTGCGCTATGGGCTGGCGTTGGTTCTGCCGGTCTGCTTTGGCCTGATCTGGCATCTGCAAGGGCTGATTGGGTTGGCAGTGGCTGGTATCCTCTTTACCATTCTGCTGGTTGCTGGACTGCTGCTGGTCAAGCCGCTGGAAGCAGAGGATGCGGCGCTGCTGGGCAAGATGAATTCCTGGCTGCGCAGCGCGCTGATGCTTCTCATTCGCAAGTCGGCGCTGCCTGCCGCTGAAGTGATCTCTGCTGGTGATGGGTCGTAATGATCCTATCGTAAACTATCTCAACCAGTCCTATCGTTGATAAGATCGCCCTGGGCTGATCGTGGCAGCGCGCTTCTTTCCTACTTTTCTTTGCTGTTTGCTCCTTCCGCACCCCCTTTTTGCCTGGAAACTTCTGGCGACTGGTACAGGACTTGCAAACCTCTTCGCTGTGCGCTCAGAGCAGGTACTACTGCTCTCTAGACAAAGGAGTTCAGGACTATGCCAGAGAAAGAGCCTCTGCCTGGCGTGAACGAAAAAGAGGAGCGCCAGTACGAACATATCAAGGAGAACGCGGAGAAATCGGGCCGCTATGGCGACCGGGCCAAAGAAGTGGCGGCACGAACGGTAAGGAAGCAGCATAAGGAAAAAGGCCATAAAAAGGGTGAGTAAAGATCGCGCTAGTAAGGGGGCGCTTGCGTGCTACAGACAATGCGTGGCAGGATGCTTTTGTGGCTGCTGGCTGGGGCGGCAGGAGTAGCGCTTGGACGCCTCACGGACCCGGAGGTCCGGCAGCGGCGGTTGGACGCGGCTGCCCTTCGTGCCCGGCATGTACGGCTGGCTCGTGTCCAATCGATGCTACTGGTGTCTCAGGGCTACCAATCCGACCCCAGCTAGCCCCAGAGTGCCTAGATTCGCTCCGCTACAGGCTCTGAGTTTTCTGCCTTGAGAGCTTGCGCAGCAGCTTTCTCCTGATTGAGAAGCTGCTGCTTCCGCTCGATGCCCCAGCGGTAGCCGCCGAGTTCTCCATCTTCCCGCACGACCCGATGGCAAGGGATGACCAGAGCGACGGGATTGGTCGCGCACGCTCTGGCGACGGCACGTGTGGCTTTGGGGTTCCCCAACGCCTGCGCTATCTCACTGTAGGAGCGGGTGCTGCCGGATGGAATGGCGCGCAGCGTTTCCCAGACTTGCCGTTGAAAGGCAGTGGCTTGCACGTCTATTGGCAGATTCAAGTTTAGCTGGTGCCCATTCAGATAGGTGAGAATGGCGTTTATCGTGCCTTGCAGACCGGCATCGTCACGTTGTATCTGGGCAGCGGGGTATTCGTGCTGGAGGAAACCCTCCAGTGTGGCGTCGGAGGCTCCCAGGCTGACGGCGCAGATGCCTCGCTCAGTCGCGGCTACGAGCAAACGGCCTAATGGACAATCAACGATAGTGTAGGTGATCGACATTCCCTGGCCTCCCTTGCGGTAGGTGGTTGGTGTCATTCCGAGGTGGGCAGGCGCTCGCTCATATAGACGACTACTGGAACGAAAGCCTGCCTCGTACATGGCGCTGGTCACGGTTCCTCCCTCTTTGAGTCGTGTTTTGAACTGGCCCATACGTCGTGTTTCTGCGTACTGGCGCGGCGTAATCCCCAGGATACGCTTGAAACTGCGCTGCAAGTGAAATGGGCTGATATGAAGCTGCGCTCCCAGGGTAGCAAGGGTCAAGTCCTCTTCCAGATGGGCCTCAATAAAGTCGCAGGCTTGCTGCGTTAGGTCCATTTGCTCGTTCGTATAGCCGTATTCTGCTGGTCTGCATCGGCGACAGGGACGAAATCCTGCTTGCTCCGCTGCCTCAATAAGTGGGAAAAAGAGTACCTGTTCGCGCCTTGGCCGTCGGGCTGGGCACGATGGGCGGCAGTAAATGCCGGTGGAGCGCACGGCGAAGACAAAGCGCCCATCAAACGCTCGATCTCTTGCCAGCACTGCCTGCCAGAAGCTTGCTTCGTTCATAAGCATTCTCGCCTCCTCAAAACTCGCGTCTCCGCTCTCATATTTCGTTCGTTACATAGCTATGATAAGCCAGGATGGCTCTAAAATCTATCTGATTCTTGCGCTCAATGTATTTTATCTGCGCCTCTCAGGGACTAGTCTGCAATGATGTGTTGTATGCTATCGGCTTGCCAATCTTTGTTGCTTTGGCTATCATGGTTTTATAGGCTTGCCCCTGGGCAGGCAGCACTTTCCACATGATGGAGCAAGTACGATGGACTTTGCACCTGACAATCAGCCGCTCGATCCTGGGCAGCTGGGCCTGGGAGATATGGATCCGGAAGCGTTTCGTCGGTATGGGCATCAATTGATCGATTGGGTGGCAGACTATCTGGCGGATATGCAGTCCTATCCTGTGTTGTCCAGAGCGATGCCAGGGGAGATTACATCGGCGCTTCCGGCCACCCCACCCGCTGCGCCTGAAAGCATGGCGGCTATCATTGAGGATTTTGAGCGCATCATCGTGCCCGGTATTACGCACTGGAATCACCCCGGCTTTATGGCCTATTTCAGCATCTCCGGCTCTGGGCCTGGCATTTTGGGTGAGTTGCTGGCGGCAGCCCTGAATGTCAACGCGATGCTCTGGCGCACCTCGCCTGCCGCAACGGAAATGGAAGAGGTTGCGTTGAACTGGCTGCGCCAACTGGTCGGTCTGCCCGATGGCTTTATGGGCGTCATCAACGATACCGCCTCGGCCAGCAGCCTCTACGCCTTGGTGGCCGCTCGTGAGGCGGTCGAGGGCTTGCGCGCCCGCGAGGAGGGTCTGGCTGGTCGCGCTGATCTTCCGCGCCTGCGGGCTTATACGTCGGTGGAGGCGCACTCATCGATTGAGAAGGCAGCGATTGTGCTGGGCATCGGCCAGGAGGGGCTGCGCAAAATCCCAACGGATAGCAAGTATCGGATGGATGCCCGCGCGCTGGCCGCCGCTATTGAAGAAGACCTGGCGGCAGGCTGGCGACCGTTCGCTGTTGTGCCTACAGTGGGAACCACCTCTACGACTAGCGTCGATCCGATTCCCGCTATTGCTGATCTCTGCGAGCAGTATAATCTCTGGCTGCATGTTGATGGGGCCTATGGTGGCTCGGCGGCGATGCTGCCAGAACTGCGCTGGGTATTGGATGGCTGCGACCGCGCTGATTCTATCGTTATCAATCCGCATAAATGGCTCTTTACCCCCATCGATTGCAGCGTCCTGTATTGTCGTCGCCCTCAGACATTGAAGCAGGCATTTAGCCTGGTTCCGGCCTATCTCCAGACCAGCGTTAGCGATCAGGTGGTCAATTTGATGGATTATGGCACATCGCTGGGGCGACGCTTCCGCGCGCTCAAGCTCTGGATGATTCTGCGCTACTTTGGGCAGGAGGGCTTGATCGCCCGACTGCGCGAACATAACCGACTGGCGCAGGTTTTTGCAGGCTGGGTGGATGCCGCGTCAGAGTTTGAGCGCCTGGCACCTGTTCCCTTCAGCACCGTCTGCTTTCGCTATCACCCCTTGAGCGAGAGCGACGAGGCGCGCCTGGATACGCTGAATGAGCGGCTGATGGAGTCTGTGAACGCTAGCGGCGAGATTTTCATCTCGCATACAAAGCTGCGCGGGCGCTTCACCCTGCGCTGCGCTATTGGCAACATTCGCACCACCGAGCGCCATGTGCTGCGGCTGTGGGAATTGCTGCAAGAGGGCGCAGCGCGGGCGCTCTTCTGAATCTATCCAGGCCATGCGATGGCCGTTTCGCTATACTGCACATCCTGATTCGATGTCCCATCGGCAAAGTGAAATTGAACAACCTTGGCCTTCCCAGCCTGGGTATCGGCCAGCAAGATGGTGCTGAGGCAAGGCGCGTTAGCGACGGCATTGCAGGATGTGAGGAATTGGCCGACAAAAACGGTCCAGGTGTGGTGCCAGCCCTCGTACATCTTCTGGTTCGCTATCTCCAGATGGGGGCCAAAGCTCACAAAGGCTGCGCGTCCTTGCTTGGGGTCATAGAGGAAGAGTTCGGCAGCGTTCTGGGCTGCTCCTCCCCAATGGCCCGTATAGACATCCCAGCCAGGCGCCCAGCCGGTATACATCGCGGTGCGCGCTAGTTGGAGCGTGGGGGTGAATGCCAGGAGCCGTACTGTGCCGGACGAGCGATCATAGAGCAACAGGCTGTCCTGGCCGGTGCCGGTAAAATCGTCTATAAAGGGTTCCCATCTGGTATTCCAATGGCTCGCGCTGTAGGTCTGCGCTATCTGCATCTGTGTAGTAAAGATCATGATGCGCGCCTCACCAGCCTGGTGGTCAAAGAGCAAGAGGCCATTTTGCTCTGAGCCAAAGTGCCCCGGCTGAATCTCCCAGGTATTGTGCCAGTGATCAAACTCCACTTCCTGGTGAATACTGAAGTTTAGGTTGTAGTCTACCAGCCTCAGTGTGGCCGTGCGGTGCAGGTGCTGCCAATCCGCAGGACCAGGGTTGGATGATCCGCTTCCGTTGTTCCCCTCACCTGGCGTGGAAGTCCATTGTCCGTGATCCTGGTCGAGATGGCGGTCGTAGATCAACAAATCATCGTGCGCATTGCCAAACCGCCCGATCACGAGTTCCCAGGAGCTACTCCAGCCGGTATGCTCGACATCGCTCCCTACGCTGAGATCGGGATTGAGGCGAATGAAGCGGCCAATCGCATGCACACGGTCAAAGAGGAGTAAGGTGTCGCGGCCCTCGCCAGTCAGATCGCCGATACTCACCTCCCACGCGCTGCCCCAGCCGCCCGCTGGCGTGAGGTGATCGCTCAGCGGTACGACGTGGATGCTGGAGCCATCGGCGCTCAGCGCGAGCAGGTCTATTGCGCCGGTTGCGCGGTTATAGCGCAGCACCTCTCTGCGGCCATCACCCGCAAAGTTGCCGGTGTAGAGATCAGGCGAAGTGCTGGCGCCTGGCGAGCCACTGCCGGGGGAAGCGGTGGGCGATGGCGTAGCCTGCGGAGGAGCAGGGGGTGGTGATGGCGGTGCAGTCGGCGGCGGCGGAGTAGGAGGTGGCTTGGGGCCACCATTGGAGTCGGGGAAATAGATGAAGCGCAGTTGTCCATTCTGGTAGCGGGCTTGCTGAATCAGCGAGACGCGATAGTGATAGCCAAAGTGTTCAGTTGTGGGGTCGCCATAATTCTGGTAGGTTACGTCAAACGTGTCATGGTCGCTATAGACCTGGGTGACAAAGGCTACATGCCCGGCACTGCTGAAGGCCCAGACGCCATCTCCGACCGGAAAGACTGCGATAGCATTGACACGCGGAACCGTGCCCACTTGAAATCCGGCGCCCTCCGCTGCATTGGCCCAAAGCGCCGCGTTGCCCCAACCAGGCAGGTTCAAACCTAGGCGGTGCCAGGACTGCCAGACCCACCATGTGCAGTTGCCACCGCTTGTTGGCATCGGACCGGGGCAGACCGGATACGGGTCGCCGTCCCTGCTCGTCGTGAAGGTATCGCTGCCGTTGCAGCCAAACTCGTTGGTCGGATTGCTCCCAGGTGGGAGGGTGGCGCTTTGCGGGTCGGTGTTCCATGAAGTTGGCAGTCCCTCTGGTGGGAGCGGATTGCCGTTGGCGTCTGTTGGCGGAGAGGGGAGCGAATTGTCTGGTTGGGAAAGGCCGACTTGAGACCCCCCTTCTGAGAGCGACGCGGATGTGAAAGTTGGTGATGATCCGCTGTCATTCGTCGTGAGGATGCTAATCGCTGTCGCAAGGCTCAGCAGGCTGAGGATGCTGAGGATGGCTAGCATATGTGCCCGCAGCCGATGCGAATCCCGCGCCATATGAGTCTCTCCCCTTCTAATCCCTTGTCAGGGTTGTTTGAGCTTTTGCGGTTAGCACAAATGGCCGAGCAATCCTGCAAGGGTCATACCAGAATTGCCTGTCTGGGTGGTAGATGCAGATGAACCCTATGAACAGAAAACGTCTTGTGCAATAATTTAGTTCCCATGCAGAATCTGCTGCGCGCGCTGTGGGATGCGGAACGGGTACAACCACAATACGGCAAAAAATAGGACACAGTATGGGGGCAGCCGAGATGGATGCCGTTGGCGAATCCCTAGCTAGGCAACGGCGAGCGCAGCAAAGTGAGAGCGGTTAGTCCAGGCGCAGTAAGAGGCCGCGCTCCATCGCCACCGCAACTGGTCGGCCATGCAGTTCAGGTCACGGGCAAGCTGCCCCACCTCATCACGCGAACTGGCCCTGGTCTTGACACTAAAGTCGCCCCGGCTCCAGGCATCCGCCGCCAGAGTAATCTGGCGCAAGGGCCGCCGGATACTGCGCGACCCCAACATACCAGAAAAGATACCAAGTGAAGAAGACGCCCAGCCCTTTGATGGGCAGTGCAATCAGGGTTTGCCCATCCAGGACGTGAACTCTGGCCGTTCCTTGAGGACTCTTGAGCGCGGCTTGAACTATCGCCTGGGATTGAGGGTTCCAGAATAGCTTCTGCATGCTGTTTGTATCGTTGGGAGTAGAGGCCAGCACCTGCCCGTTGTGATTCAGGATCACCACCAGCACATACCTGCCAAGCGCTTTCCCAGACCCAGACTGTCCAGGCTCTTTCGAGGTACTAGGCGGAGCGATAAATACGGTGGCCCATCTGGTAAGCCCGCTCTGGTCCAGTTGTTTTCCCTTTCTCGTTTGCCGTGTACTGGATTATTGAAAAACCGGGGATGCGCCTGAGCAATCAGCTGCTCAGGCAGCGGCTAGGACAGCGGGAACTGCAGCCCAGCCCAAGAGAACACGAACTGAACTGGTTGGCCTGCCATCACCACAGATCAGCCATATCTCAGCTTGCCATTTAACCAACAGCAATGGACCGGCATTCAGAAAGAAACCAGTGAAAGACGCAACAGGCCCTATCCTACTCTAGCTGGTACCAGGGGCCGAGTAAGCTCAGCAATGGGATGAATACAGATGAGTTGAAGGGCGCCAGATGCTGATCTTGCCACAGGAAACGGCTCTTCCGGGAAATAAAACAACCATCGCTGGCCCAAAATCCCGGTCTTGTGTTCGTCTATCTGCCACCTCTGCTTCCTGAAAGGTCTATTGTCGAGCTTACTTTGCCCCACGTGGTAGCTCACGTAGGGTGAAGCCGTACAGGACAGCCGGCTGAAGGGCCGCTTCAGGGGTAGCCCAGGACCAAAGCATCTTGAAGAAGACCACAGGATCCACGTTGGGCCGTCCACAGAAGGCAGAGCCGTCCTGAACCAGGTCGCGCACGAATGAGCGATCGAGCACCCGATCCCGAGTGGCGGGAGCAGTGGTCGGCGGGCACCAGTTCGTCGAGCGAGACAGCGAGCACCGGTGTGAAGCGCTGCGCATTCCTGCCCATCATAGCAGATCCCTTGGCTCTTCGACTTGCTATACAGCGTGTGCGCCGAGGCGACACGAGGGAGGGTGCAGGATCGGCGCAGGGTGCGCACTCCACTCCAGAAGCGCTGATACGTGTGTGCCCCTTCCGCGATTTTCTACGGAGCTTCAGACGGCGAATTCCGCGTGGATCCAGTGCATACCGAGCGTGAGCGAGACCTCGCCGCCGTAGTACTTGCATTCTAGAGTATACCATACGGGCTTGCCCGCCACCCAGGCATACGTGCCGCTCGTGGTTGTCTGGGGTGAGTTCATCACGACGCCCCGTGCAAGCGCTTAGGCAGGGCATTTCGAGCTGCCAGGGAGAATTCGAAATAACAGGATTCAAGGCTTGACTGGCACGGTATGCTTGAGACAAGATACGGCGAAAAGGGAGATTCTGGGATCTGAGCGCGTGTTTGGGAATGCTATCACCGCTTACATTCTCAAACGTGCGCTCAGGAGAGCTGAGCGCGCCTGCGCCGTTTGGCCTGGGAGCGCTCGGTTTCTTTGAGGTGCTGGAAACGGAGCCCGTGCTCGCTCGCGCTCAGCATCCTTGCTGTCATGTGGAGCCGTGTATGCCATACTGGACGAAAAACAGGTGTAGAGGGAGCAGATACTGTGAGTAGACAGCCTGAGTCGGCGCGTGAACCGGTACCCTCCCCATCCCCGCCGCTGGAGCCAACCGGCGTCCCCCAGCTTGACTTGGTGCTGGGGGGCGGGCTGCCACGTGGCACACTGATGATTATTCTTGGTCCACCTGGCAGTGGCAAGACCACGCTGGCCAGCCAGATCGCCTTTGCTGGCGCCGTGCGGGGGCAGCGGGCGCTGATCTTGACGGCGCTCTCCGAGCCAACGCTCAAGCTGCTGGAGCATCTGCGCGGCTATCGCTTTTTTAGACCCGACCTGATTGGCGCTGAGGTGCAGGTGCTCAGCTTGCAGCAGTTTCTCCCCCAGGGGGTGGAGACCGCCGAGCAAGAGATTGTGGCTGCCGCGCGCCAGTTCCAAGCCCGCTGGGTCGTACTCGATGGCTTTCAGGCCATTCGCAGCCTGGCGCCAGACCTGGGAACCATCCGCCAACTGCTCTACCGCCTGGGCCTGCGTCTGAGCCTGGAGGGCA
>Ga0070730_10005731_pt1 | contig 10673 bp, 9 predicted proteins | sample Coa_R1_3_FD_66447 | JGI IMG/M metagenome (GOLD analysis project Ga0070730, IMG submission 66447) | Surface soil microbial communities from Centralia Pennsylvania, which are recovering from an underground coalmine fire - Coalmine... | ecosystem: Environmental > Terrestrial > Soil > Unclassified ... | reverse complement strand
CTTCAGCGCCGAAGAGCGCTCGGTGGCCTTACCGTGGCCCCGGTAGGTGCGGGTCGGGGCGAACTCACCGAGGCGGTGGCCCACCATGTTCTCGGTGACGAAGACCGGCACGTGGCGCCGCCCGTCGTGGACGGCGATGGTGTGCCCGATCATCTGCGGGAAGATCACGCTCGCCCGCGACCAGGTCTTCAGCACCTTGCGCTCGTTGCGCTTGTTCATGTCGTCGACGCGGCCGAGCAGGCGGGCGTCGACGTACGGTCCCTTCTTGACGGATCGGCTCATCGGACTCCCTTACCCCCGCCCGTACCGGCGGCGAACGATCATCTTGTTGCTGGCCTTGGCCTTGGTCCGGGTCCGCAGGCCCATGGCCGGCTTGCCCCAGGGCGTCTTGGGCGGCATCCCGGTGGGCGACTTGCCCTCTCCGCCGCCGTGCGGATGGTCGCGCGGGTTCATCGCCGAGCCGCGTACCTCCGGCCGGCGGCCGAGGTGGCGCGACCGCCCGGCCTTGCCGATGCTCTGGTTGCCGTGGTCGAGATTGCTCACCTGGCCGATGGTCGCCATGCACGCGGCGCGCACCCGGCGCACCTCGCCCGACGGCAGGCGCACGGTGGCGTACTCGCCCTCCTTGGCCAGCAGCTGGGCGCTGCTGCCCGCGGAGCGCACGATCTGGCCGCCGCGACCGGCGACGAGCTCGATGTTGTGGATCTGCGTGCCGAGCGGGATGCGCGAGAGCGGCAGCGCGTTGCCGGTGCGTGCCTCGACATCCGGCCCCGAGGCGACGCTGTCGCCGACCCCCAGGCCGTGCGGCAGGAGCATGTACCGCTTCTCGCCATCGGCGTAGTGCAGCAGCCCGATGCGCGCCGAGCGGTTCGGGTCGTATTCGACGGTGGCGATCCGCGCCGGCACCCCGTACTTGTCGCGCTTCCAGTCGATCACGCGGTAGAGCCGCTTGTGGCCGCTCCCCTGGTGGCGAACCGTCATCTTCCCCTGGCTGTTGCGTCCGGCGTGCTGCAGCAGCCGCTCGGTGAGCGGCCTGTGCGGCGTGTCGGCGGTGATCTCGTCGAACGTCGCGCGCGTCATCTGGCGGACGCCCGGGCTCGTGGGTCGGTAGCTTCGGAGTGGCATCGTCAGACGGCCTCGAACAGCTCGATCTTCTGGCCCGCGGCGATGGTGACCACCGCCTTGCGCCAGCCGGGAACCATGCCCGGAGTCCGGCGGCCGCGTCGCTTCTCCTTGGGCTTGACGGTGAGCACCCGGACCCCCAGGACGTCGACCTTGAACTCGGCCTCGACCGCGGCCTTGATCTGGAACTTGTTCGCGTCGCGGGCCACGGCGAAGGTGTAGTTGTTGCGCTCGGTCTGCGCGACGCTCTTCTCGCTGATCACCGGGCGGATGAGAATGTCGTGGACGATCGTCGTCGTCACGCGTACACCTCCTGCGCGCGGGCCAGCGCGTCGCTGGTGAAGATGATCGTGTCGGCCTCGAGAAGGTCGACGACGTTCAGGCTGTCGGCCAGGATGACCCGCACTTCGCGGAGGTTCGCGCACGAGCGCTCGACCGTCTCGTCGCGAGCGGCGAGGATCAGGAGCACCTTGCCCCCGGCCTCCCACGCGTCGAGATGGGCGATGAACGAGCGGGTCCGGATCTCCTCGAGCTCGAAGCCCGCGACGACGCGGACGGCGCCATCGGCCTGTTTGGCGGAGAGGACGCCGGTCAGCGCCGCGCGCCGCATCTTGGCGGGCATCTTCTGCTCGTAGCCGCGCGGGTGCGGGCCGAAGACGACGCCGCCGCCACGCCATTGCGGCGAGGTGCGGCTGCCCTGGCGGGCCCGCCCGGTCCCCTTCTGGCGCCACGGCTTGCGGCCGCCGCCGGCGACCATGCCGCGGGTCAGCGTGTTGGCCGTCCCCTGCCGGCTGCCCGCCTGCTGGCGGACGACGGCCTGGTGGATGAGCGACTCGTTGACCGGCGCGGCGAACAGGGCGTCGGCCAGCTCCACCTTGCCCGCCTCCTTGCCGCTCGCATTGAGGATCTTCGTAGATGCCATCGTCACTTCGCCTTCTGGACCAGGAGGAGGCCGTTGCGAGCCCCGGGGACCGCGCCCTTGACCAGGATCAGGTTCCGCTCGGGGTCGACGCGCACGACGGTCAGCTTCTTGACGGTGACCCGCTCGTCGCCCATGTGGCCCGACATGCGGGTGTTGAGCCAGGTCCGGCCGGGCGTCGTGCCCGCCCCGACCGAGCCGGGCTGCCGGTAGTTCGTCGACCCGTGCGTCTTGGGCCCGCGCTTGAAATTGTGGCGCGCGATCGTCCCGGCAAAGCCCTTGCCCTTGCTCTGGCCGATGACGTCGACCAGCTCCCCGGCCTCGAACAGGGTCACGTCCACCACCTGGCCTGGCTCGTAGCCCTCGACCGCGTCGACCCGGAACTCGGAGACGTCGCGCGGCTTCGCGGCCTCCTTGTCGAGGTGCGCGAACTGGCCGGCGACCGGCTTGCTGACCTTGCGCGCGGTGCCGGCCACCAGCTGGAGCGCGGTATAGCCGTCCCGCTCCGGGGTCCGGAGCCGCGCCACCGTGTTCGGGGCAGCCTCGATGACGCTCACGGGCACGACGGAGCCGTCGTCCTGGAAGATCCGCGTCATCCCGAGCTTTCGCCCGATCAGTCCTGCCGGCACTTGTGCTTGTCTCCTCCTGGATACACCGATGGCGCAGCGGTCGCCGCCCCGTCGGTGGGTCGCGGGGGCCGAGGCCCCCGCGGTTACATCTTGATCTCGATATCCACTCCGGCTGCCAGCGACAGCCGCATCAGCGCGTCGACCGTCTTCGTCGACGGATCGATGATGTCGATCAGGCGCTTGTGCGTCCGGATCTCGAACTGCTCCCGCCCGTCCTTGTGCACGAACGGCCCGCGGATGACGGTGTACTTCTCGATCCGGGTCGGCAGCGGGACCGGTCCCGCCACGTCTGCACCGGTCCGCTGCGCCGTCTCCACGATCTGCTCGGCCGACTGGTCGAGCAACTTGTGGTCGTACGCCTTGAGCCGGATGCGGATGCGCTGCTTGGCCATCGGTCAGCCGGCGACCTCGGTGATCACGCCCGCCCCGACCGTGTGGCCGCCCTCGCGAATCGCGAAGCGCTGCCCCTGCTCGATGGCGATCGGCGTGATCAGCTCGACGTCGATGTTGACGTTGTCGCCGGGCATGATCATCTCGACCCCGGCCGGCATCTCGATCGCGCCGGTCACGTCGGTCGTCCGCAGGTAGAACTGCGGCCGGTAGCCCGCGTAGAACGGCGTGTGGCGGCCGCCCTCCTCCTTGGAGAGGACGTAGACCTCGGCCTTGAACTTCGTCCCTGGCCGGACGCTGTTCGGCTTGGCCAGGACCTGGCCGCGCTCGATCTCCTCGCGCTCGATGCCTCGCAGCAGGAGCCCGACGTTGTCGCCGGCCATCCCCTCGTCGAGGGTCTTCTTGAACATCTCCACGCCGGTGACCACCAGCTGGCGGCTCTTGGCATGGATCCCCACCTGCTCCACGCTGTCGCCGGTGTGGACGACGCCACGCTCGATGCGGCCGGTCGCCACCGTCCCGCGACCCTTGATGCCGAAGACGTCCTCGATGGGCATGAGGAACGGCTTGTCGATCTCGCGCACCGGAGTCGGGATGTAGCTGTCGACCGCTTCCATGAGCTCCTTGATCGAGGCGTACTCGGGAGCGTCGGGATCGGTGCTCGTCGACTCGAGGGCCTTGAGGGCCGAGCCGCGGATGACCGGGATGTCGTCGCCGGGGAACTTCTCCTTGGTGAGCAGCTCCCGGACCTCCATCTCGACGAGGTCGATGAGCATCTCGTCGTCAACCTGGTCGACCTTGTTGAGATAGACGACCAGGCTCGGCACCTCGACCTGGCGAGCCAGGATGATGTGCTCGCGGGTCTGCGGCATCGGGCCGTCGGCGGCGGAGACGACCAGGATCGCACCGTCCATCTGGGCGGCGCCGGTGATCATGTTCTTGATGTAGTCGGCGTGACCCGGGCAGTCGACGTGGGCGTAGTGCCGGTGCTCGGTCGAGTACTCGACGTGCGCGATGGCGATGGTGATACCGCGGGCGCGCTCCTCCGGAGCGTTGTCGATCGACGCGAAGGCCCGGAAGTCGGCCCCACCCTTGAGCGACAGGTACTTCGTGATCGCCGCGGTCAGGGTCGTCTTGCCGTGGTCGACGTGACCGATGGTGCCGACGTTCACGTGCGGCTTGCTGCGGTCGAACTTCTGCTTGGCCATAGGTGTTCCTTACTCGCTCCTTTGTCTCGCTTAGCGCTTGGACTTCGCGATCAGCTCGTTGGCGATGCCGGTGGGGACTTCCGCGTAGCGGGCGAACTCCATGGAGTAGACCGCCCGGCCCTGGGTCATGCTGCGCAGCTCGGTGGCGTAGCCGAACATCTCGGCGAGGGGCACGTGGGCGCGAATGACGCGTGAGGTGCCGCGCTCGTCGATCCCTTCGATCTGCCCGCGCTTGCTGTTCAGGTCGCCGATGACGTCGCCCATGAAGTCCTCGGGCGTCGTCACCTCGACCTTCATGACCGGCTCGAGGATCGTGGGATCCGCCTTGGTCACGCCGTCCTTGGCGGCCATGCTGCCGGCGATCTTGAAGGCCATCTCGGAGGAGTCGACCTCATGGAACGACCCGTCGATGAGGGTGGCCTTGACGTCGATGACCGGGTAGCCGGCGATGACGCCACCGGCGAGGGCGTCCCGCACGCCCTCCTCGACCGGCTTCCAGAACTCGCGCGGGACGGTGCCGCCCACGATCTTGCTCTCGTAGACGAACCCGCTCCCCCGCTCGAGCGGCTCCAGGGTGATGACCGCGTGGCCGTACTGGCCCTTTCCGCCGGTCTGGCGCACGAAGCGGCCAACGGCCTTGACGGGCTTGCGGATCGCCTCGCGGTAGCTCACCTGCGGGCGGCCGACGTTGGCCTGCACCTTGAACTCGCGCATCATGCGGTCGACGATCACCTCCAGGTGCAGCTCGCCCATCCCCGCGATGCGGGTCTGGCTGCTCTCCTGATCGGTGCTGACCCGGAAGGTCGGGTCCTCCTCCGCGAGACGCTGGAGGGCGAGGGCCATCTTGTCCTGGTCGGCCTTCGTCTTCGGCTCGACCGCGAGCTCGATGACCGGCTCGGGGAAGGTGATCGCCTCGAGGATGACCGGCTTCGACTCGTCGCAGAGCGTGTCGCCGGTGAACGTGTTCTTCAGCCCGACCGCCGCCGCGATGTCGCCGGCGCCCACCTGCTCGATCTCCTCGCGGTGGTTGGCGTGCATCTGCAGGATGCGACCGATGCGTTCCTTCTGGTCCTTCGACGCGTTGTACACGTACGAGCCGGTCTTCAGCGTCCCGGAGTAGACGCGGAAGAAGGCGAGCTTGCCGACGTACGGGTCGGCGGCGATCTTGAAGGCCAGCGCGGCAAAGGGCTCGGCGTCATCGGTATGGCGCTGGACGGTCTCGCCGGTACGCGGATCGGTGCCGGACACCGCATCGACGTCGAGCGGGCTGGGCAGGTAATCGATGACCCCGTCGAGCATCGGCTGGATGCCCTTGTTCTTCAGCGCGGACCCGCACAGCACCGGCACGATCTGGTAGGCCAGCGTGCCGGCGCGGAGCGCCGCAACGAGCCGCGCCGGGGCGATCGCCTCGCCCTCCAGATAGCTGTGCGCGATCTCGTTGTCCAGGTCGGCGAGCGCCTCGACGACCTTCTCGTGGCCGGCAGCGGCGGCGGCGGCCAGCTCCGCGGGGATCTCCCCGACATTGATCTGGTCACCCAGGTCGCTGCCGTACGTGATCGCGCGCAGATTGATGAGGTCGATGACGCCGCGGAACGTGTCCTCGGCACCGATCGGCAGCTGCAGCGGCACGGCGTTGGCGCCAAGCCGGTCGTGGATCATGTCCACCACGTGGGCGAAGTCGGCACCGGTCCGATCGAGCTTGTTGATGAAGCAGAAGCGCGGGATGCGGTACTTGTCGGCCTGCCGCCAGACCGTCTCCGACTGGGGCTCGACGCCCGCAACGCCATCGAAGACGACGACCGCCCCGTCAAGCACGCGCAGGCTGCGCTCGACCTCCACGGTGAAATCCACGTGGCCGGGCGTGTCAATCAGGTTGATGCGATGGTCGTTCCAGAAGCAGGTCGTCGCCGCGGCGGTGATCGTGATGCCGCGCTCCTGCTCCTGCTCCATCCAGTCCATCGTCGCGGCGCCCTCGTGCACCTCGCCGATCTTGTAGATCTTCTTGGTGTAGAAGAGGATCCGCTCGGACACGGTCGTCTTGCCCGCGTCGATGTGCGCGATGATCCCGATGTTCCGGGTACGCTCGAGCGGGTAGTCGCTCGAGCTGATGGGACGGCGGGCCGTCTGCGCCACGGTCATCGGACTACCACTTGAAGTGGCTGAAGGCCTTGTTGGCCTCGGCCATGCGATGGGTGTCCTCGCGGCGCTTCACCGCCGCGCCGACCCCGTTGGCGGCATCCATGAGCTCGGCGGCGAGCTTCTCGGCCATGCTCCGTCCGCTGCGCTTGCGCGCGGCATCGATGAGCCAGCGCATGCCGAGCGAGACGCGCCGGTCGGCGCGGACCTCGACGGGGATCTGGTAGGTCGAGCCGCCGACGCGCTTGGGCTTCACCTCGATGAGGGGCATCGCGTTGCGCAGCGCGGACTCCATGACCTCGACGCCGGAGCGGCCGGCCTGGCGCTCGCAGTTGGCGATGGCGCCCTCGAGAATCCGCGAGGCGAGCTGGCGCTTGCCCCCGCGCATGAGCTTGTTGGTGAACTGGTCGAGCGTCAGCGCGGTGCCGACCAGCTGCTCCTCGTACTTGGTCTTGCGGGCGATGGTGGGACGGCGAGGCATCGGTCTAGCTCTTGCCCGGCGACTTCGCGCCGTACTTGCTTCGGCCCTGGCGCCGATCGCGGACGCCGGCGGCGTCGAGGGTGCCGCGGACGATGTGGTACTTCACCGCCGGGAGGTCGCGGACCTTGCCGCCGCGGACCAGGACCACCGAGTGCTCCTGGAGGTTGTGGCCGATGCCAGGGATGTAGGCGGTGACCTCCATCTGGTTCGTGAGGCGCACGCGCGCGACCTTCCGAAGCGCCGAGTTCGGCTTCTTCGGGGTGCGGGTCATCACCTGGAGGCAGACACCGCGGCGCTGCGGGGCGCCACGCCCCTCGGAGGCGGTCTGCTCCAGGGTGTTGAAGGTCCTCCGCAGGGCGGGAGCCTTTACCTTCTTGATGGCCGGCCTGCGGCCCTTGCGGACCAGCTGGCTGATGGTTGGCAACGAAGACCTCGCGCTCGATCGCTGTGCTGCTTCTGTCGGTGACTGAATCCCCGTCGCTGAGCGCACGGAGCCCCGGAATCGGAGGCTGTGTGAACTCGACGGAGGGTGCCCGGATGGGCACACACGAAGGCGTCCCGCGAACGGGACACCGAACGCGGAGTATACGGGCGGCTGCGCTCGAGTGTCAACCGAAGCCGAGCTCGGCCCGCGCCTGGCGCGCGTGGCCATCGACCGGGCAACCACGCGCACGTGATGGTGGCGTCACGTAACGTCCAACGACGCCACGATCAACGCCTCCACAGCCGCGCTGGAGCGCCGAATGTGACGCTGATGGCACCGCTGACGGGCAAGGACGCCGTTCGACGCCGCTCCTTGAACGTTACGTGACCGTGGGCACCCTGCAGGCCAACGCTGGACAGGTGCAGGACGAGGGACGGGCAACGACCCGTCCCTCGCGCGCGCTCGTTGCGTCCTACTTCTTCGCGGCGACCTTGGCCTTCGGTGGAGCCTTGGCCTTCGGTGCAGCCTTGGCCTTCGTCCCGGCGGCCGCCGGCTCGGGCTCGCCGGCCGGCTCACCCTCCCCGGTCAGGTCGTCGAAGACCTGCTCCTCGACCTCCGCCTCGATCTGGACGTTCGCATCGGCGTCCATGAGGTCGGCGAGATCGCTCGCCGCCTCGACCGCGGCGGCCTCGGCCTCCTCGACCTCGACCTCGCCGTCGCCATCGGCGTCGACGTTCTCACCGGTGAGGAAGCTCATCGCCGCCTCGCGCTCGCGAAGCGCCTCGGCCTCCTCCTTCGGCAGCTCCTTCGCCCGCGCGGCCGCCAGGGCACGCGCCTCGGCGCCGGTCCCGGCCGGGATGAGCTTGCCGATGATCACGTTCTCCTTCAGGCCGAGCAGGTGGTCCTTGGCGCCGTTGATCGCCGCCTCGGTGAGCACCCGGGTCGTCTCCTGGAAGGAGGCGGCCGCCAGGAACGAGCTCGTGTTGAGCGAGGCCTTGGTGACGCCCAGCAGGACGGTCTGCGCCGTGGCGGGCTCGCCGCCCTCGGCCAGGATCCGGTTGTTCGTCTCCTCGAACTCGAAGCGGTCGATGAGCTCGGACGGCAGCAGCTCGGTGTCGCCGGGGTTGTCCACGGTGACCTTGCGCAGCATCTGCCGAACGATGATCTCGACGTGCTTGTCGTTGATCGTCACGCCCTGGGACCGGTAGACCTTCTGGACCTCGGCCACCAGGAAGCGCTGGACGGTGTCCACGCCCTTGATGGCGAGCAGGTCCTTGGGGTTGAGCGATCCCTCGGTGATCGGGTCACCCGCCGACACGTCGTCGCCCGTCTCGACCCGGAGCCGCGCGAAGTGCGGGACCGGGTACTCGCGGGAGTCGACCTCCTCGGAGTGAAGGGTCAGGGTGTTGCCTTTCTTCGTGATGCGACCACCGGCCGGCGCCTTGACCTCGCTGCGCTCGCCATCGGCCTCGAGGGTGGCCAGCAACTGGCCTTCGCTCACCTCGTCGCCGTGCGCCACCAGCAGCTCGTGCTGGGGGCTCACCTTGATCGGGGTGTCGTACGCCTCGCGGTGGGTGACGAGCACCTTGATCGACTCGTCGGCGCCGCGGATGACCTCCGCCACGCCGTCAATCTCCGACATGATCGCCTGGCCCTTGGGGATGCGCGCCTCGAAGAGCTCCTCGACGCGCGGCAGGCCCTGGGTGATGTCCTCGCCGGCGACTCCGCCGGTGTGGAAGGTCCGCATGGTGAGCTGGGTGCCCGGCTCGCCGATCGACTGGGCGGCGATGATCCCCACCGCCTGCCCGAGCCGCACGAGCTCACCGGTCGCCAGGTCGCGTCCGTAGCACATCCGGCAGACGCCATGACGCGCCTGGCAGGTGAGCGGTGCGCGGACGCTGACCCGCTCGACGCCGGACGCCTCGATGGCGGCCACCTCCGGCTCGCCGATCTCGGCATTGCGGACGACCAGAGTCTCTCCCGTCTTCTCGTCGACCACGTCGAGGGCGGCCATCCGGCCGATCAATCGATCCCCGAACGGCTCGGGGATCTGCTCGGACTCGTCGCGGGTGATCCACGTCCCGAGATCGGTGCCGCAGTCGTCCTCGCGGGTGATGACGTCCTGCGCCACGTCCACCAGGCGCCGGGTCAGGTACCCGGAGTCGGCAGTGCGCAGCGCGGTGTCGGCGAGGCCCTTCCGGGCGCCGTGGCTCGAGATGAAGTACTCGAGGACGCTCATCCCCTCGCGGAGATTGGACTTGATGGGCAGGTCGATGATCCGGCCCGAGGGGTCCGCCATCAGCCCGCGCATCCCGGCCAGCTGGTGGAGCTGGGTCACGTTCCCACGGGCTCCGGAGTGGGTGATCATCCACACCGATCCCTCGCGGTCGAGGCCCTCGAGCATCTCCTTGGTGACCTCGTCGGTCGTCTCACGCCAGACCCCGACGGTCTGCTCGTAGCGCTCGTCCTCGGTGATGAAGCCGCGGCGGAACTCGCGGTCGATCTCAGCGACCTGGGTGTCGGCGGAGTCGAGGATCTGGCGCTTGCGGCCGGGGATGGCCACGTCGTCGATCCCGATCGTGATGCCGGCGAGGGTCGCGTACTGGAACCCGACCGACTTGATGCCGTCGACCAGGGTCGTCGTCGCCGCCGGCCCGAGCCGGCGATGGCAGTCCGCGATGAGCGCCTTCAGGGCCCTGCGGTCCATCGTCTCGTCCAGGAAGCGCAGCCGCTCGGGGAGGATGGTGTTGAACACGACCCGGCCGGCGGTGGTCGTCACCAGGCGCCGGACGACCTGTCCGGACTCGAGGTCGCCCTCCCAGACATCGGTCTCGACCTGGATCGGATCGTGGATCCGCAGGGTCTTGGTCTGGAGCGCCATGAAGACCTCGGCGTCGTCGACGAAGGCCTTCTTCGCCTTGAGCTGGTCCTCGGTGAGCGGCTTGTCCCCGGGCGTCACGAGCTCGGACAGGCTGACGGTCAGGTAGTAGCAGCCCAGGACCATGTCCTTGGTGGGGCTGACCACCGGCGAGCCATCGGCCGCGGAGAGCAGGTTCTGGGTCGAGAGCATCAGCTCCTTGGCTTCCTTCTGGGCGGCCGTCGAGAGCGGCACGTGGACCGCCATCTGGTCACCGTCGAAGTCCGCGTTGAAGGCGAAGCAGACGAGCGGGTGGATCTGGATCGCCGAGCCCTCGACGAGGACCGGCATGAAGGCCTGGATCCCCAGGCGGTGGAGGGTGGGCGCCCGGTTCAGGAGGACCGGATGGTCGGCGATGACCTCCTCGAGCACGTCCCACACCTCGGGACGCACCCGCTCCACGATCCGCTTGGCGCTCTTGATGTTGTGGGCGAAGCCCTTCTCGAC
>Ga0070730_10005730_pt1 | contig 10675 bp, 7 predicted proteins | sample Coa_R1_3_FD_66447 | JGI IMG/M metagenome (GOLD analysis project Ga0070730, IMG submission 66447) | Surface soil microbial communities from Centralia Pennsylvania, which are recovering from an underground coalmine fire - Coalmine... | ecosystem: Environmental > Terrestrial > Soil > Unclassified ... | reverse complement strand
ACCGCCAGGAACACGCTGCCCAGGATGACGAACCCGACGAAACCGTTCTCCATCAGGAAGCGCACCGCCCAGTAGGGGTTGACCGCCCGCAATACGGAAGGGTCATCCAGCAGGTGGAAGAGGCCCAGGCTCGCCAGGGACAGCAGCCACAGGCACATCACCGGCCCGAACAGGGCCGCCACGCTCTGAGTGCCCCTGGCCTGGACGAGGAACAGGGCGACGAGGATGCCGGCAGCGATCGCCAGCACATAGGGGGCCAGCATGTGGCCGATGTGGGGGGCGACCCGCAGACCCTCCACCGCCGACAGCACCGAGAAGGCCGGGGTGATGACGCCGTCGCCGTAGAACAGCGACACCCCCACGATCCCCAGCAGGAAGAGGGCCGTCGACGGCCGCCCCAGGGCGCGCTGGGCCAGGGCCATCAGCGCCACCGGCCCGCCTTCGCCCTTGTTGTCGGCCCGCATCAGGAAGGCGACGTATTTGACGGTGACGACAAGGGTCAGGGTCCACAGGATGAGGGAGACCACGCCCAGGACGGCGATGTGGGGCGGGCCCACCGGCCGGGCGTGCGCCAGGGCCTCGCGCAGGGCGTAGAGGGGGCTGGTGGCGATGTCGCCGAACACCACCCCGACGGCCCCCAGCGTCAGGGCGGCGAAGCCCCGCCTACGGAGCGGCGGCTCGACGGCTTCGGGCTCGCCGTTCTGGGTGAGCGGGAGCGCCTTGATCCTGGAGATCGTCTCGGCCGGCGTGAGGGCGCCCAATTCAACTGGTCTCCAAGACCGCGGCCATCCTTCGGCGATCGGCGGGCGCGGTACACCCGATCGGCTCCGCATTCAATCAGCACCCCCAACAGACGGAGGCCAAGGATTCCATATCAACGCCGAAAGGTCGAATGGGTGACGGCGGGAGAATAGGGGGTGACGGTGTCGCGCCGCACCAGATTCATCGTCGACCCCGCAAGGCCGGTAAGCATGAACTGGATCGCCATGGCGCACAGGATCAGGCCGAGCACCCTGACCACGATGACCATGCCGATCCGGCCGAGCACCCGGGAGATCAGGCTGGTCAGCCAGAACGCCGCCACGACGAGGGCGCACACCGCGGCGATCACGCCGAGCCCGGCGGCGGTCCCGGCCGGCCCGAGGTGGCGGGCCTCCTCGGCGTAGATCACCGCCGAGGAGATCGCGCCGGGGCCGATCAGCAGCGGGATGCCGAACGGCACGATCAGGGTCTCGAAGCGCGCCTTGGCGTAGTCGCGGGTCGAGAGCTCGGCGGTCTCGGCCCCGGAGTCGGCGAACGAGTGCAGCAGGTCGCCGCGGGCCATGTCCAGGCCCAGGAGCAGCAGCAGGATGCCGCCGGCGATGCGGAAGGCGGGCATGGAGATGCCGAAGAACTGCAGGATGGCGAGGCCTGTGAGGTAGAAGGCGCCCAGGAACACGAAGGCGAAGATGGCGATGTAGATCGCCGTCAACCGCCGCCCGGCGGGCGTCGCGCCCTGCGTCGCGGCCGCGAACAGCGGCACGTTGCCCACGGGATCGATGAGGGCGAAGAGGGCGATGAAGAAGTTCACGACGAACGTGGCCAGGGTCATCGCCCGGCCTTAGCCGAAATCGACCGGCCGCGCTTCTAGAAGTCCACCGCCACGCCCTTGCGCTCCCAGTCGCCGTACCGGGTCGGCTCGGGCCCGGCGGGGCCGCCGCGCTCGATCGAGACCTGGAGCCTGGCCTCCTCGCCGGCCCGGCGCTGGGCGGCCTCCTCGAGCGCGCGGCGGGCGGCGGGGCTCAGGGTCTTGCCCGGGGCGGCGTTGGGGGGCGGCGGCTCGTTCATCGCCGCAACCTACCCCAAGACGGCGTCAGGCGGAACGGCCGCCAGGGACCGATCGCCAGAGTCTCAGGGCTGGTTGTCTCAGAGCTGGTTCACCAGCGCATCGACGTGCGCGGCCCAGAACGCCTTCTCCCCGGCGAAGTCCGTCTGCGACTGTCCCAGTGGCAGGTCGGCGGTCAGGCGGGTGTCCGGGAAGTAGGCGGTAGCGGCTGCCAGGGTCCCGTCGCGATGCACGCGGAAGATCGCGATGGCGGCCGGCCCGCTCACCGAAAAGATCATGTCCAGGTCCTCCCCGCGGTGGATCGCCACCGCGTGATGGGCGCCGTCCTGGTCGGATTGCACGGCGAACTGGCGGTCGGGCCAGGGCTGCCCCGCGGCGCCAAGGCCAAGGGCGGCGGCGATCGGCGCCGGCAGGACGGCGTCGACGCCCATGGCGGCGATCAGCTTGAGGAGCTTGTCGATCACACCGGGCGGGATGGCGGGACGGGGCGGGGGCGCCGGTTGACCCCGGGCCGGCGGCGACGCGAGCGGGGCGAGCGCGAGGGCGGTGAGGATCAGGCGGCGGCGGTTCATCGGCAGGTCGTCTTACCGGCAAAATAGTCGGTTGTCGCGAATGCGCCGCTCCCTTGCCCCGCAGGCCGGAAGGGGGCACGGGCAGGGCGTGAACGCCGCCGCCGAAAACGCCCCCGAGGCCGCCCTTGTCGCCCGCAGGGCCGCCCTGACGCTCCTGCAGGCGGCCCTGGCCCGGCGAGGCGGCCTGGAAGAGGCCCTGAGCGCCGGCCGCTACCTATCCCTCTCGCCCCAGGATCGCGGCTTCGCGCGGGCGGTGGCGATGGCGACGCTGCGGCGGCTGGGGCCGATCGACCGGGCGCTCGACGCCCGCCTCAGCCGCGAGCCGCCGGCGCCGGCCCGCGACCTGTTGCGGCTGGGCCTCGCGCAGGCGTTCTGGTTGGACACCCCCGCCTTCGCCGCGGTCGATACGACCGTCAGCCTGGCCCCCAAGCCCCTGCGCGGCCTGGTCAACGCGGTGCTGCGCGCCATCCTGCGCCAGGGGCGGCCGGACGATTCTCCCGAATTCCTGGCGCCGCCGTGGCTGCTCGCCCGCTGGCGGGCCGCGTTCGGCGAGAGCGAGGCGCTGGCCATCGCCGCCCAGAGCGCCGTCGAACCAGCCACGGACCTCACCCTGCGCGACCCGGCCGACGCGGCCATGGCGACCGAGCTGGAGGCTGAGAGCCTGGCCGAAGGCTCGCTCCGCCTGGTCCGGCGGGGCGATGTGGCGACGTGGCCGGGCTATGACGAAGGGCGCTGGTGGGTGCAGGACCGGGCCGCCGCGCTGCCGACGCGCCTGCTTCGCGCACGCCCGGGCGAGACAGCCCTCGACCTGTGCGCCGCCCCGGGCGGGAAGACCCTGCAGCTGGCCGCCGCCGGGGCGGTGGTGACCGCCCTCGACCAGTCGGCCGGACGTCTTCGCCGGGTGACGGCGGCGCTGGCCCGCACCGGCCTTACCGCCGAGACCCACGCCGTCGACGCCGGCGCGTGGCCGGACGCTCGCCACTTCGACGCGGTGCTCCTGGACGCCCCCTGCACGGCCACCGGAACCTTTCGCCGGCATCCCGACGTCCTGTGGAACGCCAAGCCAGGCGACATCCCGGCCCTGGTCCAGGTCCAGGCGCGGCTCCTCGCCTCGGCCGCGGGGCGGGTGAGGCCGGGCGGGCGGCTCGTCTACAGCGTCTGCTCGCTCGAGCCGGAGGAGGGGGAGGCCCAGGCGCGTGGCTTCCTCGCCGCCCATGCCGAATTCGCCCTCGACCCGATCGAGGCCGGCGAGGCGGGCTCGCCGCCCGCCAGCCGGGCGAGCGAGGGCTGGCTGCGCGTGCTGCCCCACCACGCCGACGGGGGCCTGGATGGTTTCTTCATCGCCAGGTTCCGTCGCCGCGCCGGCTGACGTTGACACCCCTCGCGCCGGCCCTATTTTCCGCGCACCGCGTGACTGGCGATGAGGTGGACGACCACCGGGAAGCGCGGGGACGGCCCTCCGTCTTGCCGCACGCCTGGGCGCCTTCCCGATCCCCTTGAGGAGCCCCGCATGAGCGCGCCCGCCTTCCCTCCCGCCCCCGACCTGGTCCCCGTCCGCCGGGCCCTGATCTCGGTTTCCGACAAGACCGGCCTGATCGACACCGTCCGGGCCCTGGTCGACCTGGGGGTGGAGATCATCTCCACCGGCGGCACCCGCGCCGCCATCGCCGCCGCCGGCCTGCCGGTGATCGACGTCGCGCAGGTCACCGGCCATCCGGAAATGATGGACGGGCGGGTCAAGACCCTGCATCCGGCCGTTCACGGCGCCCTCCTGGGCGTCCGCGCAGCCCCCGATCACGCCCGGGCGATGGCCGAGCACGGCATCGTCGGCCTCGACCTCCTCTACGTGAATCTCTACCCCTTCGAGGCGACGGTGGCCGCGGGCGGCGACTTCGACGCCTGCGTGGAGAACATCGACATCGGCGGCCCGGCGATGATCCGCTCCGGCGCCAAGAACCACGCCTATGTGGCGGTGTGTACCGGGCCGCAGGACGTCGCCGAGGTGCTCGACGCCCTGAAGGCGGGAGGCGGGTCGACGCCGCTCTCCCTGCGCCGGGCCCTGGCCGCGCGCGCCTTCGCGCGCACAGCGGCCTACGACGGGGCTATCGCCGCCTGGTTTGCGACCCGGGTCGGGAGCGAAGAGGGCGCCGCGGCGGCGTGGCCGGCGCGCAAGCTGATCGGCGGCGAGCTCCGGCAGACGATGCGCTACGGCGAGAACCCACACCAGGCCGCCGCCCTCTACGTCTTCCCCAGTCCACGGCCCGGCGTCGCCACCGCCCGGCAGGTCCAGGGCAAGGCGCTCAGCTACAACAACATCAACGACACCGACGCGGCGGTCGAGCTGGTGGCCGAATTCGATCCGGCGGCGCAGGCCGCGGTGGCGATCATCAAGCACGCCAATCCTTGCGGTGTCGCCTTGGCCGACGACCTGAGGAGCGCCTACCTGCGCGCCCTGGAGTGTGATCCGGTGTCGGCGTTCGGCGGCATCGTCGCGGTGAACCGGCGCCTCGACCTCGCGGCGGCGCGCGAGATCGTCAAGATCTTCACCGAGGTGGTGATCGCCCCCGAGGCCGACGACGACGCCATCGAGGCGTTCCGCCGGCGACGCGACCTGCGCCTGCTCCTGACCGGCGCCCTCCCCGATCCGGTCGCGCCCGGCGAAACCTTCAAGAGCGTGGCCGGCGGTTTCCTGGTCCAGGGGCGGGACAGTGCGCGGATCACCGAGTCCGACCTGAAGATCGTCACCCGCCGGGCGCCGACGGCGTCGGAGATCCGCGACATGCTGTTCGCCTTCGCCGTGGCCAAGCACGTGAAGTCCAACGCCATCGTGTTCGCCAAGGGCGGCCAGACCGCCGGCATCGGCGCCGGCCAGATGAACCGCCGGGACTCAGCCCGCATCGCCGCCCTACGCGCCGCCGAGGCGGCCGAGGCGGCAGGCCTTCCGCAGTCCCTGGCTCAGGGGTCGGCCTGCGCTTCGGACGCCTTCTTCCCCTTCCCCGACGGCCTGCTGCAGGCGGTGGAAGCCGGCGCCACCGCGGTCATCCAGCCGGGCGGCTCGATCCGCGACGCCGAGGTGATCGCCGCCGCCGACGAGGCGGGAATCGCCATGGCCTTCACCGGCGTGCGGGTGTTTCGCCACTGACGTTGGCGGGCGGCGTGCACCCGCGCGCATCGCCACGCCTCGCGATGCAACCGAACGCCTTCCGTAGCCCCTGCCCGGCCCCCGCCGATGACCGCTACACACAGCCTGTCGCGCGGGGACTGGGCGGACAACGCCCCCGTTCAGCCCGCCCCGTGTAGGGCGACCCCCTCCTCCGCGCGTGTAAGCGGGGGAGGGGAAGCGCCGCCGCATTCCCACCGTCGCGCGGGGGCGCCGGCTGAGCAATCGCCCCTGCTCAGCCCGCCACGTGTCGGGCCACCCCCTCCTTCGCAGCCGCGTGCGGGGGAGGGGGGCGTGCCCCTCCCCGCTGCGAAATGCAACCTCGCGCCCGCCGATGCCACCGAAAGCCCTCCGGCGCCTCTCCTCGCCGCGCGGGGCGCCCGATAGGACTCCGCGGCTCACCCGCCATTCACGGATACAGGGACTCCCTATGAGACACTCGCGAACCGGCGCCTACGTCGGCGGCGCCATCGCCGCGGCGGCCCTCGCCGCCGCCAGCCACGCCATGGCCGGGGCCGCACCCAGGTCGGGCGCGGGGCTCGGCCATCCGGCGGCTGCCGATCCGGCCGCCACCGTCTCCCTTGTCGAGGAAGGGCGGCCCCTAGGCCTGTCGCTGGCGTCCGGTCCCGAGTCCCGGGCCTGGACCCTCATGCTCGTTGGAATCGGCGGCGTCGGCGCCCTGGCGCGGCGGCGAGCGCTCTCGGCCGCCTGAGGGTCGCACGGGGCCCATGCTGGCGAGGAAGCCGGCGATCGCCCGATCGCTCGCCAGCCGGCGGACAGGGACGCTCGGGCCATGGCGCCTGCGCTCCGCCTCGATCTTCGGGACGTTCACCCGCTCGAAGTTCCAGATGAAGGCCAGGACCTTGGACAGGTCGGCGGGGCGATGGAACTCGCCGGCCTGGCCAACCCGCGCGATGGCGCGCCACAGGCACAGCCAGCGCGGACGGTCGAGCCAAACGATGAGGTCGGCCCGGGGCAGGCGCAGGTCGAAGCTCGCCTCGGAGAAGTTGCCGTCGCTAACCCAGGCCGCCGCGCCGTGGGCTTCGTCCATCGCGGCCCGGAAGCGGGCGAGGTCGCCGCCGACGGCAGGCGAGGCCCAGGCCGCGTCGAGGTCGATCACCGGGATCGCGAGCCGCTCACCCAGGCGCCGGGCGAACCGGCTCTTGCCGCTGCCCGCGCAGCCCAGGACCACGAACCGCCGCGGCGGGATCACGCCGCGGTCAGTTCCCGAAGGCCCGCGTTGGCGATGGTGAGCTTGGCGAAGGTCCAGCCGCCGGGCGACGCTTCGATCTCCTCCAGGGTGCGGCGGGCGGCGCGGACGGGACCCTGGTGGGCGGCGATCCAGGCGGTGACGGCCGCGACGTCGCGGGCGGGATCGGCGGGGTCGGCGGGCTGGCCGGCGAAGGCGATGATCGCCGCCGTCAGCGCCGACTGCTCGGCCAGGATGTCCTCGATGAGGCGGCGCACGGCGATGCGCTCGTAGGGATCGGGCGGCACGCGCATGGCCGCGGCTTCCCGCATGCGGTCGAAGCCGAACTGCCCGCCGACCCGATGGTAGACATAGGCGGTGTTGGCCAGCGGCCAGCCCGTCGCCTGGGCCAGGTCGCCGATATCGGCGGCGTAGGTCAGGGGCCGCATCAGGCCGAGGGAATGGGCGAGGGTCTTGGGCGCGCCGAGCTTGATCCACCGGGCCCCGCGGCGGACGGCGGCCTTGCGCTCGAAGGGCGAGAGCACGGCGGGGATCAGATCGCGCAGGACATCGATCGCCGGCTGGTAGCGGTCGATCAGGCCCTGGACGTCGACATCCCCGCGGACGGCGCGGCGGGCGAACCAGTAGGTCTCGCCGCGCAGCACCCGCACCAGTTCGGAGAACAGCGCCAGCTGGGCGACCGCGGGCGTCTGGTTGTCGAGGTCCGCCACCCGCGCCCAGTCCTCGCTGAGCCGCAGGCTGCGGCGCGCCGCCTCGAAGGCGATCGCCACGTCGCCGGCGTCGCAGCCGGCGGCCGCCATCAGCCGCGGGACGAAGGTGGGACCGCAGACGTTGACGATGTCGTTGTCCACGACCGTCGCGATGATCTCCCGCCGCAGGCGGTGGCGGCGCATCTCGTCCTCGAAGCGCGCCAGGGGCTGCGGGAAGTAGTCCCGCAGGATGGTTGCGAAATAGGGATCATCGGGCGCCTTGGAGGCGACGATCTCGTCGAACAGCTCGAGCTTGCCATAGGCCAGCAGCACCGCCCGTTCCGGCCGGGTCAGGCCCTTGCCGGCGGCGACCCTTTCGGCGAGCGCCGAGGACGTGGGGAGCGCCTCCAAGGTACGGTCCAGCCGCCCCTTGGCCTCGAGGTCGTTCATGAACTGGGCGTAGGCGTCGACGTCGTCCAGGCTCGAGAGATCCTCCAGCGACAGCTGCAGGGTCTGGTCGTAGTTGTGACGCAGCACGTGCTCGGCGATCTCATCGGTCATCGAGGCCAGCAACTCGTTGCGGTCGCCGGGTTTCAGGTCGCCGGAGCGGATGGCCAGGCCGGCCAGGATCTTGATGTTGACTTCGTGGTCCGAGGTGTCGACCCCGGCGGAATTGTCGATGGCGTCGGTGTTGATCTTGCCGCCGTTCAGGGCGAACTCGATGCGGCCGCCTTGCGTAAAGCCGAGGTTGGCGCCCTCGCCCACCACGCGGCAGCGCAGGTCGCGGCCGTTCACGCGCACCGCGTCGTTGGCCTTGTCGCCCACCTCCAGGTCGGTCTGGGTGCTCGCCTTCACGTAGGTGCCGATGCCGCCGAGGTAGAGGAGCTCGGTGCGGCTCTTGAGGATGGCCGTGATCAGCTCGCTGGGGGAGACTTCGTCTGCGGCGAGGTCCAGCAGGGCCCGCGCCTGTTCACTGACGGCGATGGCCTTCTGGGTGCGCGGCCAGACCCCGCCGCCGGGCGAGATCAGGGTGCGGTCATAGTTGTCCCAAGACGAGGTCGGCAGGTCGAAGAGCCGCTGGCGCTCGGACCAGCTCGCCGCCGGATCGGGGTCGGGATCCAGGAAGATGTGGCGGTGGTCGAAGGCGGCGCGCAGGCGGATCTGTTTCGACAGCAGCATGCCGTTGCCGAACACGTCTCCCGACATGTCGCCGACGCCGGCCACGGTGAAGGGCTCGTGCTGGATGTCCTTGCCGAACTCGCGGAAGTGGCGCCTGACCGATTCCCAGGCGCCGCGGGCGGTGATGGCCATCGTCTTGTGGTCGTAGCCGGCCGAGCCGCCCGAGGCGAAGGCATCGCCCAGCCAGAAGCCGTACTCGCCCGCCACGCCGTTGGCGATGTCGGAGAAGGTCGCCGTGCCCTTGTCGGCGGCGACGACCAGATAGGGGTCCTCGCCGTCGTGGACGACCACCCCGGCCGGGTGGGCCACCTTGTCGTCGGCGGCGATGTTGTCGGTGACGTCGAGGAGGCCGCGCAGGAAGACCTTGTAGGCGTCGACGGCGGCGGCGCGGGTCTCCGCCGACGAGCCGGCGCGCGGCAGCTGCTTGGGATAGAAGCCGCCCTTGGCCCCCACGGGGACGATCACGGCGTTCTTGACGTTCTGGGCCTTCACCAGCCCCAGCACCTCGGTGCGGAAGTCGTCGCGGCGGTCGGACCAGCGCAGGCCGCCGCGGGCGACGGGCCCGAAGCGCAGGTGGACGCCCTCGACCACCGGCGAGGCGACGAAGATCTCGCGGTAGGGCTTCGGATCGGGCAGGTCGGCGAGCTCGCGGCTGGCGATCTTGAAGCTGATGTAGGGCCGCGGCCGGCCGTCGGCCTCGTACTGGTAGTAGTTGGTGCGGGTGACCGCCCCGATCAGGGCGCCCAGCCGGCGCAGGACCCGGTCGTGATCGAGGCTGGCCACGGCCATCAGCCCCTCCTCGATCTCCGCCGTCAGAACGGCCGCAGCGGCCGCGCGGTCGGCCAGGGTCATGCCGGTCGAGGGATCGAACCGAACGGTCCACAGGCGCAGGAACAACCTGGCCAGTTCCGGATGCTCCGCGAGGGCCGCCTCCTGCACCGGCTGGCTGGGATCGAGTCCCGACTGGCCGCGGAAGCGGGCCAGGGCGCGGATCAGCGCCGCCTCGCGCCAGCCGGCGCCCAGCTCCATCACCAGGCGGTTGAAGCGGTCGTTCTCGGCCTCGCCGCGCCAGACGGCGATGAACGCCGCCTCGAAGGGGGCCTTGATGTCCTGGAAGGTGAGCTGCTCGCCGCGGTCGTCCTCGACCAGAAAGGCGTGGACCCACACCTTGGCCGGCGGCCTGTCCTCGTGATGGGGCGTGACCTCGAAGGCTTCCTCGGCCAGGGCGTCGAGGCCCATGTTGTCGAGGATCGGCAGCATACGGGCCAGCGGGGCGGGGACGTCGCCCCAGTGATAGAGCTTGAAGCGGAACTGCCGGGGCGAATCCTCGGGTGTCCGGTAGGCGCGCACGCGCATCTCGCCAGCGGCCATGGTGTCGATCACGGCAAGGTCGGCGAGGGCCTCGCGGGCGTCGTTGCGGTCGCGGTAGCCGGGCGGGAACGCGCGGCCGTAGACCGCCAGCGCCCCGGCCGCCCGGCCCGGCTCGGGCATCGCGGCGCGCAGGGTCGCCTCGAGGTCGTCGAACCAGGTGCGGGCGGCGCGGGCGATCTCGGCCTCGAGGGCCCCCAGGTCCGGCGCCGCCTGCAGGCCGTTCTCCAGCTGCAGGTTGTAGTGGACGCGCGCCAGGGGCGATTCGGAAAAGGTGGGGTTGGCCGAGGTGACGCGGGCCTTGAAGGCCTCCGCCAGGATCTCGCCGGCGCGGTGTCGCAGGCGGACGTCGTAGCGGTCGCGCGGCGAGTAGAACAGAATGGACAGGAAGCGATCGAAGGGGTCGCGGCGGACGAAGAGCTTGATGCGCGGACGGTCGGAAAGGTGCAGCACGCCCAGCGCCATCGGCAGCAGCTCCTCGGCGCTGACCTGGAACAGTTCATCCCGAGGGTAGGTCTCGAGGATGTTGGAGAGGCGCATGGCGTTGTGGCTGCCGGCGGGAAAGCCGGCCGCGGCCATCACCCGCGCGACCTTGCGTCGCAGCAGCGGCGTCTCGCGGGCCGAAGCGTGGTAGGCGTGGGCGGTGAACAGGCCGACGAAGCGGATCTCGCC
>Ga0070730_10005729_pt1 | contig 10675 bp, 13 predicted proteins | sample Coa_R1_3_FD_66447 | JGI IMG/M metagenome (GOLD analysis project Ga0070730, IMG submission 66447) | Surface soil microbial communities from Centralia Pennsylvania, which are recovering from an underground coalmine fire - Coalmine... | ecosystem: Environmental > Terrestrial > Soil > Unclassified ... | reverse complement strand
TGAAATCTTCGCCATCTTCCGCATTCTGGAACTGGTCGAGGAGAACGGCGAAACCGCGCCGGGTCTGGTCTTCATCGATATGGCGCCCACAGGCCACGCCCTCGAGCTGTTGCATATGCCCGAACGCATGCAGTTGTGGCTGCGCCTGTTGTTGAAAAGCCTTGCCGCCCACCGTACGCTGGCCCTCGCCCAGGACATTGCGGTGGAGCTGGCCACGCTGGGACAGCAGGTCCGGCGGCTGACTGAGATCATGAAAGACGCGCAGCGCAGTCGCTTGTGGGCCGTCATGCTTCCGGAACTGGTTCCCGACCGGCAAACGGAGCGGCTCCTGAAGGCGATTGAGGATTTGGGTATCACGGTGGACTCGCTGTTCGTCAATCGCGTGCTCATGGAGGAAAGCGGTTGCCGCCGATGCCAGCGGGCGCGGCAATGGCAGCAGGCGACTCTGGGAGCCCTGCGGGAAAAATATCCGCGTTTTTCGGTGTATGTGGCGCCTGAGTTTTCCCATGAGATCGCGGGAGCGGCGGATTTGCGGAAGTTCACCGGGGAGTTATGGCGGATCGTGTAATAACTGCTTCCGGGACGCAGGAGAAGCGCCGCTTGTGGGAGAATTAAATTGATGCAAAGCAGGTTTGCATCGGGGCCTGGTTTTACCTGTGCCCCAGTATCTGCAAAGACCGGGCCTTTTGGCCCCCAAATGGCCATCCCTTCACGCAATCCGGAGTCAGCCGCAACGCCTCGAAAGGCGCTCTATCTCTACGGAGTCTCGCGACTTCAACGCGGCAAGTCCGCAAACGGCACGCCTGTTGCCCTGCAAACCGTCGGGGTGGATGGAATTCATCCGGTGCGGCCCGTTACCAGTGATGGTTTTATTTGCTGGGTTTCCGTGGTGGATGCAGCCGATTTTGCCAATGCCTTGAGCCGCAATCTCGAGAATTTGGAGTGGCTGGCGCTGCACAGTGTGCGGCATCAGGAAGTAGTGGGCGAGATCGCCGCGGCGACCACGGTGGTTCCCGCGCGATTTGGCACTGTCTTTTCCGGGGAGGCCGCCCTGCTGCGAAATATACAGGAGAGAAAAACGGCGCTGGAAAAAGTCTTTCAAAAGATCACGGCGGCCGACGAATGGGGCGTAAAAGTATTTGCCGAACGGCAGCCGGCGCCGGCAGCGATGGCCGAGGTAAAGTCGGGCAGTGACTATCTGCGGCAAAAAGCGGCGCGACTCAAAAAGCGCCCGGAGCGGAACGATGCCGAACTGCAGCAGCTGGCCACGCAACTGGCGAGGGTAGCGCGCGCATCTGCCCCTACGGGCAAGGTAAGCGGGGCGCAGGCGGACCTGCTGTGGCAGGCAACTTTTTTGCTGCCGCGCACCCGGCGCAGGCAGTGGGAGCAGCTTTTGCAGAAATTTGTGCAACGATGGGAAGGGGTACGCCGCATTGAAGTGAATGGCCCGTGGCCGCCCTATTCATTTGTCTCTGATGCCGACTGAATTTGAATCCGTGGAGATTGGCGGCGCGCCGCAGGAAGACGTGTCGATCCTCGATATTCTCGACCATGTGCTGAACGCGGGCGTGGTGGTGCAGGGTTCGCTGGTGATCTCCGTGGCCGGAGTGGATCTGGTCTATCTGGGACTGAACGTAGTGCTCACATCGGTAGAGACCGCGCTGCGCAGTCTGAATGCCGAAGCAAAAAGGGCGAAACAGTGAATAAGGCTCTGGCTTACTGCGCATTTCTGCGGGAAGAAGGTGTTTCCCTGCCTGCGGCGGGAGTGAATGCGGCTCCCGTGGAAGTGATGACTGCCGGAGCGCTGGCTTTGCTGTGGTCGCACGTGCAATGGCCTTTCGAGCCTTCGGCGATGCAGCGCCATGCGGTGGAGTTTCACGAGGTGATCAGCCATGTGTTCCGGCAGCGCGCGGTGGCGCCCTTCCGGCTGCTCTCGGTTTTTGACGACCGCGCATCCCTGAGCAGTTTTGTCGCGCTGCATGGCGCGGATTTTGCCGCCGATCTCGAACGCCTGCGTGCTTTTGTACAGATGGAATGCGTGGTGTACGTGGCTCGGCCTGAATTTGTGGCCGATACCGCGTCCGGCACGCGCTACCTGCGGCATAAGGCGGAGTTGCTGCGCAGGATTGAGGATTACACCGCAAAGATCAAAGCCGTGCTGGCTGAAACCAGCGCGGAGATTCGAGTGAGAGAAGTGAAGCAGGGCGTGCGTATTTTTGCACTGGTGAAGCGAGGCAGGGAGCAGGAATTTAAGTCCATTGCGGGCGACGTACCGGTTTCTGAAGGATTGGCGCGGCGGCTGAGCGGCCCCTGGCCGGCGGCGGAATTCTTAAGCGCGCAGGTCAAGTCCCCCAATGTCGCGGAGGCCAGGTGAGCGCGCTGCGCAAGGTGACGCCGGAGGAGATTGCCTCCGCGGTTTCCGAGCTGAATCGGGAGTTGAAAAATGCCGGCGAGGGCGCTCTGGACCGGATCGACTGTTCGCCCGAAACCGTGGAGCAGGGGCTGGCGCGGCTGGTGCTCAGCCTGATTGAGCTGCTGCGGCGTCTGCTGGAGCGGCAGGCCATCCGGCGGATGGATGGTGGCGATATCAGTGACGAAAAAGTTGAAGAGATGGGGCAGGCGCTGATGAAGCTGGAAGCCAAAATTCATGAGCTGGCCGCATCTTTTGGACTGAAGCCGGAAGACTTAAATCTGGAGTTGGGCCCCCTTGGCAATCTGCTGGATAAATAGGTGTTATTAAGTTTTTGAAGCCAACCAGGAGAGTTGCTGAGGGCATCTCATCACGTTCCAATGAGCCCTCCCCCAGGCTTCTCAGGAAAAATGGGATAAATTTTGTGTGTGCAGAGTTGACAGTTGTATAAGGCGCTGGTTAGGATGCGGAAACGTGGATTATGTTTTATGTCCGCTGAGTTCGCTTCTTTTCTATCAGTTCCCTGAGATAACCAATGGAACGAGTTCCTACTGTTTCCGGCACCACTAACCTCGTTGATATCCTGGACAGGGTGCTCGACAAGGGTTTGGTGATTGCCGGCGACATTCGCATCTCTCTGGCGAACGTGGAGTTACTCACGATTCGTATACGCCTGCTGGTCTGCTCCGTGGACAAGGCAGAGCAGATCGGCCTGAACTGGTGGAAGTACGATCCCAACCTGACAGCTTCCCTGCCCGAACCAACTGCGCACCGGAGTCAATTGCCGCGTCCCGGACCAGAGGCGGAAGCTCGCACACGAAGCAGGCAGGCCGAGCGCCGCAAGCGTACGGCAAAAAAATAGTATTTTTATGAAGGAGGCCTTCTCATGGCCGTAGAACGCGTATCCGGCGGGTCAAGTTTAATTGATGTTCTGGATCGCATCCTTGATAAGGGAATGGTCATTGATGCGTGGGTACGCATCTCACTTGTAGGTATTGACCTTATTACGGTTGAGGCCCGCGTGGTGGTCGCTTCCATTGACACCTATCTCAAGTATGCTGATGCCGTGGGGCTTACGGGTCTGGTGTCCAGACCGGCTCTGGGCGAAGGAGAAGAGGGAGAAGAGCCGCCATCGGGAGCAATTGAGCCGGTTCGCAGGCCTGCCGGGCGCCCCGCGCCCCGCCGCCGGCGGTAATGCCCGGATTGTGTGAAACACCGGGAGAAATTTATGGCTACGGCCGAAGTACGGATCCAGCCTGAGCGAGCGAATGGGCGCCGCCTTTCCACCCAGCGCCGCCCAGCGGTGCTGCGCCTGCTTGAGGCAGAGCGCTCCGAGGAAATTTTCCCTCTGCTGCTTGAAGAAATTATTGCTCTGGGGTATCCCCGCGCCCTGGCGGTGGATGTCAACTTCGATTCCGGCGATGTTATGCCCGCCGCCGCCATCAAGTGGCCGCGGCAGCAGCTGGAAAAGTTCAACACCGCGTTGTGGATGTCGGAACATCCCGTGGTTGGAGTGCTGAATACCACGCGTCCGGCAGTCTTGCAGAAAACCAGTCTGCATAACCAGCCGATCTATATCCATCCCATTCTTTACTCCAACCGCAACGTTTGCTGGGAAGCGGACCGGGTGCGCACTGCCAGTTGTCTTTCTGTGCAGAATTTCCGGCGAGAGAAGCGCGTGCGTCTGGAGGACCAGGTATGCGCCACCTGTGAAATGCGTGCCTATGCCGCGGCCGTGGTAGTGGAATTGCCCCGGCAAACCACGGAGCAGAACCTGGCCGAGCTGGCGGAATTGATCGAGCTGGCCAACCGCTATCTTTCACGGCTGTTCAAGGTGGAGCATTATTACAACCGCATGCGCGACATGGAAATCACCATCGCGCAGATGGGCACGGTCATGCAAAGCATGGCCGACCCGGTCATTCTTACCGACACGCAGCATCGCGTGATCACGCAGAATAAAGCCGCGGAGCGCTTCTTCAAGGTCCCCGACGAGATGACGGAAGGACTGGTCCGCGCCGTGGAGTTCAATAATCTCCTGTTTTCGGCCGCGCTCTCGTCCATGCTGGTTTCCGGTTCGGACGCGCACCGCGATCTCACGCTGGTGGATGCCATTGAAGGCGAAGAGATGCTGTTTGAAGCCGTTTCCGCTCCCACGTACGGGCTGGATGGAATACAGATCGGCACCGTGACCGTGATGCGCGACGTGACCGATCTGCGCCGCGCCGACCAGGAGCTGCGCGCGAACTACGACAAGCTGCGCGAAGCCGAAGAAATCGTCCGCCAGGACCGCGACCGCCTCAATCTGATCATTGAGAACGTGGGCGATCCCATTGTGGTATGCGACAGCGAAGCCCGGATCGTGCTGGTGGATCCGCTGGCCCAGGAGCTTTTCGGGACTTCGTCCGAGGGCACGCGCGATGCCATGCAGATCAAGAACCAGACGCAGCTTTCCACGTATATTTTCTCGTTTACCAACTCGTTTGCTGAGCGCGAGACCGCGCCCATGAAGCTGTACAACCCTGCGGTGAAACAGGAAATTGAATACGACGCACGTTCGGGAAAGATATTCAACGAGCGCGGCCAGGTGTCGTTCACGGTCTCCGTGCTGCGCGATCTTACGGCGGTGCGCAAGGTGGAGCAGCTCAAAGTCGAGCGCCGGATGCTGGAGATTGAGAAATTCGCCGCCACCGGCCGGCTTGCCGCCACCATTGCCCATGAGGTGAACAACCCCATGGAAGCCATCAAGAACGCCATTTATCTCATGGCTGGAGTCGTGCCGGAGAGTTCGACGCCGGTTTACAACATTCTGAAGACGGAAACCGAGCGCGTGGCCCGCATTGTCCGCCAGATGCTGGGACTGTACCGCAACACGGAGCAGGTAAAGCCGGTCAACGTCAATACGATTATTGAAGATACGCTCCTGCTTCTGAACCGCCAGCTCCAGCGGGCCAACGTGGAGATCGAAACGGAATTTGGAGTTTTGCCCGATGCGGTGATTGCCGCCGATCAAATCCGCCAGGTGCTTTCGAACCTGGTCATCAATGCCAGAGACGCCATGTCCATGGGCGGCAAGCTGCGCATCCGCACCCGCCATATTTCCAATGAGGACGATCTGCACGGCGTGGTGCGCATCCTGATGGGTGATACCGGCAGTGGCATTGCTCCGGAGATGATCCATGCCATCTTCGAGCCTTTTGTGACCACCAAGGGTGAAAAAGGCACGGGGCTGGGCCTTTGGATTGTGAAAGGGATTATCCAAAATCATGCAGGTAAACTTACCGTGAGGAGCAGGATGGGGCGGGGTACCGTTTTCAAGATCGACTTGCCTGTTGTTAAATTGTGACGGAGTTCGGGAAATACCGGATTTTGGTGGTGGATGATGAGCCTTCCGTGCTGACCACCTATCGCCTTATTCTGGAACAGGAAGGGTACGATGTGGTTGCTTGCGGTACGTCCACGGATGCGATTGACGCCGTGAACCGGCAAAAATTCGATGTGCTGCTGTGTGATTATTCACTCGAAGAGCAGCACACGGGTTTTGAGGTGATTTCGGCGGCCAGGAAGCTTGATCCGAACCTCCCTGCGGCACTGCTGACCGGCTATGCCACCCGTGAAACCACGGAGGAAGCAGCCAGCCAGAACATCGGCGTTATGTTCAAGCCGATTGAGATTGCGGAGTTTCTTGCCACCACCGCAGGTATGCTAAGGAGAAGCAATGAGCCCTACGAAAAAAGCATTGAAAAAAGCGTCTCTGCGAAAAACATCCGGGGGGAGCGCCACGGCGGTGCTGGAGACCGCTTCATTTCCAGGACTGGAAAAAGCTGAACCCGCGGGCCGTGTGCTGCAGCAGGAAGGCCGTTATGTGTACGGCGTGATCGAGTCGCGGATCCCGGTCATGTTCGGCAAGAGCAGCATTGGCAGCGGCATGGAAGATGTTTATACCGTGCATTACGGCGACATTGCCGCGGTGGTCAGCCGCACGCCGGTGTTCATCTTCGATCCCACGCGCGACAACGCGCTGGCCCACGAGCACGTGATCGAATCGGTGATGAAGAATTACACCATCATCCCCATGAGCTTCGGTACGGTATTCCGCACCGATGACGATATTCGCGAAGTGCTGAAGAGCATTTACGCCTCGCTCAAGGACGTGCTCAAGCAAATGACGGGCAAGCTTGAGTTTGGACTCAAGGTGACCTGGGACCGCGACCGCGTTATTGAAGAGCTGCAGCGCGGGCATGAAGAGATACACCGCTTCCATCAGGAGCTCACGCGCAAGCATTTGCAGTCCACGTATTTTGCCCGTATGCAGCTGGGCCGCATGATCGACAAAGCCCTGGCCGAACTGGCCGCCAGCTACGTGCGCGAGATTTATGACGGTCTGCGCAGCGTGTGCGTGGCTTCGCGCGACAACAAGCCGATTGGCGACAAGATGATCATGAATGCCGCGTTTTTGATCCACAAAGAGCGCGAAGCGGAATTCGACGCCGCGGTGAATCGCGTGGCGCAGAAGTACGGCGACCGGCTCAACTTTAAATACACCGGCCCATGGCCCCCGTACAACTTTGTAAATATCCGCCTGAAGCTGGAACGAGGCGCGCAAAGCTAGGACATATCATGTTTTTCATCGACGACATTCTGCTCTCGCCATTTGCCGGGTTCGGCTTCATCATGCGGACCATCCTCAAAATGGCGGAAGAGGAGTGGACCGACGATGCTCCGCTGAAAGAGCAACTTCTTATGCTGCAGGTCCAGCTGGACGGCGGTGAGATCAGCGAAGAGCAGTATGTGGAAGCCGAAGCCGCGATCCTGAAAGCGCTGCGCGACGTGCAGCGGCGCAAAATCGAAATGGCCGGCGGCAACCCCGACGCGCCGGAAGGCGGTTTGTCCGGCAAAGTTCAGGAAGGCTCGGGGGTATCGCTGAACCTGAGCTATGGCGAAGAAAGCAGGAAATAGCGCCTGGCTTTTCAGATTCCCAGAGTACTCTCACGGCAATCATTCCTGCAGAAGAATCCTGATCTGAAAATATCTCACTCCGGCTACAATCATCGGATGCGCGATCCGGTCGAGCTGGAGATATTCAAAAGCCTGTTTCATTCCATTGCCGAGGAGATGGGCGCTGCGCTGCGGCGGACCTCCTTTTCTCCCAATATCAAAGAACGGCGCGACTACTCCTGCGCCGTTTTCGATGCCGATGGCGAAGTGGTGGCCATGGGCGATCACATGCCGGTGCATCTGGGATCGATGCCCATGTCTGTTCGGGTGGCGGTGGATAAATTGCAGCTCGGGCCAGGCGATGTGGCCATTCTCAACGATCCATTCTGCGGCGGAACGCACCTGCCGGATATCACGCTGGTGGCCCCGGTTTTTATCAGGGAAAAAAAAGGGGCCAAGCCCAGCTTTTATGTGGCCTCGCGCGCTCATCATGCCGATGTTGGCGGAATGTACGCCGGGTCGATGGGCATTTGCCGGGAGATTTATCAGGAAGGCGTGCGTATTCCGCCCATTAAGCTCATTGCCGGCGGACGCCTGCAGCAGGACGTTTTCCGGCTCTTGCTGGCCAACGTGCGCACGCCGCAGGAGCGCGAGGGCGATCTGAATGCCCAAATTGCCTCCTGCCACACCGGCGCGACGCGCCTGCGCGACATTGCGGAGCGGTACGGCATGGCACGGGTACAGCGGGTGATGCAGGAGCTGCAGGATTATTCCGAGGATCTGATGCGCGCCTTTTTGCGGGAAGCGCCGCATGGCCGTTACGAGGCCGAGGATTTTCTGGATGACGATGGCGCCGGTTCCGGCCCGGTGCGCATTGCCGCCGCGATTACATTTGAGCCAGCGCGCGCGGGCAAGCCACTGGTCACGGTTGATTTCACCGGCAGCTCGCCCCAGGTGGCCGGAAGCATCAACGCCGTGGATGCCATTGCATACTCTGCCTGTTTTTATGTATTCCGCTGTCTGCTGTCCGAGGATGTGCCGGCAGCGGCGGGCCTGATGCGCCCCATCCGCATGATTGCGCCGAGCGGCACTGTAGTGAATGCCCGGCCACCGGCAGCCGTGGCCGGGGGCAACGTGGAGACTTCACAGCGGATTGTGGATACGCTGCTGCGCGCTCTCGCCCTCGCCCTGCCGGACCGCGTGCCCGCCGGCTCTTCCGGCACCATGAATAATCTGACGATTGGCGGCGTGGACGAGCGTACCGGCGAGTCCTTTGCCTACTACGAAACCATTGCCGGCGGGATGGGCGCGCGCCCTGACCGCGATGGCGTGAGCGGTGTCCATACGCACATGACGAATTCGCTCAATACTCCGGCGGAGGCGCTTGAGTATGCGTATCCGCTGCGCGTGACTGTGTATTCACTGCGGAAACAAAGCGGCGGCAGAGGAAAGTTTCAGGGTGGAGAAGGGATTGTGCGCGAGGTCGAACTGCTGGCTGATTGCGAAGTCACGTTGCTGGCTGACCGCCGTACTCGTGGTCCCTACGGCTTGCAGGGTGGGGCCAATGGCGCTGCCGGACGGACTGAGGTTATCTATAAGGACGGGCGAAAAGAGACTCTTCCGGGTAAAACCAGCGTGCGATTGAATAAGGGCACCAAAGTGAGAATCGAATCACCAGGCGGAGGCGGCTGGGGTAGGGCCAGCGGCGCTTTCGTCTAGTTTAAAAAGCTAGTCCAAAAACGCGACTGATTGAATTCCAGCGACCTCAAACCGCTTGCGGCAGCGCACATTCTTGCAGGCCACCATGTCATCGCGGCGCACCATATACGACTGCGCCTTGGCGAATTTAGCGCGGTCGCGCTCGTCGGCCCGGCCAGAAAGCTGTTTCTTTTTGGTGCGAACCAGCCACGCCAACTCATACTCACCGGATTGACGGCAATGAGGGCAAACGAGGGTGTGAGGCTTCCTCGATTCCTTCTCGTCAAAAAAATCCCGCTCGTCCATTCCGTAACTATAAACCACGGAGCGAGTGGCTTAACAGACAAATTGGTTTTGGTACTGCAAAGGTAATCTTTCATCGTTAAACTGGGAGACATGCCCAAAAAGAAAAAGCTCGGTAAATTCACGGCCACCACGGCGGTCAAGTCGGCGGCGCGGGCGGTGCTGGGGAGCCCTCCCCCGGTGCAGCGGCAGGAGAACAAAAAACGGAGTAAAAAAGAAAAGCACAGGGCCACGCTCAGGAAGCTTCTGGCGGGGCCTGAAGCTCCCTGATTTCTATATTCGGGGATGACGTGCGCGGGGGTTATCAGCTATGATTCGTGAGACCCATGAAAGCAGAAACCGCAACTCGCCTGCCTAACCTGCGTGAAAAAGGGCGCATTATGTCAGCTTCCGAAGTGGAGCGCACCCTTGTCCGCCTCGCGCATCAGATCGTGGAAAAAAACAATGGCGTCGAAGACCTCGTCCTGGTGGGAGTGAAACGCCGCGGCGTTCCGCTGGCTGAGCGCCTGGCCAAACTCATTACCCAGATTGAAAAAAAGTCCGTGCTCTGCGGGACACTCGACATCACGCTCTATCGCGACGATCTCTCTACCGTGGGAGCGAGTCCGGTGATCCAGAAGACCACGCCGCTGGGAGTTGAGATCGGGAACAAGAGCGTCATCCTCGTGGACGACGTACTCTATACCGGGCGCACCACCCGCGCGGCAATGGACGCGCTGTTTGACCATGGCCGCCCGAAACGCGTACAGCTTTGCGTGCTGATCGACCGCGGACATCGCGAGCTTCCGATTGAAGCGGCGTTTATCGGACGCACGATCCAGACGACGGCCAGCGAGATTGTGGAAGTTAAACTCTCCGAAATCGATTCCGAGGAGCAGGTCATGCTCGTGGAGCGTGTACAGTAGTCAGGATGGCACGCACCTGGTCTTTACTCGATCTCGAACGCCTGGGAGCCGAGGACATTTCAGCTATCCTCACTCTGGCCAGGAAGATGCACACCCGGCCGACCCGGCCGATCCTTCACGGCAAGCGCATCGCACTGCTTTTTTACGAGGCTTCCACGCGCACGCGCGTGTCGTTTGAGTTTGCCGCCAAGTTGCTGGGCACCCATACCTCGGTGATCGGCGCCACGGCTTCCAGCGTGGAAAAGGGCGAGTCGCTGGTGGATACGGGCAAAACGCTGCAGGCGCTGGGCGCGGACTGCATCATTATGCGCCATCCTTCTTCCGGCGCGCCGCATGTGCTGGCCCGCAACCTGAAGGTGCCGATCATCAACGCGGGTGATGGCATGCACGAGCATCCGTCCCAGGGACTGCTCGATGCCTA
>Ga0070730_10005728_pt1 | contig 10675 bp, 6 predicted proteins | sample Coa_R1_3_FD_66447 | JGI IMG/M metagenome (GOLD analysis project Ga0070730, IMG submission 66447) | Surface soil microbial communities from Centralia Pennsylvania, which are recovering from an underground coalmine fire - Coalmine... | ecosystem: Environmental > Terrestrial > Soil > Unclassified ... | reverse complement strand
TTCATCGGGTTGTTCTTGGTCCAGTAGTGGTAATGCTCGGTCAGGCGATGGGTGGTGCAGACGACATCAAATCCCTGCTCGGGCGTGCCGTATTTGTCCAGGTCCGACTTGAACTTCTTCACCACCGGACTGCTCGACTGGTTGGGGTGAAGCGGGTTCTTGACCGGGCTCTCGATCGGCTCGTAGTGCTCGGGGAATGGTCCGTCCGCCATTGGGCCGAGCGGGACAAAGAATCGCGCCACACCTTCGGGATTCATGATGAAGGGCCCCATGTGGTCCTTGGGATTGGAGTCGGGCTTGAAATCGGGTACGTCATTGCCCGCCCACTTGCCCGTAGCCTCGTTGAACCAGACCTGCTTGCGGCTGGGGTCCCACGGTTTGCCGTCCAGATTACAGGAGGCGCGGTTGTACATCACGCGACGGTTCATCGGCCATGACCAACCCCACGTGGGATGGATGCCAAGGTTGGAGGGATCGTCGGGATTACGCCGCTGCGTATTGGAGCCGGCGTCAGGCCATGAGCCGCAATAGAGCCAGTTTCCGCAGGCGGTGGTGCCGTCATCGCGCAGCCAGGCAAAACCGGGCAACTGCTGGCCGGCCTTCCATTCATTAGGAGGCGGCAGCTTATCGTCCTTGAGATCCGCCAACGCCTTGCCGTTGATTTCCTTGGCCACTTCCGTCAATGACGGGCTGCTGGGGTTGGTATAGGCCCAGCTTACGTTCAGGATCGGATCCGGGAACTTGGTCTCCGGTTTGTCTTTGTCCCTGGTGTACAGCTCGCGTACCTTCAGGAATATCTGCGCCAGGATCGCGTGATCCAGCCGCGCATCTCCCGGCGTTGGCACAGCAGCCCACTTCCATTGCAGCCAGCGCGCGGAGTTGACGAAAGTGCCGTCTTTCTCGGCGAAACCGGCGCCAGGCAGACGATAGACCTCAGTCTTGATGTTTTTCTTTTCGTCGTCGGTGATGCCCGGCGAATCCCAGAATTCAGCGGTCTCCTCAGGATAGATTTCGCAGACTACCAGCCACTCTGCCTTCTTTAAGGCATTGATGTTCTTCTGCGAGTTCGGGCCGATGGCGACTCCATTCATGCCAAACGCAATCAGTCCCTTGAGCTTGCCCTGATACATGGCGTCCCACTGGTCAGTCCAGGAGAAACGCTTGTCACCGATGCGAGGCAGCCAATTCCAGCACCAGTCGTTTTCCTTCTTGGCGGCATCACCGTACATCGCCTTCAGGAAGGAGACGGCAAATTTAGGAGTGTTGGACCAGTAATTGAACGAGTCCCACTCTTTGGGCTTCGACGACGTGGGCGTGGAGCGCTTGAGATAAGCGGCAAAGTCCGCATCGCCTGGAACGGGCACCTTGAGATAGCCGGGCAGAATGTCAAACACCCCGGCCATATCGGTTGCGCCCTGAATGTTGGAGTGGCCGCGCAGAGCATTAACACCTCCGCCGGCGCGCCCCACGTTGCCCATGAGCAGCTGGTACATCGCGGCTGTGCGAATCATCTGTGAGCCGTTCGAGTGCTGCGTCCAGCCCACTGAATAGATGATGGTGCCAACCTTCTTCGTATCCCCGTCTTTGCGGATGGAGGTCAGCAGATCATAGGCATCGTTGAGTTTCTTGACGGAAATGCCCGTGATGCTGGAGACCATCTCCGGTGTGTAGCGCGAGAACTGCTTCTTCATCAACTGGAAGACGCAGCGCGGATGCTCCAGAGAAAGGTCGTACGCGGTGTTGGGCGGCAAGGATGGCGGAGCGGGCGCAGCGCCCGGAGCTCCTTTTGCGCCTGCCGGCCCGCCGGCCGTGTGTCCCTGGCCGGTTGCCAGGGCTGCGGGCTGGGCCCCCGAGTGGGAAGCGTCGCTGGTGGCCGGACCGTCGCCCGCAGCGATCGCGGCCGCGGCGGTGCCGGTCACGTTTCCGCCTTCTTCATAATTCCAGGAGGAAACGTCATATTTCATTGCCGCCGGATCGTATCCTGAGAACAAGCCGTCTTCCGGCAGCTTGAAGCCTTTCTTCACGATGAACGCGGCGTTGGTGTAGTTGGTTACGTATTCCTTGGCAAAGCGGTTGTTCTGGATCGCAAAGTTGATCAAGCCGCCCAGGAACGCCACATCTGTGCCTGCGCGAATCTGGCAGAACTGGTCTGCCTGCGAGGCCGTGCGCTGGAAGCGCGGATCCACCACCACCAGCTTGGCGTTGCGGGTCCTTCTCGCCTCTACCACCCATTTAAAGCCGCAGGGGTGGTTTTCCGCCGGGTTACCGCCCATGATCAGCATCATGTCGGTATTCTTGATGTCTACCCAGCCATTGGTCATGGCCCCGCGTCCGAACGTTGGTCCCAAACTTGAGACCGTGGGGCCGTGTCAAACTCTGGCCTGGTTTTCCATATAGACGACGCCCATACTTCGCATCGTCTTAACCACCAGATAATTGAACTCGTTGGTGTCGGTGCAGCCGCCGTTGAATGCGAAGCCCTCGCAGCGGTTCAGGGTCTTCCCGTCGGCGTTCTTCTCCACGAAGGTTTCATCGCGGGTCTTCTTGATATGGTGGGCAATCTCGTCGATTGCCTTGTCCCAGGAGATGTCTTCCCACTGGGTGGACCCGGGGCGGCGCACCTGCGGCTTCATGAGCCGCCGCTCGTTCAGGATTTCCTGGTACAGCGAAGCCCCCTTGGGGCACAACGTTCCGCGATTAATGGGGTGGTCTGGATCACCTTCTACATGGACCACCTGTGCGGTCACGTTCTTGGCCTTGTCGCCAAGCGTGTGAATGATCACGCCGCAGCTCACTGAACAATAAGGACACGTGGAACGCGTCTCAGTGGTGCGGGCAATCTTAAGTTCTTTGGCTTGTGCCAGAACCGGGCGGGCGTCAAACCCAAGAAGAAGCGCAGCGGCGCTTCCGGTTCCAACCTTGAAGAATTCACGTCTCGATAAGCCCATAGAGGTGGCCTCCTGGTAAGGCAAATCACGTGCGTTTTTTGAAAAATGCGTGCCGCCGGCCCGGAACGCCGGCTCAAGCTTACGAATTTGCCCAACATGCTAGAACCTGCAAGGGCAAATGTCCAATCTTTTTTATGAGCTACAAAGAAACGCACCCTTCTCACCGCGGGATCACTGAGTGCTTACGTTCGCGTAAAAAAATATAGCCGAGGAGAATTTTCTTTCGCGGTCAAGTGCGGTCGCCCGATCTCGACATCTCCCACGCCTTGGCGTATTTCCAGCTCACGTAAGCCGCATGCGTCATCAGCACCAGCAGGCCTTCGCGTCCGTCGAGGAAGCCGCCGCGGAAGACGTAGCTCCACAAGAAACGGACCATCGGCCGCAGAACGATGTTGATGAAGCTGAACCCAACCTTCCGCTCGCGCACAACCATTCCCGCGCCCAGAGACGAGTACCGGTTCGCGTGCTCAATGAAGCCCTCAAGCGTCGGATAAGCGTGGTGGATCAGATCGCCCTTCAGGTGGCCAAGCGGGCCGTGCGTCTTCATGTCCTCATGGACGTCTCGCAACTCGAACTCCGCCGCGCCGCGCTTTACCAGCCGCAGCTTGGCGTCAGGATAGTAACCGCTGTGCCTGATCCAGCGCCCGAAGTAGAGGTTGCGGCGGTTCATGGTGTATCCCGCGAACTGCGGCGGCTCCGGCGAATTCATCAGCGCCTGGATGCTGGCGGCAAGTTCCGGGCTGACCTCTTCGTCGGCATCCAGAGAGAGAATCCAGTCGCCGCCCGCCTTCTCGAGCGCCGAGTTCTTCTGCCGGGCAAAGCCTTTCCACGGCTCAACGAAGACCCTGGCCCCGAACGACTGCGAAATGCTCGTAGTCGCATCGGTGCTGCCGGAGTCGACCACGATGATTTCGCCGGCAATTTCCTTCACGCTCTTGAGCGTACGGCCGATGTTCCGCTCTTCATTGAGAGTGATGATGCAAACCGAAAGACTCATGCGCCGAAGCATAGCAGATGGCCGGCATCCTCTTCCTCGGCGCTCCTGTAAAATGGCCGCGGTCCGCTCGTTCATGAATTACCGCGAACAGGAAAAATTTCTTCGGGGCAGCAGGATCTGGGGAGTGCTGGTGGCAGTTGCCTTTCTGGGCGCATCGGCTGAACTCGTCCTGGCCGTGGCAGAACAATGGTCCATTGCGGAAGCAATCTTTTTTCATTTGATCGCGTTTGTGATTGCCGTCCTTCTTTATTACACGCCCGACTATCTCCATCTGAGCGTTGCTCCGGAGAAGAAGCGCCGATGGGAGATCAAGCTTCGCTGGCGAATGATCGGCGCAGTCCTCTTGCTCAGCGTTGCGCTCGCGAATGACAACCGGGGAAGGCTCTGTGCATTGCTAGCGGTCGCCTGGCTGGCGGCGGCAAACTGGCTGGCACGTAAAAAAGCAGCTCCCGAGTTCGTCCCCGCGCTGTTCTGGTTCACCGATCTCGTCCTGTTGTTCTTCGCGCTGATGTTCCTGTCAGCCACAAACGCGGGAGCAGGCGCCATTGCCATCCTCTTCCTGCTGTTCGCGGCCTCAGCGCATCTCGCGATCGTCAGGATTGAAGAGCGCCTTCCACTCTGGTTGGCGGTTGCGTTCATCGCGGGATTACTGCTGGCCACTTACGCCGCGATTCGCTCAGGAGAAACAAGGCTGTTTGCCGGCGTCCTGCCGGTGGCGGCCGCGATCGCAGGAACGTTGTTGCTGGTCGGCCGGGCCCGCCGGCAGAACGCCAGAAACATCGCCGCAGCATTGGAAGAGCTGATCGAGTTTACCGGATACCCAGCCGATCGCATCCGCCATCTCTGGGTGACCAGCAATCAGCAACTAGCCGCCAATTGGGAGGCGGCCAGCCCCGCGGAAGACAATCCTGCGCAGATGGCCGAGTGGTACCGGCAGAATTCCGAGCTGTATCTGTTCGCCATTTCCGCCTACAACCTCGAGTACAAGCGCATTCGCTCCAATATGAAAGTCTTGCGGCTGGCCCGGGGCGCAACGCTTGACTATGGCGCCGGCAATGGCGAGATTCTTCTGGAACTGGCGCGCCGCGGGCATCGCGCCGCTTACTACGATGTTGAGGGCGTTACCATGGGTTTCGCGCGCCACCGCGCAGAGCGGCAGAAGCTTGCAATCGATTTCTTTGCCACCAAGGACGCGCTGGCCGCTTCCGCCCGGAAGAACGGCTTTGACACCGTATTTTCTTTCGATGTTCTCGAGCACCTGCCCGACCTTCCCGGGGAACTCACTTTCCTCGCTTCCCTGCTCGCGCCCGGCGGCGTTTTTGTCTTCGATGTACCGGCCGGCTCAACTAAGGCCCATCCCATGCACCTCAACCACAATTTAAATGTGCTCGGCTACATGAGCGCGAAGGGACTGAGAGACGAACGCGGACTGCTGCTGCGTCTGCCGTTCAGAAAAGAAGAGAAGTTTGTGTTTCGCGCGCCGATTGAATCAGCGCAGAGGACGCAGAAATCGCAAACAAAACAGGGTTTATAGCAGTGTCAGGTCTTGATTAATTCTCTACACCCCTGTGCGTTCGCCGCGGTGAAATCCTCAACGCTGCTTTACCAGCTCATCGGAGAGCACGCGCGCCTTCACCGCCAGGTTGTGCGCGCGGGCGGGATCGTTTTCCGTGATGGCCCTCCGGCTCTGGGTAATGAATTCCTTGATCTGGGCGAGCATCGCCTCTTCATCTTTGTTGAGCTGGCGCTTGATACCGTTCAGATTCGACTCCGCTGTTTGCAACAGCTGGTCTGTGGAGGCAAGGTCGCGGGCTGGGTCCGCCGGCGTCGGTCCCGGCGAGATCGGACCTGGGGTGGGCGTGGGCTCCGCTTTTTCCGCAGGAATAATCTTCTTGCCCGGGGCATTATTGCGCGCCACCTCACTGTTTGATTTCTCGCCGGCCGCCGGCTTTCGTGGCGATGGCTTGCGCGTGCGTTTCGCCGATTCCTTTGGCTGCGGCGGTGGCGGTTCCTGCTTCGCCTGCTCCGGCGCAGGCTGCGCTTCCTGGGTCTTTTCAGGCTGCTCCGCCGTTTGCGCAGGCGTGGCCTCCGGAGTCGGCGATGGCGAGGCGGCCGCCGTGGGCGGCGACTGCGGCACAATCAGGGGCTGCTTCTTGTGCTCGCAGCCGCAGAGCACCGCGGCCAGCACGAGCGCAACAATGTTGACGTGGAGACGAAGTGGTTTCATGCTTTGCTGACCGAGCCTTCCGGGGCCACCGCGGCCTGTTGTTCGCCGTTGACGGCAATTTCGACGAGCGGGAACCGCAAGTAGAACGTGGTGCCATGGTCCACGATCGAGGTAAATTCCAGCGATCCATGGTGGAGCTGCACCACGCGATACGCCATGGCCAGGCCGATCCCGCTGCCCCCTGATTTTGTGGTGAAGTATAAATTGAAAATTTTGTCGCGAATACTTTCCGGAATGCCCGCACCCTGGTCGCGAACCATGATGATGCCGGCGTCGCCTTCACGTTTGCTGGCGATGCGCAGCGTGCCGCCCTCGGGCATGGCCTGAACCCCGTTGAGCACGATGTTGAGGATCGCCTGCTTGACCAGATCGGAATCGATGCGCACCAGCAGCGGCTCCTGGCTGGGGTCGCGCTCAAAACTCACTTTATGGCGCTCCGCTGCGGGCGAGGCCAGTATGACCACGTCGTCAACGGCCTTGCGCAGGTCCATGTCGCTCAGGCGAAGCTCAACCGGGCGCGTGAAGTCCACCAGCGTTTGCACGACGCGGTCGAGCCGCTGAATTTCGCTGCCGATCACATCGACGTGCCGCCTGGTATCCGGATCGATCTCCTTCATTTTCTGGCGAAGGACTTCCAGGTGGACGACAATCGCATTGATCGGATTTTTTACTTCGTGCGCCACACCGGAGGTAAGCCTGCCGATCGCGGCCAGCCGGCGCGAAAGCTCGATCTCGTCTTCAATCCGATGGACGGATTCGGCATCGCGCAGGTTGAGCAGCGCGCCGATGCGCTCTCCGCTCTCTTCGATGAAATCGAGCGAAACCTGCACATGTCTTCCCTGGTCGTTCTCAATCTCCACGCCTACCAGCGGCGTTCGCGTCTCAAACGCCTCAAGAATCGCGCGGCCCAGGCGTGACTCGCGGGAAAAAATCTCGTTGGGATGCCGTCCCAGCATCTCGGCGCGCGGCTTGCCGACAAAGCGCTCCACCGAAGCGCTCACCAGCACGACATTCAGGTCGCTGGTAAAAAGCATGACGCCATCCTGGAGGTTGGCCATCATCTGGTCCAGGTTTTCCTTCAGCGCGGAGAACACCTCTCTGGCGTCGCGCATCTGCCGGCCCAGGCGTTCGATCTTGGTGGAAACCGTGCCAAACTCGTCCGAGCGTTTGGACTCCCCCTCCGCAGGTTCGGCTTTGCCGGCAGTGATCAAATCGAGCCGGCGGTTGATGGCAGCCAACGGACGCAACGCAAGATTGGAAACGCCGGCGGCGAGGATCAGGCTGAGAACGATTGCCGCGCCGGAGTAAATCACAGCGTGCTGGATCTGCGGCTTCAGGTTCTCCTTCAAAAGAACCATGCGCACGCCGACGCGAATTTCGCCAAACGGTTTTCCTGCGCGCAGCAGGGGAAGGCGGACGTCATAGGTCTGCGGCGGGCCGTAGATGACCTTCAACTGCTCGCGCACACTGGCGTTCAGGAGCGTGGAAAAATCCGGCCGCGGGGAAACGATGGTTCCCTGCAACACAGGATTGGTATGCAGGAGCGCCAGCCCGTCGGCATCCACGATAGAAGCGTCCAGAATATTCGGTTCGCTGGTGACTGAATCCAGCAGCGAGCCAATCCCCGTATCCGATTGCAGCAGCTCCTGGATTGCATTTTCCACCTGCCTGGGATCGTTGACGTCGAGCTTGGAGCTGCTGAGATCCACGTCAAAAGTGGGTTTAGAAACCGCGAAGATCTGGTCCCGGAGGACCTCGGCGACCGCGTAGACTTCCTGGACGCGCTGATGCACCACCTCAGAGATGTAGAGTGTCGCGAGAGCGGCCACAATAGCCACGACCATTCCGGTAATGGCGATGACCAGCTTGGTTTTCAGCCGCAGGACAAGCATGGATCACGTCTGGACCGATTTGGTGCGGTCCTCTCTCAATCTTCGGCCATTCCCGGAGCAAATGCAAAGACGATTTTCAACTGGTCGCCTCGCTGGCCACTGCCGCCGCATTGCCATATTCCTTCAGTTTATTGTGCAGGGTCTTCAGGCTGATGCCCAGAATTTCCGCGGCGCGGGTCTTGTTGTTGTTACTGGCCGCGAGGGTTTTCAGGATCAGCAGCTTCTCGGCCTCTCCCACGGTGGTCCCTACATCGAGATGGATGCCTTCGCCGTCATGTGCCGCAGGCCTCACCCCAACGCTGCCGAAGTTCGGCGGCAGGTGACGCGCTTCGACGAGGGGTCCATCGCAGACAATCACGGCACGCTCCATGGTGTTGCGCAGCTCACGCACGTTGCCCGGCCAGTTGTGGCCCTGAAACATCTGCAGCACCGGGTCGCTCACGCCGGCCACGTCGCGGCCGTGCTTGGCATTCATATCGGCGAGCAGCGCATCGACCAGTTGCGGGATATCCTCTTTATGCTCGCGCAGCGGAGGCAGATGGATATTGAAGACGTTCAAGCGGTAGTAAAGATCGCCGCGCAGTTCGCCTTTGGATACAGCTTCTTCGGGGACCTTGTTCGTGGCCGCCAGCACGCGCACGTCGACGGGCGTTTCCACCTTGCTGCCGAGGCGGCGCAGCTTGTGGTCTTCCAGCACGCGCAGCAGTTTGGCCTGCGTGGCCGCGGGCATCTCGCCGATCTCATCCAGCAGCAGGGTGCCCTCTTCCGCCAGTTCAAAGCAGCCGGCGCGGCGCTCCATTGCGCCGGTGAAGGCGCCTTTTTCGTGGCCGAAAATCTCGCTTTCGATCAGCGTCTCCGGAATGGCCGAGCAGTTGATCGCGACAAACGGCTTCGGCTTGCGCGGGCTCATGTCATGAATGGTGCGCGCCACCATCTCTTTGCCGGTGCCGCTTTCGCCGGTGATCAGCACTGACGCGGTGCTGGGCGCCACCATTTCAACGAGGTGAAAGACCTCCTGCATCGCTTTGGACGCGCCTACCATCTGGCCGAACAGCCCAGTGTCACGCAACTTGCGCTTGGTGGCTTCGAGCTCGATTGCCGTCCCGCGCTGGCGAGCCGCGTTTTGCAGGATCTGCTTCAGCCGCGTGGTATCCACGGGCTTCTGGATGAAGTCATAGGCGCCGGATTTCATGGCATCGACCGCGACGTCAATGCTGCCCTGTGCCGTCAGCAGCACCACGGCGATCTGCTGCGGCTGATCCGCCAGCCTTTGCAGCAATTCCAGGCCGTCCATGCGCGGCATGCGGAAGTCAGTGATCACGATCCCGGGCGACCACGCCGCCACCTTCTCCAGCCCTTCCAGTCCGTCCTTGGCGGTGTCCGTCCGGTAGCCCCAGGCAGAGACCAGATCGGCCAGCCCTGAGCGTTCGTTCTCTTCGTCTTCTACAATCAGGACTTTTTCCTGTACGCTCAACCTTAAATTTCCCCTTCTTTTGAGAGCTTACACCATTGAAGAAATCGGATCAGGAGCAACTCTGGTCTTAGATGTAAAACCGTGTAAAAAAGTCTATACGTCATATAAAATACTCAATCGAATAGACTTAAATGCAGAGTAGACGTTTCTCGTGAAAATTGCATCTGAATCCTACAAAACGGCCCCACTTCGATTCACCCAGGTAGTTGAGAACATTTCTGACGAAGGAATGAAAGGACAAGCGATGACGATCAAGAAGTATTGGATTGCCGCGATTACAGCGAGCATTTTGAGTGCGGGGGCAGTGGCGCAGACCTCTGCCAGTGGCTCAGCATCGGGCAACGCCTCCGTGAACCCAGGACAGGCGGGAGCGGGCGCCAGCGCCAGCCAGAGCGCGCAGACCTCCGGAGCTTCTGCCAATGTGAATGCCAACGCCAATGCGCAGGCATCGCAAGAGAAAGATAACAAGAATAATAAAGATAAGAGTTCGAATTCAGGCGCTTCGGCCGGCAGCAACGCGACGGGCGCAGCTTCGGCTGGGGCCGGCGATCTTTCCGCCGGATTGGCCGGCGGAACGGCCTTGCAGGCGGAATTGGCCAAGGGTGTGGATGCCAAGAAGGCCAAGTCGGGCGACGAAGTCACGGCCAAACTGACGCAGGACGTGAAGTCGAACGGCAAGGTGGTCCTGCACAAAGGGTCCAAACTGGTGGGTCATGTAACCGAAGCCCAGGCCAAGAGCAAAGAAAACGCCGAGTCAAAGCTGGGAATCGTCTTCGACAAGGCGATTGTCAAAGGCGGGCAGGAGGTTTCGTTTAACAGCGTAATTCAGGCCGTTGCGCCGCCGGTACAAGCCACAAGTTCGCTTTCCGGCGATGAGAGCGGCAATCTAGGCGGAGGCATGGGTAGCGGAGGCATGGGCCGCACCAGCCCCGGAGGCGGACCGCTGGGCGGAGCAGTGGGTGGAGTGACAAACACCGCGGGATCGGCAGTTGGCGGCGTGAGTAATACGGCGGGCAACGTGGCGGGTTCTACCACAGGAGCAGTGGGTGGATCTGTGAACAACACCGTTGGTGCCGCGGCGAATGGCACGTTGACCAGCGCGAGCCGGGGCGTGATCGGAATGCAGGGCATGGCGCT
>Ga0070730_10005727_pt1 | contig 10676 bp, 19 predicted proteins | sample Coa_R1_3_FD_66447 | JGI IMG/M metagenome (GOLD analysis project Ga0070730, IMG submission 66447) | Surface soil microbial communities from Centralia Pennsylvania, which are recovering from an underground coalmine fire - Coalmine... | ecosystem: Environmental > Terrestrial > Soil > Unclassified ... | reverse complement strand
CTTTCGCTACGGTTACGCCATCGCGTGTGGCCAGCGGTTGACCTGGGCGGTCGATGAGCACATTGCGGCCGCGTGGCCCGAGCGTGACCTTGACCGCATCGGCCACTTTATCTAAACCTCTCTGCAGCGCTTCGCGGGCTGCGAAGCCGTTTATGGTTTGCTTAGGCATGTGTCCTTTCATAGTTCACTATTCGTCTGCCGATCCATTCCGCAACACTCGCCGTGAAGGGCGACTCCAAAGAACTGCGAGTCAAGCACACGCCACGCCAGACCATACCCGAGTTCATCCAGGGCGTTGAGCACGACTCCAAAGTCGCGTCCTTCACACGAAGAAAAGAGGCCGGGCACGTTTTCGAGAACAAACCAAGCCGGCCTAAGCTCTCCCAGGATTCGGACAACTTCCCAGAACAGGCCGCTTCGAGCGCCTTCCAGTCCTGCTCGCTTTCCGGCCACGCTGAGGTCTTGGCAGGGGAATCCGGCGGTAAGAACGTCAACTGTTGCTGCGGTGCGTTTGGTGACATGGGCGACATCATCGAAGATCGTTACTCCCGGAAACTGCGTCTTCAACACTGCACGGCAGAACGGGTCTTTCTCGGCCATCCACAGCGTTTCAATTCCGGCGCGGCGAAAGCCTTCATCGAATCCTGCTATCCCGGTAAATAGGGAACCGCTGGTCATCCGCGTTTGCCGTGAATCTCAACCTCTCTCATCGAAAGGTACTCTTCCCCATCAATCTCGACCGCTGTGCCGGCGTACTCCACAAAGCATACGTGGTCTCCTGGGAAGATGTCAGAGACTTCCGGACCCACGGCAATGACTGTGCCTTCGTTCGGCGGTTTCTGCTGCGAGCTGGGGATAAACACTTCATCCGGCTTCTGGGCGGGTAAGGCGTGGCGCTTGACTATCACGCGATCGCCGCGGGGCGTGTAGTTGAAAAGAGCATCCACCTTCAGTTTAAGGGCTTTTCTCCGGCGCTGCTCCCAATACCAAACCAGTTGACTCCAGCCAAAAAAGACAGTGAGAATTATGGCTACATAAATACGCCAATTCATCTTTGCGCACCTCAACCCCAAACCCCTTAAAGTTACGGGGATAGTGGGTTTACTGATCTATAACTAGCCGAAACTTGGCCGATTTCAATCCTGAAACATGCCCATCTTCCAAGCAATAGGCGTTCCACACTTGCATCATGCGGATTTTGATGGGCTCTCCCGCAGCCTTGGCGTCAGATTCAATCAGGAAGTTGAATTCTCCCTGCACTGGAATCGGCCCAGCATCGGCCACGTAACCTGGCATCGTTAGACTTGGATGGGCATAATGACCTGCGACCGCCGGACCGTCTGCAAGCACCGTGACGGATTCTCCTGATGCAACGATGTCCAGATGCTCGGACCAGCAGGATACTTTCTTCTCATGCCAGCACAGAACCATCAGGAGCAGCGCTGAAATGATGGCGAGGACGATGTAATCGTGCTTCATCGCGGGAACTCCCGAACTCGAATATTCTCCGGCCACTCGGTTGGATCGCCCCCCTTGCCCGTTATCTGGCGGTCCTTGCTGCCGTCAAACCAGGTCTTGTGGTGCGACCCGAGTTGCTTCATGAAGAACGGAACGCCGTCCGTCTTGCACTGATCTCGCAGTTCTTCTGCCCACTGGATAAACAATGGCCGCGCTCCAGGCCCACTCTCCCCGCCACAAATCACCCAAGAGATTCTCGCACGATAAGGACAGTTCGCGGCGTGCCCCCACGGCGGTGCGAATTGATCGTTCTTTGGATCAAGACCACAGTTACACCGCAAGAACGCTTCGAGATTCACGGCTTCCAACTGCGGTTCAACGCTCAGAAACCGCACCGCCGCCGGAGTCTGGAGTAGTAGCGGGATGCGTTCGTCGGCGCGTTGCTGATCCTCGACCGAGACGCCAAGCCAGAGGTTTGGGATAGGCCAGCGGAGTAAGGGAATCGGATTTTCTGGTTTGGCGACGAAGTTCCCTTTGCGATTCATGCTTTCCTTCCCAACTTCCGCCACATCGTAGTTCGCGAGAGTCCCAGCCGGATTGCCGCCTCGCCGTGATCGCCTTGGCAGAGTTCAATCACACGGGCAATTTCGGCGCGCCCAACGCGCTGAATGAAAACTTCGAACGGCTCAACTTGCTCGAGTGCTTCTACTCTCCGGCGTTCGCACTCCACCCGACTTTCTAGTTCAATCTCCATAAACGTTTCACGTGAAACATATAGCACATTTGAAACATATTGAAAAGTGGCGTTTCACGTGCTACGCTTTCCCCATGACCAGCACACTCCAACCCGTCGCCCGTCCTCTGGTGCGCCACGAGTGCGCATTCAATGTCCCTGTGTTCTGCGAGGATCGCTGTGGAACGCTGATTCTCCATGAAATGCGGTGCCTCTGCGGGAAAACTGTACAGTGCGATTACTTGTGGAAGGTTGAGGCTGTGGGTAAGAAACAAGCACAGCCTCAACGAGCCAGGGTAGCCTAAGAGACCACTACTGCATCTTTCAGACCTGCACTCAACCGGGCTGCAATCTTTTGCACTGCCTCGATTTTCCAAGCACCGCCGTCCGCCTCGAACAATGCGAAGGTCGGCATATTCTCACCGCTTTGTTGGATCCGAAAGAGGAACGTGCTCACCGGTTGCTCGATGTCGCGGAATGTCCGGTAGGGAGCCAGTTGGACGAGGTTCTTCGCGGCTTCCCGCTTCAGCACTTCCGCTTTTGGAACCGACATGGCAGACCGAAAGACTCGCTCGAAATTACCGAACTGATTCTCAGCGTTGCATTGCGCTTTCAATTCTTCCGAAGGCTCGGGTATGGGCTTATCCTTCATCCTGATTCCCCAAGTTCTAGCGTAAGGTCAACTTCTTCTTCGTCCCATTCTTCGCGTCTCCGCTTCATAAGCTGCACTACCTTGCCATAGTCGGCGCACTCTACCGATTCTGGCGTCTTGTGCTTGATGTCTTCCCACTCGCCTAGTTTACTCGTCCATTCGCCGCTCTGTAACTGGCGAGCCACGTGCTCTATTCCAGTATCCGGGTGAATCTCGTACAGCGCAACTTTCTCATAGCCCTGTTCTTGCTCGCTGGAATCGCATTTCACAAAGCCGTGCATCTCGAAAATCTTAATCAGAGTTTCGCGCTTGTTATCGCGGGGAACTTGCGCCAGCCAAAAGTTGCCGTACCGTGGGGTTGGCCACCACCACTGCCCGGTGTCGTAGAGCGCCCATGCGATGCAGTTGTATCTGTCAGTTTCCTCGCTCGTCTCTTGGTACTCGCCTTCCCGTTTCAGGTTAGGGAGTAACGCTTCGATGATCTGCTTTCGTTCGATTTGCATTTACAGGCCAGCATACCCCTGCTTCTTGCCCCATGCGAGCCAAGCATTGCGAAGGTCGTTTATCGTTTGCTCTGGCGCACTTAGGTCTATGCCAGTCATGTAGTGCAGCGCCCAGAACCAATGACCGCCTCGATTCTTTAACTCACGCAACACGTAAGGCACACCACGCTTGCCAGTGGCGATGATTGCCTGATACGCGGGATGCAGCGCCTTGCGTTCGATTGACGAAAGATGTCCAGTCTCGTTGCGCCACTTCTCAGCAAGTGCGATGATCTTCTCTCCGAAGGAACCGTCAATCTGATCGGGGCCAAGAATAGTCTGTGCTTCCCGCATCAGCGTGTGACCGTTGTCAAAGCTGGCGCTGATATGCCGCTTTAATTCTGGGCCACGATCTACCTTCATGTGCGCGATGCGCTCTGGCGTGGCCTTTCTCCCGTAGTTGAAACGCCAACGTTCCAGCCTGAGAACTGCCGCCGCGATAAACAAATCCTCAAAACTCGTTCCATCTTTCGGAGTCAGAATCAGACAATCGTCTGTGACTCCGCACGGCCACAATTGCACGAACGCTTCGCCAATGCTGCCAGTGCTCGGCACGGTGACGAATTGAGGTTTGATTAGATTGTCGAAGTCAAAGAATCCATAGCAGCCATTGTTGCTGCCCGATGACGAAACGACCAGCGCGGGGCCATGCGCCAAGTTTTCTTTGTTGTGCAGTTCCTTCTGGCCGTAGGCTATGTCGAACAGATGCCCGATTGTGTCAGGGCCAGTTACAAAAGTTTTCGGAGTTCTCCCCGATAGCTCGCGATACGGCTGAGGCATCGCGGTGTCATCGCGCTTTAGGTGCTCCAAGAATCTTTCCAGTTCGGGCGCGAACTGTGCGTGAAAAGCGACGAGACTGCGGACGAGCCAATCCGATTGCTCTTTCAGTGAGGCTACATCGTGCGCCGTCGCTTCGATGTAGGCTCCGGGTGCCCACTCTGCTCCATCAGTTGCCTTGCTGACTTTCGCCCAGCTACAAAAACCAGGCACCGAATCGTGATTGAAATATGCTTTGATCGCTGGCAGTAATTGGCTTCCCGGCTGAGGAATCCGCGTGTTCTTTTTCAGCCTGTAACCGTCGTTCTCAATGTGAGCGAAGAATGTTTTTCTCTTCGGATCGTGCGGAACTCCACGCTCAAGCACGATGATTGCGGTTGTGGAAGCCGCGTAGGGCTGAAACAGTTCCGCTGGCAATGTGATGACCGCATCCAGCGAATTACCCTTTAGCGTGTTCGCTCGCCATGCGCTCTTGCTGCCTTTTACGAGCAATGATCCGGGAACGATCATCGCGAGCTTGCCGCGAGTAGTCAACGCCTCAAGGCCGCGATTGATAAACTTCTCTGGCGGTTCGTCTGTTTTTTCATGCGGGAACGGCGGATTTCCTAGCACAATCGTTGCCGTTTTATCTGGGTAAGACGGATCGGTAAAGCAGTCACCTTTCACGATTCCGGTTTTCCCATCTCCGCGTAAGATCATATTCGCCACGCACAGAGCGGCAGTGATCGGTTCCGTCTCGTATCCTCGCAGATGTTTTCTTACCATGCTGTCGAGTTGAGAACTCGTCAAATGCTGGTATTCCAGCATCTTGTGCATCGCGGCAATTAAAAATCCGCCCGTCCCACAGGCCGGGTCTACTACCAAATCCGAGCCACTTACATTGCACAGATCGGCCATGAATCGCGTGATGTGGCGCGGCGTGAAGTATTGCCCGATTGTGTTTCCGCCAGTGAAGCGGAAAAAGGTTTCGTAAAGCTGCCCCAGGTAATCGTGCTCTGACGTGAGGGTCGTAATATTCAGAAGCCGCAAAATGTAAATGATGTGCTGCGCTTTCGCTGCCAGCTTGCTATTCTCCACTGGCACGATGAGGCTTTCGGCAACTTCTGATTTCCCGGCCTTCACGAACGCCTGCTTGCACGCCTCGTTGATGTCAACGAGAACATGCGCGGGGTCTGTGCGGATATTTCCCTTTGATTGCCAAATGGCAAGCATTACCGCGCCCATGATGGCCGGGCGGAGCGGATCGTTGATTTTACACTCGCGGAGAATACGGTTGATCTCTTCTCCGCGCTTCGCAAGAATATCTGCTGGCGGAACGCGAGGCTGCAAATCGAAGAGGCTGTCATCTATGAGCAGCCTCTTCGCTTCTTCCGGTGTCGGTAGCCATTGAATCGGTTTGGATCGGTACTCTATCACCTTCCAGCCCGACCGCGCCCACTTGTCCACTTGAACGGCAATCTTCCCGTTCTCGTTGCCAGCTACACCCGCCGCCAGCACCTTCATGCCACGATCAAGAAGTGCGGCGCTGTAGTCTCGCGCCTCTTTGATTGCTTTACCTATGTCATCATCTTCGGCTTTCGTTTCCCCCACTACGAGCGGACGTTGCGTCTCAGGATCGAGCAAAACGAAGTCGGGGTATGCGTCCCCGCCGTGGCCTTGTTTCCCGCGTCCCGCGAAGGCTTCCAGCAGTTCCGGGTAGTCGCGATATTCATTTTTCCAGAGTAGGTTTCCTCTGGGCGGACGGGCAGTCTTCCACCCACGAATGGCGAGCAGTTCGCTAGCGACAGCCTCGGCTCTTGTCTCGGAGAAATGCAAAAGTCAGGCTCCCTGCTCCAACATATACCGGGCCCGATTAGGCTTCATACCTATTCCCTTCGCAGAGGTTTCGGTAGTGCTCAATTTCCGCTTGGTGTTTCGGATTTTGCCGCTCGGCCTCGACCGCAGCCATGATTTGTTCTGGCGTCATGTGCAGGGCCGGCAATTCAATGCTAACCGTGCGGCCTAAATGCTCTCGGCCAGGGATGAACTTCGGAACTCCAGGCAAACGCTTAATGGCCGCCATAGCCTTAACCAGTTGCTTACCGTCTACCAGTAACCCTGCGGCTCGTGCTTTCTCCAATTCATCCCGTTCTGCCATAATTCTGTCGGCTTCCTGTTCCAGATAGATTTGTTTTTGGCGTTTCCCAACCAATTCGCATATTTCATGGATTGACGGAAAATATTTTGACTGCTCGCGGTGCATCCGAAAGGCCCAGCGCAACGTCTCGGGCTTATCTTTTGCGAACACGCGATTAAATTCTGCGACCAATTCTGGCTCGGCTTCGCTCTTGGCATCAAGTCCACAAAGGTGGAGCTCAACTGCTAAGACTTCTTGTGAGGCCGTCAAGGATGTTGCGCTTGCTACGGTCAGACCGTGCTGCCGAGGCACTAACTGGTTTGGCTTTTCCATTTCCATTCCTCCACTTGCAATCTTCGAAATAGAACTTGTCGATTGAGATTCCTTCGTCACGGTCATCGCGGGCTTTAGCGGCCAAAAACTCTGCGACTGAAGCTAGTTGACGGCCGGTGTATTTCGCTTCGGCCTCGATCGCCTGAGCGATGATGGTTTTGTTTTGGAAGGACTGTGGCATCCCGAGAATTTCTAAGAGACGCTCGGCATATTGCAAGGGGTGCATTTGCGGTTGCGCTCCCCCCTGTTCCTTTCCCTGTTCCCTGTTCCCTGTTCCCTGTTCCGGGCAGGACTCTTTCGGGAGCGTTACGGGAAGATTCACGGAAGCGTACTGCTTGATTTTACTGGCTTTAGGATGACTTGTGTATTGATGCTTCTCAAAGTTAACAATATGCCCGATGGACCCATGAACGGCGCTCTGGTGGAAGGTTACATACTCGATCCGGGAAAGCTCCTGTAACGCTCCTGTCGTCTTCCGGGAATCCTCATCGAAAGGTCGGGCAAACGAACGCACGAGTGCCGGGTCAGCGAGGAAGTAGCCCTCATCGTCGGCATAGTTCAGGAGCGCGAGAGCCATCAATTGAACATGCTCAGGAAGCCGACCCATCACCGGATGTCCCCAAAACTCAGGTTTCACCGTTCTAATTCTAGCCATTACCGACCTTTGTCCGGCCCCCAGCCGCGAGGTCGATGCGCGGCCAAGGGCCAGTTGCCTTCAGGGCGAAGACGGGATAACTGTAATGGAAGATTTTCAGTTGTCAAGCCAAATCGCTTGTGGACACGTGTGAGTAAACAGGGCGAAACTCTCTCCGAGAATTCCCTTGACACGTAATGCCGCGTTGCAGTACCGTTCTGGCATGACTCAGACAAACGGCAAAGCCGCAGCAAAAGGACAGATCACGCTCCGGTTCACGGAGAAGGACCGGGCGCTAATCGCCTTCCTTAAACAGCTCTGGAAAACGGATAGCAATATCGCCATCGTCCGCAAGGCGATGCAGCAGGCCGCTGGTATCCAGTGAAACTCGGACTCAACAAGTTGTGCCCGATTCACCGCTCTCGAACGTGTTGCGGGCGCCAACAACTTCGCCGCGCTCCTGTCAGCAGAGGCAAGTGGGAGCAGGTTCGGCCAGGCGTCCGGCGCATCCGGGACCGCTACGCCGATCATCCTGACGGCTATCGCTACAAACTCTCTCCCGGAGAACTTCGCAAGGTCGTAGACCAGAAAATCCGCGACCAACAAGCGAAGTGCGCCCATTGCGGAGAACTCTTCCTCGATTATTCCGACATCGAAGCGGACCACCTAAAACCTAAAGGACTAGGCGGAGCGCGCGCCGACGACCGGCCAGAAAACATTCGCGCAGTGCATCGCTGGTGCAATTCAGAAAAGGGATCGCGGAGAATCTAATGAGCGGGAGCTACGCTTACGCAAAGGACGACGTGTACGCAGCGATCGAGGACTTACGGCAGGACATCAAAGGACTCCGCGTGCGATTGGATCGGGTTCTAGGCATGATTCCAGAGGAACCTTTACGCCGGCCAATGGACAAAACCGACACGCCCGAGCGCCGGATACTCGTGGCAGTGGCCGAGTTCTACAACCTCCGGGATTACGAACTTCTCCAGGACACACAGAATCACGCCGTCACCCAGCCGCGGTTTCTCGCCATGTACCTAGTGCGGGAATTGCTGGGCTATTCCTACCCACGATGCGGAAAAGTCCTTGGGAACTTTCACCACACCAGCATCATGTACGGGTGCAAGATCACACAAAAGCGCCGGAATGCGGACCTGCATTTCAACCTCGAAGTGGAGCGTTTGATTGCCAAGCTCCTCAAACGACTCCCCACGTCCGTGGAGCAGAAGTATTTTGTCCTTGACAAGCCTGCGTGTAGTGCCGTAGTGTAGTGCCATACCATGAAAGGACAGAATCCCATGAGCGCACTGCCACAAGAAGCACTTGAACTCTACCAGCCCGGCCAACCTCTCACCGCCGTCCAGATCCGCGCGCACGTCAACTTGATTCAGGAAGTCATGCGTGCTGTGATGAAAGAGAACACGCATTTCGGCATCATCCCTGGCTGCAAGAAGCCGAGCCTGTGGAAGCCGGGCGCCGAAGTGCTGTTTGTCACCTTCCATATTTCTGTTGATCCCGTTGTCGAAGACTTGAGCATTGAAGGTGAAGCGCGGTTTCGCGTGACGGCTCGAGCGACTTCAACGAACGGTATCCATCTCGGCGCTGCGGTTGGCGAAGCGTCCAGTGATGAAGAAAAGTACAAATGGCGGGAAGTGATCTGCCGCGAAGAGTGGGACGCAACTCCCGAAGACCAGCGCCGAACGAAGTGGAAACGCGGCCGGGAGAAAGCGTATCCAGTGCAGCAGATTCGCACGGAGATTGCGGACTGCCGGAACACCATCGTCAAGATGGCATTCAAGCGCGCCAGTGTAGCCCTCGCGCTGCAGGTTACGGGAGCCTCGGACATCTTCACCCAGGACATCGAGGACCTGCCCACTGAAATGCGGGACGCCGCAATCAATGGCGATGCCAAGCCGGCAGAGAATCTTCCCGCCGAAATCAAGCGCAAAGAACCGCAAAGTTCTGGGGCCCCTTCCCCGACAGTTGTGGCCCCAGTAACTCCGCCAGGTGCGGCGCCCGTGCAACCTCCGCGATCCACGGCGCCGCCCGCGGAGACACCGAAACCTGCTCCGGTTGCTGTGAGACCGCCGATTCAGTCTCCGAAGCCGACGCAGGTGCGGGTCATCTCAGAGGCTCAAGCGAGGCGTTTCTATGCAATTCGCAAGGGCACAGGCTGGAGCGACGAAGAAACCGTGCGGCATCTCAAGAATTTGGGAATCGAGAATGATCGCCAGATTCCCGTCACGATGTACGAAGACCTTTGCAAGTGGGCCGAAGGCGCGGACATCTAACGAGTTGGGGCGGAGTACGACGAGAATGGCAGTGCTCGGGTAGCGACTCGCAGACCGCCCCTCAATTTCACGGAGGAAGCTATGGAACAATTAGACGAACCGAAACCGCAGCAAACCAGTTCCATGATGGAAGAACCGACCTGGGACCGGGAAACAGAAACGCTCACCATCCGCTTCAAGAAGGGCGGAGCGTACAACTATCCCAACTTCTCCGAGGACCTGTTCATAGAATTTCTGACAGCACCGTCCTGGGGAAAGTGGTATCACTCTCACAAGGAAGTGTTTGCCAATGCCGTCAAACTGAAACCACTCGCGGAGGTTCCCGATGGCAACCTATGAAGAGGTTCGCAAATATCGCTTCAACGCGGAGAAGGCCGCGGCCGGTTCTGAGGATGGCAGCCCGGCGCAGACGAACTTGGCACTCTTCATCATCGCGGAACAGTTATATCTTCTCCGCGAAGCCTTGGACTCCGTGATCGACGGAGAACATACTATCTCAACAACGCAGAGGTGACCGATGCCGCTAATGGATGACGACGAGATCGAGCAAGCCTATGAAGAGTTTGTGCGGTCTGGCAAACAGAAGATTCCCACTGCCTTCTCTTGGCGCGGGCTTCTGAATGCGCTGATCGTGGCCCTGGCCATGACTGGATTCTGGGCGATTTGCATCTGGGGAGCAGTCGAGGGTTACAAGCATGTCGGACGCTAAGACAGGGCAGGTCTACGAAGAACTTCTCAGAGTTCGCATGAACGATTACAAGACGTTGGGAAAGTTCATCGGTTTAGCTGAGTTCGCCGAAGAACAACGCGCGATGCCAGCCAAACAAGTCCGCGAATCCTTGATTCGCATTCTCCATGAATATCGAGAGGCGCAGTTGTGAGCGACCCACTCTATCCCGACGCTCTCCGCGTAGTGAAAGAAGCAGGCTACGCTTCGACTTCCATGCTGAGAACCGCCTTGGATATTGGCTACGTCCGGGCGGTTCACTTAATCGACTTACTGGAAGAGAATGGCGTCATCGGGCCGGCCAGAGGCGCGGATCCGAGGTTGGTGCTCAAGGATTCCGGTGAGCAGAAGGGATTGTGGCCATGAGAGAAATGCTCTACACCTGCGATGTGTGCAAGAAGAAGAAGGGCGAG
>Ga0070730_10005726_pt1 | contig 10679 bp, 8 predicted proteins | sample Coa_R1_3_FD_66447 | JGI IMG/M metagenome (GOLD analysis project Ga0070730, IMG submission 66447) | Surface soil microbial communities from Centralia Pennsylvania, which are recovering from an underground coalmine fire - Coalmine... | ecosystem: Environmental > Terrestrial > Soil > Unclassified ... | reverse complement strand
GATCTACCTAACAGTTCCGTACGCCGGGATCCGTGCGGGGGGCGGCCAGCAATGACCGTCCCTACCGCGATTGGTGACCGGCCTCGGAATTTATGAGACGCTGTACTAAGGAGCCGCGCAGCGGCGGACGAGGCGGACGGCCAGACCGCTAGCGGAATGCCAATCCGGACGTGTCGCCAGGATCGAGGGCATTGGCGCGGGCGATCTTGCCGTAGGTCTGCGCGCTGGGACGCAGGAGTCGCTCTCGTGTAGCCAGGCCGAAACGTTGCTCGTAGCCCTCAGCCCACTCGAAATTGTCGAGCAGCGACCAGTGCATGTACCCGCGCAGGTCGACGCCGTCGGATATGGCGCGATGCAACTGGCGCACGTGGGCCAGGATGTATGCGGGCCGCTGATCGTCATCAGCATCGGCGATCCCGTTTTCGGTGATCACCACCGGCTTGCCATAGCGTCCGACCCGCCGCAGCACGTCATAGAGCCCCTGCGGGTAGATCTCCCAGCCAAAATCGGTCCGGTTGGCTGAGTTCAGAACTCGGGTGGGCCATGGCCAGCCCACCACGTTGCGGCTGTAGTAGTTGACGCCAATCCAGTCGAGCGCAGAGAGCGCGCGGCTGAGCACGCGGCCTTGCCACAGCCAGTCGCCGAAGCGGGCCATTGCCTGGTCGATCGGGCTCCACCAGCGCAGCGCCTGCATCGGCCACAGCGCAAAGGCCATGCTGACCATCGCGTCGGCGCGCTGTGCGCGGACCGCCCGGCGGGCCAGGATGTGGCCACGCGCGGCGTGGTGCATGAGCTGCACGTAGCCGCGCAAATCCATCGGCCGGTGCGGCGGCCAGCTGCCTTCGATGTAGCCCTTGAGCCCGAGGATGCTCGGTTCGTTGATGGTGATCCACCACTTCACGAGATCGCCCATCTGGCGCGCCACGCGGTCGGTGTAGTTGGCGAGCAATGGCCCCACGTCGGGATTACGCCAGCCGCCGCGGTCGGCCAGCCAGCGTGGGTTGGTGAAGTGGTGCAGGGTGACCATCGGTTCGATGCCGGCGTGTTTGAGGCCTTCGAGTTGGCGCCGATATACGTCTAGCGCTGGCTGATCGAAGCGGCCCGGCTCGGGCTCGACCCGCGCCCACTCGATGGACAGGCGATAGGCATTCAGGCCGATCTGTTGCAGCAGCTCGATGTCCTCAGCCCAACGGTTCCAGGAATCGTTTGCATTGCCGGAGCGATGCGGCAATAGCCCGGCTTCCTCGGCGCGCCACCAATCGTTATTGACGTTGCCGCCTTCGATCTGGTGCGCCGAGGTCGCCGCGCCCCACAGGAAACCATCAGGAAAACGCATCACATCTAGATTTCAACACAGTTGCAACGAGCTTGAGATGAGGACATTCTTTTGTCAGCGGGCGATTCGTGGCATAAAGCGGCCTACTTGTATGCCCCGGACGCTCGATCGCCTGCCACGCCTGGGGCGCCCGCCCGCCACGATGGGGCTGCTGCCGGTTCTGGCGGCGATCTTTGCCTTCAACCTGGGCTCGGCGGCCTGGTCGGCGGTCGTGGCCGGACGGTTGACCCAGGACGGTGCGGGGACGGCCTTGCTCGGCGCGCTGTACGCCGTGTGCGAAATCAGCCGATTGCCGGCGGCCCTGCTGTTGCCGGCCTTCACCTTGAATTTTGGGGCGCGGCGCGTCACGCAGAGCGGCTTGCTGATCTTGCTCGCTTTGCCATTGATTGCCCTCAGCGGATTGGGCAATGGGCAGGTGATGTTGATCTTCGTCCTATCGGCTTTGCCGGCCATGGCCGTGTACGTCGGCATGCCCGCGCTGGTGCTGGGTGCCTCGCGGGCCGGCCGCGACGGCTGGAGCCTGGCCTGGCTCGGCCTGGCCGGGGGTGCGGGTGGGGCGCTTGGACCATGGACGGGCGGTTTGTTGGCCGACTCCTTTGGCTTGCTGCCGGTGTTGTTGTTGTTCGCGGCGGGCAGCGCCTTGATGCTGCCGGTCGCCACGCTCGGGCCATTGCCGCCGCGCACCGCCTGGGCAGGATGGTCGGCGCTCGCCGGTCGCGGGTTACCGTGGCAACCTCTGGCGGCGCTCGGACTGGCCAGCGCCGCCGACGCGGGCCGCGCGGCGCTCGTGCCGAACGAGCTGCTCAACCATGGCCAGCACCTGGCCGAGGCAGGCATGTTGCTGACCGCCGGCTGTGCCGTGGCTGGCCTGGGTTTCCTGGTTTTCGGGCGTATGGCCGATCGACACTCGGCCAGTCGGGTGGTGGGTGTCGGCGTGGCCGTGTTGGTCATCGGCAGCTTTGCGTCAGCGCTGGCGGTTGGCTGGACGCCTGCCTTTGTGCTGGCCACGTCCGTGCTCGGGATGGGCGCCAGCGGCACGCGCCTGGGCGCGGAGCTGGCGCTGATTCGCTGGCTGGGCCGCGATCGGACCGCCGTCGCCGCCGCGCTGGGTGAAACGACTGTCCTCGGCGGCCGAGCGCTAGGCGCGCCGGCCGCGGGCAGTTTTGGTGATGCGTATGGCGGCGCCTACGCCTTCGGCGCAATTGGCATGGTCGCGCTGATGGCTTCCGGGGCGGTCATGGCCCTGGCGGCGATCAAGCTCCGCCGCGTGGCGCTGACTACTGAACCGGCGCCTCTCCAATTGTCAGAGTAACGCTGGTCTGCTGGCTGGCGCGGATGAGGGTCAGGGCGACCTGGTCGCCTGGCTTGTGCAACACCAGCCGCTGCAGAAGCTCGTCGGGGTTGTAGATATCGAAGCCGTCGAAGCTGATGATCACGTCGCCTGTCCGGACGCCGGCCTGGTCGGCCGGCGAGCCGGCCTGCACATCGCCAACCAGTGCACCATGGTCAACCCCAGTCGGCGCTGGTTGGCGCGGGCTCGGCTGCTGGCCGCGGCGGCCGCCCGGTAGGCCCGGCAGGCCCGGGATCGACGGCTGACCGGGGAAGCCCGGGGTTGTGTCCGGTCGATTGATGTCGCTGAGTGCCACGCCCAGGAACGGCTGGCCGCTGTGCGTCACCTGGCCGGACTGGACGAGTTGATCGGCGATTCGCCGGGCCGTGTCGATCGGCACGGCGAAGCCGAGGCCCTGGGCGGGGATACCTTGCGGCGCCGCGACGAGGGTCGTGATGGCGATGACCTGCCCGTTGAGGTCCAGGAGCGGCCCACCCGAGTTGCCCGGGTTGATCGCCGCGTCCGTCTGGACCATGGGCTGGTTGTAGCTGCCCTGACCCTCCGACACTGGTCGGTTCAAGGCCGATACCACGCCGGTCGTGAGCGTATGGTCGAAGCCGAACGGATTGCCGATGGCGACCACCGGATCACCGACCTGCAGATTGGTCGTGGAGCCGAGCGTCGCCGTCGGCAGATTGGAGCCGTCGATCTTGATCACGGCCACGTCGAAGCCCGTGTCGGCGCCGACCACCTTACCCGTGAAATGGCGCCCGTCGACGAGACCGATCGTGATGCTCTGCGCCTGGTCGACAACGTGGGCATTGGTCAGGACGAGCCCGCTCGGGTCGTAAATCACGCCGGAGCCGAGGCCCTGGTCGGTGCGGACGCTCACGACCGCTGGGCCGACCATCTGGGCGACCGCGGCCACCGTGCCCGTGGCGGCGGTCGCGCTGGTGCTCGCCGCGGTCACCTGCTGCGGCGCAGCGGCTTGCGCGGCGACGCGCGCGGTGGGCCAGGACTGGCCGACAACCGCGCCGACCAGCAGGACGGCCAGCCCGGCGGCCGCCAGCATGGTCATGAAGCGCGCGCCCGGGGCCGGCCGCCGCGGCGCGGAAGTTGGCGCAGCGCGGTGCGCCAGGGGTTCTTCGTGTGCTTCGGACATGGCGGGTATGCCTCCTTGAGAAGTCAGAAATCAGAAATCAGAAATCAGATGAAGTCCTTCATCACCGTTCAATTATCTCTTATGGATCTGTCCCCGAGCGACGGTATGACTGGGGCCGTCTGACTTCTGACTTCTGACTTCTGACTTCTGACTTCTCGAAGCCAGGCCTCAGGCTGCTCCAAGGTGTTGTCCCTAGAGTCTGGTCATTCAGTTCAAAAGGACACCCGAAGGATCTCTCATGGCTAAGAAGATGCCGCGGCGATTGGTGGCGCTGAGCGCGTCAGCCATCGCCGCTATTTACCTGGCCGGCTTCGCTTATACGGGCGGTGCTGACGCCGGTCTTGCATCAACCGCATCAAGCGTGCCGACGACAGTCACGGCGAGCACCGGTCCGTCGACTGGCGTGCTGCCCGCTCCTTCGGCCACGAATCCGGCGGGCCCGACGGCGACCACGGCTCCAGCGGGCCCGACGGCGACCACGGCTCCTGCGGCGGCCGCCTACCGCGATGGAACCTATACCGGCACCGGCACCAGCCGGCGCGGCAACGTCAGCGTCTCCATCACCGTGCAGCGCGGACGGATTGCCAACGTCACCATCAGCGGCGTGACCACCCAGTATCCCGTTGCGCGGATCGCCGGGCTGCCGGCCCAGGTGGTCGCTCGTCAAAGCGGCCAGGTCGACAACGTCAGCGGCGCCACCTACAGCGCCCAGGCGTTCAGCCTGGCGGTCCAGGCCGCGCTGTCAAAAGCCGGCGCATAACACCGATTGCCACGAAGGAATGCAACCATGAATGCTTCAAAATCTCTTACCCGCGATCGTGCGCCGGTCCGCCAAGCCGACGTGTTCGAGCGCGCCCGACGCTTCGTTCGCACCCCCAAAGGCACCCTGTTAGTGGTCTTTGCGGCCCTGCTCGGCGTAGCCGGCTCCACCAGCGGGTGGTCGCTCGTCGGCCCGCACGTGCTCGCGGCTGTGATCGGCGCGTGCCTGGCCGAAGTGGCCATCGTCGGCGTGGTGACGCGGCGTCTGGCCTGGCCCAGCAGCGCGCTGCTGTCGGGCCTGATCGTGGCGTTCATCCTCGGCCCCGAAACCTCGCCGTGGGTGACCCTCTTCGTCGGTGGCCTGGCCACCGCATCCAAGCACTTGCTCAGGACGTCGCGCGGGCACGTGTTCAACCCCGCCGCGCTGGCGCTGTTGGTTTCCATCCCGCTGTTCGCAACCGGCCAGAGCTGGTGGGGCGCGGGCGGCGACCTTGGCTGGCCGTTCCTGGCGCTGGTCGTTGCCGGCGGGGCGGTCATGGTCGAGCGCATCAACAAATTCCCGCTGGTGCTGGCCTTCACCGCCACCTATTTCGGACTGTTCACGATGGTCAGCCTGGCCGATCCGTCGGCGGTGGCCGAGATGTTCCGGGCGCCGTTCGTCCAGGCGGCGGTGTTCCTGGCGCTGTTTATGCTGACCGATCCGCCGACGTCGCCCGGCCGTTACCTGGACCAGGTCTGGGTGGGCACGCTCGCCGCGGTCACCGCCTGCGTCGGACAGTTGGTTGGCGCTGGTCAGGCGTATCTGCTGATCGGCGTCCTGGTCGGCAACGCGGCCTTAGCGGTCCGGCGAGCCTGGCGCACGACGCCGGCCCGGGCGCGGGAGTTTGCCAGGTAGGTCGGTTGTTTTTGGGGGCCAGGCCGCCGGTCGGCGCTTAACTGGCACAGCTCGACGGGCGCAGCTTAATCTCGCCCGAAGATGTCTCGGGTTATCGGTCTGGCGCGCGCGGCGGCCGTAGTCCTGCTGGCGGGGTGCAGTGCCGTTTCCAATCTGCCACCGGCCACGGCGACCGCCCAGTCGTCCGCATCAGCGTCGACCGCCCCAGCTGCCACGCCGACATCCCCCGCCGTGGCGTCGACCGCGTCGACCGATGTGGTGGCCACGGCGGTCCCGGCGCTGCCGACTGCGCCCGCGACGCCTCACCCCACCCCAGTAGCGAGCTCCGCCGTGGTCGCGAGATCGACGGCCGACGCTGGCCAGTCTGCTGCCGCGCTCCCTGATGGCACGATGCCGATCGCTGATGAGTCAGGAGACACGCCCCCAGACGGGACGATTCCGATCGCGGGGCAGGCTGGCGTCGATCCAAGCTGCGACGACACTGTGCGACCTGATCCGCTGCCCGCGCCTGGGTCGGCCCGCTCGCAGGATTTCTTCCGCTCCTTCCGCACACCTCTGCCGCCTGCGCCGCTGTATGACCCACCCGGCCCGCGCCGTATCGGCCTGCAGGCCGGCCACTGGCTGAACGAGGACGTGCCGCCCGAGCTGGGCCGGCTGCAGGGTGGCGCCGTCGGCGGCGGCAAGCAAGAGTGGCAGGTCAACCTGGATATCGCGCAGCGCACCGCCGCCCTGCTCGAGAACGCAGGCGTTCAGGTCGACGTGCTGCCCGCCACAGTGCCGCCGCGGTACCAGGCCAACGCGTTCATCGCGCTCCACGCCGACGGCGATCCGGCCGGCCTGGCGCATGGCTTCAAAGTCGCTCGACCTGGCTTCAGCTCACTGCCGGTCGTCGACGATCAGCTGGTCGATACGTTGAACCAGGTCTACGGCGCCGACACGGCACTGCCCCGCGACGACGAACACATCAGCCTGCGCATGCGCTACTACTACGCATTCAACTCGCGGCGTTACTGTCACGCCGTAGCACCGGGCGTGCCCCAGGCAATCATCGAGATGGGCTACCTGACCAGCGCCGAAGACCGCGGCTATCTGATCGGCGATCCCGATCTACTGGCCCACGGCCTGGCCGACGGGATCCTCAGCTTCCTCAACGCCTTGCCGTAGCGACCACTCGATGTGAAACAGCCTCGGCCGTTTGCAGAGGTGCGCGCCATGCTCATGGACCGGGCGAACCATGGCCGCAACCCGTTTTCCGCCGACACCGACGCTGGCGCGGTGGCCGCGGCGCTCGGGCGGTTGGAGTCAGTTGAGCCGCAGGCGTGGGTCGATGCCTTCGCCGAGTTGGCTGCGCCACACCAGGCCGCGGCGGCCAGCGCTGAGCGCGCTGGCGATGCAACTGTGGCGGCGCGCGAGTATCGGCGTGCGTACGCGCACTGGCGGGTGGCGCGCTATCCGGCGCCCAATTCGGCGCCGAAGCGCGAGGCCTACCGCGCTTCCCAGCAGATGTACTTGAAAGCCGCACACTGGCTCGACCCGCCGCTGGAGCGCGTGTGGATGCCATTTAGCGGCCATGCCGACGAAGGCGCATACGCCATCGGCGATCTGCGCAAGCCGCAGGGCGCAGCCGAGCCGCTGCCGGTCGTGGTCGTGTGGGGTGGGATCGACTCCTTTAAAGAGGAGCGTCACGCCGGGCCGTATCTGCAGGCTGGTCTGGCGTGTCTCGCTGTGGACATGCCGGGCGTGGGCGACGCGCCGCTCGACGGTGCGACCGATGCCGAACGTCTGTGGGATGCCATCTTCGAGTGGATTGCGGCCCGGCCTGATCTCGATACAGATCGCATCGCCGTGCACGGCGCCAGCACCGGCGGGTACTGGGCCGCCAAACTGGCCCACACGCACAAGCACCGGATTCGCGTCGCGGTCGACCACGCCGGACCGGTGCATCACGCCTTCGAGGCGGACTGGATCGCTCGCGCGCAGATCGGCGAGTACCCGTTCGAGCTGGCGGAGACCCTCGCCGCCGCTTTCGGCCGCTCCACCTACGCAGAGTGGGTCGCCTACGCGCCGCGCCTGTCGCTCCTGGCGCAGGGCGTCCTGGATCAGCCCCACGCGCCGCTGCTGCTGGTCAATGGCGTCAAAGACAGCGTCTTTCCGATCGCCGATATGTACCTGCTGCTCGAACACGGCGGCCCCAAGAGCGCACGCTTTTACGCAAACGAAGGCCACATGGGCGGGCCGCACGCGATCGACGTGATTGTCCCCTGGCTCGTGCAGCACCTCCTCTAATGCGGGTGAGCCAGGAGGCGGCCAACGTGGGTAGCCAGCTCAAGCATCAGGCATCGTTCGGGCACGTCGACGAACGAACCAAGCAAGGATTCGAGCCGCTCCAGGCGGTATTTGACCGTGTTGTAGTGCACGAACAACTCACGGGCGGCCATCGCCAGGTTGCGGTCGGCGGCCAGAAAGGCCTGGAGGGTCCGCGACAGCTCGCTGCCTGGGTGTACGCGTTCGTAGCTGACCAGCGGGCCGAGCGTGGCGATGAAGAACGCCTCGAGCTCAGCCGTCGGGCAGCTCAGCAGCAGTCGATCGATACCGAGGTCGGCGAAGAGGCAAACCCGACCAGCGCCGCCGGCCCGCCGCCCGACCTCGAGCGCGCGTAAGGCCTCGCTGTAACTGACGCGCAGCTCGAGCGGATCGGATTGCACGCGCCCGACACCGACGCTGATCAGCGCGCCAGGCAGGCGCCGCGCCGCTTCGGCCTGCAGCGCCTCGGCGGCGACGTGCAGGTCGGGGTCGCCGCTCAGCGCCGCCGCGCCAGCGCTGCGCTCCCAGACGATGGCTTCGCGGCCGAGCACGCTGCGCGCCGCCTCGGCCACCCGTCGACAGGCGAAGCCTTCATCAGCAGTGCCGGCCAATTCAGCGAAGCGCCGGCCACCCAGCGCAGCGATCTCGGCGACCATGACCGCGCGAGGCCGGCTTATGTCCCAGCCGAAGGCCGTTGCGCGCTCGCGCAGCACGGCTCGGTCGGCCAGGTGGCCGGTGACCAACTCGTCAAGGCACACCGCCTGGAAGCGGCGGTCTGCTTCGGCCAACGCCCGCGCCTGGACGAGGTGCAGCGCGGCGATCGTGGCCGCTTGTTCGAGCGCCATGAGTTGCTCGTCGGCGAGGAGTGCGTGCTCCGACAACACGACGGCCAGGCCGTGTAGCTCAGCGCCAACCTGGATCGGTTGGAGGGCTGCCTTGAGCGGGCTCAACTCGGGCAGCTCGAGCCAACGCAGGCCATCGGCACTATGCGCTACCAGTTGCGGCCAGCCCTGCTGATCCGCCTGCGCCGGGAACCTGGGCGATCTGGCCAGAACGGCGCCCTGTGCGTCCAGGATGGCAGCCGGTCGATCGAGCAGTTCGGCCAGCACATGGACGATCTCGCGCACGCCACCGCCGCTCAGCACGATGGCGGTGAAGCGCTCGTGCACGGCGGCCGCGCGGGCCAGGCGGAGGGCCTGGGTGTTGAGAATGAGGCCCAGAACCGCGTTGATGATGTCTGCCAGGGCGGTCTCCGGCGGCAGCTCCAGCAGCGGAAAGCCGAGGCGGTCGGCGGCCTCCAACATGACCGCGGGGACCTCATCCAGGTAACGCGCTGGCTTCACCGCCAGGCCGGCCAGGCCCCGATCGGCCAACCGCGGGACCAGCTCGGCGAGTTGGGCACGGTCGTCGCGCAACGGGTAGGCCGTGGTCAGGAGCAGTTCGTCTGGTTTGACCCAGTCCAGGATGTCTGGGACCTCCATGACGTTGACGTACCTGATTGCGCGCCCAAGCCCCGCCGCGCCAGCCAGCACACGTGCGCCGCTCAGCGCTGGCAAGGCGAGCGCGTCGCGGAGGGACACGCCCTCGATCATCGGGCGAGCATCCTGGCGCGGTGTGCGCACCGCTGCGCGCGCACCTGGCTGAGTGCCGAACCGTCCATCACCGGACAGCACCAATGGAACTGGCGATGTTTGACAAAAGTACGGTGCGAAGATTAGCAGAAGCTACCAATGTGCTCGGGCTGCGAAGGGACTTACGCTGCCGCTCGAGCACAGCACGAATGTCAATTGGCCTGAATATCACGCTCGAGAACGTCGCTGCGGTGCGCAGCCTGGTGCTGCCTAACGTCTACCGGGACTCGGTCGAGCTGATGCGCGTGGCGGCGGAGCTGGAGGCGCTGCCGGGTGTGCAGCGGGCGGCGCTGGTGATGGCCACCGCGGTCAATCGTGACGTACTGCTGGCCGCCGGTCTGCTCGGGGTCGAGGCCCTGACCGCGGGCGCCAATGACCTGATCATCGCCGTGGCTGGAGAAGCCGTGGCTATCGAAGCGGCGCACGCGCACGCCCGCTCGCTGCTGGCCGGCCGCCCCAGCAAGTCAGGCACAAACGGCCATGGGCCAGCGCCGCGCACCCTGGCGGAGGCCCTCGACGAGTTGCCTTCGGCCAGGCTGGTCATGATCTCCACGCCGGGCGCCTACGCGACCGCCGAAGCGATGAAAGCGCTCAAGCGCGGCCTGGACGTGTTCCTGTTCAGCGACAACGTCTCCGTCGACGACGAAATCCTGCTCAAGGCGCTCGCGCGCCGTAAAGGCCGCTTGTTGATGGGCCCCGATTGCGGGACTGCCATCCTCGACGGGATGCCACTCGGCTTTGCCAACTCCGTGGCTCATGGCAGCATTGGTCTCGTCGGCGCCTCGGGCACCGGTCTGCAAGAGGTCATGTGCCTGATCGACCGTTGGGGTGAGGGCATTTCCCAGGCAATTGGCGTCGGCGGGCGCGACCTGGACGAGCACGTCGGCGGCGCGATGATGCTCGCGGGCCTCGAACGACTGGCTGCGGACCCCGCAACGCACGTAATCGTGCTGATCTCGAAGCCGCCGGCCGAGGCGGTGGCGCGGCGGGTGCTCGACGCCGCGCAACGTTGCGGCAAACCCGTCGTGGTCAACTTCCTGGGGGGAGGCGGTGGCAGATCGGGCGGTAGCCTGGTGTATGCGTCGACGCTGGAGGCCGCGGCGTTCGGCGCGGTCCGATTGGCACGCTGCGAGCCCGTTGGCGAGCCACCTGGGCTGGACGGTGACCTGATCCTGACCGCGGCGACCCAGCGTCGGCTGCTCAAAGACAGCCAGCAGCGGATCGTCGGCCTGTTTAGCGGCGGCACGTTGTGCAAAGAAGCC
>Ga0070730_10005725_pt1 | contig 10679 bp, 3 predicted proteins | sample Coa_R1_3_FD_66447 | JGI IMG/M metagenome (GOLD analysis project Ga0070730, IMG submission 66447) | Surface soil microbial communities from Centralia Pennsylvania, which are recovering from an underground coalmine fire - Coalmine... | ecosystem: Environmental > Terrestrial > Soil > Unclassified ... | reverse complement strand
TAACCTGGACGTGGATGCGGAACGAAGCGTACTGCTGGCTCTGCGCGCGGTGGCGCTGGCGGACTTGCCAGAGACCGAAGACGCTTTGCACCAATCCGTGCAGGCCACCCGATTGCAGCTTACACTGACCGGTCATCAAGCCCTGGTGATGAATGTGGCGTACAGTCCGGATGGCAAACGGCTGGCGACCACCAGCCTGGATAAAACGGCTAAAGTGTGGGACGCGGCCACCGGCCAACTGCTGCTCACCCTGGTGGATGACGCCGATGGATTCAATGGCGTCGCTTTTAGTCCCGATGGCACGCGGATTGCCACAACCAGTGGCAAAACCGCCAAACTATGGGATGCCGCAACCGGCCAACTGCTTTTCACCTTTACCGGCCACACGGATTCAGTCCTGCGCGTGGCCTTTAGCCCGGACGGCCGGCGCGTGGTCACGACCAGCGTCGACCAGACGGCCCGGCTGTGGGATGTTGTCACCCATAAGCTGCTGTTCACAGTGCATGCGAATCGCGACTGGATGTGGGGCGTGGCTTTTAGACCCGACGGAAAACAGTTCGCGACGGCCGAATACAATGGCCCGGTGACGGTGTGGGATGCGGACACCGGCCAGGCGGTGCAGACGCTGCCAGCGCAGCGCTATAACCGAGTGGTGGCCTTTAGCCCGGATGGAACTCGCCTGGCATCGACGGACAACCAGCGTGTGATCATCTGGGACGTTGCCTCCGGCCAGCCACTGCTGCGGCTCAGTCGCGTGAATTACTACGTAACCGCGCTGGCGTTCAGTCCCGATGGCACTCGCCTGGCCGTCGATGGCAATGATGCCAGGGCGCTGGTATGGGATGCGGTGACGGGAGAGTTACTGTTCACACTGGCCGGCCATACGGCCCAACTCAACGGGCTCGCCTTCAGTCCGGATGGGCAGCATATTGCGACCTCGGGGGCGGATATGACGGCCAGGGTGTGGGATGCCACACCGTCCCATGAATCGCTGACCATCCCCGCGCCCCTCCTTGCGCCCGCCCCGGCCGGGACTGGCCTGCGGCCGTTAGCCGTCAGCCCGGATGGCCGCCAGGTCGCCGCCAATCTGACGGAAGAGACTGTGGCTGTGTGGGATACGGTCACTGGGCAGCAGTTAGTTACCCTCCGTGGACATACCGGGATAATCAATGCCATTACCTATAACCGGGATGGCACACGCCTCGCTACAGCCAACGATGACAACACGGCCTGGCTCTGGGATGTCGCCAGCGGTCAGGCACTGCGAGTCCTGCGGCCGTTCTCCGATCAGGTCTTCGGTGTGGCCTTTAGCCCGGATGGCGCTCGCCTCGCGGTGGCTAGCGCAGACCAAAGTCTATCCGTGGCAGACAGCGCCACGGGCGCGACAGTCTGGACAATAACCGATCCGGCTCGCTGGTTCAGCCGTGTCGCCTTTAGCCCAGATGGATCCCGTTTGGCAGTGGCCGCTAATGACAACGCCGGCTTTCACAGCGTAGGCGAGGTGCGCGACGCAGCCACCGGCCAGCTTGTATTCGACCTGGTGGGCCATTCTCTGGAGATGGAAGATATCGCCTACAGCCCAGATGGACAGCGGCTGATTACAGCCAGCGACGACGGTACCGCCAAGATCTGGAACGCTACAACTGGCCACTTCCAGCTGACGCTGGCCGGACAAACCGGCAACATCCGCGGGGTGGCCTTTAGCCCGGACGGCACCCGTGTGGCGACCGCCAGCCGAGATGGGACGACCCGCTTGTGGAATGCCGCAACGGGTGAGCTGCAGCTCACGCTCACCGGCGACAACACCGGAATGGACGCAGTGGCCTTCAGTCCGAACGGCAAACGGCTTTACGTGCGCACCGACGCCGCCGTGCGGGAGTATGTGCTGCCGCTCGACGACCTGGTTGCGTTGGCGAAGTCGCGTGTCACCCGCACGTTGACACCCGATGAGTGCCAGCAGTATCTGCATGTCACGTCTTGCCCGGCCAACCCATAGCCGGTGAATACGATCTTCACTCTGCTGCCGTGAGGCTGACCCACTCTGCCTGAGCTTGTACTGGAGTAAGCCCCAATCCTACTTCCAACCAACCGGCCGGGTCGGATGCCTGACCCAACGCGAGCAGCAGGTTCCGTTCGTCGGCCGGCGACCGGCCTGCCATCAAACGGTTGACAACAGCCAGGGCGCAGAGCAAGACTGGCGGCGAGTCTGGACCAGCGGCCGGCAGCGACCAGAGCTGGTCAGCGTCCACGCCCGCCTCGATTGACCGCATCTCAGACAATTCAGGCGGCTCCAGGCCGAGACGCACCAGCTCACGCACCTCCACCGCATACAGCAGCGGCCGGATCGGTCCACCCAGGCCCGGTGTGCCCCCGGTCAGCCGCTCGGCAACGTTCGCCAGTGCCTGCACCGCCACACTGCGCCGGACAGCGGCCTCTGCGGCCGGATCGGCCGGATATCCTGCCCACGCCTGTGTTGGCAGTTTCGCCACCAGGTCGGGCAGGGTGGTCTGACCGGCCACTAACATTTCGAACGTCAGACTGCCCGCAAGCGAAGATACCGGAGCGCTGGCCAGCGCTGGATCCGGCCTGGTAAAGACCGCCGCGACCTGCACTTCGGGTGGGCAGCCCCAATCCACACAAGCCCGCCTCAATGGGGTTTCGAGCTCCCCCGCCGTGCGGGCCGCGAAATCCATGTCAGCGGGGTTGTAATGAACATAGAGCCGGTCTCGGCTGAGCGATTCAATGTCGTTCGTCGGAGAAGGCGGCGCAGGCACTTGCTGCCAGGCGCCGGCGGTGAATTGATAGTATTGGGGCATCGCAAACGTCGCGCGGGTGCCGTCGGCCAGTACATAGGTGCGGGCCACGTCGGCGCGCACAAGCCCGGCCGATAGGACTTGAAAGGCATGAATTGTGCCGGGCTGCCCGTCCCATTGGGCACCGGGCAGGCCGAAAGCGGCCGGCTGCCAGCCCGATTTCAGGCGACGCACCAGGTCGTCGATCGACAGGTCGCCCGGATTCTTGAATGTCGCGTGTAGGGCGGCCCGATCGCCGGCGATCAGCGCCTGCTCCTGTCGCAGCACGACGGCTTCAATGTCCCGGCGAGTGCGCCAGGCTTCGACTTGTGGCAACAACATGCTGAGCGCCACGGCCAACGCCGCCAGGACGCCGACCAGCAGCACGGCGCGGTTCGCGGCCCGACGCGAGCCCGTCGCCAGGCGCCCCCGGCCACTCTGGCCTGGGGTTGGCGACTGCCGGCCGGCAGAGCCTGATTCCTTGGCGTTTGGGGCCTCATCAAACGTCCACTCCATCAAGTTTTGCTGCGAGTTGGCCGATCTGGTAGACACATTCACCTGTCGCGCGGCTGTCAGGGCCTGGGTCCGGCCCTGACAAAGCCACGTCCGGCGTTCACGGTAGCATGCCGGGTGGCCGTAGAATTGCCATTTTTTGACAAAAAGCATCCAGGCTGTCCGAATCGGGCCTATACTGGGCGCCGAACCGCAGTTCCGGCCGCGTGATCGCTACCCGCAGGGGGAGTAAGTGCCTGAAACGTCTCTCGTGCTGGCGCTGGAGCAGTTCACCACCTTTGGCGACCTGCTCAAGTACTTGCGCCGGCGGGCTGGCCTGACCCAGCGCGACCTGTCCATCGCCGTCGGTTACTCGATCTCACAGATCAGCCGGCTGGAGCAGAACCAGCGCCTGCCCGACCTGGCGACGCTTTCGGCTCGCTTTCTGCCGGTCCTGGATTTAGATGAGGCGCCGGCAGCCGGCCGGCGGCTGATGGAGTTGGCCGCTGCGATAAGGCTCGAAGACGCCCCGGCGCCCGGGCCGCCGCCCTTCAAGGGCTTGCCGTATTTCGATGAAAGCGACGCCGAGCAGTTCTTTGGGCGCGAGGCCCTGGTCGAGACGCTGGCGGCGCGCCTGATCTCGCAACCAGAGCCTGCGCTGCGTTTTCTGGGCGTGGTGGGCGCGTCGGGGAGCGGCAAATCGTCGTTGATGCGTGCGGGTCTGATCCCCGCCGTACGCCGCCAGGCCGGTTGGTCCGTGGTGGTGTTCACCCCTACTGCCCATCCGCTTGAGGCACCGCTACCCTTACATATACCGGGCTGGGTAGACAGCAGGGGAGAAGGGGAGAGCGGGAGCGCAGGGAATTCTTCACCCCCACTCCCCGGCACCCCTGCTCCCCTGCCACTCTTGCTCGTGGTAGATCAATTCGAAGAGCTGTTTGCGCTATGCCGCAGCGAAGCCGAGCAAGCCTCTTTCGTGGACCAGCTACTGGCGGCGGCAGGCGAGCCGGGCGGCGCGGCCCATGTCGTCATTGCGCTGCGCGCCGACTTTTACGGCCACTGCGCCCGCTTCGCCGCACTGCGCGAGGCACTAGCGCAGCACCAGGAATATATCGGCCCGATGACGGCAGCCGAGTTGCGACGCGCGATCGAGGAGCCGGCCCGTCGCGGGCAATGGGAATTCGAGCCGGGGTTGGTGGATGTCCTGCTGAAAGACGTGGGCGCCGACGGTGCGCACCCGCCCGAGCCGGGGGCGCTGCCGCTCTTGTCGCATGCCCTGCTGCAAACCTGGCAGCGGCGGCGCGGCCAGAGGCTGACGCTCAGCGGCTACGCGGCCTCGGGTGGGGTGCGCGGCGCTATCGCCGAGACGGCTGAGTCTGTCTTTCAAGACCAGCTCGACCCCGCTCAGCGCGCCATTGCCCGGCAGATTTTCCTACGGCTGACCGAACCGGGTGATGACGGCGTCATGGCCGACACACGGCGCCGGGCCAGCCTGTCCGAGCTGATCCCCACCTCTGGCGACGAAGCGGCGGTGCGTGAGGTGCTCAACAGCCTGGCCGACGCCCGCCTGATCACCACCCGGCAGGAGGGCGCCGAGGTGGCGCACGAGGCATTGATCCGCGAATGGCCGACGCTGCGCGGTTGGCTGGAAGAAGACCGTGATGGGCTGCGGCTGCACCGCGGGCTGACCGAGGCGGCGCAAGAATGGATGAAGCTCGAACGCGAGGCCGGCGCGCTCTACCGCGGCGCGCGCCTGGCGCAGGCCCTGGAATGGTCCGCCGGCCACCCGGGCCAGCCCAACGCGCTGGAGCAAGAATTTCTGGAGGCCTCACGCAGCCAGGCGGAGCGTGAAGCGGCGGAGCGCGAGGCTGCCCGCCAGCGCGAGCTGGAGGCGGCGCGCCGGCTGGCCGAGGCCCAGCAGCAGCGCGCGGAAACGCAGGCGCGCTCAGCTAGCCAGCTCCGCCGCCGGGCGATTTACCTATCGGGGGCCTTAGTCGTGGCAGTGGTGGCCGCGTTAGCTGCCGGGCTGTTGGGCAGGCAAGCGAGCCAGTCCGCGACGCTGGCCAACCAGAACCTGGGCACAGCACAGGCCGCACAGGCCACCGCTCTGGCCGAGCAAGGTGTGGCCCAGGCCAACTTCACCCGCGCCGAGAGCCAGCGTCTGGCGGCGGAATCGCTGAACTTGGCCAACACCGGCGGCAGCTCGGAGCTGGCAGCGCTGCTGGCGCTGCGCGCCGTGAAGCTGCAGTATTCCCCGCAGGCCGACGCTGCCCTGCAAGCCGCGGCATCCCTAATTTATCCTCTGCGCGTTTTGGTACCCGGCCCTCAAAACCCGGGCGAAATCTTCTATATCGATTACTCGCCCGACGGACGGTTCGTTGCCACCATCAGCAATCCGGCGCCTCCTATCCCCGGAGCTGTCACGGTCTGGGATGTACAAACCGGCAAGGCGCTGCATACGTTTCAGTGGCCGGGCTTCGCTCAGGCGGCCTTTTCGCCGGACAGCCAATCCCTCTTGGTGGGTTGGATGGGCGAGAGTGCGACTGACAGCGGCCCGCTGGAGGTCTACAACGTCACGACCGGCCAGCGAACACGCCAGATCCAACTCGGGCCATTCCTCAGGCCTAACGTATTTTTCTGGTTGGATGATCATACGGTGATCATGGAGAAGGATGGGATCATTCGGCTAGACCTCACGACCGGTCAACAGACAGGCGCCTGGTCGGTTAACGCGAGCTGGATAGGAGGCCCCCAGCAGGGCCGCTATGCCATTGATGACGCCGGAGATGTGTTTGACCTGGCGACCGCCCCGACTATTGTGGCGACGATCAGCGCTGGGCTGACTGGCGTGGTGGCCGGCGCAATTTCACACGATGCAGCCTATGCCGCATTTGGCTTTGGTGACGGCAGCATCCAGCTCTGGACGACCAGCCCTGCTCACATGATCGCGATCCTTCACCGTCACATTGGCGCGGTGACCGCCCTGGACTTTTCGCCGGACGACCAATTTCTGTTGTCCGGCGGCGCGGATAAGACGGCCCGCCTGTGGCTGACCGCGAATGGGCAACAAGTCCGGCTGTGGAACACCAACGCCTCCGAAGTCGACGCGATCCGGTTCTCTGGGGACGGGCGCTCGTTCGCGGCTGGCAGCCTGGATGGCACGGCCCGGCTGTGGTCCATTGCCGCCCAGCCTGAGTGGCCGGTGCTTGCGGGACACAAAGGAATCATTAATGGGGTGGCATTTTCACCCGATGGCAAGCAGCTGGCGACGGCCGGGGTAGACGGCCTCGTGCACCTGTGGGACGTTCACACCAGCCAGATCGTCGAGACTTTCTCGTCTGATGGTGTAGTGGAGCATGGTCTGCGCTTCACACGCGACGGCCGGCAGTTGCTGTTGGCCGACGGCGACACTGGCGAAATGGACCTCTGGAACATCGCAATGAAGACACGCGCCTGGCTGACGGGTCCGGACACGAACGCGAGCTATCACGATGTTGCCTTCTCTCCCGATGGTCAAACGTTTACCGTGGGCGCCACCTGGTGCTGTGATCCCGGCAACTACGCCGCTGTCTTTGATACTCATACTGGGAAGCCAATTTGGCGCACGGCGATCCCCGACGGCCATGGGACAGATGGATTCGCGGTGGACTATTCGTCTGACGGCCGCCTGATCGTGCTGGCGACGGATGCCGACAACGTGTGGCTGTTGGACGCCCATTCAGGTCGCATTCTCCGCCAAATCCAGGCGCACGATCTCATCTGGGGAGTCCGCATTGCGCCCGACAGCCTCACGATTGTGACCGCGGGTCAGGACAAGACAGCCCGGCTTTGGGACGTAACCACCGGCCAGGAGATTCGCCAATTCGCCGGCCATACCGATCTCATTTGGAGGGTTGCATTCTCGCCTGACGGCAAACAGATCGCCACGGCCAGCCATGACGGCACGATTGGGGTATGGGACGTGGCCACCGGCCAGCTCTTGCGCCGGTTTGTCTCGGATACTTTGGGCAATGAAGACGTGGCCTGGTCGCCGGACGGCAAGCTGCTGGCGTCGGTGGGAGATAGCGGGGTCGCCAGGCTGTGGGATGCCGACTATCACACGACGATCAACTACCTATGCGGCCAGCTCCAGCGCGACCTAAGTGATGCGGAGCGAGCGCAGTACAACATCACCGATGTAAACCCGACGTGCGGCAGATAGCCGCGGCGCCGATCGCGCTCAGCATGAGCGGATAGGAGGGGAAAGCGTGCTCAAACATATGAGTAGAGCCCTGGCGAGTGTGGTGGCCGCAGCCATGTTACTGGGCGCCTGCGCGCCGGCCACTGGGATACCGGTAATCGTCAACGCCACTTCGGGCCCGACGGGCACACCGGCCGTGACGGCCTCCCCGTCGCAGGTGGTCGAGACCACGGCGACCAGCGTTGCCCCGGTGGCGACAGCGGCCAGCTTCAAGTCCAAAGACCCGACGACGCTGACTTACCTCACCCCAGCCGGCGATCCGGATACTTTGGATACAGCGTTTGATTACGAAACCGGCGGCGGGCAGGTGATTCAAAACACTTACGACACGCTCATCTTCTACAACCGCGATGACCCGAACCGCTTTGTTCCACAGCTGGCCACCGATGTGCCCAGCCTGGCCAATGGCGGCATCACGGCTGATGGCAAGACCTACACCTTCCAGATCCGCGGCGGGGTCAAGTTCCACAACGGCGACACGCTGACACCCGACGACGTCGCGTTCACTTTCCAGCGCGGCCTATTGCAGGGCGGGCTGAGCTCGCCCCAATGGCTGTTATTCCAGCCCATCCTGGGTGCGGCGGCCAGCCCCAGCGGCAACAACGACATCACTGACCTGGTGGACCCAAGCGGCAAGCTCGGCGACGATCAAGCCGGTTTGCTCCAGGCCGACCCAGCCAAGCTGCTGGCTGCCTGCCAGGCGGTGACGAGCGCCATTGTGGCTGATGACGCCCATGGTACGGTCACCTTCCACCTGGCGCAGTCCTGGGGTCCGTTTCTGGCGACCCTCGGCGGCTCTTGGGGGTCTGTGTCGGATAAAAAGTGGGTGGGCGCGAATGGCGGCTGGGATGGCGACTGCCACACCTGGCAAAAGTTCTACCAAACCAAGTCGGCGGACCTCAACAAGCTGGGTATCGGCACAGACGAGAACGGCACGGGTCCGTATCGGGTTGATCACTGGACATTGGGCAAAGAGATCGTGCTCAAGGCCTTCGACGGTTACTGGCGCACGGCCCCCGCCTGGGATGGCGGCCCCATTGGCGCCCCGCGGATCAAGACGGTCGTCATCCGCACCGTCGCTCAGTTTGCCAACCGGCTGGCGCTCTTCAGGGCAGGGGAGGCAGATTTCAATGATCCCGACCTGGGCGTCACCTCGGACTGGCTGCAGATGGACCCTCTGGTGGGGGAGACCTGTGGCACGGATGGCGCCTGCAACCCGGCGCCTGACCCGGCCCAACCGCTGCGCGTTTTCAAAGGCCTCCAGAACAACTCTCGCGGCGACTTCTATTTTAACTTCAAGATGGACACTGCCGGCGGCAATGATTTTATCGGCAGCGGCAAGCTCGATGGAAGCGGCGTCCCGGCGGATTTCTTTGCCAACGTGCACGTCCGTAAAGCGTTCAATTACTGTTTCGATTGGTCAGCCTTTATCAAGCAGGCGCTTCTGGGCGAAGGGGTGCAGTCATTTGATGTGATGCTGCCGGGGGAGATCGGCTACAGCGAACAGGACCCGCACTATGCATATGACCCCAGCCAGTGCAAAGCCGAGTTTCAGGCCTCAGCCCTGAAGAGCGCCGATGGCCGCAGCCTGTGGGACACCGGTTTCCGGCTGACAGTTGCCTACAACGCGAGCGTCGTCGTGCGCCAGGCACCTTTAGATATCTTGAGCCATGACCTGGCGGCGGTCAACCCTAAGTTTGTCCTCCAGGTTACCGGCCTGCCCTGGCCGACCTTCCTAGCTGCCCAGAATTCCCACAAGCTTCCCATTTTCGTGACTGGTTGGCAGGAAGACATCCACGACGCGCATGACTGGGTGGTGCCATATGTCACCGGCACCTACGGCAGCCAACAATCTTTGCCGCCCGACATCGTTAAACAGTTGAGCGTCTTCATCAACCAGGGAGTAGCCGAGACGGACCCCGCCAAGCGGGCCGCGATTTACCGGCAATTTAATCAGGCCTTCTATGATGCCGCGCCCGACATCCTGCTGGCCGTGGGTTACAACCGCCACTTCGAGCAGCGTTGGGTGCAGGGGTACTACTACAACCCTATTTATCCAGGCTTCTACTTCTACGCACTGTCGAAAAATTAAGTGGGGCGAAACCAGACCCCGCGTGGTCTCGCAACGCTATCGGAGGATTAACAATGTTTCGCTACTTACCCAGAGCGCTCGGGCTCGTGGTCATAGCCGTGATAGGGCTGGGTGCCTGCGCGCCGGCCACCGGCACGCCAGAGGCCCTTGTTGCGACGCCAACCCTAGCTGCTACGCCAGGCGTGAACAGCACGCCCCAGGCTGCACTGCCTGGCGCGACGCCTGTCGCGCCCCAACCCGCAACCGCCGCGCCCATCAAGTCCAAGGACCCGACCACCTTTACCTATCTGACTTTGAAAGGTCCTGACACCTTGGACACGGCGTTCAACTACCAACAGGGCGGGGGCATGGTTATACAGAACACCTACGATACTTTGATCTTCTACAACCGCGAGCACGCCGACCAGTTCGTCCCACAGCTCGCGACAGATGTGCCCAGCCAGGCCAACGGCGGCATCTCGCCTGACGGCAAGACCTACACCTTTAAGATCCGCTCAGGTGTGAAGTTCCACAACGGCGACACGCTGACACCCGATGACGTGGCGTTCACTTTCCAGCGCGGGCTGCTGCAGGGCGGGTTGAGCTCGCCCCAATGGATGTTGTTCCAGCCCATCCTGGGCCTGGCCGCCAGCCCGAGCGGCAACAACGACATCACCGACCTGGTGGATCCCAGCGGCAAGTTGGGCGATGATAGGGCCGACCTGATCAAAGCCGATCCGGCCAAGCTGCTGGCGGCCTGCCAAACCGTGAGCAAGGCCATTTTGGCGGACGACGCGGCGGGCACCGTCACCTTCCACCTGGCCCAGCCCTGGGGTCCGTTCCTGGCAACGCTGGCCAACACCTGGGGATCCGTTGTGGACAAGAAGTGGATCGGCGCCAACGGCGGCTGGGATGGGGCTTGCCAAGACTGGCAGAACTTCTACCAATCGTCTGGGGACGACCTAAACAAGCTGGCTATCGGCATCAAGGAGAATGGCACCGGCCCCTATGTCCTGGATCACTGGACCCCCAACCAGGAAGTGGTGCTGAAGGCGTTTGATGGCTATTGGCGCACGACGCCGGC
>Ga0070730_10005724_pt1 | contig 10682 bp, 7 predicted proteins | sample Coa_R1_3_FD_66447 | JGI IMG/M metagenome (GOLD analysis project Ga0070730, IMG submission 66447) | Surface soil microbial communities from Centralia Pennsylvania, which are recovering from an underground coalmine fire - Coalmine... | ecosystem: Environmental > Terrestrial > Soil > Unclassified ... | reverse complement strand
CACTTCCTCGTCATAGCCCTTGGGCAGCGTCACGATGAAGTCATGCGCGCCCGCCAGTCTTGCGGCCTGCTCAACTTCGAGGTCCGTGGCTTCAAGCCGCCCATAACGCACGTTATCTCGGATAGTGCCGGAGAACAGATGCGGCGTTTGGAGTACCATGCCAATCCGTGATTGGAGGGAATGCAGGGTCAGTTCGGTGTAATCCCGCCCGCCGAAACGGATTGTGCCTTGCTTTGGTTCATAGAAGCGGCTGACGAGGTTAACAATGGTGGACTTTCCGCCGCCGGTTGGCCCGACCAAGGCTATGGTTTCGCCCTGGCTTACGGTCAGGTTGAAGTCTTTCAGAACGGGTTTACCGTGTTCGTAGTAGAAGTCCACGTGATCGAACTCGATGTCGGCCTGGATCGTACCCGGATCTGTCGCGCCGGGCCGATCTACGATCTGCGGCACGGCATCAATCAGCGAGAAAGCCCGTTCCGCGGAGGCGATGGCCTGCTGCATGGAAGCGTACACTGTGGCAAGGTCCTGGATCGGCCACAACATGAATGTCACGTAGGCGATAAAGGCCTGGATGCCCCCGATGGTGATCTCGCCGTATTGCGCTTGCAGTCCGCCGTACAGGACAATACTGCCCAGCGCCAGCGCTGAAACGAATTGCACCGAGGGGAGGAACAGGGCCGAAAACCACGCCGCGCGGTAGGACGCGCCGTACATTTCGCTGGAAATGTCGCCAAACTCACGCAGGTTCTCTTCTTCCCGGCGCAGGGCCTTCACGACGCGGACACCGGTAATGTTCTCGTTGTAGGAGCCAGTCATCCTGGAGTTGATTTTGCGCACCCTTCGGTACTCGACAATGATCCTCTGTTTGAACCACAGTGCAATGTAGACCAGCACCGGCACAATCGCAAACACGATCAGGGCCAGTTTCCAGTGAATGGTCAGCATAAAGAACACCGCAGCGATAATATTCATGGTAGCCCATACGATGTCCAGCATTCCCCAGGTGACCAGTTCGGAGATGCGGTCTGAGTCAGAGGTGACGCGCGACATAATCCAGCCGACAGGAGTGCGGTCAAAATAGGAGAAGGATAGCGATTGCAGGTGATCGAACATTTTTTGTCGCAGATCGTATTGCACGCGCTGGCCGATGATCCCCGTCAGGAAGACGAAGCCAAAGATACAGCTTGCCTGGATCACCGTCAGGCAACCGAACAGAATCGCCAGATGAAGCAGCGCATCGTGGTTTGCGGCCACAATGCCCTCGTCCACGATCTCCTTGTTGACGTAGGTTGTGAACGAACCGATACCTGCCGACAGCGCCACGATGACCACGAATGCGAGCACGTGCTTCGAGTACGGCCTGACCTGCCCCAGGATGCGGCGGATGGTCTTTCCGTTAAAGTTCGTACTGAACTCTTCTTCCTCAAAGTAAATGCCTGATTGATCAGACACGAGCAATCTCCTTTTCCAGTTCGCTTTCGATCCGCGACTGGACATCAAAGATGTCACGATAAATACCGGCTTGAGTCGCGAGTTCGTCATGCCTGCCACGCTGGACGATCTGACCCTTGTGGAAGACCAGGATCAAATCGGCGCTGGCAACGGTCTGCACACGATGGGCGATGATGAACGTTGTGCGATTTGCTATCAGACTTTGCAGCGCATCATGGATGTCGGCCTCGGTTTCACTATCCACTGATGATGTGGCATCGTCAAGGATTAGAATCCGAGGATCTTTCAGGAGGGTTCGGGCCAGCGCAACACGCTGCTTTTGTCCGCCGGATAGGGTTACGCCTTTTTCGCCTACCAGGGTATCGTAGCCATTGGGGAAAGATAGGATCACGTCGTGAATCGCGGCTGCCCGCGCTGCCGCCTCGACCTCCTGCTGCGAGACAGCGCGGCCCACGCCATAACTGATGTTCTCCCTAATAGTACGGGAAAACAGGAATGGTTGCTGCTCAACGACACCAATCTGGCGGCGCAGAAAATCGCGCGAGTATTCGCTCAACTCGACACCATCCAGCAGGATTCGCCCGCCGGAATATTCGTAGAAGCGGGGCAGGAGATTGATGACCGTCGTCTTGCCAGAGCCAGTGGAACCCATCAGGGCCACCTTCTGGCCGCTTTCCACGCGGAAACTGATCCCGTGCAGAACGGGCGAATCAGCTTGATAAGCGAAACGAACGTCTTCGAAGACAATCTCGCCCTGGATGGGTTGTGATGGCGCATACGAACCATCGTGCAGCGGTTCGCGGTCTTCCCTGATAATTTCCATAACGCGGCCAAAGGATACCAGACCTGTAGACATTTGAAAGATGAGGCGTCCCAGGTTACGCATAGGCCAGATCAGCCAGACGAGCAGTCCGCCGTAGGCCAGGTACGTGCCCAGCGTCATCGTGCCATTGAGAACCAGCAGCACGCCGAGCATGTAGCCTGTGAGCATCTGGAAACCGCAGATAATCTCGGAAATGGGCCAGAAGGTCGAGTGCATTTTGATGGTGCGGTTGCCCTTTACCAGACGTTCCCAGTTTTTGCGCTGGAACTTCTGACGCTCGTAATCCTGACGGGCAAAAGCCTTCACAACGCGAACGCCCGTCAGATTCTCTTGCAGGATGGTCGAGAGTTCGCCGTCCGATTCTTGAAAGGCCTCATAAGTGGTTGAAATACGGCGGAAAAAATAGACCGACAGCACGATGATGACCGGCACACTGACCACTGAGATCAGGCCTAACTGCACGTTCAGAAAAAGGATGGCAATCCAGTTGATTACGAACAGGAGCACGATGCGTCCCAGTCCAATCGCCTGATCAAGAAAGAAGCGGCGAATGGCGTCAACGTCCGAGGTTGAGCGCTGGATCAGCTCGCCGGTCTGGTTGCGGTCATGATAACTGAAGGACAGGTGCTGGACGTGATCGAACAGGAAATTGCGCAGGCGCAACGCAAGTCCTTCGGCAGTCTGTGCCGCGTATTTGCCGCTCAGAAACGTGAAAATGCCCTCAAAGATCGCAAGGCCAACAAAGCCAAGCGCAATGGGGATCAAGATCGTTGTGGTGACGGTGGATTGAGCCAGGACGTTATCTACAAGATAACGCAATAGCAAAAACGATCCGGTTTTTGAAACGGCTCCGAGGCCAAGCGTGAGCGCTGCTGCCAGGTAGATCAACCGAAAGCCTGCCATCATGTGCCATAACCCAAGCAAGCTGTTGGTTGACGTGGCGCGTTTGAGATTGACGTTCCCCTCAGCGGGAGCTGACTTTGATTTCAAAGTGATAAATCCTTCAGTCCGACCAATGACGGATGGATAAAACGAGCAACTAGACGAATGCTTTCTGCGGAACTTCATAATTCTACACCCGTCTAGAATTATTACCAGCGCCAAGAGGTTATAGTGAGATATTTACGGGTCATTATAGCTCATATTAATCGGGCAATGCAATGAAGCCCGTGGCGGGGCATCAAATATGCTTTTCGGTTATTATTATGCGTCAAACTTACTGCGGCGAAATCAACGGCTATACAAGTGATACGGATTCCGCCTAATCGCTTACCAATTCTCTGGATCAGTGTCAGTGTCCGTCCGTGTAACCCCTTAAAGGGGGTTACACAACGGACACATGGATACATCCGTGTCCACGAGGGTGAGGGATACTGGACAGACACACCGAACACTTTAGCGCTATAGCTGGATTCTTAAAAAGTAAGTAGGTTTACGGAATCCGCACGAGGCATCCTCAAAATTCGAGACGCGCGGAGACCGTTCAACTGACTGCATGGCATCGGGAAATATCTAAATGGCAACTCTGGTTGGACAGAATATCGGACAATATAAAATAGTCCGCTTGATCGGCGAAGGCGGAATGGCAGTGGTCTACCAGGCACGCCAGGAATCGATCAAGCGCGATGTAGCAATCAAGGTTATCCGTCCAGGCCTTACAGATATGCAGGAATTCTCGCGCCGGTTCCAGCAAGAAGCGCAAACCGTGGCTTCGCTCAGCCATGCCCACATCCTGAAAATCTTCGATTACGGCGAGCAGGACGACATCGTGTACCTTGTGATGGAACTGCTGACCGGCGGCAGCCTGGATCAGTTGATCAAGCAGGGGCCGCTATCTCTGTCTCGCGCCTCAGTCCTGCTCGATCAGATCGCCAGCGCGCTGGATTACGCTCACCACAAGGGCATCGTCCATCGGGATTTGAAGCCCGAAAACATCTTGCTCGACGAAAGCGGGAATCCATTTATCACGGACTTCGGCCTCGCCAAGCTGCTCAATTCCAGCACAAAACTGACGCAAAGCGGCGCGGCTCTGGGAACCCCCGCCTACATGGCGCCAGAACAGTGGCGGGCTGAGGCCCTCGATGCACGCACGGACGTTTATGCCCTCGGCGTGGTACTTTTCGAGATGCTGTCAGGCACGGTGCCGTTCAATGGCGATTCGGCTCTGAGTATGATGTATTTGCATCTGCATGAGCCGCCACGCTCACTCCGCGAACAAAACCCTGCGGTGCCGATGCCCGTGCAGCAAGTGATCGAAAAAGCGCTGGCGAAATTGCCTGATGACCGTTATCAATCGGCAGGTGCGCTGGCAGCCGACTTCCGCGCGGCGGCGTCCGGGCAGGCGCCTATTGTAAGCCCAACTCGCAAGACCGCACGCCAAGGCACCACAAACCGCACGCAACCGATGGATCAGCCCCCTGAAAAGAAAGGCATGGGCGCAATTACCGTGATACTGATGCTGGCGATTGTGGCACTGGTGGCAGGCATTGGCATTACGGTAGTGCAGCGCTTACGTCCCACGCCGACTGTCTCACTGCCAACATCTGTCGCACTTGCCGTCGATCCGAGTCTCGCCGGGAGCGGGACGCCGATCGCCCAACCATCAGCGACGAGCGGAAGGACCGCGACTGCTGGCTCTGGGAGCGTTGCCACACAATCCGAAACGCAGGCGTCTAGTTTGGCACCCTCCGCGTCGTCTACCGCAAGCATTGCGCCGACAACAGCCACGCCAGCATTGCCTTCCGCGACGCCCACGCTGAAATTCACCATCGCGGCACAGCCAGGTTCCTCAGGGGGAATTTCGGGCGCCGCAGGCCCGCCTGACGGCGGCCTCGCCCTCGTGGGTCATTCCGCACCGGTCAATAGTGTCGCCTTCTCACCCGATGGCAAGTATCTTGCCAGTGGGAGCGATGACCAGACTGCGCGCCTCTGGGAGCGGACTACGGGGAAGCTCGTTAGTGTTTTTGCGGGCCACAGTGGGGCTGTAAAGAGTGTGGCAATCTCACCCAAGGGCGATACGCTTCTTACCGGAGGGGCCGATGATATGGCGATTCTCTGGGATCTTGCGTCCGGCACACGGATTCGCACCTATCAAGGCCACACCGATGCCCTGACGAGCGTTGCCTTTTCGCCAAAGGGCGACTATGTCCTGACCACGAGTCTCGACAAAACGGCAATCCTATGGGACACGAAAACCGGGCAGCAAGTTCGTACTTTTAAGGGTCATACAGCGGTTGTCAATCACGGCGCGTTTTCACCGTCTGGTACCCAAATTGTCACGGCCAGCGCTGACATGACCGCTGTGATATGGGATTTGCAATCGGGCAACGCGGTGCGCACACTCAGCGGACACAGTGCCGCGCTGTATACCGCGATCTTTTCGCCCGGAGACGGATACATTCTGACGGGAGCTGCCGATGGCACCGCCCGACTGTGGAAAACGGCAGATGGCAGCCTTTACAAAACTCTCAGCGCCAACAAGGGTCAAAATATCTTTAGTGTTGCCTTCTCGCCCGATGGCAATGAATGTTATACGACGAGCGAGGATGGGCAAGTTTATGCCTGGAGTACGCTCAGTGGACAATTGTTGCATCCTATGGGGCCTCCTGCCGAAGCCACGATCAAAGAAGTTGCCTTCGCGCCCAGGCCGCTCCTGCAATTTGCAGTCGCGCTGGACGATGACAGAGTCGTCATTTATTCGATGGGTGGCCCAGCCGCCCCACCTGGTTCGGGAAGTTCCACGGGAGGAACTTTCCCCGGCGGGCCTGGCGCACGTCCGCCGACTCCCGCGCGCTGAGGCAAATACCAATAAGAGGCGAAGCATGACAGACGAAAGCTCATTGACCGGCGGGCAACTTGGACCATATGTCGTCGGCAACAAACTGGCTGATGGTGGCATGGGATCGGTCTACCGAACCTATAAACCTGGCTCAAACGATCCGCTGGTCATCAAAGTGCTGCTTCCGGAATATAGCGACGAAGAAGAGTTTCGCAAACGCTTCGTACGGGAAGTCAAAGTCCTGAGCGACCTCCATCACCCAAACATCATTCCAGTACACGACTACGGGCAGGAAGGTGACCTCCTGTATTTCGTCATGCCCTTGATCAAAGGTTCATCCCTGAATGATCTGCTTCACAAGCAGCACTTTTCGCCCGCAACGGCGTGGCTGATCCTCGATCCTATCGCGCAGGCTCTGAACTACGCTCATTCACTGCACATTATCCATCGCGACATTAAGCCGCATAACATTTTGCTGGGATCGAGCGATGGCAAGGGGCTACAGACACATCCGTATCTGGCTGACTTTGGCCTGAGCAAACCGTTGGACAAATCAGCCATGACCAAGCCGAGCATGATGATCGGGACGCCTGAGTATATGGCGCCTGAACAGGTCAAGGCTCAGCCCGTGACCCACCGCACCGACATCTATGCGCTGGGCATCGTCGCCTTCGAGATGCTGCTGGGTACGGTACCTTTCTCAGATTCCAATGGCGATTCGATGGCAATTGCCCTGAAACAGGTGCGCGAATTGCCGCCCTATCCAACGGATCTACATTCCAATTTCCCGCTTCCGCTTGAGTATGTCATTTTGAGGGCACTCGCCAAAGCGCCGGGCGAACGTTATGACAGCGCAGAGGCCTTTCGGCAGGCTTACTGGGAAGAATTACAGAACCTCACGCCTGAAGCGCGGATGGCAGATTACTGGACTCAATCCTAGATTATTTGGCGAAACGTAGTGCGGATCGCGCTTGCGCCCTGGCGGCCTCTATTGCCCGGTCGCGGGGCGGCGCGTTTGTTTCTAGCGAAGCCATCAGTTTACTGGCGACGGCTGCGATCTCGTCAACGGCGGCATAGAAAGTAGCTTCATTGGCTTTGGAGGGTTTGTTAAAGCCGCTGATTTTTCGCACAAATTGCAACGAGGCGGCGCGAATTTCTTCGTCCGTCGCCACGGGATCAAAATTAAAGAGCGGCTTGATGTTTCTACACATCGGTACTACCTCGCTTCATTGCCATTCAGATGAACTTTTTTGAGTCTAGCCAGGTCGGATCTGAAACTTGTTTCCAGGCTCTTCTTGCGTTCGGCGGACAAAAAACTATGGCGTACGCCATTGAGCAGAATCTCGTCAATGGCATCCACATCTAGGTGGAAAGTGTCCGCCAGGAGCGCTACTTCCTGGTTCAAAGTCGTGTTAAACAAAGGCGGATCGTCCGAGTTCACTGTGACGATGACTCCGGCTTCATATAAGCGCCGGAAGGGGTGCTCCGCATAGGAGGGATAGACCCTCAAGCAGATATTGCTGGTGGGGTTGATCTCCAGCGGAATTTTATTGTGCGCCAGGTGCCTGACAAGTTCAGGGTCTTCGATGGCCCGCACGCCATGACCCAGGCGTTCCGCCTGAAGTTCGCCCAGGGAAGCCCAAATGCTTTGTGGGCCGTCTGTCTCGCCAGAATGGGGCGTGCTATGCAATCCTGCCGCCAATGCCCTCTTGAAGTACCCGGCGAACGGTTGCGCCGGGTAACCTGCTTCAAGCCCGCCCAGGCCGAGCGCAATAACACCATAATCTTTGCCATCAATGGCGACACTGGTTGTGTAATCGGCCAGTTCATGGCATAGACTGGCGTCATCGTAATTTCGCACAATATCGAACACGAAATTGAAATCAACGCCAAATTCAGCGCGTGCCTTGTCCCGGCCTCGGCATAAGCCGGTGAAATAAATGTCGAATGGAATGCCGAGACGGTGATGCGTGCTGGGCGAAAACGTCACTTCCGCGTAGCGAATGTTCTGGCGCGCCATCTCTTTGCCAAACTCATAGGCGATATATTCGTAATCTTCCTCATCGCGCAGACAACGGGTGATGGCGATATACACCTCGATAAAGTGGAGAAAGTCACTGAAATGAAACCATTCGCGCAGTCCGACTTCAGTCTCGGTGGGCAGCAAGACGCCGTTACGTTTCGCCAGGGCAAGCAAGATATTGGGCAGAATGGAGCCTTCAAGGTGGACATGCAGCTCGGCTTTCGGCGCCGCTTCAAGATAGGATGCCAGTGACATACGCAAATGATCCTTAATCAATTCGGGATGCGTTGGGTACAACCAATCTATTGTACGCTGTTCCCGAAATGCACAAGTGATTCCCGATCTGACAATTACTCTTCGAGTTGAGTCGCTGCCCTTGTCGCTTTCGGGTTGACGTTCTAAGATCGGGTCATGCGAAAATTCGCCTGGATTGTACCTGCGCTGGCGGCAATAAGCTGTAATCTGCTGGCGGTGAGCACTGCTATGCCTTTGCCCGCCGAAACGATCACACCCATAACACTCTCTTCACAAATCACGGTACGCTCAACTTCAAATAGCCAGCCTGCGACGCCCCAGCAGGAGGCAACCGAAGCTATAGGGCCGACCCAAACGCCTGTCTTGACGCGCACCCCTGCCCCAACAGAGACGCCAATTCCCACGCTCGAGATGCCGTACAGCGACGTGAGCGGGTTGCTGCAAGGCGTTTGCTTCAAGTACCTGGCCGGCCTCGATAAGCAATCGCTGGCCTTCAGCTCAACCGGAGACCTGGCAGCATTCTTTGACGCCGCCAACAAATCAAAGAAATGCTCGAAGTTGATTGACCGCCCGGCATTTGACTTCAGTACAAAACAGATCATCGGGACCGTGATTACCGCCCAGGGCTGCGGAATCGTCCTTCACTATGACCGTACTGATCAAGACGACAAGAAGCAAGAACGTACCATCATTTTTGAGGCTACCACGACCGGCGACTGTCCGTACGCCCTCGTTGAGCCAATTCTGGTGGCGGTTGATCTGCCAGCAGGAGGCTTCAAGTGGCAACTGGCGGTCACAAAAGCCAGTCCCTGACAGTTACTTCTTGGGAGCCGCCTGCAACAGATTGTAAGCTGGACGCGGAGACGTGTCCGCGTTCAACACGGAAAAACCCGACTCCTGGCGGCTGGGCGCATTGGCAGTCGTAAAATTCTGTAAGGTGGAGAAATTGAGATTCCACACGAACATTGGCCCCACATAACCGGCCAGGTCGCCGCTCTGCGCCATCTGAAACGCGCGAATAAGGTAGTTTGCTTGCTGATATTGATTGAGCTTCTTCATCCAGGCCAACCCTGGGTCGTCAGGCGGTAATGCTGGTTGGATTTTGCCCTGAGGGCCAACCTGTAAACCATCGAAGCTTGACCAGCCAAATTCTGTGACCCACAGTTTGCCGCCCTGGTGTTTGTTCTGTGTCATGATCGCGCGGTAATCGTTGATCGTGTCGAGGAAGAAGAATATCTTGTTGTTATCCCAACCCTGGCTCGGCGAGGCGCAACAGCGCGAATCCGGCGGATTGGCCCAGCCGTAGGGATGGGCACCGATGGCAAAATTGGGATCGGTAATGGGCAGCCCGGCATTGTAAACCTGCTGCAACCAGGTTCGATCATTGATTGAACCGGCGCTGTCGCCGGTAGGGGCTGGCCCTGCCGTCACTATCATGTCGCTGGGAAAGGCAGCGCGTATCGCCTGATAAGTGGGCTTGAACAGGCTGGCGTAGGCGCCGCCAGTAAGAGGAGCGCCTGTCCATTCGTTGACGGTGTTGGGTTCGTTCCAGACTTCGACGGCGTGGATAAAGCCTTCTGCCAGGTCTTTTTCGCCCATCATGTGCAGGATGAAATCACTAAGATCTTTGGGATCGGCGGGCGGGCCGTCGTTCTTGCCGCGCACGCTGGCGGGTCTGGCCCAATCCGGGGCTTTCGCCACGCTGATCAATATTTTGAGGCCGCGCTTGCCCGCATCGAAAAAGTTCGTGATCAAGACTCCATATTGTTGGGAGAATTGACCTTTGGCCGTTTCCAGTTCTTTCCAGGACAGTTGTACTTTGATCCACCCGACATTCATGGACTGCGCGAGATCCAGCATGTGCCGCCAGTCGGTGCGGGTTAAGTTGGCGTAGGCCTGAATGCCCATGACATCGCGAACCAGTGTGGGCAGCGGTGTTCCAGTAATCGTCGGTGTCTGCGTGGGAGCCTGTTGGGTCGCGGGAAGCGTAGCTGTAGCAGTAGCGGGGCTAGGCACCGGAGTCGTGGTATCGGCAGGTGTTTCCGTGACTTGCACTGTGTTCGTATTTCCTGGGCCACCAATCACGGCGCCATAAGTCGGCGCAATGGCGGTGTCCTGAGCTGCGACGGCGGGCTGTGCACCCAGCGATTGTCCCAGGTTGCAGGCAACGACTGCGATGCTTGATACGAACAGCACGAAGCAGAGGGTCAGGCGCGCACGGATAGGCATAAAAGCAATGCTCCAGTTGGCGAGAATTAGCCGGTGAGGCGAGACTTGCACTCAGACCGCCTGTAAGAGGCAATCTTACCATAGCGATGGAAGCTTTCAGTTAAGCGTCGGATAAGCGTTTT
>Ga0070730_10005723_pt1 | contig 10683 bp, 9 predicted proteins | sample Coa_R1_3_FD_66447 | JGI IMG/M metagenome (GOLD analysis project Ga0070730, IMG submission 66447) | Surface soil microbial communities from Centralia Pennsylvania, which are recovering from an underground coalmine fire - Coalmine... | ecosystem: Environmental > Terrestrial > Soil > Unclassified ... | reverse complement strand
GGTCGGGCTTGCACATCTTCGCCATCTCGTTGACCCACGAGACGATGTGGCTGTTCGAGTACGCGCGATCCTTGACGGCGAGCAATCGACCCTCCCAGGGAGCGGCTAGGGAAGCGAAGGATACCGTTCCGCGGCTACGCGGTCGCCGGGGCTTCCGTCGCGAGCGCGTACGCGACCGCCTCTTCCGCTTTCATCGCCTCGCCGCGCTCGAGCGCCGCCCGGTGCTCCGGCGCGATGTCGGCCGCCTGGGCCCGGCCCTCGGTCGCGCCGAAGAGCGCGGTGAGGCCGACGCCGGTGCGCTTCGCGAGCGCCGTCCACGCACCGACCAACGTCGCGTGCCGCTCGAGGTCACCGGCCGCCTTCGCGATCTCGCCGAAGTTGCTGAGCATGAGGACAAGACCGCTCGCGTCGTCGGCCGCGACGAACGCCCTCGTCGCGTCGGTCCAGGCCGCCCGGGCGGCCTCGAGATCGCCGAGCTTGAACGTGCTCATGCCGAGCATGTGGTGATCCCAGGCGAAGTCGAACTGATTTCCGAGGTCGCGGTGCGCCGCAAGGGCCTCTTCGGCGGCGGCCTTCGCGCGAAGCAGGACGTCCCGCGGCCGATCCTTCCCCTGCCCGAGCGCCCCGGACAGGGCGAAGGCGGCGCGACCCTGGCCGGCCCGGTCGCCGAGCTCGCGGTACAGCGCCAACGATTCCTCGAGCAGCCGGAACGCCTGCTCGATGTCGATCCCCGGAACGATGTACGCGAACGCGAGGTTGTAGGTGCCACGCGCGATGGCTTCCCGGGAGCCGATCTCGCGCGCCAGCGCGAGCGCGCCCTCGTAATAGCCGACCATCGCCTTGTCGCCGAGCCAGTACGTCAGTCCACCGGCGGCTTCGAGCGCGCGCAGCTTGCTTTCGCCGGCGATCCCGGGGATCGCGAGCACCCGATCCGCCGCCGCCCGCCCTTCGAGCAGGTAGCCGCGGGACTGCCAGAACCGCCACAGCGCGAACACGAGGCGTGAGGCCTCCTCCGCGCGGCCGTCGGTGATCGCGTAATCGACCGCCGCCCGAAGGTTGTCGTGCTCGAGCTCGACGCGATCGAGCCAGCGCTTCTGCTCCGTGCCCTGCAGGTGGGGCGCGGCCGCTTCGGCGAACGCGAGATAGGCACTGCAGTGGCGCTGGCGCAGCAGGTCGCGCTCGCCGCTCTCGGCGAGCCGTTCGGCGGCGTAGTCGCGGATCGTGACCAGCATCCGGAAGCGGGGCTCGCCGTCGACCTCGGTCTGCCGCATGAGGCTCTGATCGACGAGCTCGCTCACCCCGTCGAGGATCTCGCGGCCGACATCCGCGGCCGGACCGCAGACCGCCTCGAGCTCCTCGAGGCGCGCGCCGTTCACGAAGACCGAGCACCGCGCGAACAGCCGCTTCAGCCCGTCGTCGAGGAGGTCGTAGCTCCAGGCGATGGCGCCGCGCAGCGTCCGCTGGCGATCGGTCCGGTCGCGCGCGCTGCTCGCCAGGAGGTCGAGCCCCTGCTTCAGCCGTGGAAGCATCGCCTGCGGCGTGAGCAGCTTCACCCGCGCCGCGGCGAGCTCGATGGCGAGCGGCAGCCCGTCGAGACGGAACACGATCTCGGCGACGGCCGCGGCGTTCTCCGGCGTCACCATGAAGTCGGGCTTCACCGCGCGCGCGCGCTCGATGAAGAGCCGCACCGCGTCGGACTGCGCGATGACCTCGAGCGACGGCAGCCGCTCCGGGTCCGGCAGGTCGAGCGGCGGGATCGGGAACTCTTGCTCGCCGGAGATCCGGAGCGGCGCCCGGCTGGAGGTCACGATCTTGAGCCCCGCGGCCGCGCCGAGCAGCGTGGAGATCGCCGGAGCCGCGGGCAGGATCTGCTCGAAGTTGTCGAGGACCAGGAGCATCGTCTTGTCGCGGACATGCTCGGTCACGCGGTCGAGCGGCAGCTCGCCGCCGCTCACCTGCACGCCCAGCGAATGCGCGATCGTCGACGGAACGAGCTCGGGATCGCTGATCGGCGCAAGGGGCACCCAGAACGCGCCGTCGGCGAACTGATCGCCGACCTCGGCTGCGAGCTGGAGCGACAGCCGGGTCTTGCCCGTGCCGCCGGGGCCGGTGAGCGTGAGCAGGCGCGAGCCGTCGAGGAGCCGCAGCCCCTCCTTCAGCTCCTTCTCACGGCCGATGAAGGTCGTGATCTGCTGCGGGAGGTTGTTGGGGATGCGATCGAGCGTCCGGAGCGGCGGGAATTCGCTCGGACAGCCGTCGATGACGAGCTGGAACACGTGCTCCGGCTGCGCGAGGTCCTTGAGGTGATGCTCGCCGAGATCGCGGAGCGCCACGCCTGCCGGGAGGTCCTCGCCGGCGAGCATCCGCGTCGCGGCCGAGGCGAGCACCTGGCCGCCGTGCGCCACCGCCGCGATGCGCGCCGCGCGGTGCACGTCGATGCCGACGTAGTCCGCGCCGGCCTTCTCGCTCGCCGGGGTCCCCTCGCCCGTGTGCATGCCCATACGCACGCGGACGACCGCGCCGTGGGGGAAGTCCGTCCTCGCCAGGCCGCGCTGGGCCTCGGCGGCCGCCTCGAGCGCGTCGCGGGCGGTCGCGAAGACCATGAACAGCGCGTCGCCCTCGATCCGGACCTCGTGCCCCTTGCCGAACGCGCGGCGCAGCGTCTCGGTGTGGGTCTCGAGCACCTGGTGGTACTTGTCGGTGCCGAGGCCGTTCAGCAGCTTCGTCGAGCCCTCGATGTCGGTGAACAGGAAGGTCAGCGTGCCTCGGGGCAGTGGTCCGGTCGCCATGGGCGTGAATTGTCCGCTTGGGCCCGCCGCCTTGCCAGCGCCGCGCGGCGGCCCTAGACCAATCGCGATGGCAAGCGCCGCGGCCCAGCTCGTCGACACGCTTTCGGGCATCTCGCTGTTCGCCGACGTCGGCGCGCCCGAGCTCGCCTCGATCGCGCACATCGTCGAGGAGCGCCGCTTCGCCGACGGCGAGCGGATCCTGCGGCAGGGCATCAGCGGCTCGGCGTTCCACCTCATCCTCGACGGGACAGCGATCATTCGCGTGGACGGCAAGGACTACGGCACGCTCGAGCGCGGCGATTTCTTCGGCGAGATCTCGATCCTGCTCGCGGAGCCACCGGTGGCCGACATCGTGGCGGGCCGCGATCTGCGCTGCGCGGTCATCGCCGGGCCGGCGCTCGAGGCCTTCATGCTCGCGCACCCGACGGTGCTCTACCGGATGTTGAAGGCCGAGGCGCGCAAGCTCCAGCGGGCCACCAGCGGTCGGACATAGCGGAGCCCTCCAAGCCCCACCCGCCTGGCGAATACCCGGTCGTCGTCGTCGGCAGCGGTCCGGGCGGACTGCAGCTCTCCTATTCGCTGACCCGCCGGGGCGTCCCGCACGCCGTCATCTCGGCGGATCCGTCGCCGGGCGGGATGTTCCGCAAGTGGCCGTTCTTCCAGCGGCTGCTCTCGTGGACGAAGCCATTCGCGCCGGAGGAGCGCGGGACCCGTTACTACGAGCGCTACGACTGGAACTCGCTCATCGGCGAGGAGGACCGGCTCCGTGCCCTGCAGCCCGGGCTGATGGACGGCTCCTCGTACTTCCCGGCGCGCGCGGAGATGGAGCAGAACCTCGCGACCTTCGCGCGGGAGGCCGGCATCGCGGTGCGGTACGACTGCCGCTGGACGGCGACGCGCCGCGACGAGAAGGGCTTCGTCCTCGAGACGACCGACGGCGAGTACCGCTGCCGCGTGCCGGTGTTCGCGTTCGGGATCGCGCAGCCCTGGAAGCCCGACATCCCGGGGATGGAGCATGTGCCCCACTACGCCGACACGCGCGCGCCCGAGACCTACGCCGGCAAGCGGATCCTCATCATCGGCAAGGAGGTCTCGGCGTTCGAGCTCGCGAACGGATTCCTGCCCTGGGCGAAACAGATCGTCCTCGCGTCGCCGCGCCCGGTCGCGCTCTCCGTCGTCACGAAGTCGCTCGTGGGCGTCCGCGCGCGCTACGTCCAGCCGTTCGAGGACAACGTCCTCGGTGGCGGCGTGACCATCGTGAATGCGTCCATCGACGGGGTCGACCGCACGCCCGGTGGCTTCCGCGTCCGCACCTCGCGGAGCGACGGCGGCGGCCCGCTCGTCTTCGAGGTGGATGACGTCATCGCGACGACCGGCTTCACGCCGCCGCTCGGTGACCTCGAGAAGCTCGGCGTGCCGGTCGCCGGGCGGGAGCGGATCCCCTCGCAGACGCCGCTCTTCGAGTCGATCGGGATGCCCGACATGCACTTCGCGGGCACCGCCACGCGCGGCGCGCCGGGCTTGAAGAAGCACGGGCTGCCGAGCAGCTCGGGCGCCGTGCACGGTCACCGCTACAACGCGCGGATCCTCGCGCGGCACCTCGCGCAGAAGTACTTCGGCATCGATCCCGAGCGTCCGCGGCTGCGGCGCGACGACCTGCTCACCTACCTCCTGGCCGAGGTGACGCGGGCGCCGGAGCTCTGGCACCAGAAGTCCTACCTCGCGCGGACCGTGCTCCTCGATCCCAAGCGCGGGCTCATCGACGACGGCATCCTGCCGCTCCAGCTCTTCGTCGACGGGCAGGGGCCCGACGGCGTCGCGGCGACCGTCGAGGCGAATCCGGCGGGCGATCTCTACCCGGCGATCTACGTCCGGCGCGAGAACGCGGTCACCGAGCATCTCCTGCCGCCGAACCCGCTCCTGGACTTCGAGACCGCCGAGCACCGCAAGCAGCTGGCGGACGCGCTGGGGCCGCTCGGCTTCTAGGCCGCGGCGTTCGCGCCCTCCGCCGGCGCCGGCGCGGACCGGTTCGTGATCCCGATCGCGTTCACCAGCGCCCCCGCGGCGACGAACGCCGCGCCGATGAGCATCGCGAGATGGAACGCGTCGGTCGAGGCGTCGCGCTGCGCCGCGGCGCTGGGGGACGCCGGCACGACATTCAGTGGCGCGTAGGTCTTTCGGACGTCCGGATCGTTCGGGTCGAGCTGCGGCGCGCGAGCGTGGAGGCCGGCGTAGAAGCTCGTCGTGATCGCGACGAAGATGAGCGCGCCGGCGAGCTGCGGTCCGACCCGCGAGATGGCGTTGTTGATCGCCGACGCGACGCCCGAGTTGCGCGACGGCACGCTCGTCATGAGCGCGGTCGTCAGCGGGGCGACCATGACCGAGATGCCGAAGCCGAAGAGCAGCGAGCCGGGCAGCAGGTCGGTGACGTAGCTGAGCGGCGGGACGTAGGTGGTCGGGTCGGCGAAGGTGAAGCGCCAGGCGTCCATGGTCGGCGGGATGCGCGCGTACCAGAGGATGCCGAGGGTCATGATCGCCGGACCGATCGACATGAACAGCCGCGGACCGTACTTGCCGGCGAACGCACCGAAGCGCGAGCTGAGGAACACGAGGAACAGGCCCGCGGGCACGAAGCCGAGCCCGGCCGCCGCGGCGCTGAAGCCGATCGTGCCCTGCACGAACAACGCGAGGAAGTACCCGACGACGTAGAGCGCGCCGTAGATGAGGAAGGTCGAGAGGTTCGTCACCGTGAAGTTCCGCGAGCGGAACAGCTCCGGCGGGATGAGCGGGTTCGCACGCCTGGTCATGAGGACCGGCAGCGCGATGGTCGCGAGCGCGCCGACGGCCAGCATCGCGACGCCGAGCGGATCCTTCCACTCGCGCTGCTGGCCATAGATCGCGCCGAACGACAGGCCGCCGACGGCGAGGGCGACGACGAACGCGCCGAGCCAGTCGAAGCTGCCGGTCGCCTCCTCGTCGCGGCTCTCGCGCACGAAGGTGACCGTCGCCCACAGCGCGACCACCAGGAGCGGGACATTGATGAGGAAGGCCGCGCGCCAGGAGATCGAATCGACGAGGATCCCGCCGACGAACGGCCCGAGGATCGTCGTCGCGGCGGACGCGGCGGCCCACAGCCCGAACGCCCGGCCCTGGGCCTCGCCGCTGAAGGTCACCGTGAGGAGCGCGAGGGATCCGGGCACGAGGAGCGCGCCGGCGATGCCCTGCAGCACGCGGAACAGCACCAGGAGCTCCATGTTCGGCGCGAGGCCGCAGAGCAGGCTCGTCGCGAGGAAGCCGGCGAGGCCCAGCGTGAACATCCGCTTGCGGCCATAGAAGTCGTTGAGCGCGCCGGCGAGGATGAGGAGCGCCGACACCGTGAGGAGGTAGCCGTTGTAGACGTACGACTGGCCCTCGAGCACGCCGAAGAGCCCGCTCGGGAGCTCGCGGCCGATCCGTGGCAGCGCGACGTTCACGACCGTGGAGTCGAGGAACACGATCCCCGATCCGAGGATCGCCGCGATCAGGGTCCAGCGCTGCTCCCTCGTCACCGTGCCCGCCACCCGTTCAACCGGGCGCGCACCAGGCGAGCTCGTGCGCCGACGCGCCCGGGTAGGTCAGCTCGCCGGCGTCGATCGGGACCTCGAGCCGGTTCGACGGCGGCGCGAGCGGGCAGACCCACTGCGGGTCGTAGTGGCAGCTCGGGTGGTACGCGAAGTTGAAGTCGAGCCGGAGCGCGCCGCCATCGCCGCCGAGATCCGCACCCTTCGCCGTGTCGAGGAGATACCGCCCACCGCCGTAGGTCGTCCGGCCCGAGGTCAGGTCGCGGAACGGAAGGAACACGCCGCCACCGTAGGCGTCGAGCCAGAAGACCTCCAGCGTCCCGACCGGCAGATCGACCGCCCCGAACCGCACGAACGGGATCGCGTCGCCGGTGCTCGTGCCGACGTCGTAGCGCTCGTGCGGGAGCGCGCGGATCGGCGCACTGAACGCGAGCGCCGGGTCGTAGTCGCGGTACGCGAGACGGGTGAACTTCGCGCGCTCGTGCGCCGGAAGCGCCGACTGCGGATGCGTCCCGAACAGCCGGTCACGCCCGGCGCGCCAGTGCGCGTGGGCGGCGACCGGATCCGTCGATAGGAGCGCGCGCACCTCGGCGTACAGCGTGTTCACGCGCCGCCGGTAGTCGAGCAGCTCGAGGTACGCCTCCTGCTCCACCCGCGTCACCGGCACGTGAGCGCGGCCGCGGCGAAGAGCCCGCCGAACCCGCGGGCCATCGTCGGGAACGCGTGGATCGTCTGCGCGAGGGTGTCGAGCGGGATGCCGAGCTTCACCGCGAGCACCGCGGCGTGGATCGCCTCGCCGGCGCCCTGACCCGCGGCGAACGCGCCGACCACGACCTTGCGCTCGCGGTCGACGACGATCGTCAGGTGGCCGCGGTCGGCCTCGACGATGTAGCCCTTCGAGGTCGTCGCGAAGTCCGAGGTCTCCTCGAACGCGTCGATGCCGTTCTCCCGCGCCTGATCGAGCCGCAGGCCGACGGCCGCGGTCTCGGGGTCGGTGTACACCACGCGCGGCGTCGCGGAGAAGTCCACCCGCACATCGTCGCCGAGCGCGATGCGCACCGCCATCTCGCCCTCGTAGTGGCCGAGATGCGTCGAGAGCTCGTGGCCGATGGGATCCCCGATGGCGTACACGCCGTCCGCCAGCCGCAGCCGCTCGTCGACCTCGATCTGGTCCGCGCCGTCGTAGCGGACGCCGACGCTGTCGAGGCCGAGCGAGCCGAGCGCCTTCGCCGACGTGCGCCCGACCGAGAGCTGGATGACCTCGGCGAACACGGTCTGCCCGTCCGAGAGGTCGACCGCATGCTCCCCGTCGCGGGCGTGCGGGCGCACCTTCGCCGCGCGCGCGCGATCCCGGACATCGACGCCGTCGCGGCGGAGGGTCTCGGCGATGAAGGCGGAGCTCTTGGGGTGATCCGTCGGATTCACTCGGCCGACGATCGACGTGCGCACGCCGTAACGGGCGAGGTACTGCGCGATCTCGACGCCCGAGGGCCCGGCGCCGAGCACGACCACGCTCTTCGGCAGCTCGCGCAGCGACGTGGCATCGACGTTCGTCCAGTACCCCGCCTGTTCAAGGCCGTCGAGCTGCGGGACCTTCCCGACCGAGCCGACCGCGACGATGACGTTCTTCGCGGCGAGCTCGTGCGACGTCCCGTCGTGCGTGACCGTGACCCGGCCCTTCCCGGCGAGCCGCGCCGTGCCGCGAAGAACGGTGCAGCCGGCCCGCTCGAGCGCGCGCACGTGCGACCCGTCGTCCGGGTATTCGCGCGTCTCGCGGTTGATCATGTAGTCGCGCCGGTCGGATGCCTTGGGCCAGGGGTAGTCGCCGCCATGGGCCTTCACCTCGGCCGCGTGCAGCAGCGTCTTCGACGGCACGCAGGCCCAGAACGGGCACGATCCACCGAACAGATCGCGGTCCACGATGGCGACCGATGCGCCGCGCGCCCTGGCGTGATGGGCCGCGGCCTCGCCCGAGGCACCGGCGCCGATGATCACGAAGTCGAACGACTCCGGCATCTAGTCGAACGCCCGGTACCAGAGCTCGCCGGAAGCGCTCGTCACGAACACGTCGAGCCGGTCGCCGCTCCAGGTGCAGCTCACGCGCTCGCCGGCCGGCGCGCCGGGCACCGCGTGCCACTCGACCCACCGCGTCCCATCCCACCAGCGGTGGCGCAGGACGCCCGCGCGGTCGAACGCCAGGACGTCGATGCGATCCGCGCTCCGCGCCGCGGCGGCGGGCTGGCCGGTGAAGCCCGCGCCCAGGGACTCCCAGTCGTGCCACCGGGCACCGTCCCAGTAGCGGTCGCGGATCTCGCCGTCGTCGTGGATGGCGAAGAGCTCGCACTCTCCGCCATCGCCCCACGACGCCACGGCCGCGCTCGAGACGAGCGCACCGCCGAGCGAGATCCAGTCGCCTATTTGATGAGGCCCTGCTTCTTCAGCCAGTCCCTCGCGACGTCCTTCGGGTCCTTCTTGTCGACGGACACGAGCTTGTTCATGCCGTTCAGCTCGTCCTGCGAGAGCTTCGCGCTGATGCTGTTGAGGAGCTTCTTGATCGTGCCGTCGTCCTTCGCCAAGAGGTCGTTGCGGACCACCGGAGCGATGTTGTCCGAGAGCTGGAGGTGCTTGTCGTCCTCGAGGAGGACGAAGCTCTTCGCCACGATCGTCGGGTCGCTCGTGAAGAGCAGACCGAGGTCGATCTGCTTGCCGTCCAGCGCCGCGACGGTCAGTGGACCACCCGCGTCGAGCGGCTTGAAGTCCTTGAACTTGATCCCGTAGGTGCCCTCGAGGCCGACCTTGCAGAACGGCCGGGACGGGCATTCGGCCGGACCGCCGAGGATCAGCTGGCCCTGCGCGCTGCCGGATGCGATGTCGGAGAGCTTCTTGAGGTTGTACTTCGACTGCGTGTCCTTCGTGACGACGAAGCCGTTCTGGTCCGTCGCCGCGGCGTAGTCGAGGACGGTCAGGTTCTTCGGGTTGAGCGCCGTCTGGAGCGCGGCCTGGGTCGCCTTCGGGTCGGTCGAGGCCTTCGCGCTCTTGTCGACGAACACGAGGAGCGTCGCGAGGTACTCGGCGTCGATGTCGATCTGGCCCGACTCGATGGCCGGCTCGACGATCTCGCGGTTGCCGAGATTGAACTTGCGCTCCACGGTGTAGCCGTTGGCTTCGAGGATCTGCGAGTAGGCCTCGGCGAGGATGCCCTGCTCGTAGAAGTTCGTGGAGCCGACCTTCACCGTCGGCTTGGCTGCTCCTCCGCCTGAGCTGCTCGCACCGCCGCAGGCGCTCGCGACGAGTGCGATGACCATCAGGAGGATCGCGACGCGGAGGGGACTGCGCATGGTCGGGGACTCCTTCCGGGCCGCAGCGCTTAGTCTTTCGGCCCTCGCGTGACAGTATCCGCGCCTTTGGCGCGGGTGCGCCGACTTCGCCGGCAGGCGAAGCAAGCGTGTCTTACAACGTGACCCGTTCGGCTCGTATGCCCGGCGACGTCGCAAGACGCTCGAATGTGCCAAAAGCCACTTCCACGGCGATGGCGAGCGCCGCGACAAGGAGCGCTCCCGCGAACAACCGGTCGTACTCCTGCAGCGCCAGGCCGTCGACGATGTACCGCCCGAGCCCGCCCCACGCGACGAGCGCGCCGAGCGTCGCGGTGGCGACGACGTTCACCGCGCCGGTCCGGACACCCGAGAGGACGAGCGGGAGTGCGAGCGGCAGCTCGACGCGCCGGAGGATCGCGGCCTCACCCATGCCCATGCCGCGCGCGGCCTCGATGACGTCGGCGTCGACGTTCCGCACCGCGACGTACGCGTTCGTGAGGACCGGCGGCAGCGCGAGCGGCACCATCGCGATGAGCGTCGGCCAGAACCCCAGGCCGAGGCCGAGCGCGAAGGCGACGGGCAGCGCGAGCGCGAGGAGCGCGAGCGACGGCAGCGCCCGGCCGACGTTCGCGACGTTCACCGCGACGAACCCGAGCCGGCCGGTGTGCCCGAGGTAGAGGCCGGCCGGGAGCGCGACGGCGCAGCCGATGAGCACGGCCAGCGCGGACAGCTCGAGGTGCTCGAGGAGGCGGGTCGAGATCGCGTCGCTGCCCTGCCAGTGGGCCGGGTCGGTGAGCCAGCGTGCGGTGTCGGCGAGCAGCGTCACGCCGGGCGAGCCCACGGCGTGAGACGGCGCTGGAGCAGCACGAGGAGCGCGTCGGCGCCGATCGCGAGCGCGACCGAGAGCACCGCGCCGGCGATGAGCTCGGTGGAGAAGAAGCGCTGGATGCCGATGAGGATGAGGAACCCGAAGCCCCCCTGGCCGATGAGCGCGGTCACAGTGACCAGACCGATCGT
>Ga0070730_10005722_pt1 | contig 10685 bp, 9 predicted proteins | sample Coa_R1_3_FD_66447 | JGI IMG/M metagenome (GOLD analysis project Ga0070730, IMG submission 66447) | Surface soil microbial communities from Centralia Pennsylvania, which are recovering from an underground coalmine fire - Coalmine... | ecosystem: Environmental > Terrestrial > Soil > Unclassified ... | reverse complement strand
ACAGGCGGAAGCAGGGTCGGGGCCGTGTGGTACAGCACCTGCATCGTCGTCCGGTCAGCTGCGCTCGGGACGGGCACGAGGGGCGTGAAATACATGATGTCGGTCGAGTCAGGCGCGTTGTCATTGAGGATGCCCAACGAGTGGCCCATCTCATGGATCACCGTCCGGCGCACACAGGCTTCGACCTGCCCTGCCGTCGCTCCCGACAGTGTGAGGAGCGAGATGCTGGAGTGCAGCGCTCCGTAGATTCGGCCGCCCGAGATCGAATCGTTCTGCGTTTCTCCGCCACAAGCCTTCACTGGTGGTCCGGGATCTGGCGTGGCCGGTGGCGCGGCGGAATCCGCCCAGACGATTTGCACGTCCGCATGTGCGGAGTCGGACACGATGACGCCGGTGAACTCCCCGTACATGAACTGGTTCTGCCACACGTCGATCGCGTTCTGAACCAGGGCGCTCATGTTTCCGCGCGGATCCACCCAGAAACGCACCGGCAGCCGATCCCCTGTCCAGTGGAAAACGAGTCCGGTCCCGTCTCCCACCGAGTCGAATCCGTAGCCCCCGGAGTGCTCAGGGACATCCGGCACCGTGCACGCGACCAGCGCGACCGCCACCACTCCGAGCCACCGTTTCATGGGTGACTCCCGGGTGTCCAGGTCACGCCGAGCGCCAATCGGAGAACGGGCCGGGCCTCCGAGAATCCCTCCACGCGCAGGGCGTCCGTGATGAACTTGTGGACGTCGCCATTCAACTCGAGGCCGACTCCATAACGGGACGCGAAAGACGGAGACAGGTCGAAGGCGATCTGCGCGAAGGGGAAGAACGGTCCGCCATCCTGAAACAGGCCGAGATCCTGCGAAGGCAGATACTTGAGCGCGCCGACCCGGATCGACCCCGACACCCAGGGGGCGAGGGACCGCGAGAGCCCGACGGTCAGGGCTGCCGTCGTCAGGTGCGTGATCGACTGCGTGGCCCCGCCGAGGTCTTCCCGGCGCACGTCGCTGGTGGAGACGTCGAGTCCCGCGGACGCCCGCCAGGGGAGGTCGAGGGGCATCGCCGCGGTGACCGAAAACGCGGGCGCCAGGGCCGGCCGGACGTCGAAGGCGTTCACGATGACGTCGTGGGCGAGTACGGAGCTGCGTCGCACCCCAGCGAACACGGAAAATGAGACCTGCCCAGTCGCAGGAGACGACAGACAGCTGCACAGGAGCAGAGTCCTGAACACTTGTCGTCTGTTCACGACTGTGCGCCTGGGCGTCGAGACTAGACGTCTCGACGTCTCGACGTCTAGGATGGTCATACCTCCAACCTATCTCCTTCACGGGCCACAAGGGCGTACAAGACCGGCATCAAGAACACGCTGATCACGAGCCGCGAGAACATGCCGCCGACGATGACCATGGCAAACGGGCGCTGCGAGTCGGTCCCGACGCCGGTGGCCAGAGCGGCGGGGAGGAGGCCAAGGGCGGCGACGAGGGCGGTCATCATGATGGGCCGGAGGCGGAGCAGCGCGGCTTCCCGGGTGGCCTGCACAATGGGCATGCCGTCTCCCCGCAGTTCGTTGGCGTAGGAGATGTACACTACGGCGGTCTGAACGGACACACCGAAGAGCGCCAGGAATCCGATACCGGAGGACACTGAGAAGGGTGTCCCGGTGAGCCAGAGGACCACGAGGCCTCCCATGGGGGCCGACAGGAGCACTCCAGCCACCGTGATGATCGGGAACTTCACGTTGCTATAGAGCGCGAACAGAATCAGGAAGATGAGGAGCAGGGTCAGCGGCACGATCACTTGCAGCTGGCGCCGGGACGCTGTGTACTCCTGGTACTCGCCCCCCCAGACCACGCGGTAGCCGGCGGGGATCTTGACCCGCGCGGCGACCCGAGCCTGCCCGTCCTGGACCGCACTCGCCAAATCCCGGTCTTCAACCGAGTACTGGACCCCGATGAAACGGGAATTGTCTCGCCGGTAAATGAAGGATGCGCCAGTCGAAACCTGGATGGCCGCCAGCTCCTTCAGTGGGATGTGCTGCCCTCCGGGCGTCGCCACCGGAATCGCGCCGATCGCGTCGGGCGTCTCGCGGAACTCCGAATCGAGGCGGACGACGAGATCGAAGGACCGCTCGCCTTGCACCACCTGGGTCGCCGCGTCACCTCCGACGGCTGCTTCGATCAGGCCGTTCACGTCGGCGATGTTCAGTCCGTACCGCGAGATCTTCGCGCGGTCCGGCGTGATGGTGAGCGACGGCTGGCCGAGCTCCTGCACCAGGGTGAGCTGCGTAAAGCCCCGGACGTTCTCGAGCGCTTTCTTCACGTCCAGCCCGATCGCTTGCAGCGTGTCGAGGTCGGGCCCGAACACCTTCACGTCGAGCGCGCTCTTCAACCCCGTCTCCGCCTCGTCGACGGCATCCTCGGCGGGCTGTGTGAAGTTGAAGATGATGCCCGGGAACGACTGGAGCTTCGAGTTGATCGCGGCGATCAGCGCCTCTTTGCTGTGGATCGGACCCGACCACTCGCTGTACGGCTTCAACCCGACATAGAACTCCGCGTTGAAGAAGCCGGTCGGGTCGGTCCCGTCGTCGGGGCGTCCATGCTCCGAGGCCACATCCGTCACCATGGGGAACGTCTTCAAGATGGCGCGGATCTGCGGAACGATCTTCGCCGACTCCTCGAACGAAATGGTGTAGGGCATCGTCGCACGCACCCAGATCGCTCCTTCATCCAGGTGCGGCATGAACTCGGCGCCGATGCCGGGAACCAGGAGCAGGCTGACCGCGAAGAGCCCGATGGACCAGGCGAGCGCCGCCCGGGGCCGGGCCAGACACCAATCGAGGCCGCGCTCATAGTGCCGCTTGAGCCACTCGAAGCCGGGGTTCCGCCGTTCCCGCACCCCCTTCGACAGAACCCAGGCGCACAGGACCGGCAGCAGCGTCAGGGTGACGATCAGCGACCCGACGAGCGCGAAGATGGTCGTATCGGCCATCGGCGAGAACAGTTTCCCGGAAGGTCCCTGGAGGACGTAGATCGGCAGGAATCCGGCGACGATGACCGCCACGGCGTAGAAGATCGGCCGGTCCACCTCGGCCGCGGCATCCGCGATCACCTCCCGGATGCGGTACGCCGTACCGTGCCGCAGGGCGAGCTGTCGGTGGATGTTCTCCACCATCACGACCGCGCCGTCCACCAGAATTCCGAAGTCGATGGCGCCGATCGACAACAGGTTGGCCGGGATGTGCCGGAGATCCAGACAGATGAACGCGAAGAAGAGCGAGAGGGGAATCGTGACGCCGACGACCAGGCCCTAGCGGACATCATACAGGAAGAAGATCAGCACCACGACGACGAGCAGAATGCCCCGCGCCAGATTGCCCTCCACGGTGTGCGTGGTGAGGGCGACCAGGTCGGACCGGTCGTAGAAGGGCAGGATTTTCACGTCCTTGGGGAGGATCGACTTGTTCAGCTCGTCCGTCTTGGCTTCGACGCCCTTCAGGACGGTTTGGGTCTGCTCCCCACGCCGCATCAGAATCACGCCTTCGACGGCGTCATTTTGCCCGTTGAATCCGAACTGTCCGAGCCGGGGCGCGTGTCCGACCGTCACCGTGCCGACATCCTTGACCAGAATCGGCGTTCCATTCCGCGAGGCGAGCACCGTGTTGCCGATGTCGTCGAGGGTCGCCATGCGCCCCAGACCGCGGATGTAATAGAACTGTCCGCCTTCGGAGTAGAAGCCGCCGCCGGCATTCCCGTTGTTCGCCGCAAGCGCGGCTTCGACGTCGGCGACGGAGAGCCCCGCGCCGGCGAGCCGGGTGGGATCCAGGAGGATCTGATACTGGAACGTCTCGCCGCCGAGGCCCGACTCGTCCGCGACCCCCGAGACGGACTTGTATTGCCGGCTGACCACCCAGTCGTTGATGATCTTCAGTTCCATGGCCGACCGGTCGGGACTTTGCAGCACATACCGGTAGACGAGTCCCGAGGGGGAGAACAAGGGCGAGACGGACGGCGACACGCCATCGGGCAGGGAGAGGTCCGGGATGCGCTCGAACACCTGCTGCCGGGCGAAATAGTCGTCGGTGCCGTTGGCGAAGGTCATCACGACGTCCGACAGTCCGTACAACGAGATCGAACGCACCACCTGCATCTTCGGGAGGCCGTTCATCTCTACTTCGACCGGAACGGTGATCAGCCGCTCGACCTCTTCGGCCGCGTGTCCCGGCCACTGCGTGATGATTTCCACCATGGTGGGCGAGAGATCGGGGTACGCGTCCACCGGCAACCGGCTGAACGACCAGAACCCGACGCCGACGATCAGGACCGTCAGCAGTCCGACGAGAAATGGCTGCCGGAGCGACGACGCGACGATCCGGTTGATGGCGGACCGGGTCCGCGCCTCGTGATCCGGTGGCGGAAGGTGTTCGCTCATTGGCTTTCCGCGAACTGCAGGAACAGCCCGCCCTCCGCGATGATCTCGTCTCCCGCGGAAAGGCCCGACGTGATTTCATACCGGTCGCCGATCCGGTTGCCCAGGCCCACCTGCCGGCGCTCGAACGAGCTGTCGGCCTTGGCCACAAAGACGAACGGCAGGTTCTGATCGTCGTGGAGCACGGCGGAAACGGGGACCAGGAGTCCCTTGCGGGCCCGGTGGGAATGAATGGTCACCGAGACATACATGTCCTTCTTGAGACCCTGGTCCGGATTGCCCGTGAGGATGCGTACGGACGTGGCGCGCGTATCCGGATCCACGAGGGCGCCGACGTAATCCACCCGTCCGTGATAGACGCGCGCGCCGGCCCCCGGCGCGATGTCCGCGGGATCGCCGACGGCGACGTCGGGCAAATCGTGCTGGAAGACGTTTCCCATCACCCACATGGTCGAAAGCGCGGCCACCGTGAAGCAGGGGGTCTGGCCGGCCTGGATCAGCTGCCCGGGGGTGATCAGGCGCTCCACGACGGTCCCGGGGAGGGGCGCGCGAATCACGCCCTGCGGAATGGTCGCGTTGCGGTTGTCCCGGATCGCCGCGAGCCCGGCCGAGTCCACGCCGATGGCGCGAAGCTGGTCGAGCGCGGCATCGCGGTCCGCGCTGGCCGAAGATGCATCGGTCTGCGCCTGTTCGAGATCCTGCCGTGCCAACGCGTCGTTCGCGAAGAGCACCGAATCCCGGGTCGCGATCCGGATGAGGTTGATGGCCGTGGCATTCGCCTTCCGGTATGCCGCGAGAGCGGCGGCGAAGTCGGGGGACGACACGTAGGCCAGGGGCTGTCCGGCCGTCACCTGGGCTCCCGGCTCCACCAGAATCCGGCTGACGGGTCCCGAAATCGGCGCCAGAACCTGGGTACTGTGGTCCCCGTCGAAGGCGACGGTGCCGGACACCGAGACGGAGGGGCGGAAGCTCGAGTCCGCCACCGGGGCGAGATGGATCTTCGCCCGCTGGTTCTCCGTGAGCCCGAACGTTCCGGGGTGGTCCGGATCTTTCGCGGCGCCGCGCCCGCAGCCGGTGGCGAGGAGGGCGGCCATTCCGGCGGCCGGGAGCAGGCGGGTCAGGCGGCTAGTGAACATTGGGAACTCCGGCGGAAGCAGCGTCAAAGGGACCCGCGACGGCCCGTTCGAGGTCGGCGCGGGCGTCATTGGCGGCGCCCAGGGCGTCGGCGTATTGGCTCTCGGCGTCGAGCAGGGTCCGGCGGGCATCGAGGACGTCGAGGGCGGACGATCCGCCGAGGCCATAGCTCGTCAGCGCGATGTCGTACGCGCGGTGCGCCTCGGGTAGCAGCTGATCCCGGAGGTACACGGCCTGGGCCAGCGCCGTAGCGGCGGTCGCGTAGGTGACGCGCACGTCCTGCTCCACCTGCGCTTCGAGATCGGAGTAGGCGGCCGCGAGCTCCCGTTCGTGATGCCGGGATTCCGCGACCTGACCTCGCTGGTGATTCCAGAAGAAGAGCGGCACCGAGATGCCGATGCCGGTCGTGTACGTCGAGGGTGTACCCTGCATCATGTTCTTGGCGACCGAGAGATTCAAGTCGGGCAGGAAATACTGCTGGGCCAGGGCCGTCGCCGCGCTGGCGCCGCGTTGCTGGCTGGCCAGTCCCTGCAGCTCCGGACGGCGGAGCTGGGCCAGCGAAATGAGAGAGTCGACGGCCGGGAGGGCGGGCGGCACCGACAGGGACTCCGCGGCCTCGACCCCGAATCCGAGTGGACGGCCGAGCAGCCGATTCAGCGCGGCGCGCGCGTTGGCCAGGTCCCGCTGGTTCGCCAGCAGATCGTTCTCGGCTTGACCGAGGTCGACCTGCGCCTTCAGGACGTCGAGTCGCGCCGCGGTGCCGGCATCGAACCGGACCTGCGTCTTCTTGAGGAAGTCTCTGGCGAGTGAGTCACCCAGCTGCAGGTCGGCCCGGTGTCGCAGGGCGACGATGAGCGCGTCGTACGCCTGCGCGGTCTGGCTGGCCGTCTGCTGCCGCAACTGACCGTAGTTGAACGCCACGGCGTCGACATTGGCGTTGCCCACCTTGTTCAGGAGCACGAACTTGGTCGGGAAGGGGAGCGTCAGGCCCACACCGATATCACTGCCGGTGTTCGTCTTGAACCCGGTGGCGCTCCTTTGCCCGTTCAGGTCGCCATTGAGCGTGGGATCGGGGAACGCGGCCGTCTCGGTCGCCTGGGCGCGGGCCTGCGCGAGCTGCTCGCGGGCGACGGTGAGCTGCGGGTTGTGCGCCAGCGCGGTGTCCACCGCCTGCCGGCGCGTGAGCGTCAGCGCAGGGGGCGTCGCGGGACCTTGCGCATGCGCAGGAATCGCCAGCACCGTACCGACGACGAACAACCAGAACTTCGAATGCGTGACCATGCCAACTGCCTCCCGAGTGGGACGGGCCGCGGACGCGGGCCCCTCGGGGGGCGCGTTCGCGACGGCGCGCCGGATGTCTGCGCGCGAGCCTTCGCGTGTTTTTGAACTTGCCTAGACGACTAGGCGACTGAGTGACTAGGCGGCTGCGGGAGGTGCGCGAGGAGACGTGCAGGGAGCCGGACGTTCGACGGCGCGGGGCCGTGAGACGACGGCGGCTGCGACAAACGCCACGCGGCCGAGGTCAGGCTCGGGCTGCGCGGGCCGGGTAACGACGAGGGACCCGGCGTACTGACAGAGAATGCAGGTGAGCTCGTTGTGCAGTACGGGACACCGATCGGAGTGGCCGCTCTCGAGCGAGACCGGCGCGGGGCCAGGTTCACGGGCGTGCGCGACGTCGACCACCGGTGCCCCTGTGACCTGAATGAACAGGAGCAGGGCGGCCAGTGCCGGCTTCAACCAGCTGCGGCGCGTCCGCGAACGGGTCATCGGTCCTCCGCTACGTTCGGCGCCCGGGGTTCGTTCAGGCGTATGACCGGAGCCGCTCGAGCATCCGGCGGTCATGGTGCACCGGGTCGTCGCCTTTGGGCGTCTCGATAATTTTAACGACTTTCGCAAAACGTGCGTCTTGCAAAATGCGGCGGAACGGCTCCGCCCCGATGGTTCCTTCACCAATCCAGTCGTGGCGGTCCAATCTGGACCCCGGGGCGGCTTTGGAATCGTTGAGGTGGAAGCATTTCAGATGCTCCAGGCCCACCACCCGGTCGAACTCGTCCAGGACGCCGGTGATGTTCCCGACGACGTCGTACCCCGCGGCGTGCATGTGCGCCGTGTCCAGACAGAACCCGACGCGGTGCCGCACCGCTTCCGGCATCCCGTTTCGGAGATCCCGCAGCTCTTCGAAACTGCGTCCCAGCGCGGTACCCGCGCCTGCCGTGCCCTCGATCAGCACGCCGACGTCACCCGGCACCTCCGCGAGCGCCGCCGCGTACGCCGCGGCATTGCGCGCGAGTCCGGCATCATGGTCATCCATGAAGTTCCCCGGATGGGACACGACGTACGGAATCCCGTAGGCCTTGCAGCGCTCGAGCTCGCCTGTAAAGCACTTCAGACTCTTGGCGCGCAGCTTGTCATCGGGTGACGCGAGATTGATCAGGTAGCTGTCGTGTGCGACCGCCACCGCGATGCCGGTCCGCGCCATCTCCGCCTTGAAGCGCTCGACCTCATCGGGAATGATGGGCGGCTCGCGCCATTGATTCGGCGTCTTCGTGAAAAGCTGAATCGCGCGGGCGCCGACTTCCGCCCCGCGCGCGGGTCCGGTGGACACGCCGCCGTCCGTGGAGACATGGGCGCCGAGGAGGGCGAGGGTGTCGTTCATGAGAGGGGGGAGACGAGCGGGACGAACCGGACGCCGCCGAAGCCGTGGGCCCGGACCCCTGAATCCAGTCGCGTGAACACCGTGAGCTCCTGCCGACGCTGGTCGCCGATGGGCATGATGAGGCGCGCGCCGGGCGCCAGCTGCTCGAGGAGCGGGGGCGGCGCCTGGGAAGCCGCGGCGGCGACCAGGATTCCGTCGAAGGGAGCGGCGGCGCTCCAGCCCCGTGCGCCGTCGGCGATGAGGGTCTGAATGTTCGTGAGTCCCATCCGCAGCAGGCGCGCCTCCGCGGTGACGAGCAGCTCGGGGATGCGTTCCACCGTGTAGACCTCCGCCGCGAGGCGGGCGAGAATGGCGGTCTGGTAGCCGGAACCGGTGCCGATCTCGAGCACCCGGTCGTGACGGGTGGGGGCGAGCAGCGCCGTCATGAGCGCGACGACGTACGGCTGGGAGATCGTCTGTCCCGCGATCAGCGGGAGCGGCTCGTCAGCATAAGCGTCCGCCGACGATTCGTCAGGCACGAACCACTCGCGGGGCGTCCGGTCCATGGCCAGGAGGACGCGAGCGTCCTGGATGCCCCGCCGCGCAATCTGCTCCCGCACCATTCGCCGTCTGGGCCCGGCGGTTCCCGGTGCCGGGCGGCTCATCCGTCGGCTCCAGCTTGTTTCGGCATCGGGCGAAACTTACCTTGGCACGAGGTCCCCCGGCGATCCAGGAGTCCATTGGCTGAATCCAAACCGTCTCGACTCCTGTTGCTTGGCGCTCCCGAGGCACGTCCGGAGGGCCTCGAACGGATGCTGGTCCGGGCCGGGTTCGCGGTCCTCGACGCCGAAACGGCTGCCGACGGCCCGCCGCACGTCATTCTCCTCGGTGCCACGCCCAACGATCCGTCGCTCATCGAGCGGGTTGGCGACATGGTCAAGAACCCGCGCCATGACGGCGCCTCGATCATCGTCCTCTTGACCGGCGGTACCGCGCTCCATACGGCGGCCCTGCTCAGCGCCGGCGCCACCGACGTGATCCGGGCTCCCATCGATTTGACCGAGGTCGAGGCGCGTCTGGCGTCTGACCGGCGCCGCCGGGCGACCTTGTCGTCGGCGCGGCGGGCGTTGCGGACCCGCGAGGCTCTCTTCGACATCTTCCAGGAAGTCTCGGGCGCCCTGCGGCCCGAGCAGGTGTTCGAGACCCTGGTGCGGCGGGTGGGAGAGGCTTTTGGACTCACCCATTGCTCTTTCGTGCTCACCGGTCCCGGCGGGGCCCAGGGGCGAGTGGTCGCGGTTTACGAGGATCCCAAGGTGCGCGACCTGAAAGTGCATCTGGACCGCTACCCCGAGATCCAGGAAGCGCTGAAGACCCGCGCCCCCGTGGTGGTCAGCGACGTGCACCAGCACCCGTTGTTTGCGGCGATTCGGCGGCATTGGGAGGAACAGCGAATCGACGTGAAGGTGCGTTCCTCGGCGGCGCTGCCCGTGTTCGTGAATGGACGGGCCGCCGGGGTCTTCTTCCTGCGCACCGAGCGGGGAGAGCCGGAGCTCGATCCCACCGACGTCGACTTCGCGAACACGATCGCTCAAGCCGCGGCCCGCGTGCTCGAGAACGAAGAGCGCAGGTCCGCCATGTTCCGCCGCCAGGTGTCGGCCGGCACCACGGACGCCCTGACCGGGTGCGGTTCCCTGGATGCCCTGGACCAGCGGCTGCGCGAAGAGTTCGAGCGCGCGCGCCGCTACACCCTGGCGTTCAGCCTGGTACTGCTGGATATCGACGCCCTGCGGACCATCAACGAGACGTCGGGGCAGACGGTGGGGGATGAGGTGCTCTTCGATCTCGGCGCCATGCTCCAACGGGAGATCCGGGCGCCGGACTTCGTCGCGCGCTACGGAGGTGACGAGTTCGCTCTCATTCTTCCGGGGACCGCGCTCGCCGGCGCCCGGGGGTTTGTGGAGCGGATCCGCCGCGTGGTCGACGCCCACACCTTTCCGCATCTCGGCCCCGTCCGGTCGCCGAGCCTCACGGCCGGGCTGGTGACGTTCCCGCATCCGGATGCCTTCGAGCCGAAAGACTTGATCCGGCTTTTGGAGGAATCACTCGCGGTCGGGAAAAAGGCGCCCGACCGGATTGGCAGTACAAGCTAAGAAGACGTCGAGGAAGATCGTCAAGGAAGGTCGTCAACGAGAGGCATCGACGATTCTCCTTGACGTTTCTTCTGGACGCATTTCCTCGACGCAGTTTGCTGCCTAGTCCAGCGTCTTGTGGAACCGCCGCACCGCCAGGGTGATCACGACCGCCCCGAACGCCGCGAGGGCTGCCACCTCGGGCCAGAGACTTTCGATCCCCACTCCCTTGAGCAGAATCCCCCGCAGAATCTTCAAAAAATACGTGAGGGGCAGGGCCAGTCCAATCCACTGCGCCACCGCCGGCATGGCGGCCCGGGGAAACATGAATCCCGACAGCAGGATGTTGGGCAGGACGAAGAAGAAACTCG
>Ga0070730_10005721_pt1 | contig 10688 bp, 7 predicted proteins | sample Coa_R1_3_FD_66447 | JGI IMG/M metagenome (GOLD analysis project Ga0070730, IMG submission 66447) | Surface soil microbial communities from Centralia Pennsylvania, which are recovering from an underground coalmine fire - Coalmine... | ecosystem: Environmental > Terrestrial > Soil > Unclassified ... | reverse complement strand
GCGGCCTGGCGCATTTACAAAATCGACAAGCGGCTGACGGGCACGCCCGATCTGGCATTTCTCAAACGGGTCTTCCTCAAGCTGATACTCAACTTCACCTGGTGGGTGAACCGCAAAGACCAGGCGGGCCGCAATATCTTCGAGGGCGGGTTCCTGGGCCTGGACAACATCGGGGTTTTCGACCGCAGCGCTCCCTTGCCCACCGGCGGATATCTGGAACAGGCGGATGGCACGAGCTGGATGGCGATGTTCTGCCTGAACCTGCTGGCCATCGCGCTGGAACTGGCCAGCAATGATCCGGCCTACGAAGACGTGGCGACAAAGTTTTTTGAACACTTCTTGTACATCTCGCACGCGATCAACAACATTGGCCCGAAACAGCAGAGCCTGTGGGACGAGGGCGATGGGTTTTTCTATGACGCCCTGCACATGCCCGACGGTTCACACTTCCCGCTTAAGATCCGCTCGTTTGTGGGGCTGATCCCCCTTCTGGCGGTGGAAACACTGGAGCCCGCTCTGCTCACGCAGTTGCCGCGCTTCCAACGCCGCATGCAGTGGTTCCTCGACAACCGGCCGGAGCTGACGGCGCATATCGCCTCCATCACCATGCCGGGCGAGGGCGGGCGCCGGCTGCTGGCCATTGCGGACCGTGACAAGTTGGACCGCATCCTGCCGCGCCTGCTGGACCCCGACCAGTTCCTGGGCGAGCATGGCGTGCGGGCGCTATCGCGCGCGCACTTGAAGTATCCATACGAGCTCAACGTGGACGGCGATGTACGGCGGGTGACCTATGAGCCAGCGGAATCGACGACCGGGCTGTTTGGCGGCAATTCGAACTGGCGTGGCCCAATCTGGTTCCCAACCAATTTCCTGATGATCGAGGCGCTGCAAAAGTATCATCACTATTACGGGCCGGACTACCGGGTGGAATGCCCGCGCGGCTCGGGGGTCTTCATGAGCCTGAATGAGGTCGCAGCCGACCTATCGCGCCGGCTGATCAGCATCTTCCTGACCAACAAGGACGGCCGGCGGCCGGTTTATGGAGGCACTGAGCGCTTCCAGACCGATCCGCATTGGCGTGATTATGTGCTCTTTTACGAGTATTTCCATGGCGACAATGGCGCCGGTCTGGGGGCCAGCCACCAGTCTGGCTGGACGGCGCTGGTAGCCAAGCTGATTCAGCAAAGCGGAGGCGCCGCCGAATAGGCGCGGCGATAACCCTCGACTATAATCGCGGTTGTGATTACCCAACCCATCGCCGAACGGGTGACGCAGCGCTTGCCCACTAGCGAGATGCTTCCCAGCGCGGGCGTGATCGAGGTGTCCGTGGTGATGCCGTGCCTGAACGAGGCAGACACGATTGGGCTGTGCGTTGGGCGGGCACTGGCGGTGCTGAGCGAGCACGCGATTGCAGGCGAGGTCATCGTCGCCGACAACGGATCGACCGACGGGTCGATTGCCGTTGCCCAAAAAATGGGCGCGCGGGTGGTGAATGAGGCCGAGCGCGGTTATGGCGCGGCCTACATGCGCGGCATCGCCGCCGCGCGCGGCCGATACATCCTGATCGGCGATTCTGACAACACCTACGATTTTAGCGATCTGCCGCGCTTGTTGGCGCCGCTGCACCAGGGTTTTGACCTGGTTTTGGGCTCGCGCTTCAAGGGCCATATTTTGCCGGGCGCCATGCCCTGGGCCAACCGCTACGTGGGCAATCCGGTGCTGACCGGCCTGCTGAACCGCCTGTTCGGTCTGCAAATCTCGGACGCGCATTCGGGCATGCGGGCCTTTAGCCGCGAGGCCTATGAGCGCATGCAACTGAAGACCACCGGTATGGAGTTCGCCTCCGAGATGGTGATTAAGGCCTCGCTGGCGCGACTTAAGATCACCGAGGTGCCTATCACCTATTACCCGCGCGGCGGCACCTCCAAGCTCCAGCCCTTTGGCGACGGCTGGCGCCACATCCGCTTCATGCTGCTCTTCAGCCCGACCTACTTGTTCATATTGCCAGGCACCCTCATCATGCTGCTCGGCCTGATCATCACAGCCGCCCTGGTGCCCGGACCGTTCTACCTGGGCCGCTTTTACGTCGGCATCCATTTCATGGTGATCGGCAGCATGTTGGCGGTGCTGGGCCAACAATTGATCAGCTTTGGGGTATCGGCGCGGGCGTATGCCTTCTCGGAGCACCTGGTCGAGGGCGACCGCTGGTTGGATCGCGCCATGCGCTACTACAGCCTGGAGCGCGGCTTGCTGGTGGGCGGCCTGCTGGCGGCCGTCGGTCTGATCACGTTCGTTTACATCCTGATCGCCTGGCTGGCGGGCGATGTGCATTTTAGCGAGCTGATTCACCTGCATCAGGCCATTGCAGCTTCCACCTTGATGATCATGGGCTGCCAGGTGATCGCGGCCTCATTCTTCCTGAGCCTGCTGGAACTGCACCGGCGGGCGCCGGCGCAGACCGGAGACGCGGCGACCCTCCGCGAGCCATAAATTAGCAATCCAGCCGGCATTTCAATCATCCTTCTCACCCTCAACGGCGGCCAGCCGCTGGCTGAGACGCTGGACGCGATTGACCAGCAAAGGCTTGCTACGCCGGACGGGCCGCTGCCAAAACCCGAAATCATTGCCATCGATTCGGGCTCCCGCGACCAGACTCTGGCGCTGCTGGGCCGGCATGGCGCCGCGCTCACCTGCATTCCGCCGGAAGAATTTGGGCATGGGCGCACCCGCAACCTGGGTGCGCGGCTGGCGCACGGCGAGTGGCTGATCTATCTGTCGCAAGACGCCACGCCCGCCAACGCCGATTGGTTGGTGACGTTGACCCGGCACTTGCGCGAGCCGCAGGTGGCGGCGGCCTTTGGCCGCCAGTTGCCGCCCGCCCAGGTGGGCCCAATTGAAACGTTTTTTCTGGAACAGACCTATCCGGATCGAGCTTTCCGGCACGAGCCGACCGCGCCCGGCACCGCTCGAACCTCCATCCGGCGCATCTTCTTCTCCAATGTCAATGCCGCCCTCAAGCGCGCGGTCTGGGCGCAGATCCCTTTCCCGGATGATCTGATTATGAGCGAGGACCAGGCCTTTGCCCGGGCCGCCCTTCAGGCAGGCTATAGCCTGGTTTACGATCCGCTGGCCGCCGTGGTCCACGGGCACCGCTATAGTCTGGCCCAGTTATTCCGGCGCAATTTTGACAGCGGCTATTCGCTGCGGGGAATTGCCGGCGACAGCTGGCGGCAGGTTGCCCGGCTGGGCCTGGCTTACGTCGGCGCCGAGATGCGCTATTTGTTTGGGCGCGGCCAGTGGGCGTATGTGCCCTATGCCCTGCTGTATGAGGTGGTGAAGAGTGCCGGGTTTGCCGCCGGGCGCGGCGGGCACCGACTGCCGTTGAGTCTCCGGCGGCGTCTATCGCTGCATCAGCGCTACTGGTTGACCCATAATGCCTGACGTGACGGTGGTCGTGCTGAACTACAATGGCCGCGCCCTGTTGGCAGATTGCCTGGGCAGTCTGGCCGGGCTGCGCACGCCGGCGCGCTGGGTGGTGGCAGACAATGGCTCGAGCGACGGCTCGCTAGATTATGTGCGCCAAAATTTCCCTGGCGTCGATACCCTGGATTTGGGCGGCAACCTGGGCTTTGCGACCGGCTATAACGCGGCGATTAAATTGGTGGATAGCCCCTGGCTGGTGCTGCTCAACAACGACGCGGCCTTGCAGCCGGATTGGATCGAGCAACTGCTGTGTTGGGCCGAGAGCCGGCCGCCGGCGGCCATCTTAGGGGGCAAGCTGTTATTCCGGCCGGCCAACGCGGGTGAGCCCAGCCGGGTGCAGAGCGCCGGGGCCAGCTTTACCGACGCGGGCACGGCCTTTGAGATCGGCTGGGGGGCAGAGGACCATGGCCAGTATGACACTGCGCGCATGGTTGGGGCCATCCCCGGCGCGGCCATGCTCATACGGCGCGAGGTATTTCTACAGTTGGGCGGCTTTGATGCCGGCTATGGCGCCTACCTGGAAGACGTCGACCTGTGCTGGCGCGCGTGGCTGACCGGTCACGAAGTACATTATGTGCCCGGCGCCGTGGCGTATCATCAGTACGGCGCCTCGGGCGGCGGGCGCGCCTCGCCCTATCGCATCCGTTTGATGCAGCGCAATCGGCTTGCCAACATGGTCAAGAATCTAGAGATGGGTTCGTTGGTCAGGGGGTTGGCCGTGTCGCTCGCGTATGATGCTTATCGCGTGTTAGAATACCTGCGCGGCGGCCAATTTGGGGCCTTGCGGGGCCTGGCGAGCGGCACCTGGTCGTTTGCGCGAGAACTTAGACGGGCGGCTGCCCAACGGGCACAAATCCAGCGCACGCGGGTGTTGGGCGACCGTGAGCTGCGCCAGCGCGGCTTGCTCGTGCCCACGCTGAGCGCGTTCCGTGAATACCGGCGATTACAAAAGGCAGCCAGGTGATTTCCCAGTTCCGTGACATTTACCGCTATCGCGAGGCCGTGCGCAATCTGGTGGCCCGCGACCTGAAGGTGCGCTACAGCAGCTCGGTGCTGGGCATCGTCTGGAGCCTCATCAGCCCGTTGCTGATGACGCTGGTGTATTACGTCGTCTTCACCTATCTGGTCCCCAGCGGTATCCAAAAATTCCCCGTCTATATCATGGTCGGGCTGATGCCCTGGACCTACTTTACGAGCTCACTCATTGGCGCGACGCTGGCCATCAGCGCCAATGGACATCTGATCAACCGGGTCTACTTCCCGCGCGAGGTGCTCCCGCTCGCCAACCTGCTGTCCAATGGGGTGAATTTTCTAATCAGCCTGGTGCTATTATTCGTCTTCATCGCGGTCTTTCAGATACCGCTAGGAATATCCCTGATCTGGCTGCCGGTGATTGTATTGATCCAAACCGCCTTCTCGTTTGGCGTGGGTCTACTGCTGGCGGCGGTCAACGTCTATTTCCGTGATACCCAGCAATTGGTGGAGGTCGGCATCCTGGCCTGGTTTTTCGTCACCCCGATTATTTACTCGATCGACCTGATCCACAATACGACCCTTAAGCTCGTGCTCCAGATTGTCAATCCCATGGCCGGGCTGGTGATTGCCTATCGGCATGTGCTCTACAGCGGCGACTGGCCCCAGCTCGGGCTGTTGGCCATCACGGCGCTGGAGGCCGCGGCGATATTAGTCGTCGGGGCGTTCGTGTTCCGGCGGCTGAGCCCTGCCTTTGCCGAGGAAGTATGAGCTGCCACTGGGGGATAGCCGCATGAGACGCAGGACGACCAGCCGTCGCCTGACGGTTGCAATGATCTGCCTGGCCATCGTTGGGCTGATGTTTGGGGTGTCACAGCCCGCCGGCGCCGTGGAACCACCGGCGCCCAGCGGCGGCAACTCCCTCTATTTCCCGTTGGTGGAGGATCTCAGGCCAGTGTACCTGCCCTTGCTGCTCAATCAGGTCTACGTGCCGGTCAACCTGGTGAACGGCTCGTTTGAGGCCGATACGTCTATCAACCTGAATGACAACCCGCCCTGCCATTACTTCGGCTTTACGGATGAGCCCAAAGGCAACCAACACCCCAGTGGTTGGACGTTTTACTCGCCGGCTGCCGGACAACCCTTGCCCTTCCCGACGAAGATGCAGATGGGCACCGTCGTATCGGCCACCAGCGGCGGGCCCGGCGAATACGTGCACAAATGCTGGTGGCAGTTGCCCACCAACGAGCGGTTGGGGCAGCCGCAGGGGCTCATCCTGGACGGCGATTGGACTTACAAAGCATTCAACTTCGGCTCGCCACAGGCGCTGGTACTCAGCCAGGTGCTAAGCGGAACGCCCGGCCTGCACATCGAAGTCACCGGCTATATCCTGGGTGAGTCCCCCGACAAACCCTCCCCGCCCAACACCAAGCTGGAGGACGACCACTTCATTGGCTCGGTCCAACTGGGCAGCGTCACCGACACGCGTTTCTACGCGACAATGATTCAGCATAACGACGTGCCGGACAACACGCGTCACTGGAACAAATACGACTTGACCGCCACCGTGCCGGACTCGGGTCAACTGCTGCTCACGATCATCATGCAGCAGAATTGGACCGGCGAGACCGATTTCTTTATCGATAACTTCAGCGCGGTTGAGTTGTCTTCAAATTGACCGCTTACCGTTGAATCGCCGCTGGGCCGTGATCCGCGCACGCCTCCGGACGGCAATAACCCCGGGGCCAGGCAGCCTCTGGCATGCCCAAGGTCCGCTGATCCTGCTTCTGGCCGCGCGCCTGGCGCTGGGCCTGGCGTACAGCCAGGCCGTGCCGGCCTGGGAATCCTACGACGAAGACGGCCACTTTGCCTACGCGCGTTATTTGGCGGAACACCACAGCCTGGTGCTGCCCGCCAGTGACCCACAGGCCGCCCAAATCTGGGAGAAGTTTCAGCCGCCGCTGTATTACGACCTGATCGCGCCGATCCTCAGTTTATTTGACCTGGGGCCATCGTTTTCTGGCCCGGCGCGCAATCCTTACTTTGCCAACGGCGATGCCGGCGTGAACTACGCGCTGCACACCCTCGAAAATTCGGCCGCCGAGCGCTCGATCGAACTGGCGCTGGCGGCCGGACGCGCCGCGGGGGTGGTCATCAGCACATTGAGTGTGCTGCCGATCTTCTGGCTCGCCCGGCAGCTTTGGCCGCGGGAACCCGGTACACGCTGGCTGGCAGTGGTGGTGTACGCATTTTGGCCCCAATTTTTGTTTGTCGGCAGTATGGTGACCAACGATGTGCTCATCACCGCCCTCTCGGCGGTGGCGCTGTGGCTGGCCGTGGATTTGGCGCTCAACGGCCTGCGTCCGCGCCCCGCCTTGGCTCTGGGCGCAGTGGTGGGCCTGGCACTCGTAACCAAGCTCAATGGGGCCGCGTCAATTGTGCTGGCGGGAGGCAGTTTGGCTTTGAGCCTGGTGCCCGCCCGCACCCTGGGCCCGACAACCAGGAGACGGTGGCTGGGGCTGGCGCTTGGCCTCGTTGGACTGGCGCTACTGGTGGCCGGCGCCATTTGGGTCCTGAGCTCGCTCAATTTTGTGACCAGCCAGGTTCTTCAGCTCTCGGTGGCGCGAGACTTTGCGATCAATATCGGAGCGGGCGGGCAGCAAAACGCTGGCCTGATCGTGGCGGCGCTGGTTTATGCCTTTCGCACGTTTCTGGCCTCGTATGGCTGGGGCAACCTGGAAACGTATGGCTGGGCCTACGCGCTGTGGACGCTTGGCGCCCTGTTGGCCGCGGCCGGCGCGGCACTGGCGTTTGGGCGCGGATTGCTCCGGCGACGCGGCGCTGATGGTCACGGTCCGCCGGCGCGGGTTTATTGGCTGCTGACTGCATTTACCGCGACCGTGGTGGGGCTCGCGCTGGCGCTGGCTATCGCGCAGCAAAACGTCTACCTGGTTCCTGGCCGGTACCTGCTGCCAGCCCTGCCGGCCGCGTCGCTATTATTAGTCGCCGGCTGGCGCAGCTGGCTGCCAGCCGGGCCGTGGCGCCGCGCGGCCTGGCCGGTAGTTGGCCTGGGCCTGGTTTTGGCCGTCTGGTCGGTGCCCTTCGGCATCCTGGCGCCGGCCTACGCCCAGCCCAAGCTGGCAAAGGCGGTTGCGGTGGACACACCCATTGAGGTGGTCTACGGCGATAGCCTGGAATTACTAGGCTACAACGGCGCTGTTGTGGCCACCGCGGGCCAAGCCGTGCGGGCCACCCTGTGCTGGCGCGCGGTCACACCCAGTGCAGACAACCAAACGCTCTTTCTGGAAGTGGTCGGCGCCGATGGCCAGGGCTATGGCCGGCTGCGAACCTACCCGGGCCACGGCAACTATCCGACCTCGCAATGGACACCGAGCACCGAGTTCTGTGAGCACTACACGGTGCCCATCACGGCCGGCATCCCGGCGCCGGCCCTGGCCCACCTGCGAGTTTCGTGGCTGGCGGCCGGCACCAACCAGCCACTCCCCATGCGGCTGGCATCCGGCGCGGCGCAATCCGACAGCGCCTATTTGCTAGAATTCAAGGTTTCAGAGCCTGCGGGGTACGCCCCGCCTATCGCGTACGCCACCGACAACCGGCTGGGGGAGCAAATCCGGCTAACGGGGTTTGATGTCACCCAGGACGGCCGCCAGGTGGCCGTGACGCTGCGCTGGGAAGCGCTGGAGGATGTGAGCGGGGATTACGTGGTCTTTGTGCATCTGCGCGACACACCCAGCCACGCCTATGCCCAGGGCGACGGCCTGCCCGTGCAGGGCGCCTACCCCAGCCGGTTGTGGAAAAAGGGCGAAGTCATCCTCGATACACACGTGTTGACGCTGCCCGCCGGGCCAACCACTCCGCCGCTGGCGCTCTACGTCGGCATGGTTGATACGCAGGCCCAGCGACGACTGCCGGCCTTTGACGCCAGCGGCCACGAATGGGGCAGCGATGAGATCGTCCTGGCCAAGGGATTGATTTTTCCGTGATCGGCGGTGCAAGGCCCGTCGGCGCCCTCAGCGGTTGATGATTGGCAGAAAATCGCACGGGCCAAAAATGTGGACGCTGGCCGCTGCGATGTCGGACGCGCCGCTGGCGCCTGAAATATTGGCCGTATTGGTAATCGACGAGCAGCCGCGGAGATTGTGCTGCGCGCGCGCGTCGAAGCCCAGTTGAGCCGTGTCGAAAACGGCGTTGAGCCCTAGCTCAGTCCCCGCGCCGGGCACGAGGCCGGTGCCGTTGTATAGATAGGAGGCGCCGAGTGTACCGTCACTATTCTCAAAGCCCACCGTAGCCGAGGATGTGTCGCCCGTGAAGGCTGGAGTATCGTAGGCAAACGTAATATGCTCCGCCTGGAATTGGACCCACACTTGAAAGCGATAAGATGTGCCGGCATCGCCTTCCTTCTGAGCGTTGTGCCACTCCACCACCAGGTAGTCGGCGTTTGTGCCGCCATCGTGCACCGCGGCGTACAACCAATCGCCACCGCCCGTGTCGGCCGCGTTAGTTCCCTTTAGATCGAGCTCGTCCCAGAAGGGGGCTATCACATTGTTGGGCGCAGATGGGTCCGGTAGAAGCTGGTTCTGGCTATCGGTGTCCAGCTCATGACTGAGCGGCGAGCCCGGCATGACAAAGCCGTTACTATCCAGGGTGATCGTCGAATACTCGACCCCAAAATAGCGAAAGGGCTCGGGGAGAGCAACGGTAATCGCGTTGTCGTCGCAATCTGGAAAGGGGTGATCCTGGCAAATGTTTTCGACATTGGGTTTGCCAAAAATCTCTATGTAGGGCGCTGCGCCGGTGGTGGTGATCACGTTGCCGTAGAATGCATTGAGTTCACGGGTCGTCGTGATCAGACTGTTGATCGCAGAGCTGTAGACAAACCCGCCCGTAACTGTGTTTGTGATGTACGACAGACCGGCCGGCAACGAGTCGGTGACCTGGAAGGTTTGAGTGATCGGGGTGGCGTTCGTGATGGCAATCGAGTAGTGCAGCGTGCCATTGGTCGCCACCGAAGCGGCGCTGGCGGTCTTCGAAATGAGTCGCGCGTCGCCAGCCGGTGCTTGCTGGGTCTCAGAAGGTTGCAATTGGCCAACAATATTGCCGTTGTGCCATACGGCCAGGACCCGAATGCTGTTCGGAACCGTGACAAACCGGGGCGGGGGCGGAGCCGCGGCAATGGGCGCACCCCCAAATGCCAGGGACAGCACCAGCCAGGCCGCCAGGACCACGAGAAATTTTCGGCCGGTAAACCTGTTCACGGTGACAGTATAGGGCACAACCTTGATGCGCGCAGATCCCCACTGAATGAGCAGGAACGGCCCGCGGCTCAGGGCGTCGTCACTTTGAAAATCCAATCCGCCCCGTTGGTATACAGCAATTGGTAATAAGGGCTGTTAACGAACATCTCGGGTTTTAGCGGCCCGCCGCGCGCGCCGATGAAGATATGCGTCACGCCGGCCGCATGCAGCAAGGACTGGAAGGCCGGCGTGGAGGCATCGGTGGCCTGAGTTAGTTGGGCGTTGAACGTGGCGATAATCTTTTGATAAGTAGGCGCGCCATAAGCGTAGTCGTTGGGCGGCAGCGTGGTTTGGCGGCCTGTCATTGGCAAGATCCAGGCGCCGCCATCCGAGCCCGCCCACAGGCTTGACAGCCAGTTCCAGCCGTTGACGGCGATTACAGCGTTGGCCGGCAGGTGTGCGTCGAGCCAGTCCAAAGCCTGCCGGTCTGGGGCCGTGGCCAGGATGGTAGCCGGGTTTAGAACGGTCAATTGGGTACGCGCGCCCGCCAGTCCAGCAAAGCCGGCCAGCCCGGTCGCCGCCACCAACCCAAATGCCCCCGATAGGCGGCGCCAGGCCAGGCGGCTCTTTGGAGAGCCAGCCAGCCAAACGTGGGCCTGATGCCACCACGCGTCAGCCCCCCACCCCAAAAGCACCCCGCCAGGCATGAACAGTGAAATGGCCCACGAGTTGTTGTTGACCAACCAGGTGGTTGGGCCGCTATTCAAACTAGCGAACACGCCCGCGGTCCATGCGAACATCGCCCACACCCCACGGTCACGCCGCAGCAAACCCCACAGGCCGCTCAACGCCGCCAGGGCCAGCCAGCCGCGCTCGAGGCTGCTGGTGAAGTAGTCAGATGGAAAAGCGTTGTAGGCTTCGGCACTGGCCAGCCCACGGGGCGTGCCCAGGAGCGGGATGACAGCCTGGCCCACCAGC
>Ga0070730_10005720_pt1 | contig 10689 bp, 5 predicted proteins | sample Coa_R1_3_FD_66447 | JGI IMG/M metagenome (GOLD analysis project Ga0070730, IMG submission 66447) | Surface soil microbial communities from Centralia Pennsylvania, which are recovering from an underground coalmine fire - Coalmine... | ecosystem: Environmental > Terrestrial > Soil > Unclassified ... | reverse complement strand
GTCGTTTTGCCATGATCGATGTGCCCGATCGTCCCAATGTTCACGTGCGGCTTGCTGCGCTCGAATTTCTCCTTCGCCATTTCGTCCGCCTTCTGCGCCGGCCACTCAGCTGCGGCGGCGCTACACTTCAAACTTTGGAGCGGGGGACGGGATTTGAACCCGCAACCATCACCTTGGAAGAGTGAGACTCTACCGTTGAGTTACCCCCGCTCATGCCCCGCAAACTTCCCAGCCTCAGAACCACTCAACCTCTGGAGCCTGGGACCGGGATTGAACCGGTGACCTCGTCCTTACCAAGGACGCGCTCTACCAACTGAGCTACCCAGGCCGAATCCGTTTCTCTCGCCTGCTCCATCCTCGATACAAACTCTCTCGCGGCGCACTTTTCCTAAGCGGCGCCATCATCGCGAATCAGACCACTACCTAACATCGCTGCATGCGATTTCCTGCTTGCGGTTCCTGGCTACTGCCCCACGACGAGAGCCTGGTGGACGGGGAAGGATTCGAACCTTCGTAGCCCGCAAGGAGCGGCAGATTTACAGTCTGCTGGTTTTAGCCACTCACCCACCCGTCCCGCAAAAAAACTTTTCGGACGCGAACTACGAGTTCCGATGCTTTTCCTTCAATTCCTTCAATGACTTCCGAACGTTTCACGCAAAAACACAAATAGGACTCGTGTCAAGAGACACCAGCCCGTTGGCTTTTGCTGCCAGATTTGGTTCCGCCTCGCTCCCCTCAAAACTTCCGGTGGAGCTGGCGGAGGGAATTGAACCCCCGACCCTCTGATTACAAATCAGATGCTCTACCAGCTGAGCTACGCCAGCGCCGCTCAAACCGAGTAAGCATACCAGAAGCGGAATCAGAATTGCAAGGAGGGGTTCAAGAAATTGAGCACGTCGGGGGCCAGGGCTGTGGGAATCGCTTAAGGCCATGCCCATGCCGCCAAGAGCTATCCCCTGCATTTCCTATGAGTTAGCATGAGTTGTGGCAGTCTCCAATTGACCGGTCTGGCAAGCCGAGATTTTCACAGGTTGCGTTCGTAGTTTAAGCGGATTTTCGTGTAGCTCGCGTTGAGCCTCATGGGAAAATCACAAGATTGCTAGTGTAACTCGATACGAGTGAAATGACGAAGAGCAAATGGATTGGCGCAGCGGCGGCTTTGCTTTTGTTGAGCGCCGCCGGCCTCTACCTTTACCAGCGGAACGGCGCGAGCAGTTCCTCGGGCCGTGACGATCTTCTGGATAGGATGCCTGTGGATGCGAGCGCTGTCATTTTCGCGGACGCGGCGGAATTGCGAACCGCTCCTTTTGTGGCGCAGCTCTTTGCATGGGCTCCGCAACCGGAACCGGACGAGGATTACGCGAAGTTTTTGAACGAAACTGGCTTCCATTACGAACGCGATCTCGATCGCCTGGCTATCGCATTTCAAAAAGTTGGGCAGGATTCCGTTTTTTTCGCTGTAGCGGACGGAAGATTTGACCGGCATAAGATTTCGGAACTGGCGAATAAGATGGGTAGCGTGGAGAAACGCAGCGGCCACGAGATTTTCGCGATTCCAGAGAGCAGCGATGGGAAAAAGATCTATTTTACTTTCCTGAGCAACGACCGAATCACGATGACAAATCGCGCAGATTTTGCACAAACGCTGCCTGCCAACAAGCGCAGTGGTGACGGTATGGAATGGCGCTCGCGTTTCGAGCGTCTTGGAGGCTCGCCGGTCTTCGCCGTGATTCGCCAGGAAGCCGCAACGGGAGAGGCACTCACAGGGCGGACTCCCGGAGGGTTTAGCTCTCCGCAGCTCTCCACGGCGCTGGGCCAACTGCAATGGATTACTCTCGCTGGCAAACCTGAAAATGACCGCCTACACGTCGTCGCTGAAGGAGAATGCTCCTCGGATGACACCGCGCGTCAACTTACGGATTTACTCAACGGAGTTGTCGCTCTCGCGGAGGCAGGACTGAATGATGTAAAGACGCGCCAGCAGTTGGACCCATCTCTTCGTGAAGCATACTTTGCATTATTGAAAAGCGTGGACGTTTCGAAACTCGACAGGGGAGATACGAAATCCGTTCGGCTCGTGTTTGAAATCACACCGGCGTTTCTAGAGTCGGCCCGCCGCGCTTCCGTAGGTTCCACAGCTCCTCCAGCCAAACCCGTCCCGCGAAGTCAGGGCGAAAGTTCCAAAAAGGGGCGTTCGTGACCACATCACCGAAACGCGGACGTCCAAAAACAAAAAAGCGGGCCGGAGCCCGCATCAACTACACCACACGCTGTTGTCTATTCCTTAGTCGCCCGCCGGGCTTGACTTCATGTAGCGCCAAGGATTAACCGGCGCGTTGTTTACCCGAACTTCGTAGTGAACGTGGGGCCCGGTAGAGCGTCCGCTGATACCCGTATAACCGACCACTTCACCGCGTTTAATTCGCGCACCGACCACAGCCGAAAATGCGGAAAGATGCGCGTACCAGGTAGTGATGCCAAACCCATGATCGATGACCACCAAGCGGCCATACCCTGCGTGATTCTCCGAGATAGTGATCACGCCGTCCGCCGTCGCATGGACCGGCGCGCCGTAATCGGAGGCCACGTCCACGCCCGTGTGGAACGCGCCTTCGCCGCTGAACGGATCAAGCCGCTCGCCGAAACTGTCCGTGATGTGTCCCATCACCGGCCAAATCGAAGGGGTGTAGCTGGAGTCGGCAAAAGTCTTTGTAGGATCCAACAAACGCAATCCACTGCTGGCTATCACCGCGGCATTGCGCTTCAGAAAAGTGTATTGCTCGATAGAACGGTCAAATGCATCCTGGGTGTCCGCTGGGTTGTCGCTCTGATCGAACGCCGCCGGGTGGTAGCGCAACACGCCGTAGGTCATGGCCACTTCGGTCGCGAGAGACTGGAGGGAATCGAGGCGCTGGTTGGTATCATTGACGGTGGCTTGCAACTGGCGATACTGCTGAGTCCTGGTTTCCAATTCGTGGCGAACGGCGTTGTAATTTCCGACTTTCCAGAGCATTCGAGAGTAGGAGGCAACGGCTGCGGTTACGCTGATAGCCCCAATCAAAGCCAGGATGGCGACACCGTGTATTAGGTAGGCTGGTACGACCACTTTCCGGAGCTTCCCCGGAGTAGATGCAATAAAAAATGTATAGCTCTTACCTCGCATACTCGCCTAGAGGCCCTTTAGGCCTTTGTGTTCGCCATTCGCGGGTGACTCACCCTTGACCCGCACCAGACAGAAATACTACTGGTCTGAACCGAGGGGGTGGTTCGCGACCTGGCCCATGCTAGTTCTTGAAAAAGGGTTCGTCAACCCTGATTTTAGTACCAGTGCGGTACAGGCGGTGCTAAGGAGTTTCCTGTACCAAAGGACAGGTACGCCGTTTGGGACTCCTCTGAGAGCAGGGCAGGCAGACCGTTGAATAGCCAACCAGAAGCGACAAAAGTACGCCATAACGCTGGGGCGTTGGGCTACGATGCAAAAGGGGAGCTGAAAGGGCCTGAGCACGCTCTGTGCTTTGCAAAAGAAAGTGCGTGAAACCGAGCTCATTGGAAAAATTGACAAGGCCGTGGGGCGGCGCTTTTATGGCTCACGCAAAATTAGCCTTGGCATCGGCGACGATGCCGCGCTGCTTCGACCTCGAGCGGGGCAAGAGCTTGTTCTTACGTGCGACTGGTTCCTGGAAGGCACGCATTTCCTTCGCGACAAGCATCCGCCAGATTCCGTGGGATGGAAGTGCCTGGCTCGGGCACTCAGCGACATAGCTGCAATGGGGGGCGTTCCTCGGTGTTTCCTTCTGAGCATGGCGCTCCCCGCCTCTCATACCGGCCGCTGGCTCGATGGATTCCTAGGCGGGCTGCGACGCGCATCCCGAAGATTTGGATGTGCTTTAGCTGGCGGAGACACCACGCAGGGGAAGCAAATCCTAATCAATATTACTGTCGTGGGCGAAACACAGGCCGGGCAGGCCGTGCTCCGCTCAGGGGCTCGCCCGGGCGACATTATCTACGTCAGTGGGCACCTGGGGGAGGCGGAGCTAGGTCTGCAGATTCTTCGACGAAGCAGGCGTCCAGCCAGTCCAAAGGATCCTTTGTTAAGGAAACATCTCTATCCAGAGCCGCGACTTCCGTTGGGGCAGTGGCTCGCGAAGAAAGCGCTTGCCAGCGCGATGATGGATCTTTCGGATGGGCTTTCGAGCGACCTGCGGCGGCTTTGTGCCGCAAGCGGGGTCGGCGCGCTGTTGGAAAGCGAAGGAATCCCTGGAATTCGAAGCTCCGATATTGGACGAAAGCTCGGCCTGGATCCGTTGGACCTCGCCTTGCACGGAGGCGATGACTACGAATTGCTGTTCACGGTGCCGCCACGAAAGTCGAGGTCGCTGCCGAGCGCATTCCAAGGCGTAAAGCTAACAGCGATTGGAAGAATCACCCGGAAAGAAAAGCTGGTTGTCTGCGATGGAAATGCCCGAGAGCGCCCGCTGGTGGCCGGCGGCTGGGACCCCTTTCGATAGGAACGATAGCTACTTGGATGCGAAGTTGGTCAGTTCAGGCCGGGCTACTCATAGCGCAACGCGGTTAGCGGATTGACGCGCGATACGACCTAACCATCCATTCCACTCGCCACAAGGAGTTACGCACCACGCCGTAATAATGTTCGACGCCAACGGACCCAATTAGTTCCCAGGCGAGTCGAACCAAACTTTCAATTTAGCGACCAAACAAACAAAACCGGGAAGCGCAAGAGACTCGCTCCCCGGTTTTTATGAATAAGTTAGGTTTTAGAAGGAAACGCGTAGGCCTAATTCAATCCATCGGCTGCCCTGCGTGCGATTTGCGGGAACTAGTTCGGTGTTGATTACGCCAAAGCTAGCAGGATTATTGATGTTCAAAGACGGGTCAAAGAAGTTCACGTGATTGAACAGGTTGAAGAAGTCTGCTGAAATCTCGACCTTGTAGCGTTCGTGGAACGATGTGGTTTTGCCGAGCCGGGAGTCGAGGTTCCATAGCCCAAGCCCCCGCAATGGGTGACCGGACCCATCCCTACCGTCTGTACTGATGTTGGGATACCGGAAGTCACCAGCGGCCGTGTCCGGATTCGTGAACAGGTTCACGGTGCCACCGGAACCAAAGTTCGTTCCCGTAACGCCGAAATGAGCTCCTCCACCGATGCTGCTGGTGCTTACTGTAGGAATCATGTTGACGCTATTCGCAAATGGCCCGCCGCCAAAGTCGCCGCCGATCACAGGCAATGGCAACCCACTGTTCGCCCTGAAAACGCCGGAGATATACCAACCGCTTATGACTTTGTCAGCGACGCTGTTGCCGAAACTGAATTTGTGCCCCTTGCCCACGGGCAGGTCATAGCTAAAGATTCCGTTAAAGACATGCTTGCGATCGAAGAGGGAAGGTCCGTATTGCAGGTTAGGATTGAAACTCGTCGCGTAAGTGCCGGCGTTGTTCTGCACGCCTCCCAGTTGGTCGAGCGACTTCGAGAAAGTGTAATTCAAATCAAACTGCAGGCCGTGTGACGGTCGTTTGCGCAAAGTAAATGTGGCCGCATGATAGTTGGATAGATCGATGTGCGTCCGCACAAAAAGAGCCAGCACAACCTGTAAGTTGTTGAACGGCAAGAGGCCGAGGGCTGCTCGATCGAAACCCATATTTTGAAACAAAGAAGTGACGAAGCGGCCGGAGAATAGCGGGCCGTTTTGACTCGCCAGGCAGGCAGTCGTGCTCGCAGCGGCTCCGCCACAACCTCCATTAGCAATGGAGAGAGCGTTGAAACCAGGGAGTTGGTTTTCGAACCATGGTTGCGCAGTGACCGTCTGGCCTGCAGCAACCTGCGCCGCAGTTTTATCAAAAGCCTGCGCAAAGGTCTGCCCCGAAGATGGATCTTTCAACATGTACGGGGAGGAATCGAAATCGATGCTATTCGGTAGATCACGCCCAAGCCTGCCAATGTAGCCAACTTCCATAAGCATGTTGCCCGGCAGTTCGCGTTGAATGGTGAAGTCAAAGCTGTAGCTTCTCCCCACTTTGAAGGACGGATCGAGTGAGAAAGAAAGCACCTCGCCGAACGGATTTGCTGGAACAATCGGGGAGGAAACGGCGGGAAAGGATGGCACGGGGATGCTACCGTCCACACCGACACGAAAGCCGGATCCTCCGATATTGCTCCCGCCCGCGGCAGCATTGCAGTTAGGACCTGCTGAGGTTCCATTTACAGAGCAAAGCGGCGACTTCAATACCAGGGTTTGGGCGAAGCCCACACCAAGTTGCGGAATCTCCACGCTCTGCACGTTGTTGATGCGATCGTAGTAGATGCCAAAACCTGCTCGTAGAGCTGTCTTCGAGGGACCGAAGGCGTGACCCAGGAATCCATCGGAATACGAAGGGCTCCAAGCCAGCGACGCGCGTGGTCCTACGTCTCCGTAATCCGGATTGTAGATATTGGTTCGGCCCGACTTGGCGATCGGAAGATAACCGATCTGCGGATTGAATGCGTCGCCGTTTAGAGCGGCTTGCAATTTCGAATTGATGTAACCTTGTGCAGTAAGAATCTGGTTGTTTGACGCATCCACAATGAAGGTCTGTTCGCTGCGTGCCTCGTGAGGAGGTGTCTGCCAACCGTACGAGAGACCGTACGTCAGGGTGAGCGTCCGCCTCAACCGCCAGGTATCTTGCGCATACATGTCGTAGGCTCGCATGTTGGCATTGGCGATTAGTGGAGTGCCGAAGGGAAGAGGGTTCAGGCTGCCATCTCGCACAGCCAGGACGTTGATGTTGTCCACAATCCCCAGCGTTGCGGCATACAAGCGATCCCATTTTTGCTGATCGGCCTGGCCCGCCAAACAAAACGCAGTCACGGTAGCACTGCAGTTTGGGGGACGATTGATCGCCGGAATGGTGGAAGCTCCTCCGTTTCCATCCGCGTCCATCAGGGCCACGAGTGAAGCAAGCGAACCGACAACCTTGTCGTTGCGCTGCGCGGTGATCGGTAGCCAGCGAATGGAACCGCCGGAGACAATCGTGTGATTTCCCGCGATCTTCGAAAAGTCGTCCACGAGTTGCTTATTGCGCTGGAAATTACCCTGCGTCCGTGCGCGTTGCGTGTCCACGTCAATGGGCACGTCGAGCAAGCCGACTGTGCCAAGGCCTGGCGCGAGCGCTACAAACCCCGCTGAGGAATTTGTTCCGGGAAGTCCGAGGGAAGCGGCCGATGCGCTGGGTGACAGACCGGGCAGAAAGCTGCGACTCCGAATCCATCCGTAACGAATTGCATTCGTCGTTGAAGGATTGAAAGCATAATCGAGCGCACCGATCACCCCATCGCCTCGCAGATCATTTCCAGTAGTGGCTATGGCTGGTTTTCCGGCCAGCGCGGCAATTTGGATGGGCGTGGTTTGCAGGTTGCGTGAATAGAGATAACGTCCAAAAAAGTGCATTTTCTGCGTGAAGCTGTGATCCAGTCGGAAAGTGACGGAATCCTGTTTGATCGGAGTTGTTACCGTGGTGCGTAACCCGAGCGTATTGTTCCCGTCCACTCCGGCCACGGTGGGATCAGTTCCCTCGGGATTCAGCTTGTAAAGAGCCTGGACGGTTGGACTGATTCCAATTCCACGCGGGTCGCACGCGAGGTTCCCACTTGGTCCGCAGTTCATCGCTGTCGCTAAGTCGTACTGGCGTAGCGTGCCGGTGCCGTCTTTGAATTCCAGGATGCCGGCGCGCAGGCTATCGGTCGGTACAAGATGGGTGACGGTTTGACCCGCTGGAAAACGGCGCTTCTCGTAATTGCTGAAAAAGAATGTCTTGTCTTTGAAGATAGGGCCGCCAATGCTCACTCCTTCGCGATTGTCTTTGAACGGCGTCTTCCTGGTGAAAGTCTTTCCAGTATTCGTATCCGCGGTGTGATTCAAGTCCCAGGAATTGGCATTCAGTCCATCACTCTGATGAAACCAATAGCCATCCCCGTGAAAGGTATTGCTCCCGCCCTTGCTAAGCAGCGTGATTTGCCCACCCGAAGCGCGGCTGAAGCTAGCATTTGAGTTCGTAACGCCGACTCTGAACTCTTCCAGGCTTTCTACACCCGTAGGGATGAAGTTCTGAGCGTTTGATCCGCCCCCCACGGTGTTGTCAGTGATGTCGATTCCATCCATCATGACGGTGTTCTGATCACTGCGTGCGCCGGCCACTGTGCCCCCACTGTTGCCAAACGTTCCGTTGACGTTCCCGCTGTCGTATGGCGTCGTGCCGGGTTGAAGGGTCAGCAGTTCAGCCGCATCGCGCTGCAGAGTGGGCAGGCGCACCAGCTGTGTTCCACCTATAACTTCTCCCACCTGCGCGTCAGTCGTCTGCAGTTCGACGCGCGCTTCCGTGGTTACAGTTACAGACTCCGTCGCGGAACCTAAATCCAGTCGCACGTCCACGTTGTAGCTCTTCGCTACATCAACTGTTAAATCGGAAATTGTGGATGTACGGAACCCGTCTTTCTTCACGCTGATTTGGTACAGGCCTGGCGCGACATTGACGAACGTGTATTGTCCGGCCGCGTTGGTGTTTTGCGCAGCCTGATTGTTGGTGGCCTTGTTTTTCAAAGTCACTTCGGCGTTGCTAACGGCGGCTCCGCTTGGATCCGTGACCGTTCCGATCACTGTTCCGCTGGTTGCCGTTTGGGCCTTGCCTGAAGCTGCAAAGACTAAGAACGAGAAAACTAAAACAACACTGAAGAGAGTAGCCGCAGCCGCTTTTCTCACGAATCCCCCTCTTTAATTTTCAAGCTTCAAATCTGATAAGAATTTTTCCCAGCATCCGCCGAAGAGAGCCTGGAATCCCCATGATCGTAGCTACCTGGGGCGCGGACACACCTCCGCGCAGTCCTGGTAGCGGAATCTTTCGATTGCTTACCTTGCTTCCGTCTTTGCTTCTGGGAAGAAACGGCAAGTTCCCCGTTTCCTTATGCTTTGCACCCCAGCCGCCGTCTGTCAGCCAACTTTGCTGACCACTCTCGCGCAACTCACCACAGATTTACTTTGAATGGAGACATGCATCTTGGATTCCAGAAGACATCAAGAAAAAACACAATCTCAAACGCACACAAAACAAACCACGTTAGATAATGTCTACGTTGAATGGACCTTGGTGAGCGACTCTATTTTCCAAAATCGCGTAGCGTTCGGGGCGTGATTTATATAGGTATCTGTATGAATCGTTTCTAAATGGCACGGGCCCGCCTGAATTCCACTCTTAAGCTTGCGCTCCGTCACCCTTGTTTGGGTTCGCGGGGGCCGTAGCACTCGGTGGAGGAGTCGGCGTAGGCGGTTTTTCTTTGGGCTTTTCCGCAGGTTCGTCCTCGGTGGGAGCGGTGTCGGGAGTCGTCAAATTAAGTTGTTGATGTTCGTCGGCCAGCTGTTCGAGCGGCACGACGTTCGGAAAATCCGTCACCGGAGTTCCTGCGGTTGCGCCTTGCATGAACTCCAGCCAGATGGGCAAAGCCGCGCGCGCGCCCGTTTCTTTTTTGCCGAGCGAGATTTGCTTGTCGTCGAAGCCCACCCAAACTCCCGCCGTGAGTTGCGGCGTGAATCCCACAAACCACGCGTCCGTGTAATCCTGCGTGGTGCCGGTTTTGCCGGCGGCGGGCCGTCCCAATGCTTTCGCGGCAACGCCGGTGCCGAACTGAATCACTTCTTCGAGCATCGCCACCATGGTGCGCGCTACGTCCGGTGAAATCACGTCGTGGACCTCCGGATGCGCTTCTTCGAGCAACGCACCATCGTAGCTGGTCACGCGGCGAATCATGTAAGGGTCGATGCGAATGCCGTCGTTCGGGAAAACCGTGAAAGCGGAAACGTGCTCGATCAATTTCATGTCTGCCGCGCCGAGAGCGAGCGGCAAATACGGCGGAAGCGGCGTGGTGATGCCAAATCGCCGCGTCATATCCACAACGGTGTTGATGCCTTCTTTTTCCGCGAGCTTCACCGCGGGAACGTTGCGGGAACCCGCCAGCGCGCGCCGCAGCGTGATGGTGCCTTCAAATTTTTCATCGTAATTGTGTGGCGTGTAGGGCTGCCCTCCGCTGATCGTAGTGAACGGCAGGTCCACGATGGTGTCGAAAGGAGTCGCGCCTTTTTCGAGGGCGTCGGCGTAAACGTAGACTTTGAAAGAACTGCCAACCTGGCGGACCGCTTGCGTCGCGCGATTGAATTTCGAATCTTCAAAGCTGTAGCCACCGACCATGGCCTTGATTTCGCCGGTAGCATTGTCGATGCACAACATGGCCCCCTGTGGTCCAGGCTGCTGTTCGAGTTGCACGCGGGCCGTGGTTCCGCGCAACTCCTGCACGGAGAATTGCGCCAGGTCGCCGGCCTTTAGCAGATCCCCTGGGCGTCGGCGGCCAGTCCAGGCAAAATCCGAGGGAGAAAGGATGGCGCGGTACGGGCCGATTTTGATGACCGCATCGTGCTCCGTCACGCTCAACACGAGCCCGGTGACGTAACTTCCCTTCTCAATCGCGTGGCGCCAATCTTCGTCCTCGTACGCATCCAGCGTGCCGAGATTGTCGCGCAGCACGTTGGGCAAATTGCCTTTCCAGCCGTGGCGGCGTTCATAAGCATGCAGCCCGCCACGCACGGCTTGGTTGGCGATTCGCTGCAGGTTGGTGTTCAGCGTGGAGTAAACGCGCAGGCCGCGTTCGTG
>Ga0070730_10005718_pt1 | contig 10696 bp, 8 predicted proteins | sample Coa_R1_3_FD_66447 | JGI IMG/M metagenome (GOLD analysis project Ga0070730, IMG submission 66447) | Surface soil microbial communities from Centralia Pennsylvania, which are recovering from an underground coalmine fire - Coalmine... | ecosystem: Environmental > Terrestrial > Soil > Unclassified ... | reverse complement strand
TGCGCCGTCGGCGACATCGCCCGGACCCTGCCGGTCGGTCGGCCCGCCGTATCGATGCACTTGCGCGTCCTGCAGGACGCCGGCCTGGTCCGCCACGAGCGCGCCGGCACCCGCCGCCTGTACCACCTCGATCCGCACGGCCTGGTGCTGCTGCGCGATCACCTGGACGCGTACTGGTCGCTGGCCCTCGAGGCGTTCGCGGGCGCCGCCACCTGGCGGCAGAAGGGACAGGCAATGGCAGTCGGCGATGCCGAGCGCAGCGAGCTCAGCGTGTTGAAGACCGTGGTCGTGCCCCTGCCGCTGGTCGAGGCCTTCGCCCTGTTCGTGCAGCAGGACGCGTGGTGGCCCGTGGGCACCCACCATCTGGCCGAGCCGGCAGGCGAGACGGTTGTCCTCGAGCCGTTCGAGGGCGGACGCTGGTACGAGCGCGGCGCCGACGGGCGCGAGCAAGTCTGGGGGCGGGTGCTGGTCTGGCGCCCGCCACACCAGGTCGTTCTCAGCTTCCTGATGGGGTCCGACTGGACCTTTGAGCCCGACCCAGCCAGGGCCTCGGAGATCGACGTACGCTTCCTGGCCGAGGCGCCGGACCGGACCAGGCTCGAGTTCGAGCACCGCCACCTCGAGCGCTACGGCGAGCGCGCCGAGCACATGCGGTCGGTGCTCGATGGCCCGAGCGGCGCGGTTGGCGTGGTCAATGCGTACGCCGCGGCCGCTGGTCGTCGCTAGCAGAGGAGTTCTAACCAATGTTCACGTCATCGATGCCGAATCTGTACTGTGCCGACGTTGCCGCCGCCGCCGGCTTCTACCGCGACGTCCTCGGTTTTGACCAGACGTATCAGTTCCCGCCAGCTGGTCCGCCTCAGCACGTCGAGCTGCGCCTCGGTGAGTCGATGTTGGCCCTGTCCAGCCACGCCGCCGTGGGCCACACCGGCCTGCCCGCCCCGTCGGCCGGGCACACTCAGGAGCTCGTCGTGTGGTGCGCTGACATGGACGCCGCCATCGCCCGGCTGCGCGCGGCCCGCGCGCCAGTCCTGGTCGAGCCGTACGATCACGTCGCCGGCCATCGGCGGGCCTACGTCGCCGATCCCGACGGCAACTGGCTGGCGTTGGTCCAGAGCTGACCCGCGGGAGGCGGTCCGCGCTTTACGTGTAGCGGCCGCCGGGGCCGAGGGTTGATTGACGCGCGATCAGCTCCACCGCCAGTGAAACGGACTGGACTGGATCGCCGGCGACCAGGTGCCTGGCCAGATTAATTGCCACGGTGCCAAGCTCGTAGGCCGGCTGGGCCATCGTCGAGAGCGTCGGACGAAGCTGCGCCGCCAGCGGGATGTCGTCGAAGCCAACGATGGCCAGCTCGCGCGGCACGTGCACGTGGCGGTCGGCGGCCAGTGCCATCGCGGCCACGGCCAGACGGTCGGTGGCGGCAAAGACGGCGTCGGGCGCGGGTCCCTTTTCGGCGAGGCGGCGCTGCAGGCGCGCGTAGCCGGCCTCGGGTGTCCCATCGGATTCGAGGACTTCCGCCGACATGTTCGCGCTCAGCATCGCTTCGCGATAGCCAGCCGCGCGGTCGGCCATGGTCGTCTGCGTGTGCGGGCCGCCAAGGTGGATGACGCGGCGGCGGCCGATCTGCATCAGATGCCGCGTCGCCTTGCGGGCCCCGTCGCGGTTGTCGATGCTCACGGACGGCCAGGGGACCTGGATGGTCGGCCGGCCGATGAGCACCAGGGGCACCTTGCAATCGTTCAGCGCCAGCAGCTCGATCGCGTTCAGGCTCGTGCCACCAGAGAGCACAATCGCATCGACGCGCCGATGCTGCATCAGCGTCAGATACTCGGTCATGCGGACCACGTCGCCGAAGGTGTTGCTGATGAGCACGGCGAGCTCCGCCTCCCGGGCACCGTCCTCGACACCACCGGCGATTTGTGGATAGTGCGGATCGGCCAGATCGGGGACGATCAGCCCGATCAGGCCGGACCGGCGACTGGCCAGACCGCGCGCCATCGGCGACGGGGTGAAGTTCAGCTCGCGAGCGGCGATGCGGACGCGCTCGGCGGTGTCGGCGCGCACCGGATGCGGCATTGCGCCAGGTGACAGCACGCGCGAGACGGTGGTGATCGAAACGCCGGCAGCGCGGGCAACGTCGGCGATCGTCAACACGGTGGAATGTTACATTCAGCCGATCATCTCGGCCGGCACCGCCACCCGGGCGTACACGGCGCGCGCGGCCGCGGTGCCGTCGTCGCGACACGCGGCGGCGATCTCGTCGATCAGCTGATCGAACTCGGGCGCGGTTTCACCTCTGTACGACGCCTCTATTGGCCCCCACACGTCCCACGGCAGCATCTATACCGGTCTGGGCGACCGGTGGACCCGGTGGAGGCTGCCAGCTCATGGAGGGCTGGCGCAGTTCTCGGCTGGGCATCAGCACCGAAGAGGCGATGGCGCTCCTTGCGGCGGCCGCCCCGGCACCGCTGGCGGACACCTCCCTGGCCGAGGACTTGAGCGCCGCGCGACTGAGGTTGCTGGCCGCGTTGCCGGCCGCGCGGCGCGCCGAGGTCGCGGCACAATCCGCACGCTTCCACATCGATGCACCTGGCTGGTTCCGGCCGCTTCGTCCGGCGCCCCACCTCGACACGATCGTTCGGTCGGTCCGCGCCGACCGTCGGCTGCGGCTCAGCTACATCGCGCCGCCGTGCTTTGACGTCGAGCCGCTGGGCCTCGTGGCCAAGGCCGGCAACTGGTACCTGGTCGCTCGATCGCGAACCCACGCTCCGCGTCATTGAGCTGACATTCGAGTCGCCCGCCGCCGCGCGCACGCGCATTCTCGGGCTTGGGCCCGAAGCGGAACGCAATTCGCGAAGCCGTGCGGTCCGCCGCAACGGCCACCGCCGCCCTCTATGGTTTCGGTAATGGGCCAGCGGAGACCGGTGATCCGTGATCAGGTAGCCTGGGTGTGCGCTGCCACTCCAACCCGGCTGAACGGCTGACGGCGCGTGGGCTGACAGCGAGAAAACGACGAGGTCTCTGCACGTGAAATTCGCTGCTGGACTGCCAATCGTGGCGATGAGCGACCCGATCGCTATTCGCGACTTCGCCCAGGCGCTCGACGGAGCGGAGTTTGACGTCATCTCGACCGCCGGCCACGTGCTCGCGGCGCCGGCGGGGCGGTTTCCTGACCGGCCAACGCCGACCTACGCGGGTCCGTTTCACGATCCGTTCGTGCTGTTCGGCTATCTGGCGGGCATGACCCGGCGCCTCCACTTCCGCAGCGGGGTCCTGATCCTGCCGCTGCTCCCGACGGCGCTCGTCGCCAAGCAGGCAGCCGAGCTGCAACTGCTGAGCGGCAGCCGCTTCGAGCTCGGGGTCGGCATCAGCTGGAACACGCTGGAGTACGAAGCCCTCAACCAGGACTTCCGCGCTCGCGGGAAGCGGATGGAGGAACAGATCGCGGTCCTGCGGCGACTGTGGACCGAACCGTACGTGAACTTCGAGGGTCGCTGGCACAAGCTCGACGGCGTCGGACTCAACCGTCTACCGACCAGTCCGATCCCGATCTGGATCGGCAGCGGCAATGACGATGTGGTGCTCCGCCGGGTCGCCAGGCTCGCTGACGGGTGGTTTCCGATCAGCGACCCGACCGAAGCGGTGCCAAAACTGAAGGAATACGCGCGCGCGGCGGGCCGCGACGCAGACTCGATTGGGTTCACCGGTCGCGTGATGGCCGGTCCAGGCGGGCCCGCCGCCTGGGTGGAGTCGGCGAAAAAGGCCCAGGCGCTCGGGGCGACCCATCTGGCCCTCGGCACGCCACCCGACGTGCAGGGCGAGGCCGTCCTGAAGCGACTACTGGAAGCGCGCCAGGTGCTGGGGGCGGAGTTGTCAGCCTGAGACAGGCGCCAGCAGCCGCAAGGCGGCGTGCACTCGGCACCGCCCGCAAGAAAAAAAATTGGAAAGCGCTTTCCGGAAATCGCTTTCCGTGCTACGCTGCGTGGCATGACCCGGTCCGCCACACCTGCCGTGCGCGTCGCCATCGTCGGCGTCGGCAACTGCGCTTCCGCCCTCGTCCAGGGCGTCCACAAGTACCGCGACGCCTCCCCCGACGAGTTCGTCCCCGGCCTCATGCACGTCGACCTCGGCGGCTACCACGTCCGCGACATCCAGTTCGTCGCCGCCTTCGACGTCGATGCCCGCAAGGTCGGCCGCGACCTCGCGCAGGCCATCTTCGCCGAGCCCAACAACACCGTCCGCTTCGCCGACGTGCCGTCCGTTGGCGTCACGGTCAGTCGCGGCCGGACGCTGGACGGCATCGGCCACTACCTCTCAGATGTGGTGGAGCAGTCGCCTGAGCCGCCGGTCGATGTCGCCGCGGTGTTGCGCGCGACACAGGCCGACGTCCTGGTGAATTACCTGCCGGTCGGCAGCGAGCAGGCCACGCGCTGGTACATGGAGCAGGCGCTCGCCGCCGGCTGCGCGGTGGTGAACTGCATTCCGGTGTTCATTGCCCGCGAAGCCGCCTGGCGGCGCCGCTTCGAGGAGCACGGACTGCCAATCATCGGCGACGACATCAAGAGCCAGGTCGGCGCGACCATCGTGCATCGCGTCCTGGCGCGGCTCTTCCGCGATCGCGGCGTGCGTCTCGAGCGCACCAGCCAGCTCAACGTGGGTGGCAACACCGACTTTCTCAACATGCTCGAGCGCAGCCGGCTGGAATCCAAGAAGATCTCCAAGACGAGCAGTGTCACCAGCCAGATCGAGGAGGAGCTGGCGCCCGAGAACGTGCACGTCGGCCCGAGCGACTACGTGCCGTGGCTGACCGATCGCAAGTGGGCCCACATTCGCCTGGAGGGTCGGACGTTCGGCGACGTACCGCTGAACCTGGAGCTGAAGCTCGAGGTCTGGGACTCGCCGAATAGCGCGGGTGTGGTCATCGACGCGGTCCGCTGCGCGCGGCTCGGACTGGATCGGGGCCTGAGCGGCGCGCTGGAGGGTCCGAGCGCGTACTTCATGAAGAGTCCACCGGTGCAGCACCGCGACGAGGACGCGCGCCACCTGGTCGAAGCATTCATCGCCGAGCACGGACACACCGCTGACGCGGAGCCGGAGCTGGAGCCGGAGCCGGAGCCGGAGCCGGAGCCGCTGGAAGTGGAGGCCCCGGCGCTCGTCGCCGACTGAGCATGGCTAGATAACCGAAAAGTCCGCGTGCAGTGGCGGCGACTGCGTCGGGAAAAGGTTGTTGGGCTGGACCTGATTCGGCACCTCCACGGTGTACACACCCTTTTCGACTTCCGGCGTCGCGGTGCTGTCGATGTCACCCGGAGTAACCGCCAGCACCGATAGCGGGAACGCGACATTCACCGTGGTGGACTGGCCGGAGTCGAGCGGCACGCGGCGCGAACCCGACCAGACGGTGTGGCGGCGCGACCACGTCGCTGGTCGCCCGGTGCACGAACACCGGGACGACCTCCGTGCCGGCGCGGCTGCCGGTATTGGTCACGCTGAACGTGGCGCTCAGCGTGCGGTCGCCGACAGTCGGACCAGCGATCGACAGGCCGTCGGTGGTGAAGGTCGTATACGACAGGCCGAACCCGAACGTGAACAGCGGGTTGTACGCGTTCCCCGTTCCGGAGCTGGTTGACGGCAGCTGATCGAAGACCTTGGGCTGATCGCCGAGCGGTGAGGCGGCACCGCCGTTGAAGTCGCCGCCGGCGCCGAACGGCGCGCGGCTGTCGGCATCCGTTGGCCAGGTGATCGGCAGCTTGCCGCCGGGGTTGACGTCGCCAAAAATGACGTCGGCGACGGCCTGTCCCGCTTCGGTGCTCCCCTGATACGCCATGAGCAGGGCGGTCGCGTTCTGCGCGTTGGCCGCGCCCAGTCCGATCGGCCGGCCGGCCATCACCACGACGATCACGGGCTTGCCGGTTGCCTCCAGGGCCGCGAGCAACCCCTTCTGGCCCGCCACCAGCGCAGGCGCCGGGTCGTCGCCGATGCCTTCGGCGTAGGCCAGCTCGCCGACTACCGCGACCACGACGTCGCTGCTGCTGGCGGCACTGACGGCGGCCGCCTGTTCGCTCGCCGTGACCGCTGGCGATACCGCGACAAAGGTCGTGCTGGAGTCCGCGGCCTCGACCGCCTGGCGAACGGTGGTCCCGGGTGGGATCTGGCCACGGGGTCCTTCGCAGCACATGTGGCCCGAGCTGAAGAGTCCCTGCCAGCTCACGCTCCAACCGCCCAGTTGGCCGACCATGGAGTCGGCATTCGGACCGGTAACCAGCACCTGGGCGGTCCTGGCGATGGGCAGCACGCTGCCGGTGTTCTTCAACAAGGTCATGGATTCGCGAGCCGCCTGCAGCGTTGCGTCGCGCCCGGACTGAACGGCTGCCTGGCCGGCATCCGGATCCACGCAAGGTTTCGTGAAATCCGTGACGCACGGCTGGTCGAATAGCCCGAGCTCGAACTTGAGCGTCAGGATCCGGCGCACGGCTTCGTCGATGCGGGCTTCCGAGATCTGGCCGCTCTGGACGTCGGCCTGGATGGTGGATTGCCATTGGTCGGGGGCATCCACCCACATGGACATATCCAGCCCGGCGTTGACCGCCTTCGCGACTGCGCCGGCCAGGTCGGGCGCCGCGTGGTAGGCGGTCGAGATCGCCTGGACGTCGTTGAAGTCGCTGATCGTAACGCCGGTGAATCCGAGCCGCTCACGCAGCAAGGTCGTTTGCAGGAATCTCGACGCCGTGGCCGGCGTCGCGTTGATCGACGACGAGCTGATCATCACCATTTTCGCACCGGCGTCGATACCGTCCTTGTACGCGGGCAGGAAAACGTCCTGCAGGTCGCGAATCGGCAGCTGGCCCTCGACCCGATCGTGGCCATTGATGGACTGCGAATTGCCGGCGAAATGCTTGAGTGTGGCCGCGACTCTGAGCGGATTGGACGTTGTGCCATCGGGCGCGGCCTGCAGCCCGCGCACGTTTGCCGCGCCCATTGCTCCGGCGAGCACCGGCGCCTCGGACCATGGCTCGTAACTCCGGCCCCAGCGGGCATCGCGGAACACGTCCTGCACCGGCGCGAAGTCCTCCACCCAGCCGGTGGATCTCAGCGCCGCACCGGTGACGCCGCCGTCGAGCTCGGCCAATGCGGTGTCCCACGTGGCGCCCATGCCAATCGCGTGCGGAAACAGCGGAGCATCGAACGGATGACTGAATCCGTGCACCGCGTCGACCCCGAAAAGCACCGGGATGTGGAGCCGCGATTGCTGAATGGCAAATGCCTGGATGCCGTTGTACGTCACGACCCAATCGCGGCCAGCGTTGCCGACGGCGCCCGAGTGGCTGGTGTCGGACGGCATGTCGGCCCCGCCGGCAAGGAGTGAGCCGGCGTGATTGTCGATCAGCACGGACTGCATTCCGGCCGGATCCGGATCGCCGAAGCACCCGCCACACGTGGCACTGCTCGCGCGGGTGGTGACATGGGTGATGAGAATCTGCTGCATCTGGCCGACTTTTTCGGCCAGGGTCATCTGGCCAAGCAGATCCTCGACGCGGTCCGGGGTCGGCCGCGACGGCTGCAGATACACCGGGCTTGCGCTGGCGGGGCCGGCTCCCAGAACCAGCACCGCACCGATCGCCGCGCCGATCGTGAGCAACCCCAGACGCGAGGACACCATCCAGGTCATCCAGGCAAATCTCAATTTCTGGCAACCCCAGCTCATTCGCATGGGGCTATTGAATGCCAGACGCTGGATCTGCGCTCGAAGTCTGCGACGCTCGTATCCACGCCGCTGCGCTATGCCGCGCGTGACGGACTCGGCACGATAGGCGCCAACGCGGCTCCGTTAAATACGACGGCCGGCCCGCCAGTCCTCACGCTGGAAGACTGTGGACCGGCGCGGCGCTATGTGGTTGTGGCCGGAGGATCACCGCAAGATGAGTTGGTCCGTCGGACGTGTTTTGAAGTCGCGAGCGGCTGGCGGGGTGACCGAATCGGCTAGCCAAATGTATGCGTTGGGCGGCCGAACTGCCCAGTCCGCGGGTCCCGATTGCGCTGGCCGCAGGTACCGGTTTGAGTTGTCCAGCCAGTTCGCCAGTCCGAGGCAGAGACGCGCGACCTGACGCCGGACGACCGAGCGGCGGGGCGGTAATTGAGCCGCCAGACGATACATTGCACCTTCCTTCAGACGCTCCTGATGCCGGTCCAGGCTCACCTGGACGAGATCGATTGTCACGTTCTGACCTCCGCGCCCTCTCGACTCTTAGACACCGATACGATACCCTCGAACCAGGACAGATTCCGTCCTGGTTGAGGTCACGATCCGTGTACCATCCGACGACTCGAGTGCTGACCGTTCTCGAGCTTTTGCAATCACACGCTCGCCTCAACGGCGCCGAGCTCGCGGAGCGGCTGGAGGTTGATCCGCGCACCGTCCGGCGCTACATCGGCACGCTCAAAGACCTCGGGGTGCCGGTTGACTCCGAGCCGGGGCGCTACGGCGGGTATCGGCTGTTCCCCGGCTACAAGCTGCCGCCGATGATGTTCACCGAGGAGGAGGCCCTGGCCATCGTGCTCGGCCTGCTCGCGTCGCGACGCGTCGGCTTCGGCGCCGCCACGCCGGCGGTCGAAGGGGCGCTGTCCAAAATCGACCGGGTCCTGCCAGACCGCCTGCGTGGTCGGGTTCAGGCCGTCCAGGGCGCGCTGACCTTCACGCCGATCCGGGGTGTCGGGCAGCTGCCGAATCCAGCGACGTTGCTGACACTCACGTCGGCCGCGGATGCCAACCAGCGGGTCTGGATGCGCTATCAAGGCGGTACCGACCAGACCGAACGCACGATCGATCCGTACGGCGTGGTGCATCACCGGGGGCGCTGGTACGTCGTCGGCTGGTGCCACCTCCGCGACGACGTCCGCATGTTCCGCCTGGACCGCGTACTGGCCCTCGAACCGCGCGACATCGATCCGCACAGTCCGATCAACGCCCGGCCGGTGGATTTCGACTGTGTCGAGTTCGTACTGCAGTCGCTGGCGACCGCGCCGTGGGGCTGGCCCGTCGAAGTGCTGCTCGAACTTTCGCTCGAGGAAGCCCGGCGGCGTGTCTCGCCCGATCTCGGCACGCTCGAGCCGACCGCGGGTGGCGTGATCCTGCGTACTCAGGCGGACCCCCTGGATTGGATGGCCCGCGAGCTGGTCCAGATCGACTGTCCGTTTCGGATTCTGCACCCACCCGAGCTGCGCGAGGCGGTGCACCGGCTGGCGCGGGAAATCAGCCGGCAGGCGCGCCGCGCGCCGCGTCGGCCTGCGCCGCCAAGGCGTAACTCAGACGTTCGAGCCGCTCGACAAACTGCTGAGCGGTCTCGTCCGGGGCCCGCTCTTGCGGCGGTCCAAACGCAATCGCCAGTGTCCGTCGCCTGAGCGCGACCGGGACGCCGCCGATCACCAGCCCCTTGAATTCGTGGACGAACGGCGGCATGGCCTCCTCCGTACCGGCGAGGCCGAACGGCACAACGGGCGCGGCGAGCGCCTCGGCGACGTGGGCGACACCGGTCTTGAAGCGGACCGCGGGCGGGTCGCCGTGCTCGTCGGTGCGTCGAGCGTGCGCGCCCCCGGGAAAGATCAGCACGGCGTTTCCGTCGCGGGCCAGGCTGGCGAGGCGCCGCAGACTCGACTCGCGGTTGGCCAGCCGGTCGAGTGGATACAGGCCGAACGCCGCCGCCATGTACTTTGCCAGCGGCGACCGCCAGCCCTCACCCTCCGCCATCGCGGCGGTAACCAGGCGACGGGCGAAGCGGCGCGCCGGTGTCTGCTGCAACCCGACGCGCACCAGGGGCATATCGGCAAAAGAGCGGTGGTTGCCGGCGAAGACGGTGCCGGTCGGCAGATTGCGCAAGTACTCGCCGCCCATGACGATCGTGCGTGGAATGGCGACCCGATACAGCAGGTCAAACGGCGCGGCCAGCGCCGGCCGCACCAGCCAACCGTAGCCATAGACCCAGCGGGGCACTGGCAGCGGTTGCGTGGTGTCCAGGTCGGCGGCCGTCCGGTCTTCGGTCAGGGGCGCTGAGGCAACCGCTGCCCGCAGGTCGCCGAGAGTCATGGCCGTGGATATGGCGCTTTCGGGTAGCGTCCGGCCGGTTTTTTCCTCGACCTGTGCCACCAGCTCGACCAGGCCCATGCTGTCGAGTCCGAGTTGGCCGAGGGTCTGTTCGTCGGCGACCGAAGTCACGTGGGCCACTGTCGCAACCGCGTCAGCCAGCGGGTCACCCTCGACGGGCGGCGCACCGCCAGTTCCGGCTGCCTGTTCGGCGGGCTGAGGCAAGAGGTGGCGTCGCACTTTGAGCGTGGAGGTGCGCGGAAAGTCGGCGTCCGGCCACCAGGACGCGCTTGACACGCGCTGGTGGCTGGCCAGATGCGTATTCACCCCCGCGAGCAGCGCATTGGGGTCGGCAGTGCGACCCGCGGGCGTCAGCGGCAGCAAATAGGCGTGCAGCCGCGCTCCGCCGCCCGGCGTGGGTACCGCGAGGACCGCGGCGTCCTGGACAGTCGATACGGAGCGGAGCGCGTCCTCGACGTCCTGCGGCCAGACGTTCATCCCATTCGGCAGCACGATCAGGTCGCGCGCACGACCCTGAAGCGTGATGTTGCCGCGGCCATCGATGCTGGCCAGATCACCGGTCGAGTACCAGCCATCGTCGGACAGCACCTCGGC
>Ga0070730_10005717_pt1 | contig 10697 bp, 5 predicted proteins | sample Coa_R1_3_FD_66447 | JGI IMG/M metagenome (GOLD analysis project Ga0070730, IMG submission 66447) | Surface soil microbial communities from Centralia Pennsylvania, which are recovering from an underground coalmine fire - Coalmine... | ecosystem: Environmental > Terrestrial > Soil > Unclassified ... | reverse complement strand
ACCCCTGGAAGGTGTTGCCGGTGGTGCCGGGCAGGCTGTCGAAAATGAACTCCTGGATCTGACGCTGGCCGTCAGAGGTAAAAATGGGCCAAGACTTGAACTCATCCTGGTTAATATAGTGGCCCATCTCCGCCGTGCCCGATTCGAGCACGGGGGCCGTATCGCTGACCGTCACCTTTTCAGTAATCTGGCCAACTTCCAGAGTGATGTTGACGGTTAGAGTCTGCGCGGCGCGCAAGATCACGTTCTCAGCGATCGCCTCGCGGAACCCAGCCATGGTGACGCGAAGTGTGTACGTCGCCTGCGGGAGATACGGCAGCGTGTAGGCGCCCGCGGATGTCGTGGTCGTCTTGTTTTCGACCTTGGTTTCGACATTGGTGGCTACGACGGCAGCACCCGGCACCACGGCCCCCCCCGCATCCAACACTGTTCCGTTAAGCGTGCCGACCGCCTGCCCCCACGCATTTGTCATGCCGAGTGCCAAGCAGACGAGAATCAGAAGCAACAATACCGAAGGCTTGCGAGACATTTGACCCCCATTTTAAATGGTTCTTCAGTCCAACCCAGGTTGGCGCTATTCTGCTCCGCCAGCCGAAAAAAAATTCCAGACTTCGACTTATAACGTGTAAACTTATTGCGAGACCGATCTACGCATTTATATTCTCTTTCTGCAGCGCTGTCAAGCCACACCACGCCCACCAAACGGGCACAGGCTCGTTTTTCAAGAGAACTTTCGGCCTCCAGCAATGATCCTGGCAGTTCGCCACGTGATGAAAAGCACATTGGCTAGCGACGGCGCGCTAACAGGCTATCGCATGGCCTCCAGTTCCTGCTTCACCTGAGGAATAATCTTTGCGTACCGCCCGCGCGGCGCTTTGTCGAGGAACGCCTCGAAACAAGCCTTGGCGCGCGGAAGATCACCTGCCATCTTGTAAATGAGACCGAGGTTGAGTTGCGCCTCGACCAGATTTGGATCCAGCGCTACGGCGCGCTCAAAATTCTCGCGCGCCGCCCGACTGTCCTGGCGTTGAATCGCGACCAGACCCAGCCCGTTGTAGGCGGTCGCGGACTCTTCAATGGTGAGGACCCACCGAAAACATCGCTCTGCGTCACCGATTTTGCCTTCTTCGAGGTAAGCCGTCGCCAGGTTCGACTGGCTTTCGACGTCGGAGGGATTGAACTGCGCCGCTTTCTCATAGGCGGCAATGGCGTCGCCTCGCTTGCCATCGCGCAGATACAGGTCACCCATCCGCGAGAGCAGCCTGCCGCTGCGGATGTTTTGCTTCTGTGCGTTTTGGTACACGCGCATCGCCTGGTCGAAGCGGCCGGCCTTCTCGTATTCCGCGCCGAGGTAGAAATACAGGGACGGGTTCGACGAATCTCCGGCCAGTGCCTGCCGCAAGATCTCGATTTTCCGACCCGACGGAATCGCGTTCGCGCCCGGGCCCAGTGCGGTCTGAAACGCTCGCAGACTGGCTGTGTGGTCCTTGGGGTCCGGTCCCTTTCCGTTCAGTTCGAATTCGCTCGGCGCAACGCCCGAGAGGTAACCGAGCGACTTGAGCTGATCCAAGGTGTGCTCGTCCACCTGGCTGGTCGCAACCTTCTCCACGCCGTTCGCGCCCGCGGAGTTCAGCATTTTCAACCTCGCTTCCAATTCCTGGAACTCCTTCGGGTGGGCTTCTATGACGTTGGTTGTCTCGCCCGGATCCTGAGCCAAGTCATACAGCTCGGGCCTCGGCGCGTGCACGTACTTCCATCGCGCAGTTCGGATACCCCGCAACTCAGCCCAGCCCATATTCATCTTCGGATACAGGGTTTCCTCGTAAGAATAGGTGGTCGCCACCGTCCCGCCGGAAAAGACGGGCGTCAAGCTGACGCCTTGACACGACGCGGGGGGCTTGCCGCCCAAGAGTGCCAGAATGGTGGGAAGGACGTCGATCGTTCTGGTCTGCTGGGTTACTCGCACGCCGCCTGGGACACCCGGCCCCGACAGCAGAAATGGGATGCGCAGCGTAGCGTCATACAGAAAAACGCCGTGATTGAATTCGCCATGCTCGCCTAGACTCTCGCCGTGATCGGCGAGCACCACGACGAGCGTCTTATCGGCTGGCGATTTCCTCCCAACCGCATCCAGAAAGCGGCCTACTTGCTGGTCGCTGTAGGCTACTTCTCCGTCGTACAGGTTCTTGCGGTATTTCTCCCGGAAGGGCGCCGGCGGATCGTAAGGCTCGTGGGGGTCATAGAGATGGACCCAGACGAAAAACGGCCTGCCGGATTGGGACTGCAGCCAGTTCAAAGCGTGGTCCACGACAATGCCGGCGCGGCGCTCGGGGTACTCCCGCTCATCCGCGCTCTTCTCCGGTTTTGGCATCTGATCGTCGTAGACGTCGAATCCATGGGCGAACCCGGAAGCCTTCTTCAGCACGGCTGCGCCGACGAACGCGGCCGTGTCCCAGCCTTGCGCTTTCAGAATGGTGGCCAGCGTAACCGAAGAGGACGGCAATGCGAAGCCGCCCGTATTCCGGACGTGGTGGACGTTCGGGTTGGTCCCGGTGAAGATGCTGGCGTGCGAAGGCGGGGTGAGCGGAGCTTGCGCCACAGCGTTCTCGAAGAGCACGCCACGTTGGGCCAGCGCGTCGAGCGACGGAGTCTCGATCTCGCGGTTGCCATAACAATGCAAACGGTCGGCGCGCAGAGTATCGATGGTCACCAATACGACGCTCAGCGGCCGGAGCCTCAAGCCAGCCTCCGACGCCGACGGGCGATCCGGGCGCGACGGTCTGCAGGCACTGAGAGCAAATACCGCCACGGCGCAAAGTGCCCGGAATCGGCTCCAAGTGGTCCATCTCGCGCCCCGGCAAACCATCCGATGGACCGCAGATCCGTGCATTGTCGAGTTCAGCATAGCAGGCAAGGTCTATCGGCGGGCAAGCCTTGGTTTGCGGCCGAGTTGACGATGCCAATGGACGGATTACGAAATCGATCAGCGCTGTTCACTAGACTCGTGCGCCCGACGAGTATAGTGTAGGTTCACTCGCGTTTTGAATGACTGGTGCTGGCCAGGCATGCTTCCGGCTCGCCGAGGCCATCGGCGTTTTGCCAGCCGGAGGTGAGGAATGATAACCAAGAATTCAAGCTTGTTGATTGTCACGGCTATTAGCGCGGTGCTGTGTTATGCGCCGGCGCTTTCTGCGCAGTCCAGTGGTGAATTGCCCGCATACCTCGACTCAAAACGGCCGGTCGAGGAACGAATCGACGACTTGATGAGCCGCATGACGCTCAAGGAAAAAGTCGGGCAGCTCAATTTGCCGTGTGTTTATGTGCATGAGCTGGGAAAAACCATCCCTTTGAAGCTGGAGGCGTGCCGAAGATTTGCCGCCGGAACTTACACCCAGGAGATTGGTCCCGGCTGCGGCTTTTTTACGCTCGCCAACGAGATTCTGCACAATGGCACGCGCCAGCAAGCCGAGTACTTCAACGAGCTGCAGAGGATCGCGCTCACGCAAACGCGCCTGAAAATACCTCTCCTCGAGGATGAAGAAGGCACGCACGGCGCCATGATGCCCGGCGCGACGATCTTTCCTGAGGGCTTGGCCATTGGCAGTACGTTTGATCTGGACTTGGTGAAATCGGTTTACGCGGCGGCCGCTGCGGAGGCAAGAGCCGTCGGCATTCATATGCTCTCGACTCTGGTTCTGGAGCTGGATCGCGATCCTCGTATGGGCAGAAACGAAGAGGCCTACACGGAGGACCCGTACCTTTACGCGCGTATCGCTGAGAAGATTGTGCAGGCTACCCAAGGGGCCGACATCGCGGCCGGGGACAAAGTAGTGGCCGTGCTGACGGATTTTCCCACTCAAAGCGAGCCGGCCAGCGGTCTGGAGCGGGGCGCCATCGAATTATCGGAGCGTGCTCTGCGTGAGAACTATCTTCTTCCCTGGGCAGCAGCATTCAAAGCCGGTGGTCTGGGTGTGATGGCTGGATACCCGGAAGTTGAGGACGTGCCCGCGCACGCTTCCGAGAAGTGGATGAACGATGTACTCCGGCAGGAGATGGGCTTCCAAGGCGTCGTGGAAAGCGAAGGTGGCGGTTTTGGAACGCTGATTTACGAGCACATTGTTCACACCCAAAAGGAAGCGGGCGCGCTCGCCTTGAAGGCGGGCGTCGATCTGAACATTACGTACGAACCTGCCTATATGGGCCCTCTGATTGAGAACGTGGAGGAAGGACGCGTGCCTGTGGCGCTGGTGGATCGCGCGCTGCGAAGAGTTTTGGAGCTGAAGTTTCGCCTGGGCCTTTTCGAAAATCCCTATGTCGATGTTGATCACGCCATGCGCACCGTTCACGCGCAACTGTATCAGGATCTCGCCCTACGCGCCGGCCGCGAAGGTATCGTGTTGCTAAAGAATGAACGGAGCTTTCTGCCGCTGAAGAAGGACTTGAAATCCATTGCGGACATTGGACCGGACGCCGAAAACCTCATGAACCAACTGGGGGACTATTCGCCGCACAAGGTCCTGCAGCACGTCGTCACTATTTTGGAGGGAATCAAGACCAAAGCCGGGCACGAAACCAAGGTGGTTGCGGTAAGAGGCTGTGGCGTGATGGGCAACAACAAGAGCGGGTTCGCCGAAGCGGTGCGCGCCGCCAAGAACGCGGACGTGGCGATTGTGGTGGTGGGAGAGAACCAGGGCCAGAATGACGTAGACGAGGAGAAAGATCCGCCCACAGACGGAGAAGGGCACGACGTGGCCAGCTTGGACCTCAGCGGTGTACAGGAGGACCTGGTGAGGGCGGTGTACGAGACGGGAACCCCCACAGTCGTCGTGCTGGTTAACGGCCGGCCTCTCTCTACCCGCTGGACCGCCGAGCACGTGCCGGCAATCGTAGAGGCGTGGCGACCGGGCGAACGCGGCGGGGAAGCCGTTGCCGATGTCCTGTTCGGAGACTACAACCCCACCGGCCGTCTGGCCATCACGATTCCCCGACATGTCGGCCAGCTGCCGGCTTACTACAACTACAAGCCAGCCAAAGGCTACTGGATGCGAGACGAAAAGCGCGGTTACGCCGACATGCCCGCCACGCCGCTTTATCCGTTTGGTTATGGCTTGAGCTACTCGAAGTATGAGTACAGTAATCTTCGCATCAGCCCGCCGCAGATCCATCCGGCAGGCATGACACGGGTCAGTGCGGAGATTAAGAACACCGGCGACCGACCGGGAACGGAAACGGTGCAACTTTATATTCACGAGACCGCGAGTCCGGTGGCAACGCCCGTAAAGCAACTACGCGGATTCGAGCGCGTGGACTTGAAGCCGGGTGAGACGAAGACCGTCACCCTAACCCTGACGCCCGAAGATCTGCAGTTGCTCGACATCGACATGCATTGGCGAGTGGTACCAGGCGACTTTGAGATCATGGTGGGGAAATCGTCAGAGGATTTGCCGCTCAAGGGAGTGCTGAAGGTTGTGCCTTAAGAGTGTTTTCACAAAGCGGGGATGGCACGACATCGCTCGCCATCTGCCACGGCACATTCGGCGCTCGAAGCCGGGACTGGTGGAAGTTGAGAATTGCGAGAGAGCCGATTCCCATCCCGACGCGTGATGTAGAATGGCTGCCTCCATGGACAAAACACGAAGAGGGGGCTCAACCGTCGGCATTCTGGCAGTAATCGTGTTACTGGCGATGGCAATTTACATCGCCATCGGCGTGCGCGCCGCGAACGGCTGGGCACACCCGCGGCGCGAGAAGTATCTGCTGGCGACGCCGGCTTCATTCAACCTCCAATATCAGGATGTCCGCTTCCCGTCGCGGGACAAAGAGATCGCAATCTCCGGCTGGTGGATTCCCCGTGCCGGCAGCACCAAGGCGATTGTGATGGTCCACGGACGCGGCGAAAATCGGACCACCGAGTTCTACTCTCACTTTCTCGATCTCGGCGCTGCGCTCAACACTTTTCAAGGCCGCGGCTTCAACATCCTCATGATCGACCTGCGCGCGCACGGGTTGAGCGGCGGTGATGTATCGGCTTGGGGCATCGCCGAGCGCCACGATGTCGAGGCTGCGGTCGACTGGATCAAGGGTCACGGATTTCAGGCGGCGAGCATTGGAGCGCTGGGAGCGTCACTCGGCGCGACGTCCTGCGTCTACGCCACGGCTGAAGATCCGGACATCAGCGCGCTTGTCACCGATGGCGCCGGCGTCGACGAATACGCCAGCCTGCAGCGCGGCTGGACGCGGTCGTCCGGAACACCGCAATTTTTCTTTTCGGCGGCCCGCATTATGGAGCGCGTCCTCTACGGCTACGATTTGCACGATCTTCGCCCCGTTGACGCCATGAAGCGCATTCCACCTCGCCCCGTGCTGCTCATTTACGGGCTGCTGGAATTGCCCGCGGACAGCGACCGGCGTCCTCAACTTAAAGGCGCCCTTCCGGACGCCGAGTTATGGGTGGTGCCCGGGGCCATGCACACCGGCGCCTATACCCAGGTACCGCAACCGTATCTGCAGAAGGTTGGCGGGTTCTTCGAGAAAAATCTGAAGTAAGGACGGGCCGCGCAACGGCAGCGCTGTCGAATTCTTGACAACCGGCCTTGTCCGCGGTCATCTTCAATGCATGATGCTCGAAGGAAAGACGGCGCTGGTGACCGGCGCGTCGAGAGGTATCGGGAGGGCGATTGCGCTGCGCCTGGCGGGCGAAGGCGCTGCGGTCGGAATCAATTACCGGGAGCGAGCGGCGGGCGCCGAATCGCTGGCCGCGGTAATTCGCAAAGCCGGTGGGAAGGCATTGCCGCTGGCCGCACACGTTGGTGACGCAGGCGCGGTGCGCGTGATGGTCGAGAAACTGGAGCGCGAGTTTGGGCCGGTCGAAATTCTGGTTAATAACGCTGGCGTTTTCCGGCGCGGCGATCTCGCCGATTTCGATTACAGCCAGATGGAGGGCATGCGGCATACGAATGTCGATGGCCTGGTGACCGTCACGCGCGCGATCGTCCCCGGAATGCAGGCGCGACGCTTCGGCCGGATCGTGAATCTCACTTCGATTGCCGCACACGGCACGGCCATGGCGGGCACTACATTTTATGCAGCGACGAAAGCGGCGGTATCTGTGCTCACGCGGCGATTCGCCATGGAGCTCGGTCCGCACGGAATTACGGTCAATGCTGTGGCACCCGGATTCATCGTCACAGAAATGGTTACGGAAGGCCGAACAGCCGAGCAACTTGCCGCGGCCACGGAGCAAATCGCCGCCAAGGCGATGGTACGGCGCGTGGGGACGCCCGAAGATATCGCAAACGCCGTAGCGTTCCTGGTCTCACCCGAGTCCGGCTTCGTCACCGCCCAGGTCCTTACCGTCGATGGCGGGCGAATGGACTACATCGGCCACAGCTGATCCCGCCGGGCAAAGGCCGTGAAAATACGGGCAGCGCCGGCAGTGCTCGCCTTCATGCAGCGGAAAGGTGACCGTGGACTGCGCATCGCGAAACGCGCGCACCAGCATTTCGGGATCGTCGAGCAGCGTTCGCTCGAGCGCGATGGGCACGGGCACACCGGGGCGCAGGAAATAGACGTAACCTTTGTCCGGGAAGCGGCCCGTAATGTGTTCGAGCGCCATGGCGTAGAGGCGCAATTGCGGAGCGTAGAAAGCCGCACGCTCGGCCGCGTCGCGGGCTTTGATATCGTCCGTCTTATAATCGGCGAGTACCAGCTCGCCGCCTTCTTCAAACCACAGATCGATCTGGCCGCGCAGCACGATGTCCTCGACGGCCATCAGAAAATCGGCCTCACGCGCCACGCGTGAAGCACGGGCGGCGCGGCGGCCCAGGTCGCTCGCGTGAAAAGCCTCGGCGAGTTTGCGTGCCTCGGCGGTTGCGCCGGCGACGAGCTGCCCGGCCAGTAGCGCATGCACCTGAAGGCCGAAGCTGGTGGCGTCGAGGTCATCATCCAGTTCGTCATCATCAGCCTCTTTGAAGCGCAGACGGCGAGGGCTGTTCCCCGGCCAGCCCAGGTATCGTTCCAGGTAATAGCGGCGCGGGCAGTGCCCGAACAGCGCTACTGAAGTTACGCTGGCGGCAAAATCGTGCTGGTCGTGAACGGCCGGCCGCTCCACCGTCTGGACTTGTGGCAGACTGGCAGCCTGCCCCATCGTCCCTCGCGGCGGAGGCGCAGTGTTCACCGCCAGGATGCGTAGCGGGAAGCGCTCGCCATCGGGCGCCTCAACCTGTTCGACCCGCTGCTGGGGAGTGCTGAGGTTGAGCCTCAGCGCCGTTTCAAGCTGCGCCGCCCACTCTTTTCGCTTGCCAAAACTTGAGTACGAAAAAACCAGATGCTCTTCGGCCCGCGTCATCGCCACATAGAAGAGCCGGTTGCCTTCGTGCGTCTCACGCTGGCCGGCCTCCTCGCGAATTTCGGCGTGAAACCAATCGCCCTTCTCGTCGCCTGACGCAGGATTCACCCAGCGCGCGCCCAGACCGAACCTCGGGGAAAAAGCCAGCGGCCCTACGCCAGTCTGAATGCCCTTGTGCAGAGCAGCGAGAAACACGATCGGAAATTCCAGGCCCTTGGCCGCGTGCACGGTCATGATGCGCACCGCGTTGACCGCGTCCTCGGGCGGCGCGTCGGCGTCGCGCGCATCGGCATCGCGCATCAACTCGATTTCTTCCACGAATTCCGCGAGGGTCAGCCGCGTTGACGCCTCGCGCGCCATCGCCAGGAATTTTTCGATATTGGCAGCGTCGCGGCTGCCGGGATCGGCGCCATAACCGGTCTCATCCATGGCGCGCATCAGCACGCGGTCGAAGCCCGCGACATCGCGCGCCTCGCGCCAAGCAAGCAGCTGGCCGCGGAACCGGCGCAGCTTGCGCAGATCCTCGGCGTCGAACGGAGCTTCCAGACGATCGAGCCGCGCGATCGCGCCGCCCATATTGCCGCCCGCCTTCAGCCGCATGAGAGCTTCGTCGGAGACGCCCGCGAAGGGCGAGCGCAGCACTCCAGCCAGACTGATTTCATCGCGTGGATTGGAAATCGTGCGCAGCAAGTGCGAAAGATCCAGCACTTCACGCGTCTCGAAAAATCCCTTGCCCTGATTGAGCAGATATGGAATGCCGGCCTGCTCAAAAGCATGCGTGAACGCGGGCATCACTTCGGAGTTGCGCACGAGCACCGCAATGTCGCCAAAACCGGCACGGCGACTTTCCAGTTGGAGCGAATGCGTGAAGTCGACGATGCGGTGCGCCACCCAGGCCGCCTCCAGATTCTGCGCGGCTTCCTGCGTGCCGGCAATGGCCGAGATCACCTCCACCGCTGCATCCATCTTCTCCGGAAATTGTTTCGCGGCCATCAGAGAGCGCGCTTCAATACCAGGCGCGAGGTGCAGGATAGTTTTGACGGCGCACAAGATTCCCGCGCGGCTGCGCCAGTTCTCCACCAGCTCCACCAGATGCTTGCCGTCGCTCTCCACCTGGTCGCGATAGCCGCGGAAGACCTCAGGATCGGCATGGCGGAAGCCGTAGATGGACTGGTTGATGTCGCCCACGGCATAGAAATGGTCCGGCGAGCGCAGCAGATCGACGAGCTTCGACTGCTGCCCGTTAGTGTCCTGAAACTCGTCCATCAGTATGTGCTGAAAATCGTCGCGCACGTGGCGGCGAATTGCGGCATTCTCCTGCAGCAGGCGGACGGCAAACGCCTCGAGATCGGCGTAGTCGAGGGTTCCTATGCGGCGCTTGCGCTCGCTGTAGAGCTGATCGAATAACTCGATGATTGAGATCAGCGTTTCGCGCTCGCGTGCGTAGTATTCGGTGATAAGGATTCGATAGACGTCCGGAAGCAGCTTGTCCTTGATTGCCATCAGACGCGCATGGCTGTCGGTTTTCCTTTTCAGACCATTCAAGTTTGTCGGAAATTCGTTAAGGACACGGAAGTGCTCGATTGCAACCGGCCTATCGGGCAGGGAGGTGACGCGCAATGCTACTTCCAGCACTTCGCGCAGGCGTTCGACCTGGCTCGCGCTCCAGCCGAATAAATTCTCGTGGCCGAGAGCGGCCACGGCAGTGCGCAACTCCGCCAGCCCGGTTGCGCCGCGCATCGGGAACCCACGCAGCTCGCGGGCGACAACACCGGCGGCCCGCATGGCATCGTAGACGTCTGGAATCGCATCTTCAAGATCGGGCGCCGAGAGCCCGTGCATCAGGCGGCGCATAGCTTCGGGATCGGCCTCGAACCGGTCATCGAGCGCATCGCTCGCGGCGAGTTTTTGCATGATGGTCGCCTGGCGTGCATCCAGGACGCGGAATTCGGGATCGACGCCGGCGACCACCGAGTTTTCCCGCAGCAGGCGCGCGCAGAAGCCGTGAATGGTTGAGACATTGGCCTGCTCGAGTTCGCGCCGGCGTTCCGGCATTTCGCTAAAAGATTCCGCCAACCGCTCTTTCATGTTGCGCGCGGCTTTTTCGGTGAAAGTGATCGCTAGAATCCGCCGCGGCGGCACGCCGGATTCTACGAGGCGACGGTAACGCTCTACCAGCACCCGCGTCTTGCCGGAGCCTGGCCCCGCAACCACGCAAGTGTCCTGGCCCGCCTTCGCAATATCGATGGCGTCGAGCTGGCGGGGGGTGAAATCCACTAGGCGCCCTCCGCAACCACCGCCAACCCGCCTTGGAAGCGGCATACATCTTTGAAATCGCAGAGCCGACATT
>Ga0070730_10005716_pt1 | contig 10697 bp, 4 predicted proteins | sample Coa_R1_3_FD_66447 | JGI IMG/M metagenome (GOLD analysis project Ga0070730, IMG submission 66447) | Surface soil microbial communities from Centralia Pennsylvania, which are recovering from an underground coalmine fire - Coalmine... | ecosystem: Environmental > Terrestrial > Soil > Unclassified ... | reverse complement strand
AGCTGTCCATTCGGCTGGCGCTGGAAGGTGGTCAGCGAATTGTCGTAATAGCCGACGACGTAGACGAACTGGTCGTCGGGGCTCACCGCCAGGCCGTCGGCGCCGTACATGACGTTATTGGGGCAGGAGAAGAAAATGTGACCAACAAAGCAAATGTTATCCGGTGTGCCGCTGGTGATCACCTGGCTCGCGCCGAAACTATCGCCGGCGTCGTTGATCGCCACCAGGCCGTTGCCCTCGGCGCTGGTGTAGTACAAATACTGGCCGTCATGGCTGTAGTGGACGGATTGGATGGCGGACATGCCCGGCAGGGCAGCCCACCCGTTCGAAGCAAGGGCGCCCGTGCTCGGGTCGCGGACGAAGGCGGTCAGGGTGGTTTCCCCCCCGCCGCCGCCGACCACCACCTGGGCGCCATCCGGGCTGACGGCCAGCCCATAGGCGTGCGCTGAATTGGTGGTCGGGTAGGCGCTGGCGGTGTGCAGCGGCTCGGGCGGCGAAGGCACCTGCACTTCGCAGGCCAGGTTGTACTGGATGACGGGGTGGTCGGGGTCGCTGGTGGTGAACACCAGGGTGTTGAGGTACACCCCGGGCGCGGTCGGCGTGCAGGCCACGTCCAGGTGCGCCGATTGGCCGGGGTTCAGGGTATTGGCCGGGCTGTTAGGCGCGTGGCCGGCCGGCGCCGTCAGCGTCGACATCCACGGCGGCCCCATCAACTGCAGGGTCGGCTGGAACGCCAGCGGCATATGGCCGGGGTTGCTGATATCAAAGCTGGCGTGCGCCGTCTGCCCGGGCGGCGGCATGGGCATGTTGTACGGGCCGGGCATCTGCATCATGGCCGGCAGCCCCATATCGCCGACCACGTCACAGCTTAGCTGGTAATCGGCCTGGGCCTGGTTGGGGGCGTCGGTTTCGACGGTGAACTCGTGCCAGTATTGGCCGGGCGAGGAGGCGCTGCAGGAGAAGGTGACGGTGGACTGCTGGTTATTGAACAGCGTGACTGGATCGGTGGACCCGCTGTCGTTAAGGATGGCATTGCTGCCGCCTTCATCCACGATCTGGTAGGTCAGCGCCCCGCCTCCCGTGTTCTTGAGCACCAGGTTCGCCAGCGAACCGGACTGACCCTGGCTGAGATTGATCAGCGGAAAGTTGATGAGGCCAGGGACAGGGTTGGAGCTGAAGTGGGCCGGCGTACCGCCGGCCTGGAAGGCGCCGGCATCGCAGCCGGGCGAGGGCCGCGGGGCCAGGTTTTGGTCCCGGTGGTTGATGGCGGCGTTGCCGCAGCCGTAGGCATCGTCCCGGCCGATGCCGGCCGCGTTGCTGCCGCTGTCGATCTTCTGCACCATAAACTCCTGCACCGTGGAGTTGCCAGGCGACAGCGCTTGCAGGTGCAGCGGGATCTGGGTCGTCGCCGAGAGATCGGCTCCGCCCTGGGGCGACGTGCTGGGGTCTTGCTCGGTATCGCAGATGCCGGCCATCACGCTGTGGCCGACCGTGTACTGGATGCCGCTGCACGACCCATTGAGGATCGAGTTGCTGAACCAGACCGAGCGGTCGTACAAGGCATCCACCACCCGCACCGACGGCACATTCATGCCGATGGTGACGTGGGTCAGGTGGACCTGCGCGCCGGGCGAGACGGCATTGTCGAACAGCGAGTGCTCGTTCATGATGCCGCCAATCGATTTGTTGGCGCTGTTCTCGCTGATCGTGCTGTTGAAAATCTGCAAATTCGCGGTGCCATGATTGAAGATGGCGCCCGCATAGTCGGACTGGTTGTGGTGTATGGAGCAGCGCACCAGCTGCAGGTCGCCATAGTTGATGATCGCGCCGCCCCAGGTGCTGGTGACGACGGGGCCCTGGGCGATGGCCGTGTTCTGGGTGAAGACACACTCGTTCATCACCGCCTGGCCCTGGTTCCAGAAGGCGCCGCCGCCCTTGGTGAGCACGGACTGGTTGTTCTGGAACAGCGTCGTATTCACCGACAGGGTGCCTTTGCTGTGGATGGCGCCGCCGCCATACAGGTCGCCGTTGGGGTGATAGCCGGGTATGGGTGCCAGGGCGGGCTGGGGCTGGGCCAGGTTGTTCTTGAATTGCGACTGGGCAATCACCAGCGGCGTACTGTTGGGGGCGCCCAGGAAGAAGGCGCCGCCGTCGCTGGCCTGGTTGCCGAGGAATTGGTCGTTGAAGAAGTAGCCGGTGGTGGCGGCCACGGCCCCACCCGAATAAAACGCCAGGTTGTTGACGAAGATCGAGTTGGTCACCGTGAGATCGCCGCCGTCATCCAGGATGGCGCCGCCTGTCCCGACAAAGAATTGACCCATGTTCGCGGCGTTGGAGTCAAAGCGGACGTTATCGGCGTTGACCGCGCCGACGCCCAGCCAGACGGCGCCGCCGCCGGCCCGGAGGCCGTGCTGAAGGGTCAGGTTCTTCAAATTCAGGGTGCCGTCGACGACGTGAAAGATGCCGTTTTGACGGCCGCCCTGGCTGCTGCCATCGATGACGACGCCCGGCCCGGAGATGCTAATGGTCCGGCCATCGGCAATGGGGGGCAAGTCGGTGGGGATGGTGAGCACAAAGTCGCCGGGGGGCATCTTGATGGTGATATTCGTGGCGCCGTTGATGGTGGCGCCGCAGCCCCGGTTGCCGTCGCTAAAGGTTAGCTGCAGCGCCTCGCGCAGCGAGCAGCCGCTGCCGGCGCTGGCCGGGTCGTTGGGATCATCGTATTGGTCGCCTTCCACCGTCACCTGGATGGTGGCGGATGACGCGGGCGCCGCCGGGCCTTTCGCGGGCGCTGCGCCGCTGACGACCGCCGCCGGCAGCCCCCAGCCCAACCCATTCGCCGCCACGATTACCACCAGCAGCACGCGCAAAATACGCATAGCGAGCCTCCCCGAATGGCCTGGCCAAATTGGCCACAATGTTAATCCTTTTTGGGGAAATACAAAACCGCAGGCAAATTGTTGGACATTTGCCGGTTACACCTCCGCCAAAAAACGTCGCGGGGGCGAGCAGTTGCTCGCCCCCGCGATTTTTGGCGGATATCCTGGTTGAGGGCCGGTGAAAACCGCCGGGCCGCTCGCCGCAGCGCGCTTAGTGCCGCACCAGCGGCAGGAACACACGGTTCCAGATGCTGACCAGCCCGTTTGACAGCCCGCCGCCTGGTCCGGGATTGAACACCGTCACGACCGCGGCACGATCAGCCGTGGTGAGCGGCACCGTTAGCCGATAGGCATTGGCGAACGTCGTCGCGCGCGCCACGCCGTTAAGCCGAATCTGCGCGTTAGCCACAAAGTCGCTGCCGTTCACGACCAGGGTCCAGCCGTTAAGCACGGTGCTGGCCAGCACGGGGATCGGGTTTTCGTTGGGGGCGCGCACGCGGAAGCTGAGCGGGCCGGAGACGCCTGCGGGCGGCGTCAGCACGGTCACCTGCCCCGTGGCGGGCGCGGCCAGGTCGTGCTGGGTCAACTGCATCAGCAGCGTATTGGCATCCACCACGATGCTGGTGCGCGCCTGGCCATTCCAGCGACCGACCGACTGGGTCGCCGGGTCATCCGAGAAGTTGTGCCCGCTCACCACCAGCCACAGCGAGGCAGTGTTCGCCACCACCGAGGCCGGCGACAGGCTCGTCAGCGCGGGCCGGGCCGGCTGGCCCGGCCGGCTGACCTTGAAGGCGACGATCGTGGAGCTCTTGCTGGTGGACGGCAGGGCCGGGCCATCGAGGGCGGGCGCGCCGCCGCCGTTGACCACCTCCAGACCGCCGTCGCCGGGCTGGGCCAGGATGTCGGCGCTCAGCGAGACTTGCAGCGTCTGGTCGCTGACGAACGTGGTGGGCACAGCCTGATGGTTGTAATACACCACGGAGTCCTGCTCGAAGTTGGCGCCGTACACAAACACCAGGAGGTCGCCCCCGCCAAAGTCGGCCTCGGGCGGATTGGTGCTGCTGATGGAGGGCACGGGCGGCGCAGCCGGCGGGAGGACGGCAAAGGCCAGCGGCGCCGAATCGCCGCCGCCGGGCGCGGGGTTATGCACCGTGACGTTCGGGCTGCCGGGCGCCGCCACGTCGCCGGCCGGCACGCTGGCCTGCAGGGTCTGCTCATCAATGAAGATGGTCGGCAGCGGGCTGCCGTTCCACATGACCTGTGAGTTGGCGTAGAAGCGCCCGCCCACCACGGTGAGTGTGAAGTCGCCGCTGCCCACCAGGGCCGAGGCCGGCGACAGGTGGCTGGCCACCGGGATGTTCTCGACGGTCCGGAAAGCCTGCAGCCCGCCCGTGCCCACCGTGATGTTGCTCCACTGGGTCATGTAGACGTGCAGGTTGTCGGGGCTGACGGCGGCGAACACCGGGCCGTCAGTCGCCCAACGATCGACGTAGCCCAGCGCGCCGCTGCTGCTGCTGCGGCTCTCCACCTGGGCGAAGTTGTCGCCGTAGTCGGCCAGGAAGACGCGCCGGCCGGCCGGGTCGTTGGTGATGGCAATGCCCCACGGGGCGCCGGGCCCGTCGGGCGCGATGACGCTGCTCAGCGTCAGCCCGCCGTCGCCGCTGCTGCGGTTGAAGGTGTCGATGACGCCCTGGCCGCTGACGGCCACATACAGGAAGTTGCCGTCTGGGCTGGCCACCAGGTCCGTCGGCGCGGCGCTCGCGCCGAGCGGGGTGGCGGACTGGAAGGTCAGCGTGCCATCGGCGTTGCGCTGGAACACCGCGACGTCGTTGTCGTAATACGCGGTGACGTAGACGAAGTTGCCGTCGGGGCTGGTGGTCACGCGATCGGCGCCGCCCAGCACGTTATGGCCGCCGATGGTGCGGGTGAAGCCCTGCGTGTAGTACAGCCCGCCGCCGGCGTTGCGCGAGAAGACCGACAGGTCACCGGGGAAGTCGCCAGTGACGTAGACGTAGGCGTCATCTGGGCTGACCACGATCCCGCGCGCGTTCTGCAAGGTGTGGGTGGTACAGGCCGGGCCGGGGCCGCAGGTGTAGGCATCGCCATAGGCCCACACGTCAGGCAAGACCCCCAGGTTGCTGGTGCTCCACGTGGCGACGGCGCTGAGACCCTGGCTGGTGGCGTACAGGTTCTGGCCGTCATGGCTGTAGGCCAGGCCGTAGATGGTGGTGAAGTTGGCGGCCGTCTTCACACAGCCGCAGAGACCAATGGAGCTGAGCGCGCCATTGGATGAGTTGCGGCTGAACAGGTAAATGAAGGAGCCCTGGTAGGCGCCGGCCACCACGCGGCTGCCGTCAGGGCTGACGGCCACCCCCTCATATTGGGTGCCGGCGTTGGAGTAGTCCGGCCCGGTCTGCAGGTCCTCGGCCGGGTTATCCACCGCCGCCTCGCAAGACACGTCGTAGCTGATGCTCGGGTTGATGGGGTCGTCGGTGGTGATGACCAGGGTGTTGACGAAGAGCCCGTAGGTGGTGGGCGTGCACGTCACGTCAATGCTGGTCGAGCCGCCGGGGGGGATGCTGGCCGCCGGCTTGCTAGGGCCGCTGGGGCCGAGCAGCTGTGGCGCGCCCCACATGGGGCCGGGTTTGGCCCAGGCCGCGTTGACGGTCAGGTTCTGCTGGGCGGAGGCGGGATTGCTGACCATCAGGCTGGTATGCGCTGGCTGGCCGAGCTGGGGCTGCGGCTGGCTGTAGGTGCCCGGTTGGGAGCTCATGATGGCTTGCTGGCTGCGGCCCACGCCCGTGCAGCGCAACTGGTAGCTGGCTTGTTTCTGGTTGGCGGCGTCGGTCAGCACGCTGATGTCTTCCCAGTAGTCGCCCGCCACCGGCGGCGTGCAGACAAACGTCAGCGGGGTCGATTGGCCGGCGTATAGCGTGCCGGATGTCCCCTGCTGCAGGATGATGTAATACGCGCCGGTGGCCGAGGGAAAGTCATATTTGACCTGGTAGTTCAGCGCCCCGCCGCCGGTGTTCTTCAACAGGATGGTGGCCTGTGACTGCGTCTGGTTGCTCTCGAAGTCGACCAGCGGGAACGGGACCAGGCCGGGGCCGGGCGTCGAGCTGAACTGCGAGGGGACCGCGCCGGTTTCCAGCGCGCCAGCAGAGCACGGGTTGGGGCTCTTGGGGCGCGGCGCCTGGTTCTGGTCGCGGCGCAGGATGTACTGGTTGTCGCAGTTGTACGGGCCGCCCACGCCGATGCCGGCCGCCGAGCTGTTGCCCGGGATCGGCTGAACCTGGTAGTCGGGCAGGGGCGAGTTGCCCGTTTGCAGCGGCTCCAGGTTGATCGAGGCGCTATTGGACAGCACCAGGTTAGCGCTGGGCGTGTAGATGACATCCTCGATGGAGTCGCAGAAACCGCTGGCGACGCTGCCGCCGCGCGAGACCACCCGCATGGCGCCGCAGTTGGTGTCGACGATCGAGTTGGCCAGGTAGACCGACTCGTTGTACTGCTGGTACAGCTCGTTGCCCAGCTGCCCCACCGCCGAGCCGGCGCTGTTCTTGCCGATGGTGGCCTGCACCAGGTAGATCTCGGCGCCCGGGCTGTAGCTCTTGAACAGGTTATCGGGCAGGTCGTTGGCCAGACCGCCGTACAGGTCCACCGCGTGGTTGTCGCTGACCGTGCTGTTGTACAGGCTGACGTTGCCGGCGCCGTAATTGAGGATCGCCCCGGCGTAGTCGGCGCTGTTGCCGTGGACCGAGCAGCGGATCAGGTCGAGCGTGCCGTAGTTGATGACGGCGCCGCCAAAGGCATACGGGTTGAAGCCGTTGTTGTCAGCCTGGGCATTGTTGCCGGTCATCACGCAGTCGCCCATCTGCATGGCGCCATGGTTGTTCACCGCGCCGCCGCCCTGGTCTAGCTCGGTGTGGTTGTTTTTGAGGACGCTGCGCAGGACTTCCAGCTTGCCGTAGTTGTCGATGGCGCCGCCGCCATACTTATCGGAGTTGGCCGCGTAGCCGCTGACGGGCGGGTCCAGCGTCGGCCGCGATTTGTTGTTCTCGAACTTGGACTGGTCGATGGTGACGGTGCTGTTGCCGCCCGGGTCGTAGAACGCGCCGCCGCGGCCGGCCTGGTTATCGAAGAAAATGTCGTGAAAGAAATAGCCATACGGGCTGGAGACGGCGCCGCCGCCATCCACGGCCACGTTGCTGCCGAAGTAGGAGTTGGTGACGGAGATATCGCCGGCTTCATTCAGAATGGCGCCGCCGCTCTGCGCCAGGCTGCCGCTGGCCGCCGCCTGGTTATGCTCGAAGATGACATGATCGGCGCGGACCGTGCCGTGCGCCAGCCAGATGGCGCCGCCGCCCGGGCGGTTGCCGTTCTGCAGGGTCGCGTTCATCAGGTTGAGCGTGCCGCCCTCCACGTGGAAGATGCCGGTATAGCGTACGTCCACCTCGTAGCCGCCATCGATGACCACACCCTGGCCATCGATGTTGATGATCTTGCCGCTGGGGATGTAGGGCAGCTCATCGGTATTCTTCAGCACATAGGTGCCGGCGGGAATGTTAATGTTGATGATGTCAGCGGCGGCGGCTGTCAGGCCGCAGCCCTGGTTGCCGTTAAAGTTATAGGCCTTCTCCAGGGCTTCACGCAGCGAGCAGCCTGAGCCGGCGCTGGCCGGCTTGGTGGGGTCGTCCCATTGGTCATCATAGGTGGTGACATTTACGGTGGCCACTACGGCCGCCGGTGAACTGACGGCCGCCACGGCCGGGGCCACGGGGGCAGCGGCCGAGGCGGCGGACAAGGGGGGCAGACTCCACGACAGCAGGCTGCCCGTCACGAGCAAGGCAAGCAGAATGCGTAAGCGGCGCATAGGCCAACTCTCCGATTGAATTGGGGTGAGCGAAAATCAGGCGGGATGACAGCACTAGTCCCGCCGAGTATCTAATCTACGTCATTCGCAGGCGCAAATGTTGCCATTTGTTGTCAGTTGTAGATGAGCCAGGCCGGGGCCGGCCGGCGCTCATGTGTTCCAGGGAAAAAGCCGTCAGCGGGTGTAGCGGGGTTTGAAGTCGGCGGGCGCGATGGGCAGGATGATCTGGCCTTCGTCAGCGTCGCCAATGGGGGTGACCTGGTCGGGCGCCGTGCCAGCCAGCCAGGCGGTGTAGGCGGCCGCCAGGGCGTCGAGCGCGTCGTGCGAGAGCAGGCCGGGCAGCTCCAGGGCGCCGGCCAGCAGGTGGTGGGCGGTCAGCTCTTCCAGCGCGGCCATCGGGTCTGGCGCGGCCACGCCCGCCCGGTAGAGCACGAGCTGCCTTTGCAGGCGGCCCTCGAGCAGATCCTTCTTGGTGGGCAGGTGTCCCAGCAGCACCGTGAAGCAGGCGTGCGGGTGCACCTCCAGCACCTGGCGCGGGGCCGCGCTGCCCGCCTGGTAGCGCACAAAGCCGGCCTCGCGCAGGCCGGCATAGAGCTGAAAGCCCATCTGCATCCAGGCCGGGGCGCTAACTTCGCTGGCGGGCGTGGCATACAGGCCAATGCCGCGCTGGCGCAGCAGATATTCGCACACCTTGTGGCCCAGCCAGCGGCCGGGCGCGGGCGGCGGCGACAGCCGGGCGCGATACTCGGCCGAGGCCATCAGCCCGCCATTGGGGCTCTGCGGCGCGTCGACGGCCACGAACGCGCGCGGGTAGGCGCGCACGGCGCTGAGCACCTCCATCAGGCCGCCGGTGGCCTCCAGCACCAGCGGGCGCAGCTCCGCGTCGAGCACGGCGTAGTTCATGGGGCGCCGCCCGGCGGTTGGGTCGATGCCGACGTAAACGCTGTCTTTCATGGATCGCTTACTTCTCCGCGAGCTGGCGCGCCAGGCTCTCAAGCACCGCCTGGTCGCCTTTGTAGGGCGGCAGCCAGGGTTTTTCTGTCACCATGCGCAGTACGCGCGTAAACGACTTGCCCTCGGCCAGCAGGTGGCCGGCCACCAGCGGCCGGGTGCGATGGACCCCCTGGGGCGCGTGGAGCAGTACCTTGTGCTGGCCGGCCAGCGCCTTTTGAATGAAGCTCACGCCCAGCGCCAACTGCTCCAGGGTGTAGCCGGCCTCGTCGTCCACCGGCAGCCAGAGCGCCGCCCAGGGCAGCGGGTCGAGATAGGCCACCGGGCCGGCGGCCGAGACGGTGACGATGGCGCTGACGCCGGACTGGGCCTGGAAGTCAGCCCAATACTCGCGAACGTAGTCGCCGCCGGCGACGAAGATGGAGGAGGTGACCCAGGGCATGAGGACGTATTGCGTATTCCGTATTGAGTGGTGGGTATGGCGGATACGCACGACGATGCGGGAAAGAGTATAGCGCGGTTGTGCCTGGCGGTTGAAACCGCGGCTTGAGCCGCCCAACCGGACTTTGGAAAAGCCTGGCCCCGCTGCCCCGGCCAATTGTCGCCAGCGGTAAACTTTGTTACACTGGTCGGCGTGATTTCACCCCTGATCGAAGACTATCTCAAGGCCATCTACTACCTGCAAGAAGACGCGGAGGTGGTCAGCACCTCGGCCCTGGCCGAGCGGCTGGGCGTGGCTTCGCCCTCGGTGACGCTGATGCTGCAGAAGCTGGCGAGCCATCGCCCCAAGCTGGTGCAGTACGAGCGGCGCGGCGGGGCCAGCCTGACGCCGGCCGGCCGCAAGATCGCGCTGGAGGTCGTGCGCCACCACCGGCTGATCGAGCTGTACCTGGCGGAAGAGCTGAACTATCCCTGGGACGAGGTGCACGCCGAGGCCGAGAAGCTGGAGCACGTCATCTCGGAAAACCTCGAGGACCGCATGGCCGAGCGCCTGGGCGCCCCGCTGACTGACCCGCACGGCGACCCGATCCCGACCAAGAAAGGGGCGGTGGCCAGGCCCAGCCGCCTGACGCTGTCGGACCTGGAGGTGGGCCAGGCGGCGCGCGTGACGCGGGTGCGCGATGACGACCCGGCCCTGCTGCGCTACCTGACCGAGCTGGGCATCCGCCTGCAGACGCGGGTGGTGGTCACCGAGCGCGCGCCATTCGACGGGCCGCTGCAGGTGACTATCGGCAAGCACTCGCACGCCTTGAACAAGAACGTGACCGACCGCGTGTTCGTGGAGCCGGTGTAGCACACGCCGGCTCGCCGTAACCAGGCCAAACCCCAAGGGTCTTAAAGACCCTTGGGGTTTGTTGTGGAGACAACCCCGTGGACCTCTTGCACGCCATCGAGTCGCTGATCATGGGCGCCGTGCTGGGCATCACCGAGTTCTTGCCTATCTCGTCGCTGGGACATTCGCTGGTACTGTCGGCGCTGTTCAACTTTCCGCCGGCGGCGGCCCGCAACACGTTTGGCCTGTTTATCCAGGGCGGAGCGGTGCTGGCGGTGCTGGTCTACTACAGCCGCGACTTTCTGCGGCAGGCGGCGCGGCTGCCCACCGACCCCAAGACGCGCCAGCTATGGCTGAACGTGCTGATCGCCTTCTTGCCGATCGGGGTGCTGGGGTTCATCTTTCGCAACCCCATCCAGAAGTATCTGTTCTCGCCGCTGATCGTGGCGCTGGCGCTGATCGTGGGCGGCATTGTGTTCCTGGTGGTGGAGCGGGGCGACCACAAACCGACCACGGTCAACCTGGAGGCCATCACCTGGCGCCAGGCGCTGGTGATCGGGTTGGCCCAGGTGACGGCGCTGATACCGGGCATCTCGCGCTCGGGTGCCACCATCATCGGCGGCCTGCTGGCCGGGCTCGACCGCACCACGGCGACGGTCTTTACGTTCTACCTGTTCATCCCCACGCTGGGCAGCGCGGCCGGCTACGCGCTGTACAGCGCCTA
>Ga0070730_10005715_pt1 | contig 10698 bp, 8 predicted proteins | sample Coa_R1_3_FD_66447 | JGI IMG/M metagenome (GOLD analysis project Ga0070730, IMG submission 66447) | Surface soil microbial communities from Centralia Pennsylvania, which are recovering from an underground coalmine fire - Coalmine... | ecosystem: Environmental > Terrestrial > Soil > Unclassified ... | reverse complement strand
ATAGGTGAACCTGAATTCATTCATAGGAGTTACCCGCCAGAAGAGATGGCTCTCAAAGCTGGAGGCAAACTGCGTGTTGCGGAATGAAGAGGTGAGGGTCTCGACATTCTGGACGCCCGCCGCCCCGGTTGCTCCCCATTCCACCCTCTTGCTGAAGCGATGGGAGAGATTCAAGACCCCCTGGTTCAACAGAAAGCGTGTCGGACTGAAATAGCCTCCGGTGAGGCTGGAGAGAGGCTGGCCTGATTGAATGTCGGCGTCGTGGGCAAAGCGCGTGAAATTTCCGTAGTAACCCAGCCGGATGAATGGCCGGTCGCCGCGCAATGATTTGCCCAGTTGGGTCTCCACGGTCCACCGCCGATTGGAGTCGAGGTTCCTGCCGGTGTAAAGGCCGTCTGTGTAATCCACGGCGAAGTCGAAATGATGAGCTGCATTTTCGTAGCTGATGCCCAGGTCGGCCAAATTGGAGCGCACCTGCCCGAGGAATGCGGTTCCGCTGGACAGGCCGGTCGTATTTTCACCCCGCAGGGAGAGCAGCGACTCTTCCACCGCCCGCCGATCCAACGAAAGCTTGATAGTGGTGGAGGGCAGCGCTTTGTAACGGAACCCAAAGCCGCCATCTACGTTGACAGGCGCATTCTGGAATAATTCGGCCCCGGCGGCCACATGGGTGGTCAGGCGGTCGCTGATCGCCGAGTCCAGGCTGGCTCCAAAATAACTGGTGTTGAAAGCCTGCTGTTGTTCAGGGTCATAGAGAGTCGGTTGATAGGTGAAGGTGATACGGTTGGCGGCACCCAGTCGGGTTGAAAGAGCTACGTCAAAGCGGTCGAAGCCCAAGGCGTTTTCCAGGCGATGGCCATAACCAACTTCAATATAGGTTCCCAGGCCGCGCCGTATCTCCTGGCGTGCGTCGTTCAATCCGGGAATTGCCGGGCTTGCGATGCCGGCGATAGCGTCGCGCGCCTCTGTAAATTTCTTGAGGCCGATATTGGCCCGCGCCAACTCCAGGCGTGCGCCCTCGTCAGCAGGCTCCTTGGCCTCTGCCTGCTGGGCCAGGGAACGCGCTTCCACGAATTGGCCTTTCCAATTCAAAATCTCCGCTTCTCCGCGTAGGGCGGGTACGTTTTGCGGGTCCCGGACAAGGATTTTGCGGTACAGCTCCAGTGCTTCGTTGGAGTGGTTTTGCCAAGCCAATAGCTGGGCTTTGCCCAGCAGGGCCCGCGGCTCTTCCGGACTTCTCTGCAAGGCCCGTTCATAGCGGGCCAGCGCCTCGGTTCGGGTTGATGCGTTCCAGGCGAGCACCTCTGCGGAGGACACCAGCAACTCCAGATTGCCGGGATCGAGTCGCAGGCCGTCGTCAAAAATCTGCAGGGCCTGGGGCCGGGTCACGTCGTTCCAACTCAGCATCTGAGCCAGCCTTACCCGGGAAGCGACCGAATCGGGATGGGTCGCCAGAGTCGCCTCAAGGGTAGCTACGGCTTTTGCCCGGGTCTCCTGGCTCCAGCCCAGAACATCCGCATAGGCGCTGCAGTACTCGGGATTGTGATCGCTCTCCTCGCAGGCGCGGCGCAGGTAGTCCAAAGCCTTACCGCGTCCTTCGGGCTGCCAGCTCTTCATTCGACCCAGATGGTAGAGCGCCAGTGAATCGTGTGGCTGTAGCTTGACCAGGCGTTCCAGTAAGGGAACGGCCTCTGGCCACTTGGCTTTGGCTTCGAGCAGATAGGCCAAGTCTGATAGAGCATCGGCATTCTGCGGCTCCTGTTCCAACAGGGCGCGATATCTCTGGATGGCAAATTCAGTACGACCGGCCTTCGCCTCGGCGCGGGCCAATTGCAATGCGGCGTCTCCTTGCAGGGGCAAGGCCCCCACGGCCTGAGGGTTCGCGCCCATCATCAGCAGGCCCAGGCAAGCAAGATGGCATGTAAGAGAGAGAGGCGTCTTCATGATTGGTGGACCTCCACTTGACTGGTGTGCGTAAGGTTCAGCACCCGGCTGTGCTGGGGCGCTATCTCCCAGAAGAGATACTTGGAAATCTCATCCTGATCTGTGGGTGCGATTTTGTCGAACCGGATGCCGTTAGAGATTCTGCTATGTCCGTTCTTGCCGTAGCTCTGATTGCGCACCACTTTGCCGGTCGCCTGAATCATATGCTCCGGTAGCCGGAGTTCAACCTCTACTTTGGTTCCCTGAGGAATCTCCCTTTCAAATGTTACCGAGACCCCGGAGCGGTTCAGATTGCGGGCGAACCCATCGCGCCTCACCTCAGCACCGCCCGGTTCTTTGTAGCTCACGCTCATCCGGAGTTCCAGATGCGACGGGAATCGATAGCTCTTGCGATGCTCCAGGCGTTTCTGCGAGCGCCGCACCATGCCTCCCATCATGAACAGAAAGACGAAGCCCCAGAAGATATTGACGATCAGGGCCCAGAATACGAATCCCCAGGGCTTGACCATCTGAACACGCAAAATGCCGGCCGCCAGAGCAAGCGCCAGGCCCAGCAGAAGCAGAAAGGGCAGCAGAACTTCCGAGGCGCGTGGTGCGGAGGCACGGGATTTGCGCGTGACCGTGAAGGGACTGTCCCGGTGGAAGAGGCCGGACAAGGTCTTCATCAGCACGTGCATCTTCAAAAGATTGAAGCGCTCGCTCATCATGAAATTCTGCCAGCCGCCTTGCAGCAGGACGGAGCAGGCGATGTTCAGGCAAAAATAAGGCAGAAAATAACTGGCATACGACGTGGGATCGGTGACCAACGGAAAGATCCCGAAGAACAGCGTGATGATGGGCGTGAGCACAAAGGCCAGTTTCTGATAGCTCATCCAATAAAAGTAGAAGGAGCTGAAGTAAGCGAGCTTCTGGGTAAAAGTGAGCCCTTTGGTGGTGAATGGTTTTTCCGCGCGCAACACCTGCATGGCGCCATGGCCCCAGCGCTGCCATTGCGTGGCAAAGCTGCTGAAGGTCTGCGGCGCCAATCCGCGCGCAACAGTGCGGTTGTAGTAGAGGACACGCCATCCCTTCTTCTGCATCTTTATGCTGGTGTGCATATCTTCGGTGATGCTGTCGGTGGCAAAGCCCCCTACCTCGTCGAGTGAACTGCGGCGCAGGATTCCAGGGCTGCCACAATAGAATGCCGCGTTGTAGCGGTCCTTCCCTGGCTGGATCACGCTGAAAAAAAGCTCCTGCTGCTGCCATCCCGCCCGCGTGCTCCAATTCACCTGGTGTTGAAAAGAGTCGAGGTTGTAGAAGTCTTGCGTGCCCTGCACCACGGCCACCGAGGGATCTCCAAAAAAACCGATCATCTCCTCGATCAGCTCAGGGGAGGCCACATGGTCGGCATCCAGGGTCACTATGAATTCGCCGTCGGTTTGGAGCAGCGCATGGTTCAGGTTGCCGGCCTTGGCGTTGGCGCGATCGTCGCGCGTGATGTAGCCGCAGCCGAACTCCAGAGCCAGTTCGCGCACCTCGCTGCGACGGCCATCGTCAAGGACATAGGTCTTGTGCGGATAGCGCATGTTGACCGCGCACAACACCGTCTCGCGCAACAACTCCACCGGCTCGTTGTACGTGGGGATGAAGACGTCTACGGTGCGTCCGAAGATTGGATCAGGCCGCACATAATAAGTTGGGTTCCAGGTGACAAAGTAAAAAAAGGCGCTTTCAATAAAACTCAAGAGCTCCACCACCAGGAATACATAGAAGAAGACTTTGGCGGCAGGATTCATGGTGTGCAGCAGGCGCCAGTAGAAGTAACGTCCGGTAAACACCGTAGCGAGGACAATAGCCAAGCGCGTGGTCGCCAGCTTGAGCTGCCGATGCGGCGTAAGTTTAGCGGTGGAGATCGGCTTGACTGCGCGCTCTGGGGCGTAAACCATCGCGGGCGCCACAGCCGTAGCTGCATGAGACGCGCCAGGAATAAAACCCGAAGCTAGATTCTGTTGGTCCAAAATAATTTCCTCGTACAGGTGTTTATGAAAAATACTTCCGCGAAGCGCCAGCAAAACAACCAAAGTGGTCTTAAAAGCTAAGGCTCCACTGAGTGGGGGCTCAACAGATTCTGGTACTTGTTTTGTTTCGATAACGACAACTCTACACTGAATCCTTTGACAAAAACACTAAAAACCATGTCCTTTCGCGCAAATTTCAATGCGACTTTAGTAACATCGAGTCCCAGAATGGGAATAAAAATAGGAAATAGAGTGACACAAAATGTCACTGAAGCTAAATTTATGATTCGTTAGAAGTTAGTATGTTTGTACTCACCAAAACGCCCGAGTCTCCGCCCTCACGCTATGATTTGTCATATCATCGGCAAAAATCTGCCGGACTGTAGGCCTCCTGCTTACAAAACTCGTCATCTTGACGGCCTACCCACGCGCCAGCGAGGGTAGATCGGGAAGGACCTTGCGTTTAGACTGAACTAAGATTCGGTTGAGTGGAATTGAGACATTGAGACAAGCCGCAATTTTGGCGGATTTCCTCTCAGTTTGCTTTGCTCCTGGGTGATGTTAGGTGAACGTTACGGCTGCGTGACTCCAAGGAACGCCCGGTCGATATATTGGAAAAGTTTAACCATATTTGCTGCTCATCGCCTTGCAGCATTCGGAAAAGCAGGATAAAAGTTACCTACGGAGCAGGGGTGCTCCCTAAAGATTATTGATGGGCAGAGGAAACATTTTGGACGTAGCTTCGCCTAGCAGGAAAATAGGCCACGAAAGTTAGGGTCCTCGCGGATGACCATGCATTTAGAAAATCCATAATAATATTTCTAAGATATTGTGTCAAGAATCCAGATATTACAAGTGTCAGACGACTGCCCGCAGACCGCACCCTGTAAGTACAGAGCTAAGTGCCCTATGCTCTCCGTGCAGATCAATCAAATTATCTTCACAATGATAAAGACAGCGGGGGCGGCTGTACCACAAGCTCACTCTATTGAAGTCCCTGCGCTTACCTTGCTCGTGACTCGCACTTTCAATTACACCCTTACACCCCTTGTAGCATCACTTTTTAGCTAAAATTAGGGTTTATATGAAGTTTGAGCCGATCCGCGAGCACATCATCAATCTCCTTACCAAGGCGGAGGCCCACGTCGACGCGCGCAGCACGCTCGAAGATTTCCCCCCGAAGCTTCGTGGACGCAAGCCTGAAGGTGCTCCGCATACGCCTTGGGAATTGCTGGAGCACATGCGTATCGCTCAATGGGACATCCTGCGCTTCAGCCTGGATGAGAAACATAAGTCTCCCAAGTGGCCCGAGGGCTACTGGTCTGCGAGTCATGAGCCTAAGAGCGCAAAAGCCTGGGACCAGAGTGTTAAAAAATTTCTTGTAGACCTGGATGCTTTCTGTAAGCTGGTGCGCGACCCCAAGCGCGATCTCCTGGCGCCGATTCCTCATGGGAGCGGCCAGACTCTGCTGCGCGAGGCGCTTTTGGTGGCTGATCACAACGCCTATCACCTGGGCCAACTGGTGATGGTGCGGCGCATTCTGGAGCAGAAATAATCAGTGGAAGAAATGGTGCAGCAGGTAGACTACTCCAACCCCTAGAAAAACCAGCAGAGCCATTCCAATCCCAGGCTCTTTGTTGACCTCCGGGATCAAGTCTGATGCTGCTACGTACAGCGTTACCCCTGCAGAGAGCGGCAGGCCGACGCTGACCGATCGGGAGAAGGCCGCCATCGTCAAAATTCCTGCCATGGTTGCGGCCCCCAGGATGGCCGAGGCTGCCCACGCGACTTTCTTGCTTCGTCCACTGGCGATCATCACCGAGGCGGCGGTAAAGCCTTCGGGAATTTTATGGAGAAAGACCGCCAGAAAAATGACCCAGCCCAGCCAACTGGAAACCAGAAAGCCGGAGGCGATGGCGATCCCGTCAAAAAAAGTATGGATCGCCAGCCCAAAGAGCACGGAATAACCCTTATGAGCCGCCACGAATTCTTCCGCATGGGTCTCTTCACCAAAGTGAAAGTGAGGAGTTACGGTATGCTCAAACAAGTGGACCAGCAAGTATCCAATCAGGATAAGCAGAGCCGACTGGCTGCCTGCAAGCTGGACGCTTTCCGGCAGCATCTCCAGCAGCGCAGTGGCCAGCATGAACCCTGAGCCCAGCGCAATAAAATAGCGCAGATAGCTGCGGCTCCAATTCTTCTGGACGATCACTGCGCCGCCAAAGGCGTTGGCGGCTGCGGCGGTCAGGCCGAGCAGAATGCTGATGAAAATTGGATTCATCGGGAAAGTTGAGGCGAGAATATCAGGAATCAGCCGCTGTGGCGAATGTGCATGACGTCTCCATCCTGCACGATATAGTCCTTTCCCTCGAGACGCAGAGTTCCCTTGGATCGGGCATTGGCCTCTGATCCGGCCTCCAGCAGTTTGTCCCAATGGATGGTCTCAGCGCGGATGAAGTGCTTTTCCAGATCAGAGTGAATGGCCCCGGCGGCATTCTGGGCGCGGGAGTTCCTGGGCACTGTCCAGGCCCGGCATTCATCTTCACCCACGGTGAAGAACGAGATCACGCCCAGCAATTCATACGTCTTGCGGATCAGCCGGGTCAGCCCGCTCTCTTGTAGGCCATAACTGGAAAGGAATTCCAATGCCTCTTCGTCGCTCATATCGGTAAGCTCGGCTTCCACTTTGCCACAGATGGCGGTCGCGCCGGCATTCTTGCGGGCGGCAACTTCGGTGAGCTTGTATTTCTCTCCTGCTTTTTCCAGGTCCGCGCCCAGGCTCGATGACTCATTTACGTTGACCACGTAAAGAATCGGCTTCTGGCTCAGAAACATGAAGCCCCGGATGCGCTTTTCGTCGTCCGCGGAAATTTCCATCTCCCGCAAAGGCAATTCTTTTTCCAGATGCGCCTTGGCCCGCTGGATCAGATCGAACTCCCGCTCCAGTTCAGCGGTCTTCATCTTCTTGAGGTCTTTTTCCAGGCGCTCCAGCCGCTTCTCCACTTGGCCCAGGTCGTTCACGATGAGATCAAAGTCAACGGTCTTGATGTCCCGCAACGGGTCAATCTCACCGACGTGGGGAATGGAGGGATCATCAAAGGCCCGCACAACGTGGGCCAGGGCATCCACGCCGCGCAGGGTGGCGGTGAAGGCCGTTTCTTTCAACGCCTCCTGGCCAATGGCAGCGACGTCGGAGTATTCAACCGAGGCATGGACAAGCTTCTTGGGGTTGTAGAGCTGGGCCAGACGGTCCAAACGGTCGTCTGGAACCTTGGCCACTCCCAGGTGCGCCTCGCGCGGGTTCGCATAGGTGCGGCTAGAAATATCAGCTTTGGTCAGAATTTTAAATAGAGATGTTTTGCCCACCTGGGGCAAACCAATGATTCCTGTTTTCATAAAGGCGCTGCTGGCTGCCAGCTACTGGCTTCTAGCCCAACCAGTGTCAGATTGCTTGCTCCTTGGTGGTTTTCGATTTAACAGATAAAGCAACGGAGAACGGATTGCAGATCTAACCCGATGGCCGGCAAATGGAATCTCGATTCTAACTCAAAATCGCTGATGCCAGATTTTCGAAACGCGTTTCTTAGAGCGCTCCGCTTCGCTGCGCGCAAGCCCTTCGACTCGCTGCTTTGCAGCTCATCTCGAGGGCAGGCTCTGCGGCGCAAGGAAAGCGTGCGTGCTTTCTGTACCCAACACTTATGAGACAGCACGTACGGGAAACGCGCACGTGCTGTCTCAACCCTTCGCTTCGCTCGAGGGCAGGCTGTATTGGGCTACTTTCGGTCGTCCCCTGTCGGGGACTGATTCATCGTTATTCCCACATCACCGCATTACTTAAGCTTCTGAACTCTACTCGTTTTAGAAACGGTCCAGAAGCTGCTCCTCATGCAAATCGCCGGGCTGTCAAAACGACTGCTGCCAAGCCCAGCAAGAGCACGCCGCCCTCTGCCTGGGTTGATCGCTGGTGCAGGCGGTTGAATTCTGCCCGGCGCGCGTCGTCTTGCGGCAGGTTATCGATAGTCCCCATCTCCATGCGCAACACGTGCATTCTAGGCGCGATGCCGAACTGGGAAAGCGCCGTGAGCAACAACATGAGCAGCACCAGCAGATGGAGGGGCGCAAAAATCTTGGGACGAGTGTACTTGGCCAGGTTGTACAAGATTGATGAGCTGAGAAAGATCAGCCCGGAGACTATTCCGATCCAATGCAGGCGTGTAAGACTCGGATTCACTACGTTGCCGGCCAGTTCACGCGTGGGCAGCACGCCGCTGAAGACTACGGGCGCCAGTACAACGACAAAAAAAATAATGCCGCCAATCCAGACGATCAGGGCCAGCAGCATCAAGGTACGGAGGACCGTCATACGGGCACTGCGACGCTCTGCAGGATGTCGCGAATGATGCTCTCCGCCTGCTCCGACCGTTTCAAGGTCGAGGAGTAACGCGCGTTGACGACCACCCGGTGCGAGAATACCGGCGAGGCCAGAGATTTGAAATCTGCCGGAGTGGTGTATGTGCGTCCATCCAGGTAAGCCATGGCCTGGGCCGCCCGATACAGCATGAGCGAGCCGCGGGGCGAGACCCCCAGCGAAAGCGCATCGGACTCGCGCGTCCGGCGCACGATTTCCAGGGCGTAGTCCACCAGGGAATCGTCGACTTTTACGCGGGTGACCTCATCCTGCATGGCCAGCACATCCGCCCCGGTAGCCACGGGCCTGACTTGCTCCAGGCGGGCGGCGCCGGCGGTGGCGCGCAGAATCTCCCGTTCGTTGGCCGCTTTGGGATAACCCATGCCCACCCGCAAAAGGAACCGGTCCAATTGTGATTCCGGCAGGGGATAGGTACCGTGATGTTCCACCGGGTTCTGAGTTGCGATCACCAGGAAGGGCTGAGGCAGGGGATGGGAATGTCCATCGATGGTTACCTGGCCTTCGTTCATGGCCTCCAACAGAGCTGACTGGGTCTTGGGCGTGGTGCGGTTGATCTCATCGGCCAGCAGTACGTTGGTGAATACCGGGCCGGATTTGAACTCGAATTGCTGCTCCACCGAGGAATAAATGGAAATTCCAAGCACGTCGGTGGGCAGCATGTCGCTGGTGAACTGGATGCGCTGAAATGAGCAGTCCAGCGCCCGGGCCATGGCATGGGCCAGCGTGGTTTTGCCGACCCCAGGTACGCCTTCAATGAGCAGGTGTCCTCGCGCCAGCATGGCGACCATCGCCAACCGGATGACTTCATCATTGCCCCGTATGATGGTGCGAATGGATTGTTCCAGAGCTACGGCACGTGCGGCGGTGGAAGACTGGATGGAACCTGTGGCCATTAATTTCAAATTCTACGTGAATCGAGCAACGGCTGCCTAGAGTACATAGAACGTTCGATTGTTCCGTAACCGCCAACGATCAGAAACTCGACATTATGAGCGCTTAAAGTTTGTAACAGTTCTTTGAAATGTGGGTTGCCTTCCATGCTTTACGTTTTCCGCCAGGACAATCATTTCCCAGGCCGCTGCAAAAATGGCTTCGTCGCCCTGCGCTTGCCAAAACTCAATATCGAATTGCCGGTCAGCCGGTTTTCCACGCACAATCCGTGTCTTGAAGTCTCGTTCGACAGTCTCATTATTTTTAGCCTTCAAGAGATTTCCTCCTGGTCCCAGGTTTTCGGTGTCTTTGACCGCCACGAATCGTTTCTCTTGATCCAACCAAAAGATGTATTTGTCCGGTAATAGCGCAAGAGCTAAAGGCCATTTATTTATAAGGGCCTTTTCAGCACGACTAAAAGGGCTTGCGGAAAAACGCATTTTCGTACACGCTTTGGATCTGCAGGGCTAAAGCAGGCTAAACCGCACTCGCTCAATTCTTTGCGATCTGCCATATGCCCTTATCCGCATCGACAAATTGATGCTCAAATCGAAAACATTTGCCATCCTCGGAAAGTTGCTCATTACCAAGAAACTTATATTTTGCGATGTAGCGGCCTGTGCTTCGCTGAAGTACAAACCACGGCTGCTCTCCAGGAGATCCACTTATTATCTGATCTTCATTTACATCAAGATAAAAAGAAAGATTCGGGAATTTTTCTTTCAAGATCGCTGGAGGTTGCCCATGATATTTGTACGTTGAAGGAGCAGCTAACGACAAAGCTTCCCACACTCCTTCAGACATAACTGCCTCTTTGTTAATGCCATTTTTGTAAATTGTTATATTAATAAATCCCGGGAATTTATTCTTCACTGTCGATTGTGAGGGATGTAATATTCCTCCTACCAAAAACAGTGTGTCAAGAGGTCCAGGGCAGGCATAGACTGAATCTCCAAACTGTCCTAATGCGCTACGATCTTCATTGACGATGAGCTCCTTGAAAGAATCACATGCTTTCGCGTGTCCCCATTCTTCATGTTGCCCCTTAATAGCCAATGGACTGCAATCAATTGCAGCGACGGCGCTTTTGAGGGATGAAAGATCAGCAGGCTTAAACAATAAAATATCCTCTGATTTCTGCTGTTGTGCCGTACTTCCAAGCCCAAAGATTAAAACAACTAGCAGTATCCTAATATTCGCCATATCGTCCTCTTTATTGAAAGGCCACAAAGCAGGCATAGGATACGCCGATTCTCCAGTAATGGCGATTACTGTTTTCTAGGCGTTTCGGGCGGTGCTTGCAACAAATTACGTAGGACACTAAACAGATCGATTTTGCCTGTAAATGCGGGAATGGATCGGAGCCACATTTCAAAAATCGAAAATGGCAAGAAATAG
>Ga0070730_10005714_pt1 | contig 10699 bp, 11 predicted proteins | sample Coa_R1_3_FD_66447 | JGI IMG/M metagenome (GOLD analysis project Ga0070730, IMG submission 66447) | Surface soil microbial communities from Centralia Pennsylvania, which are recovering from an underground coalmine fire - Coalmine... | ecosystem: Environmental > Terrestrial > Soil > Unclassified ... | reverse complement strand
GAGTCGAACCTGAACCAGGAAGAGCGCGACATGCGCAAACTCGACAACGGCAAGCTGACCGCTGCCGACAAGACGACGCTCAACCAGCAGCAGAACAAGCTTTCCAACCAGATTTATCAGGACAAGCACAACTCCGCGGTGCAGAATACGAATCCGAAGAGCGAAGTCGGCAAGCGCCAGGAGAACCAGCAGGACCGCATCGCGCAGGGGATGAAGAGCGGACATCTGACCTCTGGCGAAGCCGCGCATCTTGAGAACAACCAGGCGCGCATCAATAACGAAGTTCGCAACGACCGCGCTGCTAACGGTGGCAAGCTGACTGCGCAGGAAAAAGCGAAAGTCAACCGGCAACAGAACCGCCAGTCGCGCCAGATCTACCGCGACAAACACAACACTCGCAAGCAGTAGCCAAGCTTTCGACTGACGCAGGGAAGAAGAGAGCGTAAGCGACGCCCCCGGGCCAGCCGGGGGCATTTTCTTGTTTACCGGCAGTCCTAACTGCTTGAAAACGTTCGGAATCCACTTCTTGACATAAATCGCAAATTGCAATACAGTTATCTCGATTTGAAATATGGCACGGGGCGTAGCCGGTGAAACTGGGCGAGAAAATTCGGTACCTGCGTGAGGTCGAAGGATCGTTGCGCGGACTAGGGCGTCCCATGACGCAACTCGAACTGGTTCGCGCCATCCGCGAGGAGGTGGGGAAGGGCCGGGGTGGAGAAGGGAAGACCATCAGCCAGTCCTATCTCTCGCAGATCGAAAGCGGGGCGCGGCCGCACATGACGCAATCGTCACGAGCGTTGCTGGCGAAGTTTTTCAAGGTGCATCCGGGATTTCTGGTGGATGACCCCGACGGCTACCACGCCGAATTGACTTCAGATTTGCGCACAACCGAAGGCCAGCTTGACGTTTGGCTGCTGCAGGGTTCGGAGCGCTTTGCGAGCGATCCGGAGGTCAGCAACGTGCTGATCAAGGCCGCGCGTGAAAAAGATACGCGGCGCTGCCTGTTGTTGCTCGGCGCGATTCTCGATACGCCGGGACTGGCGGAGCGCTTGTTAGAGGCGTTGCGGCCGGAAGTAGCGGCGAACCATCAGCGTACGGCGAATGCGGAGGGGAGGCGAATCCGATGACGTGGTCAGACTTTTACTTGATCTGTTTCGCAGTCGGTTTCTGCTTCAGTTTTTTTTCGTTCATCTTTGGCGGAGCGCGCACCGGACGCCTGCACTTGCCCCATTTCCACGGGCACGCGGGCTCGCATTTGCCGGCAGCGCACGTCGGGGGCCACGCGCCAGTGGCGGCGCACGGTCCAGCGGCGCATGGTGCCGCAACGAACGGTGCGGCAGCCTCAGACGCGTCGGATGCGAATCAGCCCGCAAATAGTGGCATGAGCGTCTCGCCCTTTAACCCGCCGACCCTGGCCGCCTTCCTGGCGTGGTTTGGCGGCACAGGATATTTGCTCACGCGCTTCTCGACAGTCTGGGTTGGTTTGGGACTGACGCTCTCCGTCGGGGCCGGACTGGTAGGCGGCGGAATTATTTTTCTGTTCCTCAGCCGCGTGTTGATCTCGGAGGACGAGAACATGGATCCGGCCGACACGGAGATGGTTGGCGTGCTTGGCAAACTCTGCGTGCCGATTCGCGAAGGGGGAACGGGCGAACTGATTTACACGCAGGTGGGAACACGCCGCGTCTGTGGCGCGCGAAGCGAAGATGGCAGCGTCATGGCAAAGGGAGCCGAGGTTGTGGTGACGCGCTACGAAAAGGGAATTGCCTACGTCCGTCTGTGGAGCGAGATATCGGGCGAAGAGGACGAAACCGGAGCAGGCAAGTTAGGTGAGCAACGGAGTTGAAGATGGAAACGCACGAATTCAGTGGCGATGTCTTTGCCGAGGAGACGCACTCGGGACGCATATGGAGCCTGATTATTCTGCCCGCGTTCATTGGCCCGTTCGTTTCGGTGGCGCTGCATCCGACGGGACCGGCGCGGTTTGCGTTAATCCCGGTCGCCATCCTCGGGCTGGGTGCGACGGGGATGGTGCTTTCCGGATTTCAATATCGCTTCCTGCGGGATGCGGTGGAGATCAGGACGCTCGGAATCCGGCTGCGCTCGATTCCGAAGCAACAGATCATCAGCTATTCGATCGAGCCTTGGAGCATGGTGCGCGGCTATGGGATTCGCGGCATCGGCAGCACGCGCGCCTATGTTTGGGGAAACAAAGTCGTTCACATCAAGACGACCAACGGCGAAGTTTTTCTGGGGCACAGCAATCCGGAGCGCATTATCCGCGACCTGGATCAGCTGACAGGTTTTGTAACGCGCGGTTAAACGCGGGACCGGGAAGCTCGAAAACAAGTTCTGGAGGAGGGCGTTTATGTTCGATTCGCTTTCGCATGTGGTGGTGATTTGGATTTTCGTTGGGCTGGGAGTGATGGTCGTTCTGTTCCTGATGAGCGGAATGGCCAGGCTCTATCGCAAAGCAGGGCCACACGAGGCACTCATCGTGTATGGCTTGGGCGGGACGAGAGTCGTGCAGGGACACGGCACGCTGGTGTTGCCGATGGTCCAGATCTGCAAAGACCTATCCCTCGAATTGATGTCGTTCGACGTGGCGCCGCAGCAGGATCTGTATACCAAGCAGGGCGTCGCAGTGACAGTCGAAGCGGTGGCGCAGATCAAGGTCAAGTCTGACCGTGAATCGGTGCTGACCGCGGCCGAGCAGTTCCTGACGAAGGCCGACCAGGAGCGCGAAGGTCTGATCCGCCTCGTGATGGAAGGTCACCTGCGCGGCATCATTGGCCAGCTCACGGTGGAAGAAATCGTGAAGCAACCGGAGATGGTTTCCGACCGCATGCGCGGCACTTGCGCCGAAGACATGAACAAGATGGGTCTCGAAGTCATCTCGTTCACCATTAAGGAAGTGCGCGACAAGAACGAATACATCACCAACATGGGTAAGCCCGACGTGGCGCGTATCAAGCGTGATGCGGATGTAGCCACGGCGGAAGCCGACCGCGACACGGCGATCAAGCGCGCGCTGGCGCAGCGGGAATCCGCTGTAGCCAAGGCGCAGGCCGATCAGGAACGCGTGCTGGCCGAAACCTTGTCGTTGGCCAAGCAGGCGGAATCGCAGCGCGATCTGGAAATCAAGAAAGCGCAATACCTCGAAGTCACCAAGCGCCAGCAGGCGCAGGCCGATAAGGCTTACGACATACAGACCAACATCATGCAGCAGCAGGTCGTGGCTGAGCAGGTGAAGGTACAGCAGGTCGAGAAAGAGCAGCAGGTCAAGGTGCAGGAAGCCGAAATCAACCGCCGCGAAAAGGAACTGATCGCGACCGTGCTGAAGGGCGCCGAGATCGAGCGTCAGCGGATTGAGACGCTCGCCGCCGCCGAGAAGCAGCGCCTGATTGCGGAAGCGGAAGGCCAGGCATCGTCGATTCGTGCGCAGGGCGAAGCCGAAGCCGAGATCATCTTCAAGAAAGGGGACGCCGAAGCCCGAGCCATGAATGTGAAGGCTGAGGCCTATCAGGAATACAACCAGGCGGCAGTCATCGACAAATTGTTCAGCAGCATGCCCGAAATCGTGAAGGCATTGGCTGCTCCTCTGGCCAACGTCGACAAGATCACCATCGTTTCCACCGGAAACGGAACGGAAGCGGGCATGAACAAAATCACCGGCGACATCACCAAGATGGCGGCGCAGGTTCCGGCGCTGTTCGAGACTCTCTCGGGTATGCCGTTGGGTGAGTTGCTCGGCAAGGTGCGGCAGATCGGCGACAAAGCACCCAAGCCGCCAGAGTTGCCGAAAGCGTAGGCGAGGGGTCTAGCTCGTGTGGGGACGGGCGCATTCGCCCGCCCCCCCGAGCGAAGCAAGGCGGAATATAGAAGAAGTTGGAGCAGAGTATGACGAGCAAATCGAAGCACGCAGGATGGGGCATCGCGCTCGGAGCGGCGCTGGGCACGGTGTTCGGAGTGATGGCTGGACACGTCGGAGTATGGCTGGCGATCGGAGTAGCGATCGGCATGGTACTCGGAGCAACGTTTCGCCGCAAAGAAACAGAATGTCCCGAGTGCGCGCAAATGCACCGCGCGCACGAGATGCGGAGACAGGTTTCAGGGCAACCGATGCAGTGATGAGACTTGAAAAGCTGAAAGCTGATAGCTGACGGCTGATAGCTAGACAACGAAGGGGGTTCACCATGGCATTACTAGAGCGCGTTTCTACATTGGTCCGGGCCAACCTCAACGACCTGATCGACAAGGCCGAGGAGCCGGAAAAGATGATCAAGCAGGTCATTCTCGACATGCAGAACCAATTGCTGCAGGTCAAGACGCAGGTGGCGATTGCGATCGCCGACCAGCACCTGCTCGAAAAAAAGCAGAAAGAAAACGAAGACAAAGTAGCGGAATGGATGCGCAAGGCAGAACTCTCGGTCGACAAGAAACAGGACGACCTGGCGCGGGCATCGCTGCTCCGCGTGGAGAGTTATCGCGAGCTTAGCGAAAACTTCACCCAGCAGGTCGCTGATCAGAAGGCGCAGGTGGAGAATCTGAAATCCGCATTGCGTCAACTCGAGCAGAAGCTGACCGAAGCGCAAGCCAAGGCCGACGTACTGATCGCGCAGTCTCGCCGGGCTCGCGCCGTGGGCAAGGCCAGCGACGCGCGCATGGCCTCCGGCGATGGATCGAAGGCCGCGGCATTCGACCGCATGAAGCGCAAAGTCGCACACTCGGAAGCGGTCAGCCAGGCCAAGTCCGAAATCGCCGGCGACAACCTCGACGACCGTCTGGCGGCGCTCGAAAAAGAAGACCGCATAGAGCAGTTGCTGGCGGAGTTGAAGCAGAAACGCGGAGCCTAAGGCTGGTGCGCGGCTAGGGACTATTTGGCGCGGGCGCCCTCGCCCGCGTCATGCTGCTCGTCAGTTCGAAGCAAGGCTCGCGTCGCTCGTCGCCCTGGTACGCTCGCAGTGACAGATGCAAGCTGATCATATTTAACAACTTACCGTCCCTATACGACAATTATCCTCGCGTGGGGTTCCTCCCAGCATAGGAACAATCATTTCGCGGTGTCCCTGGCCCTTGAACCGTGGAATTTGGCATCTAATTAAGCGCGCCCCTTCGGAATCTGAAACCGAGGGAATCACTTATGAAGCAGTTTGCATGGGCATTATTGCTCGGGGCCGGTCTCATCCTGGTGGGATGTGGGTCAAACTCGAGCAATCCTGCCAACCTGAATGGAACCTGGAAGGCGACCCTGGTCGACTCCAATAACACGACCCAGTTCTCGTTGGGCATGTCGCTGTTGGCCAGCGGCAGCAACGGCGCAGTAAGCGTCAGCAACTTCACGATTACGTCGCCGTCGCCCTGCTTTGGCACCGCCTCGACCGAGACCGGATCGTTTTCGCTGAGCGGAAACTTCAACGGCAACGTGACCGGCACATTCGGTCTGGTCGTGAGTTCGACTACTCCCGGCATCTCGCTCAACCTGAACGGTGCGGCGAACGGAAACACAATCACCGGCACGTGGACGCTGAGTGGCACCGGCTGCAGCGGCCAGGGCACCTTCACGATGACCAAGATGTGAGACTCGGGCGTCGGACCTTAGACCTCGGCCCTCGGCCCTCAGACCTTCCACTCAAGGTCGGGGGCCTTATCATCGCCGAGGAACAAGATCAATCCCCTATGCTGGTGGCCGAAGTCCGGTCTGAGGCCCGAGGTCCGCCCTTACATCCATTGACGACCCTGCCCGCATCTCTCTATTCTCATAGAGACCCATTTCAATAGAGCCCATTTCAAGGACGGTACATGAAGAAGTTTGCACTCCTGATCGTGCTGGCGCTGGAACTCGCGGTTTGCGGTTGTGCCAATAACACTCCCTCGAGCGAGGTTAATACGACGACCAGTGGGAATTGGGAAGCCAGGCTGAGTGGTGGCACCGGACAGGCCAGCCAACTCAACTTCGTTACTTCGTTCACTCTGCTCAACAGCGGTCCCCTCAGTAATATCTTCTTCAGCTTCTTCAACAGTGGGCCGTGCTTCGGCACCGCCGTCGGCGATACCACCGAGTCCGGAAACGCCACCCTGAACGTCAGTTCGACGTTTACGGTGACGGGCAGCCTGAACTTTACCGTTACGTCGACACAGAACGGCAATGTTCTTACGCTGACCAGCCCCGATGGCGGGCTTACCGGCACATCCAATGGATCTCCAGGGACCACTGGAGTGCTGAGCAACGGAGTGGCCGTGGGTACCTGGACATTGACCAGCTCAGACACGAACTGCGTCCCCAGCGGCGGTTCCGTTAGCGGTTCCTTCCTGATGTGCCAGGGGAACGATACCTGCGTGGCTCCCTAGCACAGAATCGAACCGACCCTCGTTTCTTTGGAACTTAGCTTCTTTGGAACTTAGCTTCCAGGCTGCACTTCCTTCGGCTTGGCTGGCTGCTATACATTGAAAGCCATGAAGCGCTCGCTGCAGCAGGTCGCCGACGCCGTGGGAGCCCGCCTGATCGGGGATGGCCAGGTCGAGTTGAGCAGCGTGGCGAGCATAGAATCGGCTACCGCGGAGGACCTTGTCTTCGTCGAGGACGTGAAGCATCTCGCCGCGGCCTTGAAGTCTCGCGCGGGCGCGATCATCGCCGGAGAGTCTGCCGCCTCGAGTGACTGCCAACGGCCCCTGCTCATCAGCGATCATCCCAAACTCGCATTCGCCCGGGCCGCGCGAGTGTTTCGCGAGTCTTCGTCACAGGAAGGCGTGGAGAAGGGAACGGTGCACGCCACCGCAGTGATTCATCCCTCCGTCGAGATCGGACCCGGCGTCTACGTCGAAGAACGGGCGGTGATCAGTGCGCGAGCCCAGATCGGCGAAAATACGCGGGTCGGAGCAGGAAGCGCCATCGGCGACGGCGTGAAGATAGGCTGCGACTGCGAGATCTATCCCAACGTAACGATGTATCCCGGCACCACGTTGGGCGACCGGGTGATTGTGCACGCGGGCGCCGTATTGGGCAGCGACGGATTCGGCTACGTGCGCGACCGCAAGACCGGCCACTACGAAAAATTCCCCCAGGTCGGATGCCTCGTGATAGAAGACGACGTCGAGATCGGCGCCAACACCACGATCGATCGCGGCGCCCTCGACGAGACGCGCATCTGCCACGGAGCGAAAATCGACAACCTCGTCCACATCGGTCACAACTGCCATATCGGCGAAGACGTTGTGATTGCCGCGCAGACCGGCCTGTCTGGCAGCATAGTGATTGAGAAAGGCGTGGTTCTCGGCGGGCAGGTCGGCATCGGCGAGCATGCCCACATCGAAGAGGGAGTCATGCTTGGCGGCCAGGGCGGCGTGCTCCCCAACAAGATTCTCCGTGGCAAAGGGGTCGCGTTTTGGGGAACTCCGGCGCAGCCGCTGCGCGAGTATCTGAAGCAACTGGCAACCCTGGCTCGGCTTGCTAAGAAGGACGATCGAGCGAAAGATTGAACATGGCTCTAATTGTCGTCGGTGGGCATTCGCGCAGCGTAGGCAAGACCAGCGTCGTCGCCGGCCTGATTTCCGCTCTCCGCGAATTCGAATGGACCGCCGTCAAAATTACTCAATACGGCCACGGCGTCTGCTCCGCCAACGGCGAGCCCTGCGACTGCGTCACCGATGATCATTCCTGGGCGATTACCGAAGAGCGCGATCTGTCTGGCGAGTCGGATACCTCGCGATTCCTGGTCGCGGGAGCCGTGCGTTCGCTGTGGGCTCGAACCGAGCAAGGACGTCTTGCCGAAGCCATGCCCGCGCTTCGCCAGCGACTGGAAGGCGCAGCCAATGTGATCATCGAATCAAACAGCGTGCTGAAGTTTGTGCGCCCCGACCTCTACCTGACAGTTCTGGATCCTGCGACCGCCGACTTTAAGAACTCGGCGCGTGAGTTTCTCGACCGAGCCGACGCTGTGATCCTGCACCAAGCGTCAAGCGCCGCATGGCAGGCAGTTTCGCTCAAGCCGGCAAGAAATTGCCCTATATTCCACATAACGCCGCCGCAGTATGTCACACACGAAATTGCGGAGTTTGTCCGTTCGATGTTGTCTGCGAAAGTCGAGCACCAAAGCTGAGAACTGGGAAACGGGAACTGAGAACTCACAACTGAGATGCGGCAAATTCATTCCAGCGCCTGGCTGTTGGTCGTTTTGTCGGCCGTTCTGCAGATCGTTATCTTTCCGCTTCCGGGCGTTTACGTTCTCTCATGGTTCGCACTGACTCCTTTGGTCTTGGCCCTTCTGCGCACGCGTCCCGCGGGGGAACTCGAAGTTGCCGGTTCCGTGAGACTCGCACCGGCGACCCCGGGGCAGGCTTTCTTGCTTGCGTACGTCTGCGGAATCCTGTGGTACGCCGGCACCTGTTATTGGATCTACGACACGATGCGCCAGTTCGGCGGACTCAGCGCGCCCGAGGCGCTGCTGGCTCTGTTTCTTTTCTGCTGCTATCTGGGCTTGTATCACGGAGTCTTCGGTCTGCTGCTGAGTCTGCTAACCGGTCCCGGACGCGACTTCCGCCGTGTGCTGGTGACCGCTCCGTTTCTCTGGGTGGCTGTCGAGCTGGCGCGCACGCGAGTGACGGGATTTCCCTGGAATCTGCTCGGCATCGCGCAGGTCGATAACGCCGCCCTGTCCCGCATCGCGCCGTGGACTGGTGTCTACGGCATCTCCCTGGAAATTATGCTGGTGAATGTTGCGCTCACCGCGGCATTTCTGGTTCCGAAGGAAAAGCGTGGAGCAATGCTCGCTGCCGCCCTCGCCGCGGCTGCTGTCTTGCAAGCGGGAAGATTGATCGAGCCTCCGCCAGTGACTGCCGATTATGAGGCTCTGCTGGTGCAGCAGAACATTCCTGTATCCGCCAACTGGACGCCCGATTATTTTCAGCAGACTCTGAGCCAACTCAGCGAACTGAGTGTGAAGTCCGCAGCGGGTGCGCCGAAAATCGATCTGATTGTGTGGCCCGAATCGCCCGCTCCCTTCTTCACCAACGATGCGCGATTTCGCGAGGCAATGAGCAACGTGGCACGCGCGACGAAAACCTGGATCGTCACTGGCGCGATTGGCACTGCCGCGCCCCGCGTCCAATCAGACTCTGCTGTATTTAACTCCGCAGCCCTCATCAGTCCGGCGGGCGACTGGACGGCCCGCTACGACAAGGCGCATCTCGTTCCCTTTGGAGAATATTTGCCATTTCCGAGTTTATTTTCGTTTGCCGGCGGGCTGACGAAAGAAGTCGGTCAGTTCGAGCATGGAACGTCGCGCAGCCCTTTGAATGCGGGCGGCCAGAGCCTGGGGGTCTTCATTTGTTACGAATCCATCTTTCCCGATGAAGTCCGCCAGTTCGCCAATAGCGGCGCACAAGTCTTGGTCAACATTTCGAACGACGGATGGTACGGCGATAGCGGCGCCTATGCGCAACACCTGAACCAGACCCGTATGCGGGCCATTGAAAATGACCGGTGGCTTCTGAGCGCGACCGACACCGGAGTCACCGCTTCCATCGACCCTTTTGGACGGATCGCTGCGCGCATTCCCCGTAAAGAACGCGCCGCGCTGGTCGCACCTTATGCCCTCACTTCCGTTACCACCTTCTATACTCGTCATGGTGATTGGTTCGCATACGCCTGTGCGATAATTTCACTGGGAGCGCTGCTGGCGCGCTTCACATCTCACAACCACCGCAACACACAAAAGGCTGACGCGTCCTCATGAATCAAGAGTTAGTCCTCGAATACGAAAAGTTAAGCAAGAAGGTCCACGAACTTCGGGAGTATCTTTGACGCGGAGAAGGTCCGTCCGCAGCTAGCCGAAATCGACAAGCAAGCCTCTGACCCGAATCTGTGGTCGAATCCGCAGCGTTCGCAGCAGGTCATGCGCGAAAAAAAGCGGCTGGAGCATGTGCTTACCACCGACGCCGACCTGGCGCGCCGCGCCGGCGACATCGCTGCCTACTTCGATCTCGCGAAAGAAGGCGAAAACGTCGATGCTGACTTGCAGCGCGAAATCGATTCTCTGCGTGAGTTACTCGACAAGCTCGAAACCGAAACTCTGCTCTCGGGCGAAAACGACGCGCGCAATGCCATTGTCACCATTCACCCGGGTGCGGGAGGCACCGAATCGCAAGACTGGGCAGACATGCTTCTGCGGATGTACTTGAGATGGGCCGAGCGGCGCGGTTTTGAGACCGTGCTCTATGACTACCAGCCCGGCGAAGAGGCCGGGCTCAAGTCGGCGACGTTCGCGGTCAATGGCGAATATGCCTTCGGGCTTCTGCAGGGCGAAATCGGTGTGCACCGACTGGTGCGCATCTCTCCGTTCGATCAGGCCAAGCGAAGGCATACTTCTTTTGCCAGCGTTTTCGTGTCTCCAGAGATCGACGATGCAATCGAGATCGTCATCAAGCCGGAAGACATCCGAATCGATACCTACCGCTCCAGCGGCAAGGGCGGGCAGCACGTGAACACTACTGACTCTGCCGTACGTATCACGCACATCGCCACCGGCCTGGTTGCCAACTGCCAAAACGAGCGCTCGCAGCACAAGAACAAAGAGCGCGCCATGAGCATGCTGCGCTCAAAACTCTACGAATTCGAGATGGAGAAGAAGCGCGCCGCCACCAAGAAGATCGAAGACTCGAAGCTCGACATCGAATTCGGATCGCAGATTCGCTCCTA
>Ga0070730_10005713_pt1 | contig 10699 bp, 11 predicted proteins | sample Coa_R1_3_FD_66447 | JGI IMG/M metagenome (GOLD analysis project Ga0070730, IMG submission 66447) | Surface soil microbial communities from Centralia Pennsylvania, which are recovering from an underground coalmine fire - Coalmine... | ecosystem: Environmental > Terrestrial > Soil > Unclassified ... | reverse complement strand
TGCGTCCCGGAATGACCTGAACCGGTCCATCGGGCGAGATGTAGCGTACGTTCGGGTCCAGTGCGAGCGCCGCGATCTGGCCCAGTTTGACGCTTTTGACCACCGCCGGGATGACCGTAAACTGCTCGTCGCCAGTGTTGGAGCCGCCGCCGAGCAGGCCGCCCAGTAGGCCGCCGGAGCTCGGCACGCGTACTTGCTGGACGATTACGCGGACTACCGTATCTGGACTGGCCTGCGCACCATACTGCAGCAGGGGATGGATTTTCAGGTTCGAGTTGAGGACGAGCGACGTGAGTGGCAGCGAGCTTGCAGCCGCCGCTGGCCCGATTGTGGACCCGAGCAGCACGCTGGCAAGAATCGGAGCAAAAATTAGCCGAGCTTTCTGCATTAGCTGAAGCGCCTCGAGAATGGGCGGCCGCCAGGCGGGTCGCCCACAAGATGGCACGTTCGGCAACCGGCTATCGTGCCCTCCTCGACGCTGAGGCGGGGGGTAGACCCATAGTTTTGCGTCCCCGCCTTTCGGTGGGTTTGCCTTGTATCGTTGTGCTCTGGCTCAGTATCGGCGCGGCCTGGCAGGGGAATCGTCCCCTATCTGGGGGGAATGAGTACCTTTGGGTGAATCGCGCTTGCAGCGGGAAGCCGGCTGGCTAGCTAGGCTGGTCGCTCGCCGAGGAACCGTTGGCTCACGATGAGCGCCGCGCCAATCGCGGCGACCAGGACCGTCTGCAGCGCGACGGTGGTGGCCATGCGAATGGTCGCCGTGAACCAGAACGGCTCGGGAAACAGCATGATCAGGTAATCGACGGTCGGATCGAGCTGCCACAGATCGTTCCGAAACGCGATCTGGTGAAAGCGGGTCCAGAGCGCCTCGAAGTCCATCAGCGACAGGACACCCACCAGGACGACCAGCGCGACCATCAGTCCGGTGCTCCACACCATCTCGCGCCCGATGGGCGCCGGTGAACGATCGAACACCAGGGCCGCGGCGACGCGCACCACGACGACGGCCGCAGCGACGAACTGCATGCGCAGAAACCACTGAATGAGGGCCTGCACGTCCTCCATGTGGGTCACTTCGCGATCGTTGAACAGCGCGCGCGACCGGCCGAAGGCGGTGACCTGCATCTGGATCTGGCCGGGCGGCCCCTGGAAGTAGGCCACGAAGGCGTCGGCGATGTGGGCGAGCTGGGGGTCGTCCAGCCCGGTGGTCGTGGCCACCTGGTTGTCCCGAAACCCCCGCAACAGCAGGTCTCGATCGGTGACCAGTCCGCGCAGGCTGGTCGAGATGACCAGCAGCGGCACCAGCAGCACGAAAGCCAGGCTGATCAGGCCCCGCACCCACGGGATCAGGTCGGCCGTGACGCTCACACGCGACGCGGGGCGGTTGACCGTTGTTCGCATGCGCCGTCCGGAGCATACCGTGCGGTGCCTGGCTGGAGTCCGAATGCGGTGTCGAGCCGGGGCAGCACGAGCCAGGCGCTCGCCAGGCCGAACAGCAATCCGGTCATTACGCGCAGCTCCCAGGTGCTTTCCCGCCAACCAAACAGCTGGGTGAAGCCGTCGATGGCCATCGGTAGGATCAGGATCCCGTACACGCCGAACCCGCTGGGGCGCAGCTCGCGCCGTCGAGCGTACAGCAGCCCAACCAGCAGCAGCCCCAGATAAATGGCCAGGTCGCGTTCGCAGAACGCCATCTTCCAACCACGGTCAGCGTTGCCGACGAAGCGGAACGGATCGAACCCCAGGTCGGCCAACTGCTGCTCGCCGTAGACGGGCTGTTGACCGAACAGGAAGAAGCTCCTGAACGCCCACTGGTGGCAGGTCAGGTGGTACGCGGTGTACAGGCCGTCGGCGGCGGCCGTCCAGCCCAGCGCCGCCAGCACCGGCGCGGCCAGGGCCCCACCCAGGAACAGGCCGACCAGCAGATTGAGCCCCGCGAGCCAGTGCCTGAGCGCGCGATCGCGCCGCGTGGTCACCCTCAACGTGGCCCGCCTTCAGCCGCGTCAGCCATGCCTGGCCCGCCTCTCGCTGGCTTGCGCCTGCTCGGTCGCCGCCTGCCGCAATGCCCGTTCGAGGACGGCGGGCCCCAGGGGCGCCGCGTACTCATCGGCCCCGACCTGCAGCACCGGGATGCGTTCGCCGTACCGCCGCAGCAGCTCCTGGTCGGTGGTGATGTCGACCAGCTCCAGCGTGTGCGGGTGCCGCTTCTGCAGTCGCTCGAGATCTGCCCGCGTCGCCTCGCACAGGTGGCACTCGGCCTTCATATACAGCGTCGCGTGCAGCCTCATGCCGCGACATCGCTCGGGAGATCCCCCGTGGCGCGGGGCTGGCCCGCGTCGGGTGTGTGCGCCGCGCGGCGCAGGTGCGCCGCGAGCACGGGTCGCACGCCGTACCACGCCCCGAAGCCGACGCCGCCCAGGGCCAGGAGTTGCTCGACCTGCAGCCCGAACAGAAACGGCGGGTCCAGTCGCACCGCGCCCAGCAGCAGCCGGGCCGTGCCGTACAGCCCGCAGCCCAGGGCCGCGCGGCTGCCGGCTGGCCAACCTCTGGGGAGCGTGCTCACGACCGCGAACACCAGCATGGCCACGAGCGCGTCGTAGAGCTGCGCCGGCTGGCGGCTTACGCCAAAGTCGGGTGTGGCCGCGAGCCGGCTGGCGTACTGCGTCGCCCACGGTAGGTCGGACGGTATTCCCTGACCGTGGCCGTCCAGAAAGGCCCCCAGGCGCCCGACGACGATGCCCAGCGCGACGTTGGGGGCGACCACGTCCAGTATCCGCCGCCACCGCGCCGGATCGCGTTTCGACCGCAGCCGGGCGACCGCGATCACCCCGCCGCCGCACAGGCCACCCCACAGCGACAGCCCGTCGATAGGCAGCTGCCAGAGCTCGGACGCGTGGGTCAGGTAGTAGTCCCACCAGCCCAGCACGTGCACCAGCCTGGCGACCAGCAGCCCGCTCGGCAGCGCCCAGGCGAGCGCGTCCAGCGCCGGCCGGCGGGGCAACCCCGCCCGCTCGAGCTCACGCACGCTGCGCCAGACGGCCAGGCCCAGCCCGGCCAGCGCCAGCAGCCCGAACCACCGCACCGCCAGGGGTCCCACCGCGACAACGACGGGGTCGATTGCGATCAGCACGTGGTCGAGTGTGGCAGACGAAGCGTCACGGGAAGCGTCACGCGGCGGGGCGAAAGCGTCACGCGGCGGCCGAAAAGCGTCATGCGGGCGTCACAAAATCGGCAGCGGCCAGTTCAGACGACAATCAATTCCAGATCGACTTCGCCAACGTCGGCGTCGAGGCGCTCGGACTCGATGAAGTCGATCACCTTGCTCAGCACCTCGTTCGAGTGGCGCGGATCGTCACTCAGACACACGATGCCGAGCGTTGCTACCTGCCACGCGTCCTGGGTGTCGATTTCGGCGACCGCCACGTTGAAGCGATTGCGGACGCGCTGCGCGACCGACTTGACGACCATGCGCTTGCCCTTCAGCGAACCGTTCCCGGCCAGGTGCAGCGCGACCCGCGCAATCCCAACGTGCATCGCCATCTGTGCGTCCCGCGGAACCCTTAGCCTAGCTGAACCGGAACGTTTCGACCACCTGGTTGAACATGCCGCTGAATGCCTCGAACTGCTCGGACGGGGCCGACCCCGAGATAATGTACGGCGTCGAGCCCTTGACCACGGCCACCTGAAAGCCGCGGGCCTGGTTGTCGGTGCCGGCCGCGTCGCGCTGCGTGAAGGTGAAGACGCGCCGGACAGACGGATTGCCGCCGGTGCTCCCTGGCTGACTCTCTTCGGCGGCATAGCCCGGGACCTGTTGCTGCATCGCGATCTCCATCGTCGCGGCGTACAGCTCAGGCGAGACGGCTTTGGACGCGTTGTCGACCGCCACGTCGAGCTCGGCTTGCACGGACGGGTCGCGGAATTGCACCACGCTCGTGCCGAACAGCGACTGAGGTTGTGCCGACCGCGCCCAGTCGACCGGCGCGCTCAGCGAGAAACGGCCCTGCGGGTCGCGCCAGGCGACCAGCGCGGCGGCAATGACAGGTGGTGGCGTCGGGGCCAGGGTCGCCGCGGCCACGAGCACGGGCACGCCGGTCGGTCGGGCGGCCACGACCGTCGCGATCGAGGCCGGGATCGAGCCCGGCACGGTCGTCACGACGAGGTTCCGGGGCGCCAGGGTCGGCTCCGCGATCGGCGTCTGCGAGGCGAGCTGGCTGAGCGTCTCGGCGAGCGCTTGCTGAATGTCGGAGCGCGTGTCGGGATCGTTCGTGCTCGCCGTGTCGAGATCGACGAGCGCGGCCGGCAACTCGCCGCGGTCGAGGTGCGCTTTGCCCGAGGTGTAGGCGGCCTGAGAGGTGGCCCGCACGACGACGAACGGGTCGCTTGGCACCGGCGTCGGCGCGGCCGGCGCCCCCGGGCCGCACGCGAACGTCAGACTGCCCAGGACCAGGACCACGCCGGCGAGCGCCGCTCGCGGCGACAGGTTTGCAAAGAGCTGCATTGAGGTGGCAGGGTTCTCCGTGTCCGCCGCCGGATCACCAACCCCTGCTACAAAGATAACCGCATTCCCGCTCTAGGGGGTGGAAGGGTCCCGGTGGGCCTCGCCGTCTTCAAAACGGTTGCTCGGCCAGCTTCCTGGTCGAGGGTGGGTTCGACTCCCATGCACCTCCGCCATTCGAAATTGAATTCAAATCGTTTACATCTGTTCTACTGGTTCGCCGTCCAAGTTGCTGCCGGCACCCCTGTATTCGCGTTCACCCGGTGAAAAGACGGTTGCTCGCGTGGTTTCCCAACGCACCGGCTCTTCCGGCGTATGCCACACTGGGCATTTTGCTGCATATTTGCTGCAAAACGCCGCGCGAGACCATGCCCCGTGTGTCGAGACTGCGCATCACGGGCGAGCAGCTCAACCGCGAACAGCCGCCGCACCCCGCGACTGGCCGATGCTGGCGTAGCTTTGCGAACGTTACTCAGGCGTCAGGTTGAAAGAGCAACCGATTGAGCAGGCCGAGGACCCGTCCGATCGACGCGTCTGGCACGGCGAGCGTTTTGCCGCTCTCAGTCAGCATGGGCCGCACCTGTCTGGCACTCCAGTCTAGGCTTCTTATCTGGTCCGCCAGAAAGACGCCTTGTAACGGCATGTGGGTGAGCACTCGAACTTCGAATGGATAGCCCTTCTCCTGGCGTGTAACTGGGCACGCGATCGTCAGACCTGCACGCGCGTTGTCGACGGACGGAGACAGCGCAAGCGCGAGGCGATGACCCGCTCGTTCATGGCCACGCATTGGATCGAGCGAGACCGACAAGGCTGGATGCTCCCGCCGCGAGATCGGGAAGCAGGCCAGGGCTGAAGCGATACGTGCGGACTCGTGCGTGTGTTACTCACTCAGTTGCCGAAACGAATCCGGTCGTCCCATTAAGAATCTACCCCAGGCTGATCGTGCGCGTCGTTGTGGTGACTTCGATCCGGTGGAGCGCAACGCACCAGCGCGGCCGTTGCGACCGTTGGACGTCGCTTCTACACTGGCTGCGATGCGCCTCGATCATGTGGTCCTCGGCGTGCGGGACCTCGACGGTGCGGCCGCGCGGCTGGGGCAGGAGCACGGCCTGAGATTTCTGCGCGGCGGCCGGCACCCCGGAGGCACTGTCAATAGCGTGGCGCCACTTGCGCCACCTCAATACCTCGAACTCCTGGCGGTAGTGGACGTCGGTGGCGCTCTGGCGCGGAGGGTTCAGGCGTTGATCGACGGTGGCAGGTGGTTGCTCGGCTGGGCGATCGGCGTGGACGATGTCGAGCTGATCGCGGCACAGGTCGGTCGTCGCGTTGAGGCCGGATCGATAACCCGCGTCGACGGTTCGATCAGCAGTTGGCGGTTCGTATCCGACCCCAGCGACGAGTCGTTACCCTTCTTCATCGCTTACGACGGTGACCCAGCCGAGCGTCAGCGGTGGTGGCAGGGACGAGTCCGCGAAGCGGGCGGCGAGGATTTTGGCGGCTTCACGTTTGTCGAAGTCGGTGGTGACCCAGAGCGGATACGCGCATTGCTGGCCGACGCGGACCTGCCAATTCGATTTGTGAGTGGCCGTCCAGGCCTGCAGGCCGTCGGCATCAAGGGGCCCACGGGCGAAATTGTGCTTCGTGAGACAGGGTAGCTGTTCGCACCCCGGAGTGCATCCAGTCGGCTCCTGCCGTGCGGTGAGACAGACGGAAACGCCATATCAACTGGGCGCGCTAGGTCGCGGGCAACATGCGACCAGCGCAGATCCACCAGCTGCATGCCGTGCCGGCCGCAACAGTCTGTTCGCCACAGCGACACGGTCGAGCCCGTGTGCCGACGCTGGGCTTCGCCCTCGGGGTCGCGCGTCCGCTGATTCGAACAGGCGCCGCCAACCGCCTCGGGCTCGACCTGGAGTTACCAGTCTGAAGCACGGATCGGCGTGCACCTTGCACAACCGCAAGGTCGTGACGGCAAGCGATACCGTCAGGTACTCCCCTGCGCGCATGCCTGTCGTAGACGGCTGCGTAGGCGTGCACGCGATAATCTTCGCTATCAAAGCGCCGAATCCAGACAAACTGGTCCTGGTCCTGCTCAGCGGTGAAGGAGCCGACGACCACCACCCTTTTCGAGAGCGCGTACGGCACAAGTTCCTCCTCGAAGAACTTGACCCATGAGGCGCGTTGTCCGGGTCGGGTGCCGTAGATACGCAGTTCGAAGAGCATTGACACCTCCTCAGCCGAACGTTTGCCGTGGTCGGAACTGCTGTCGATCTCGAATTCCGCCTGCCATTGCAGTTCGGGTGGCGGCGGTATCATCGGAGCTCTGAAGCAGCATTTTCCGTATCACCGATCCACCTCAGTTCTTGCCGCGCATGCTGGACCAATGAAATCGCGATTGCTCTAACCCCGGTGGCGAGCTCCCGGAGATCCTGATTCCGACTCGTGCGGATGCTTTGACTGAGTGTTTGATCGGCGCTTCGGCGCAAGAAGCGCAGTTCGCATCCGCCGACCAAGAGTCGCGTGGCCCGCGATTCATGCCATTCCTGGTTGCGGCGGCGATTGCGCGCGCCGGACCTCGGCGTACCTTGCGCTTCGGCTGACCCAGGTATCGCAATCGACATCAACACTCTCCCCGAGTGCATACGCCGCGGCGCGTTCCCAATCCATGGCGTTGCCCTCGGCCCATGCTTGTGCACCAGCGTGGTCTCCAGAAGGCCCTTGCATCGGATCCAGCGCAAGGGCCGTGGTCCGCGCGTACCAAGAGCCGATGAAGTTGTTCGGATCGACCGCGCCGATCGCCTCACGGCATGCGGCAGCGGCGCCGGCCATACGCAAGCTCCGCTCAGGCTCCGACACTGCCGCGGCGAGGTATGCAAAGCCTGCCAGGCTCTCGGCCACCAAACGTAGATCGGCCCGTTCGCGAGCGATCGATATGGCTTTTCGAAAATAGTCTGCGGCTGACGCGTGCTCGCCTTCATATAGATCGAGATAGCCAAGGTTGATGAAACTGATGGTGAGCAGACGCATGTCTCCGGATTCGCTGAGGTAGGCGACGCCCTGGTTCCAGAGCCTACGCACGCTCGTGTAATCGCCTCCTATAGCCGCATACAGGCCAAGATTGCTCACGACCATCCCGGCGCCATGCAGGTCCCCCAGTTGCTGGTACACGGCGAGGCTGCGTTCGTACCAGGTTTTGCCTGCCACAAAGTCATCTTGATGGTATGCGGCTACGCCGAGTCCATTGAGTAAGTGTGCACACGTTTCCAGATCGCCGAGTTGCTCAGCAATGACCAGGCCTTCTCCAGCGAGTGCAGTCGCCGCAGGATAGTCGCTCTGGAATATAGCCAGACGAACCGCCTGATTGAGGGCTCGTGCTCGGTCGACGGTCGCCGCAGGCGCACCCACAAGCGCGCGGGCCAGTCTCTGGCGGCCCTCCGCGAAGTGACAGCGAACAAGCCAGAACGGCGCCCAGGCGGTTGCCAGTCGCAGGCAGAGGACGGGGTCCGTTTGCTCGCTCCAATCCAGCGCCGCACGAAGATTGTCGTGCTCCACGCTCATGATCGCCAGCCACTTCGCTGCCTCGGGACCGGAGGTCTTCCGGTCTGCATCTTCCCCGAGAGTCAGGAGGTAATCTGCATGCCGCCTGTGGACATGCTCACCTTCTCGTGCGGATTGGAGCCGTTCACGCGCATATTCGCGAACGGTCTCCAGCAAACGGTAGCGACCAGCCAACGGATCGCCGGCCTTGCCTGGATCAGAGACGACTAGTGACTTTTCCAGCAGCCGCAGCAACAAAGCCAGCACATCCTCGGAGCGAATCCCATGGTTTGGGCAAACTTGCTCGGCTGCTGCCAGCGTCCAGCCACCCGCGAACACGGACAGACGTGCGAGCAACATGCGCTCAGGCTGGTCAAGAAGCTGGTAACTCCACTCGATCGTGGCCCGCAGCGTTTGCTGGCGTGGAAGCGCGGTTCGTCGGCCCTGCACCAGCAAACGGAAGCGCTGATCCAGACGCTCGGCCAGAAGTTTGACCGACAGCCCCGCAACGCATGCGGCCGCCAATTCGAGTGCCAGCGGCATTCCATCGAGTCGCCGACATACCTGAGCCACTGCGCTGGCATTGTCCTCGGTAAGGGTGAAGCCGGGTCGCGCACTGGCGGCACGCTCAGTGAACAACCGCACCGCCGCAAACCCGGACAGGCGCGCTGGCTGGACTTCTGCGCCCGCCTCGGGAGGAAGCGCCAGAGGCGAGAGTGTCCATGTCGCCTCACCCCCAACGCGGAGCAGCTCGCGAGTGGTTCCCAGCACACGGACGGCCGCGCACTTCTGGAGGAGCGTTTCGGCAATTGCGGCCGAGGCCTGCACCAGGTGCTCACAATTGTCGAGCACGATCAGCAGCTCGCGGCTCTGTAATGCGTCAACAAGGGTTTCGAGCACTGAGCGCTGTAACTGCTCATGAATACCAAGAGTTGTGGCAATCGCCTGCGGCACAAGCGCGGGATCAGCGAGCGAGCCCAGTTCGACCAACCAGACACCGTCGGGATATGTGGCATCGAAGCTGCTGGCGACCTCTAACGCTAATCGGGTTTTGCCAACTCCACCAGGTCCGGTGAGCGTTACCAGGCGATGGGAGCCAACCAGGCGCCTGATCTCGCGAACTTCGTCCTCACGACCCACAAAACTGGTCAATTGAAGTGGCAAGTTGTGCTTACCGGTCCGAGTTTGTGGGACTCGCCGCGGCTCCAGCTGGAGGGCCGGGTCCTGATTGAGGATTTGAGTCAGCAGTCGCTGCAATCCCGGCCCGGGCTCCATCCCCTCCGCTTCATCAAGCGCTTGTCGCAGCCGATGGAAGGCTGCAGAAGCGTCCGCCTGTCGGCCGCCGCGGTACAACGCGAGCATTAGTTGGCCGCAGACTCGTTCACGTAGCGGATACTGGACTGTCAGAGCCTGGAGCTCGGGAATGACTTCTGCATGCACACCGAGCGCAAGGTCGGCTTCGATGCGATCCTCCAGCGCGGCTAGCCGAAGTTCCTCGAGTCGCGTCCGCTCGGCGTGGGCGAACGGCGCCTCAACATCGGCCACAGCCGACCCGCGCCACAAAGCCAGAGCTTCTCGAAACAGCCGCGAAGCGTCCTCCGACTCGCCCTTCGAGAGAGCTTGTCGTGCGGCGTTCGCCAGGCGTTCGAACCGTTCCAGATCGAGCTGGTCCGGCTCTACGGTCAGCATATAGCCGGCGCTGCTGCCGACGAGGAGGCGCGGCGGCTCATCGCGCTGGCGCTCGGGCTCGAGCAGCTTGCGGAGTTGGGAAATGTAGACCTGCAGGACATTGTGAGCTGTGTCTGGCGGCTCATCACCCCACAGCAGCCCGATAAGGCGGTCAGCAGCGACGACACGATTGGGCTGCAACAACAGGGCAGCCAGCAGCGCTCGTTGCTTGGCACCCAAGCGCAAGCGAGAACCCCGCGCCAGCACCTCGAACTGCCCCAGAATACGGAACTCCATGCCGCTCGGCCATGATGCATCGAGCGCGGTCCAGACGCAATCCTCATCCGCCGCAGACAGTCAGGGTCGCTGAAGGCCGTCCTTAAGCGGTTCTTCAGCGAATCTTCAGCGGCACCTGCGAGTCTGTCCCAGAGTCGATCGACGGATCACTCGAACAGACCGAAGGAAGGGAGATTGTCCTCACCCCGCTCAACGTCGTTCCCGGTTTCACTGCGTAGCCAGCGTTAGCTTGGCGTGTTCATTATGGGAGATTCCGATGTCCAGTGCCTACTTCGATCCGTACATCGGCCTGATGCTTGCGAAAGAACGTCAACAGAGTCTGCTTGCCGAAGTCGAGCACGATCGTCTCGCCGACAAGGTGAAGAGCGCCCGGGCGGCGTTCCGTCCAGCGCGCCATGCACAGTTCCACCGCACCTTGCAGGTCGCGCTGGCGATGATGCTTTCAGTGCTACGGCGTGGCTTCAGTTTCAGCTGACGGCGCGCATTGCGTTACCTGCCGCCGCCCGGGTGGAAAATGAATGGACTGGTGATCAAGCGCCCGCGCTCGGTCCCAGGGATACGGAGAAGAAACGGACATGAGATCTAAAGACACTCGTGTAATTGCCGGCGGTGTTTGGTCATAGGCTGAGGCCGGAGTGACGAAGGAAGGCGAAGCAGAGTGAGGCGTCGCTGCCGATGCGATCCAGGCCGCCTTCGGCAATT
>Ga0070730_10005712_pt1 | contig 10702 bp, 10 predicted proteins | sample Coa_R1_3_FD_66447 | JGI IMG/M metagenome (GOLD analysis project Ga0070730, IMG submission 66447) | Surface soil microbial communities from Centralia Pennsylvania, which are recovering from an underground coalmine fire - Coalmine... | ecosystem: Environmental > Terrestrial > Soil > Unclassified ... | reverse complement strand
TGACTTTCGGTTTCATGGGTTCTTGCCCTTCGGCTTCGGGGGGCGCCTCCCGGCGGTCTTCGGCCGCCGTGCTCCTCTCTTGGCGGCCACACTTGCCTGAATCTGCACGACAGGCGGTGGAGCCTCTTGACAATGTGGGTCTTCCAGGCCGGGGCCGTCCCAGTGAAGCTGTAGAGGTACTGCGGAATTCCATAATATCGGACCGAGAAAGTTTTGACCGGTCTGCGGCGGCGGGGTGCACGGCCGAAAGTAGTCGAACCCTTCGGGATCCTGTTGCGGAGTGTTGGTCCGATTCCAGTCCCAGCAGTGATATCCGTAGCCACAATCCGAATCCAAATTCCATTCCGTGAGCGGCACCTTCGTCCCGTCTTTCTGAATCGGATCGCGAGTCGACAGCCAGAGAAGGTATTCGGTGAATGCAACGGCATTCCCCAAGTGAATGGTAGGCGTAACATCTTGACCCACCTGATCGGCTTCACCCGGGCTGGCTGCTGTTTCGAACCTGTCTCGAATAGTCGGATCGCCGTTTACTGACCCGAATAGGACTCCTGGTCCAGTCCCTGTTGAATGCGGACCCGAGGTAGTGGGGGGCGGTGGAGACATCTCAGTCCAGTGGAATTCACGAACGGAAGTTGGATAGCTCCACGGCCGACGAAACTCGTCGGGATTGCTGCCCCCATCAGTAGGGATCGAGTGAGGATAATTAGGCTCACGATAGGTTTGTCCCGGACCAACTGGCTCCGGAGGAGGTAACCACCCAGCGAAGACGTCGCCATCAAGACTTAATACCTCTTTGAACGCCCCGGATTCGGTGTTACCGATCTGGATGAGGATTTGAGCAATTTCCTCCTGCATGGGCAACATATATCCCGTCATCACCATAACTGCGCGAAACGACTTCAGCATATGGAACAGGGGCAACTCTAGCGCATAGTAAAGTCCGAGGCGTAGGGGGTACGTGATCAAATCTGCGAGAATTGCCCAAGGAAGCGTCGCGAGATACACAGCAACCTCCACGATGTAGGCAATCACGGCGATCACCGACAGAATGAAGTCAAGCAAATCATCCCAGAAGCTACCGCCGCCACCACCGCCTCCGCCTTCACCCGGGGGAGCATCTCCTGCGGGATCGGACATCGTCGGGAAGTCCAGATTCGGAAACACGTCGGGGGGATCGGGGGGCTCGTGAGAGAACCCATCTACAGTGACCAACTTCAGGTATCGGAAAAAGAGATCGTAAGCCTCCCTAATCAGGTCCGGAGCGGGTCGGCCATCCGCAGGGTCCAGAATCAAAGGATGCTTCCCATCTGGGTACCAAACATCCTGCATCGCCTGCCGCAAGATATCTGGAAGCGGATCTGGGATTCTTGAGTCGATGTCCAGGAGCCGCTTGCGTTCCCAGTTTTCCCGCAGTGTTCCACCGGTTGGGTAGGAGGGACGGTCAATTACATTGCCTGTTCCGTCTTGGAATGCGATATCAAAATAGAGGGCTGACTCGGTTAATTGCGGGTAGTTGTCGCCGGATCGTGGTGAAGTAGGGTCATTCAGATACCAATAGGCGTCCATGTGGTTTTCTACCAGATGGTGGCGCTGCCAATGAAGCCGAAACGGCCCCCCGGAGATCGAGTTTACGAATGCGTGTCCCGTAACGTCCGTGGCTATGTGGGTGACGTAGCCCAACGCGTACGCGCGAGCGGGGTCGCTCTTGCTTGCGTCGGCGTTCTTCCAAATCGCGCGAGCGAATTGTCCAGTATCGCGGTAGTGAAGCATGTCCGACCAGAAGTAAGCTTTCTCGTCATAGCCCTTATCCAACCCCAACGAGAAGAAACTCCACCAGTCCTCTTGCAGAACCACGAAGTCCTCTAAAGCCGTGATTAGTATGCCGCTCAGTTCGCCAGAAATATCTCCGACTGTCTGGGAAAGCCCTCCGGTCAGCCGGCTCATCTCCTCGGCGGTGTCTTCGCTGATCGGCCCCAGATAGTGTTCCCACTTTGAAATGTAAGGGTCTATAGCGTTGTAGAGTTTTTCAAGGAAATTCAATACCGTAACGAGAACGCTTGATACGTTGATACCGTCTTCGTTTCTGAAGTCAGGGAGGAAGAAAAAAAGATCGGGACCTATGGCCCCCAAACTGGCGAAGTTTCGGTACTGCTGAAGTAGGCCGCCCAACCCCCTGATATCAAGCCCCGTCCAATTTGGGTTGATCCGCTCGCTGCCTCTTACTTCATAACGGCCGCGTGCCAATCGAAGTGCTGCGTTCCGCATGGAACTCGTGTGAATAAATGGGCCGGGCATCGTGAACCTCCTGCTCCCAGGAATCCCGCTCGAAAAACTCGCAGGATGTCCCACCATGGCAAGAAGCGATTGGTGGCAGCAGGCTAGGCGCGAGGGCGATGTCATGACAACACCCGAGATGTGGAGGACCGCCCTCGTCCAGAAGGCTAGGTACTGAACCTTGATTGACAGAGGCGTTAAAAGTATCCATACTAATCAGAATTCGTTTCTCGGTTTTGCCGTTTGTTTAGGTGATTATGAGCAGCGCCGTCTTGCCCTCACTGTGATACGAGACCGGGGATATGTCCCGTATAGCCTCACAAGCGCCGTTGCAGGTTTGTTCCGTCGGGCAGAACTGTCTGGCGGAGGCCTATCTTCGTCAACTACTGTACACGGACCGACATCTTCGCGCGTTTAGTGTAAGTGAATACGCACGTCTTTCGCCAGCGAGCCGGAAGAACATTGTTTTTGTCATCGACCAGTGCGGCTTGGAAATACCTCTGTGCGAATGTCTTAGACAACTGAGAGAAGATTGCCAGAATGCTAAATTCCTGGTGATGGATCATGAGAAGTCGAGAGAGGAAATTGTGCGACTTCTCTTTATGGGCGTTCACGGCTATGTTCCACACGCCGATGTGTCGAACACACTCGTTCGTGCGATTTTCTTCGTTACTGCAGGCAATCTTTGGGTCACGCCAGAAGTGTTGCACGATTTTCTGTCAGAAGTAAGCAGCGCTCTGCGCAGAGATGTCCGCGCTCGACAAACAACTACGCGGCGAGAAGATGAGATACTGGAGCTGGTGCGCAGACGTCTTTCCAATAGGGAAATCGCTGACATTTTGCAGATCCGCGTGAGCACGGTGAAATTCCACCTCTCGAATATCCTTTCGAAATTAAATGCGCGCAACCGGCATGATATTACAGGCACAGGCTCACCAAAGCTGTGGAAAATGCAGTTGCAGTGAGGAATACTCCTGACTCTACCGGCCAGACGAAAGTGGAATCCATCTAAACTGTCCAAGTCGCATAACCGAAAATATGGTCCGTCTTTAAAGTCGTCGAGGCGCACGCCAATTCGCCGCACCTGAAAGCGTTCCCTCGGTGCCGAAGATATTCCAGCCGCCCTCGCCCCCTTTCTGTGATAAATCGCAAAGAGATTTATTCCCTTTCGGTTTCATTTTGTAGAGTTAAACCAGTGCGTATTTTCGTTCAAGGGGAAACAGTCCGGGAGATTTCAGCAAAACAATTCAGCCTGGAAACTCCAAACTACCGTGGCTGTGGTGAGGTCAGTTTCAAAAGGGAATGCTTTTGTCCCAGTTTCTGGTTACTTCCGGGTTGCCGACAAACCGCCTGGAACCGCGTTCGCTGACTTCCCCGAAGCCCGTTTTGTCGATATTTTTCGGCCAGTTGACGAAGCGCCGTCACGCAGCGGAACCCTATCACCGTCGAGGAAGGCTAGGTGCTGTGGCGGTACGCTCTCGGGCTCATGCCGAACTCAGATCGGAATGACCGATTGAAGTTTGAGATGTCGCCGAAACCACAATCGAGTCCGATATCAAGCACTCGGGTAGATTCAGTCCTCAAACGGATTGCAGCCCGGCGAAGGCGCGCTCGCAGCAGATACTGGTGCGGCGTTGTGCCTGTAAGTTCTTCAAACGTTCGAAGAAAGTGGTACGGACTAAGTCGCGCAATTTGTGCGAGGCTACGTAAATCATGCGGCATGCAGGGTTCATTGTCGATCATGCGCACAACCCTGGTAACGCGAGACATGGAACTTGGTTTTGCGGCTGCTCGTGCCGGCGCGGCGCGCTGAGCGATTTGTATCGCCTTAACCGCCAGCTCGATGCCCAGTTCCTCGCCCGTCACGCTTGAAGCACCTGCGAGGAGCGCCGCAGCTTTCGCGGCCAGGGGAGCCAGAGCACGCATCGGCGGGAGCCGTACGACTCCAAAAGGCTGCCCGTCTCCACCGGCATCGGCGGAAAGCCGTTCGAAAAATTCGGGCGTATACGAAACCGCGAGACATCGGTCCCCCGTACCATGCTCATGCCCACAACAAAAACAATCACCCGCGTTGCCCAGCAATAACGAACCCGGCGTCATCAACTCTCGCCCAGCCGCTGAGCGATATTGAAAAGTCCCGCTCACAACAATAGCGATGGAAGTACGCGAATGTTTCTCCTCGAAGGGGTGATCCTGTGGACCGGCCGTGCAAACCACATCGGATACGGTCCAGCCGTCGCCGGATGCGAGGTGGCGTGCTCTGGGTCGCCCAGTACTCTCATGTTCCCTCGAATTAGCAGCAATTTTCGCCAAGAAATTCAACTCCCCTACGCCTTATAAGTGTATCGGGTGGCTAGACGCCTCGCAACTCAACAAATCAAAGCAAGGATGGCTCGAACATGGCGGCAAAAGCTGAACAAGGAAATGCACTGGCGACGATCTTGGCGGACAGGTGGGAGCAAGTCTCCCGAAAAATCGAAAGTCTTGCTGACATACTTCCTGAAGACGGAATCGAGCGCACGCCAGTGAACGGCGTACGCACTTACGGGGCTGTGCTGCGGCACGTAGCGTTCTGGAATCAATACCTCGCGGATTGCCTGGATGGCAAAGCGCCAGATGGTACTTCCAACGAACTGCCCCTCGCGCAATACGCTACGAAAGCGAGTGCCATGGCGGCGCTGAAACGAAGTTCGGCGGCCGTAGGTGCCGCCATACGGGGTCGAAAGGCATCTTTGGACCTAAAGACCACAGAACTCATTGTTACATTCCTCGAACACACATCGGAACATTACGGCCAGTTGGTAGTCTATTCCAGGTGGATGGACATTGTACCGGTTACGTCTCGCGGCTAGGCTAACGACCTGGAGATCGGAGAAAAACATGGCTTCTATTCGAAAGGAACTGTTGACCAAAGCAAGCGTTGATGATGTTTGGGCGGCTTTGCGAGACATCGGCGCTCTGCACACTCGGCTTGTTCCGGGATTTGTAATTGATACGAAGCTAGAGCGGGGAGAGCGCATCGTGACCTTTGGAAACGGCATGGTGGTCCGCGAACCGATCGTTGACATCGACGACACTGCCCGACGTCTTGTTTGGACGTCCATCGGCGGACGACTTACACATTACAATGGGTCCGCGCAGGTTTTCGCAGCCGCGGATGGCCAAACCAGGTTGGTTTGGATCGCTGATCTGCTTCCGAACGAGCTAGCTGGTTCAATCAGCGTGATGATGGAGGAAGGCATGGCTGTCATGAAATCGACTCTTGACCGTCTCGTAGAGGAGCAGTAAGGGTCGAATTGTTGGGTTTCGTGGAACACTTTTCAGAATTCCTGTTCTCGGGATGTCTACCACCGGCGGATGCTGAAGTTCCTCCCGAGTGGCCGACCATCCACCCGGAACTTGAACATGTGGGCTGCTGGCGAGCTCAGTCAAAGACACGGACTGACCATGTCAGTCTGGAGTTAAATCTTCAATCTGAGCGGGCGCTCAACGGCTGACAATGTTTCTCAAGAACCCATCTTCCTTGAAACGTATAGTGCTCCATAGACGAATCCGCAGGTCATCCGTGAGAAGGGTCAGCCGCTCGCGCTATTTGCTGGTATTGATTTGCCGCCTGACCGCAGACTCGAAGACTGCCTGAAGTTCGGCGAATACTGATCGTCGCGGGGCGGCTGCTCCGAGGTGGATGCTTCTGAGCTCGGCCATGAAGGCTTTCCACATTCGCTCGCCACCTTCTTCGAGGATCTGCGCCCGGACTGCGAGTTCTTTGGAGACCGGAGTGTGTCGCCGTCCCCAGGCTCCCATGTGAGCCAACAATGGGACAAGTTGTATCGACGCCTCGGTAAGGCTGTAAATCGCTTTTTGCTTGTGAGTCGGATCGTCAGTTCGTGACAGGAGGATGCCAATCCCAATCATCCAACAACCGCAACAGCCCTAGTGCAGCGTGCCCTTCGGCGCACCCCTCGTTCAGACTCACTGCTCTCAGCGGTGCTGGCTTGGCCTCCCGCAATGCCATCTGGAAAAATCTGGCATACAAGAAATGCAGCCTACTGAGCGTTAGTGAGTATTCCGCCGTTGCAAGCTCATTGTAGCTCCACCACGTTTGTCTGTCTCAACTTCCGGATGGCCGCAACTCAGATAAACCTCAGGATTCTCACGAGTTTTTGCATGCGAGGGGACAACCCACAACGACATCGCGATTCGGTGACCAACGTATTTCATGAAGAGATTATATGGCTCAAGTGGAAGCGACGGTCGGCAGGGAGCATCAGCGGCATTCGAAGATCTCTCAATCGAGTTCGATGGAAATTATGATTAATTTGCTTCCTCTAAACTGGCAGGTAGCATGCCCGCCGGCTATGGCATAGTCTGCATACTCCAGTTCGCGGTCACCAGCTTGCAGCTTGCCAGTGTTCAACGGCTTACCGATCGCGGCGATAACCTTTTGCATCGAGTCTCCCAGCCGAACGCTGCTCGGCCCGCTCGGAGACTTACCTTTGACCGATGCGTCGTGGCAACCGGGTGTGACGTCCGCAAGCGTAGTCAGGGTGATGCCGCGGACTCGGTTCTGCTGTTCAAACATCGAGACCGATAGATAAGCGTCGTCCTCCACAAAGTGGTAGCAGAGGGTCAAGATATGATCGGTTGTGTTCTCGGCTCCTGGTCCGTATAGCGAGCGAACCTTGGCGACATTGTCCTGACCGACCGTGATGCCGGCGACCGTTCGTCCAAATCGCTGCGGTTGTGCGGCGGTTGCCAAAGTTCCAATGAAGACCACCAAAAGGAGCCTCACGGCGATTTCCAACACACTTTCGCTCGATTTCAAATTGCTACCTCCAAGGCGGTGCTCTGCGGATATTATGGCAATGCACACTCTCATTGTCGATAACTGGAGCGCTCGCACTGCTCTTAAAAAGCACCGGCATAAACACAAAAACCACTTGGCCGGAATCCTCGGACAGTCCGCTCGCGCGCTCAACTCCTGAATAGTCGGCCAACCGGAATATACAAAGTTCAGATGCCTTTGGGGACTATCGAGTTTCTTTCGGGATGTTTCTTTGCAAGAGTGGCCAGACGACATGTCGCGACAGAATACCAATGTCGTTTAATGCCGCTTGCCTTAAGTGATTCCAGGCGGTCCATTAGATTTGCGGAGGTACGCCGCACGTCATGCTCTCTGGGGCCGCGCTTAATCATGAATTGGTCGAGCGGTACAAATTATGGCTCGCCAGCCTGTACTATTCCGATTCCGTACAGGGCAGGTACCCTAGGCTAAGTCGAGGATTCTGTGAATCTTTGGGCGAAAAGGAAGTCATTCACGCAACACCGTGGGACGTACGGAGATTTCTCGTTCACGAATCCAGAAGAGGACGCAAATACTATGCCGTTTATGAATTGCTCGTCGTGCTGCGTAGCTTTTTTGATTTTCTCGATCTTGGCGGCATAACAACAGAGATACCTCTGAAGTCAGTGCGAATTAGACCGCCCCAGCTTGTTCCACCTCATGTGGTCAGTCCACGCGCGATCCAACGCCTTGTGTCTGCGGCTCGAAATTCACGGGATGCGGCAATCGTTGAATTGCTCTATGCAACCGGCTGCCGGAGCTCGGAACTGGTCGGAATTAAGTTCGAGGACGTCGATTTTGAGTTGCGCAAGATTCGGGTCACCGGCAAGAACGATAAAGTCCGCTATGTAGTGTTTGGGGCAAGAGCAGCGAGTGCGGTGACGACGTATCTTGAAGGCAGAAAGTCGGGATATCTCTTTCAGTCAACCTTGCGGCAAAGGGGCAGTGTCTATTGCTGTAGTCGAACTCGGACGTGGGTTGGCGATGTTGCTGTCTTCAACAATTCCCAACCTCGCACTCGACACCGAAGAGTGCTCAGGCTCGGACCCAAGTCAGAGATGACCTTTGGCGAGGCTTGGGCTCTCTTTAAACAACGCACTCGCAATTTCAATATTGTCCGACCCGCAAAAGCAGGTCCAATGGAAAGAGGTACGATCCGCATCATTCTCAATAAGTTAGCCATTCGAGTTGGCATTAAACGGATTTCACCGCGTACTCTTCGGCACTGTTTTGCCACACACATGCTGGACGGTGGCGCGGATATTCGAGAAATTCAAGAACTATTGGGTCATGTCAATTTGACGAGCACGCAAATTTATACACATGTCAGCCGGGAACAATTACTTAAAACGTTTGACAGATGTCATCCGGCAGGGAACGCGTACAATGCCCAACACAAGGCGACACCTACCTAGAGTTTCTACCAAGCGGCACAGTACAACGTCGAGGCGGTCCGAGAAGCACGCCGATGCCCTGCTCCAGCCGTGGTTTCTGGATCATAAGCTCGCCTACGCGATACAACGCCTAATTCCGCGAAAGTATTTTTACAGAATGCGCTGGATCTTCGACGATTATGGGTGTCTTCGATGCAATAGAAAAAGAACCCTGTACGGAGGGAACGGTTTCTGTACTCGCTGCCGCTTTGAAATCATGAGAAGACTTAGGTATGCTATGCGACGACGAGCCAAGAAGTTCAGAGACCCGCAACCGCCTGAGCCAAGGAAGTGGTATTTTGACCGCGCCGACGCTGCAGAGAAGCTGCTGGCTGACTTAGCCGGGACGCCGCGCAAAGAATCGAGTACTTCCAGAGGACGGACAAGTTCATGGTGGAAATTTCGCCGCCGAGGTTGAAACGTCCGGGATACGGAAGTCAACGATCAACGTCTGGCTTTGCGTACGTACGGTGGTCAAGCGAGACGTGAGTCTTCGCACCGATTCTTCGACTTCCGGCCGAGCAACTGAGCACCGACGGTGGTGTGGTCCGCTCATTTTCGGGAGGAGAAGGAGGATGAACGTTGGGGATCATGTCCGGGAGTTGCGGAAACGGAAAAATCTTTCCCAAGGAAACATTGAAACGAGAACGGGGTTGCTTCGGTGCTACATTTCTCGCGTTGAAAACGGTTACACGGTGCCAAGCATTGAGACTCTGGAAAAACTCGCAAGAGCGTTTGATATTCCGCTGTATCAATTGTTTTATGAGGGAAACGAGAGACCGTCACCTCCTTTTTTTTTCAAACCGAAGAATGAACTGGTGTGGGGCAGCTCCGGCAAAGAGGTTCGCATGTGGGGGCTGTTTCGCCGGTACTTGAGTCGCTTGGACGACGACAAGCGCGAACTACTCCTGCATTTGGCTCGCAAGATGGCAGGCCGGTCAGCGGCGGGTAATTCGGGGTCGAGAGCCTAGTGTTCCCGGATGTCAGTCCGCCAATCGCGCTGCGCAGGGGTCACCGGCAAAGTCGAAGCATTGACGACCCGAACAGCAGCGGTGTCCTTCGCTGGAACCTAGCAGGATCACGTGACGCGCTCTACAGACGCCTAGGGATAAACACTGCAACTGTAGGCTATTAGCGCACCGGCGAGATTGGTTTCAAGCTCCTGCTGCTGGCCCGGGTGCAACGGAGCATCGCTGAGGCGGGCGTCGGCTTGGCACTCGGATTCGCAACACCGGGGGCCGTGATAGCGGCACGGCCCCTAGGGGATTCGTTAAGCCTAACATTACGTTTTCTCCATGGCTTTGTGAGGCCTGCGTTGGAGCTTGTTTGCCGTTTTCTTGCCAGTTCTTGCGGTCGGCAATTTATCCTTCGCTCTTGCCATCTCGGTCCGGATGGCTGTAGCGATTTTTGTCGAATCGATTTTGTATCGCGCAGCCGTGCGCGCAAGGTTTGAATCCTTTGCGAGCGGCTGTTGCGGATTGTATCCGGGGCAATACAGGTCGGACACAAGAGCGCATACAACAAGAAAACGATGCAGCTCAGCGGCGGTCATGCCTTCCACCGCCGCGGTTGCAATTTTCTCGTAATCCACAGCCTGTCCGCCCCATGAGGTCTTGCTCTTCTTTTCTTGCCATCCGTAGACTCTGCACAAGCGGCGGTGATTGTCGTGACCCAAGCGGCGAAAATGGTCGAGAGCAATCATCTCCACGTCGGCGCGAGGCAGAGCATCGGGCAACTTCTTGCGAACCGCATCGAGGATACGGAAGCGTGACTGCTTCTCGACGCGCTCGGCGAATTTTTCTTTGGCGCGTTGGGCGCGTTCCTGCGGTGTCGGCTCGTAACGCGTGATGCGGGAATGCACGGGGCATTTCTCATCGCGGCAAATGTGGAAGATTGTGCCTGCGCCTTTGCCGTCGACAAGCACAGCGGGTTTTGTGTGTGGACACTCGCTCTTGCTTCTCGCTCTCAAGAATTGGCCTTCGACGAGCACGTCTCGGGCGTGCCCGTTCGCCTGCCATGACGGAGCCTGCGAAACCCGCAGAGGTTTCTCGCCCTTTTCCTCAAGCGGCTTCACGCGAATTTGTACGAGTGCTTCCACTTTCGCGCGGTAGCATTCGCGGTCGGTACAGATGGACTTCTGCCGCACTTCGGG
>Ga0070730_10005711_pt1 | contig 10702 bp, 7 predicted proteins | sample Coa_R1_3_FD_66447 | JGI IMG/M metagenome (GOLD analysis project Ga0070730, IMG submission 66447) | Surface soil microbial communities from Centralia Pennsylvania, which are recovering from an underground coalmine fire - Coalmine... | ecosystem: Environmental > Terrestrial > Soil > Unclassified ... | reverse complement strand
TCTGGTGTGCCCTTCGGGCCGTCGGCCGACCTTCGGTCGGACCTCAGGACGCTCGCGAGAACCAGCATACCCCCGCGCCGTGGCGTCCGCATGTTGATGAAACCTTCCGCGCCGAGAAGCGTTAACCTCGGCGCGTGGCGGACGACTCCAAGACGGGCCGACGCGGGGCGTTGAGGACGCTCGCCGTGGTCGGGGGCGTGATCGGGTGCGGCTCGCTGGCGGTTCCCGCCGCGCGCTTCGTGATGGCGCCGGTGCGCTCCGGTGGCGCAGCGGGGCACTGGATCAAGACGGTGAAGCTGGACGCGCTGCCCGAGGGGCAACCCAAGCGCGTCGCGCTGGTGGCGGACCACCGCGACGCGTGGACGATGGAGAGGCAGGTGCAGCTCGGCGCCGCGTGGCTCGTGCGCGAGGGCGACGCCGTGAAGGCGTGGAGCGTCACCTGCCCGCACCTCGGGTGCGCCATCGACCGCAGCGCCAGCGGCCCCGGCTTCAACTGCCCCTGCCACGACTCCGAGTTCGCGGCCGACGGCAAGCGCGTGACCGGTCCCTCGCCGCGCGACATGGACGCGCTCGACACCAAGATCGAGGACGGTTTCGTCCTCGTCGACTTCCACCGCTACCGGCAGGGCATCGCCGCGAAGGACGCGCTGGGCTGACCGATGGGCATCCTCGCACGCATCGCGGACTGGGTGGACGAGCGCACGGGCTGGCGCACGTCGGCGCGCGCCTGGGTGGACAGCCCCGTCGTGGGCGGGGCGCCATGGGCGGCGGCGATGGCCGCGGCCATCGCGACGTGCTTCGGCGTGCTCGCGCTGACGGGCGTGCTCCTGCTGACGGCATACGGCGCGTCGACGCAGGCCGCGTGGGCGAGCGTGCACTACGTGCAGTTCGTGCAGGACCGCGGGTGGATCGTCCGCGGCTTGCACTTCTGGGCGGCGCAGGCGCTCATCGTGCTGGCGGCGGCGCACGTGGTGCACGGCGCGTTCATCGCGGGCTACCGCAAGCCGCGCGAGGTCGCGTGGTGGATGTCGCTCGTCGTGCTGGCGCTCGCGCTGGGCGGCGGCATCTCGGGCGGCCTCTTGCCGTGGGACCAGAAGGGCTGGTGGGCGCGCGTGGTCGAGGGCAACATCGTCGGCCTCGCACCGGGCGCCGGGCCCTGGCTCCAGCAGATGATGGAGGGGGGCAGCGAGCTCGGGTCGCTGGGCCTCGCGCGCGTGTTCACGGCGCACGTGGTCCTGGTGCCGGCGCTCCTGCTCGGCGCGCTGCTCGTGCGGCGCGCGATCCTGACCAAGCACGGGTGGGTCGAAGGGGGCGCAGGCGGCGCGGGGCTGACGCGCGGCGCGCGCCTGGCGCGCAGCGTGATCGTGGCAGCGGTGGCCACGGGCGTCCTCTTCGCGCTCACCGGCAAGACGCACGGCGCTCCGCTCGAGGCGCCGGCGGATCCGCTGAGCGACTACCCGGCGCGCCCCGAGTGGTTTCTCTTGACGCTGTACGAGCTGCGCAAGCTCCTCGGCGGCCTGGGGGGCGACTTCCTCGGAACGAACATCCCCGTGATGCTCGCGGCCGGGTACCTCGTGCTGCTCCCCTGGCTCGACAGGCCGGGGCGATCGCGCGTCGCCACCGTGTACGTCCCCGTGTTCCTCGTCTTCGCGGGTGCGGCGGCGCTTTCCCTCGCGGCCCTCAGGCACGACGCCGGCGACGCGACGTACCTGAAGCAGCGCGCGCGCGCCGACCTGCGCGCGGCGGGCGCGGCGCGTGCCGCGATGGGCGGCGTCCCGCCCGAGGGGCCGCTCGCGATGATGCGCAGCGATCCCGAGCTGCGCGGCCGCGAGCTGTTCGAGCAGTCGTGCGCGGGGTGCCACGTGCTGGGCGACCTCGGCGACCCCAAGAAGGCGACGGCGACGAAGCTCGACGGCTGGGGCACCGCGAAGTGGATCGACGCGATGATCCACGATCCGGACGCGCCCGAGATGTTCGGCCGCGGCCCCTTCAAGGGCGAGATGCCGAGCGTCGACGTGCAGCCCAAGGACCTGAAGCCCGACCAGAAGTGGTCGCCCATGATCAAGAGCGAGGCCGACCGCGCGGCGGTGGCCGCGTTCCTCGCCTCGCTCGGCGACGAGCCAGGCGATCCGCCGCACGCGCCGCTCGACGAGGCCGCGCGCACGAAGGCGGAGAGCACCGTCTCCGACCGCTGCACGTCGTGCCACCTCTACAAGGGCGACGGCGACCTCGAGGGCAGCGAGAAGGCCCCGGAGCTCGGCGGGTACGGATCGGTCGCGTGGACGCGCGCGCAGATCGCCGACCCGTCGTCGGTGGCGACATACCGCGGCAACGCGCTCGACCCGAAGCTCAAGAAGCACATGCCGCGCTTCGACAAGGACCTGTCCGCGGCGGACATCGACATCGTGGCGCGCTGGACGCGCGCGCACGCACGCGGCTTGCCGTCGACACCGTGAGCGGGTAGCCAGCGGGCGCCGTGAGCGGAGCGCGTGAGCCCGCTCCGCCACATGGCCGTGTCCTCCATCTGGGGACGTGGCCCTCGGGGCACGTTCCTCCGTAGACTCGGCGCCCTCCGGAGGACGCATGCGGCTGCCGAGGTGGGTTCTCGTCGGGCTCGGGGGGCTCGGCATCGCCGCGGGGTGCGGCGGCGGCGGCGCGTCCAACAAGGAAGCGGCGTGCACGCCGGGCGCGCAGGTCGCGTGCGCATGTCCGGGTGGGTCTCCGGGGGGCGTGCAGGTCTGCGCGGCCGACGGAAGCGGCTACGGCGCGTGCGACGGGTGCGGCGCCGACGGCGGCTTCGGCTCGTCCTCGTCGGGGCACGACGCGAGCAGCGCGTCCGACGGGGCGTCTACGTCGAGCGGCGCGGACGCGACGTCGAGCGGTTCGTCCGGCAGCTCGTCCGGCTCGTCGAGCGGCTCCTCCAGCGGCAGCAGCAGCGGATCAACGAGTGGATCCTCCAGCGGCTCCTCGAGCGGGTCTTCCAGCGGCTCCTCGAGCGGCTCGTCCGGAGCCGACAGCGGCTGCGACACCACGATCTCGGGCACGGTCTACGACCCTGCGGCGCGCGAACCGCTCCATCGGGTCTGGGTCTACGTGCCGTCGGGGCCGTTGCAGGCGTTGCCGAAGGGCGTCCCCACGGGCGCCGACGCTTGCTCGTGCGCCGCGCTCTACAAGACAGGGGCCGTGACGAGCACGAGCACCGCGCTCGACGGTACCTTCACGCTGCACGGCGTCCCCGCGGGCGCGCAGGTCCCGCTCGTGATCCAGAGTGGCAAGTGGCGCACGGCCCTGAACGTCGCGGTCACGGCTTGCAAGGACAACCCGCAGACCGACAAGTCGCTGCACCTCCCCGCGACGGTCGCCACCGGGAGCCAGGACAACATGCCCGACATCGCCGTGTCGACGGGTGCCGCAGACACGCTCGAGTGTCTCATGACGCACATGGGGATCTCCACGACCGAGTACGTGGCGGGGGCGGGCCCCGGGCACGTGCACCTCTTCAGCGGGGGCGGTACGGGCGGCGCCGGCGGCGGCGCCAGCCCGGGCAAGCAAGAGTCGCCGACGATGCCCGGCGTGCCCGCGAGCCCGACGGCGCTCTGGTCGACCGCCGATCAGCTCATGGCGTACGACGCGGTGCTCCTCTCGTGCGAGGGCGGCGAGACGTACGCGGCGAACCCCGCAGCGCTCGAGGCGTACCTCACCGCCGGCGGTCGCGTCTTGGCGTCGCACTTCCACTACGCGTGGTTCACGGGGCCGATCGCGTCGGCGTCGGTCCAGTCGTACCCGGCGCCGGCGGACTGGGGTGCGAACCTCGCCACCTGGAGCGCGGCCTCGACCTCGGCCGGCAGCGTCGTCGGTGGCACGATCGTGCAGACGCTCAACGGCTCGTCGCAGTCTTTCCCGCAGGGCGTCGCGTTCGCGCAGTGGCTGCAGGGCGTGGGCGCGCTCGGCACGGGCGGTGTCCCCGGTGGCGAGCTCTCCGTCTTCCAGCCGCGCTTCAATGCGGTCGTCGGCGCCGCGAACACGCGGTCGCAGCCGTGGATCACCGACACGGTCAGCGGGAGCACGCTCGCGTTCTCGTTCGACTCCCCCGCTCCGGCGAGCGGTCCAGCGTGCGGCCGCGCCATCTACAGCGACCTGCACGAGGCGGGTGACCCGACGTCGACGGACACGCTCCCGCCGCCGGGCAACTGCGGCGTCGGCGCGCCCTCCTCGCAGCAGAAGGCGCTCGAGTACATGCTGCTCGAGCTGACCTCGTGCCCGCTCCCGGTCGCGGCGGGACTCGACGGCGGCCTGCCCTGAGGAGGTCTGCGGCCCGTCAAGGCCGTGGGGGCAGTCGCGATCGTCGCACGGCGACGCTAGCAGGGTGGCTCTCGCGGGCGGCATGTAGGATCCGCCCCATGCGCTCGACCGCGTTCCGCGTCGCCCCGGGCTCGATCCTCGCGTGCGGCGTCGTGGCCGCGTCGCTCGGCTGCGGGCGCGCCGGCGAGCCACCGGCGGTCGCCGTCGTCGCGGTGCCGAGCGCCACGGCGCCTCCCGCGCCCGCGTCGCCGGTGCTCCCGCCCGAGCCTTCGGGCCTCTCGGTCGCCGAGGCGCCGCACGCGGCGTGCGAGGTCACGGGCTCGCTCGACGACGGGGCGATCGAGCTCGCGGCGGGCGTGGGCGCCGCCTGGCGCCCCTTCGGCATCGTCGGCCCGGGCTCGAGCGGCAGCGAGCTCGCGTTCGGCGTCGTCGCCGCGGGCATCGCCACGGTCGGCTTCGGCGACGCGGGCGCCTCCGCGCAGGTGCGCACGAACGCGTGGGCGCTGCGCGGCGTCGCGTCGAGCCGGTGGCGCGTGCACGCGACGCGCTGGGTCGCCTTCGGCGGCGTGCTCTTCGCGAGCGCGCGCGACTGGCTCGACGTGGAGCGGCCGCCGCGCGGCGACCGGCTCGTCGTGCGCGCGCCGGCGGAGACGGGGCTCGCCCTCGTCGAGGGAGCGCGCGGCGCCGAGGTGCCCTGCCGGGAGCTCTCGTTCGACGCGGACCCCGAGGGCACCCTGCGCGGCGCGCCGCCCGCGCCTTTCCAGCCCGCGCCGGCTGCGCACGATGGGCAGCCGATGATCCTCCACGCGGTCAAGCCGGTGCCGATCGCGGCCGAAGCGGCTGGCGCCGCCGCGGGCACGCTCGACGCGAGCGGCGAGGGTCTGCGCGTCGTGCTGCTCGAGCGCAGCGGCGCCCGCGCGCGGATCCGATGGCAGCACGTCGCCGGGTGGGTCGACGCCTCGGCGCTCGTTCGCCGCAAGGCGCCGACCCTCGGAGACGCCGGGCAATTCGGCATGATCGGTCTGCTCGGCGGCGGGACCGGAGAGCCGCCCGCGACGGGTCCGGGCGCATCGCCGCAGGCGACGCTCGTCTGCACGTCCGAGGTCCGGCTCGTCGCGGTGGGCGAGTCCGGGGGCCGCGTCGTGGTGGGATCGATCCCGGCCGGCAAGCCCGTGCGGGTCGTCGAGCCGGGACCGGAGCTCTCGTACGTGACGCTCGGCGGCGACGCGTTCTCCGCGCTGGCGCACTGGCGGCTCGCGGTCCCGCTGCGCGACCTCGCGGTCGGCTGCACGACCGCGCACGAGGGATCGCCCGACGTGCGAACGCCCGTCATGGCGAACGACCGCGTCCTCGAGGTGGACGACGCCATCGACAAGCTGGACGGCGACGTCACCGCCTGCCTGCGCGCGCACGGCTACGGCCTCGGCGAGCGCGGGAGCGCGGGCTTCGGCCCGGCGCCCGCGTGGCCGAGCGGCGGGTTTGCGGTCGACGGCGGGAGCTTTCACCCGCCCGGCGGCGCGAACCACGCGGCCGCCCCGGGAGGCGCCGTCGTCCGGGAGGGCGCGGTGCAGGTGCGCGGCGGTCTTCCGCCCGAGGTCGTCCAGCGGATCGTTCGCCAGAACTTCGGCCGCTTCCGCCTCTGCTACGCGAACGCCCGCGAGACGAACCGCGCGCTCGCGGGTCGGGTGACGGTGCGCTTCACGGTCGACGCCAGCGGCGCGGTTGCCGGCGCGGCGGACGGCGGTGGCGACCTTCGCAGCCCCGAGGCTGTCGCGTGCGTCCTGCGGGCGTTCGGCGCCATCTCCTTCCCGCAACCCGAGGGGGGCGCCGCGTCGGTCTCGTACTCGATGGCGTTCGCGCCGGAGGCGCGCAAGTAGGGCGAGTCGCGCGCCGCGGCCGGAGCGGACCCCTACTGACCTCCGAGCAGGACCGCGAGCACCACGAGCTGGCCCCACGCGGCGCCCTCGGCGCGGTGATGGGTCACCCCGATCATCAGCTCGAGCGGGCCCGGGGCGAGCAGCTCCTTCGGGATCTCGGCGTGCTCGAGATCGCTCGTCTCGTAGACCCAGCCGCGCACGCCGTGCCCCGTGCGCGCCACGGCGACCTGCATCGACGCCTCGAGCGCCGCCATCGGCGATTGCCCCGCCTTGCTCACGCGCGCGAGCTCGGCGTCCATCTCGCCGAGCCCCTGCACGCGCACCGGCGCGGGGAGCCCGCGGGCGGCGCGCGCGGCCGCGATGCGGCGGAAGAGCGCCGTCGCGTCTGCGGAGTGGTCGTCGGACTCGAACATCGCGTACGTCGTCACCGCGGCGCCGAGCGCCCCGCCGCCCGGTGGGATCGCCGGTCCGACGGCGATCTGGCGCACCGCCGGGTCGAGCAGCATCGAGCGCCCCATCGGTCGCTCGAGGGCGAAGTCGAGCCACGCAGTCGCGTCGCTGGTCGGGCCGACGGCGGCGAGGAAGAAGTTGCCGCTGCGGATGAGGCCCGCCACCTCCCACCCCGCCATCAGGCCGATGGCCGCGCGATCGGCGACGCCGTCGTCGTCGGTGAGCGAGGCGTCGATCAGCGTCCCGGCGAGGCGCGCGTTCTCGGCGCTCTGCTTCGGCGCGAGCGCGAGCGTCGGCAGGTGGGCGGCGGCGCGGACACCGTTGAGCCGGTCGACCAGCGCGCTCGTGAACGACGCGTTGCTCGTCACGGGCGCCGGCGCGCCCACGTGCCGCGCGGCGTACTCGATGCCGCTCCCGTCGCCCTCGTGCACGAGCGCCTCGAGCAGCTCGCGCATGAGCAGCTGCCCCTTGCGCCGGCCGAGCACCTCGACCCACGCGAACGCGTCGCCCGGCGCGAGCTCGCACGTCAGCGCGAACCGCGGCGACTTCACCCGAGGGTCGGCCTCGCACGGCGCCGTGCCCGCGTCGCCCCGGTTGATGAGCGCGCTGATGGTCTCGAGCTCGTCGCGCGACGCGCCCCGCAGCACGACGCGCCGGTCGGCGCCGACGGCCAGCGATCCCGGCTCGAGACGCGCGACGTCCTCCGAGGTCACCGCGACGACGTACGCACCCTTCGCGTCGCGGAACCCGTCGACGCCGAGCAGGTGGTGGCCGTGCCCGAGGCGCGACGCCAGCGCGGGCGCCATCGCCTCGCGCGCCCGCGCCGCGATCGCCTCGTCGGGCATTCCGGCGGCGCCCTCGAGCCCCCACACCAGCGGTGAGGGACCGGAGGTGGCGGCGCCGCACCGCGCGGCCATGAAGCGGCGCAGGCTGTCGGTCGGCATCGCGCGCTTGTCGGCGTAGAAGCGGGCGAGCTCGCGCGCCGTGCACTGCAGCGCCGCGGAGAGCACGGTCGTCGTCGCGTGCGCGCCCTGCAGCTCGCGGGCGACCTGCCCCCAGGCGCCGGCCGCGTCGTGCTCTGCGCCGTCGCCGGGGACGGGCGTGTCGAAGGTCCACGTGTCGACGGGGACGTCGCTCGTGCCGAACGCCTCCACGCGCGCCGGCTGACTGGGGATGCTCGCGAGCTCCGTGCGTGACGGAAAGACGACGGCGGGCGTGGACTGGGTCCCGGACGTCGCGCACCCGACCAGGCACGCGACGAGCGCTGCGGCGACTCCGGGCAAGAGGATGGGGCGGGGCATCGAGGCGCTTCTATCCAGGCTGTCCGCGGGCGTCGAGAGGTCGGCGTGTCGCATGATTGGGGGGCTCCCTTCTTCGCCCACCCTTCGGCTGCGCCCCGGCGGCGGTTGCGTCGCTACGCGCGATGCGTCGCCGGGCGCCGGAGCGGGACCAGCTGCGCAGCCGCGCGGTCCGCCTTCGCGAAGCGCTCGCCCGCGCACGCCGGGGACCCGCGCGCGAGATCGCGGCACGTGTCGGGGCGGGCCTCGTAGACGGTGCACACGAAGCCGCCGCGGGGCTCGACGCGGAGCGCCGCGCAGTGCCCGTCGACGAGCCGCATGTACGCACGGTTGCCCACGAACTGCACGAGGTCGTCGGCCGCGGGCCCGAGGCGCGCGTGGTCGTCGCCCGTCACCCGGACGGCCGTCTCGAGGTTCGAGAAGCAGCAGGCGCCGCACTCGAGGCAGGGAGGGAGCTCGTCGTTCATGCGATCGCGAGGTCGTCGAGCAACTGTCGCACGGGGCCTGGCCCCCGCGCTGCTGCGTCTCGCAGCACGCAGCGATCCCCGATTCAGATGCCTGCGTGCCGCGCGCTCGCATGCGCGACAGCGGGCATTTCCTGCTGGTCCGAAGCCTGCACTGGGTCGGCGCCCACGCGAGGAGACGCAATGATCACGGCGATTTGCCTGTTCCTGGTCGGTGCATGTGCCGGCGCCTTCATGGTGTTCCGCCATCTCAAGAAGCTTCGCTTGCCGGGCTGGGTGGCCATCGCCCACGGGCTCGCGGGCGCCTCGGGCTTCACGGTGCTGCTGCTGTTCTGCCTGCGCGAGCCGGCGGTCGCGCTCGCGCGCTGGGCGCTCGGCATCCTCATCGGCGCCATCGCGCTCGGCTGCGTCAACGTGGTCTACCACCTGCGGGGCGTGCGCCATCGCCTGGTGCTCATCGCGACGCACGCGCTCGTCGCCGTCTCGGGCGTCGGGACGCTCGCCTCCGCGGCCATCGTGCACGCGCAGCAGCCCGACATCGCACCGCTGCCCGCGGTGCCCGAGCCTCCGTCGCGGGCGGCGCCCGTGCCCATCGCGCAGCAGGCCGCGCCGGCGCCGGGGCAAGCGACCGCGAACGCGGCCAACGGCGCGAACGCGGCGAGCCAGACCGGCGCGACCGCGGCGATGCCCACGGCGACGCTCGGCGGCGCGCGCGCTGGCGCAGCCTCCCCGGGCGCATCTCCGCACGCGCTCGGCGCCGCCTGGAGCGATCTGCGTGTCCGCTTCGACTCCGCGCAGGACCACCCGACGTCCGCCTCCGACGCCACCCTCGCGCGGATCGCGCAGGCGCTGGCCGACGATCCGTCGATCCGCCTGGTCGAGGTGCAAGGCCATGCCGACGAGCGCGGCGCCGGGCCCGCGAACCTGGACCTCACGCGGGCACGCGCGCGTGCGGTGGTCGCGGCGCTCGTCGCCCGCGGCGTCGCCCCGTCGCGCCTGCGGAGCGCGGGCTACGGCTCGCGCTGCCCCGCGCGGGGCGAGTGCCGCGCGCCCGACGCGCCCACGTCCTGCCACGGCGACGACGCGCTCCGCGACGACCGTCGCGTCACCTTCGTGGTCGTCGAGGCCGGCGAGCAGAAGCTCCCGGGCCCGATGGCGTGCGACCTCGGCGGTGGGAGCTGACGCGTGCGCGCCCCCGTCAGGTCCGTTCCGTCCATCGGCGCCGCCGGCGCCGACGATGGCCCCGAGTTCCCGCGGGAGCTCGGCCGCTACACGCTGCTCGGGGAGCTCGCGTCGGGCGGGATGGCGAAGGTCTACGTCGGCCGCCAGGTCGGCGCCGCGGGGTTCGAGCGCATCGTCGCCATCAAGTGCTGCCACGAGCACCTGCGGCACAACGAGGCCTTCGTCGAGATGTTCCTCGACGAGGCGCGCCTCGCCGCGCGCATCCGGCACCACAACGTCGTCGCCACGCTCGACGTGAGCGATGGCAACCCGCTCTACCTCGTCATGGAATACGTCGAGGGGTGCAGCCTCTCGGCCCTCTCCAAGAGCGCGCGGCACGCCGCGCGGCGCGTGCCCCTCGACGTCACCTTGCGCGTCATCTGCGACGCGCTCGCGGGACTGCACGCGGCGCACCAGTGCCTCGGCCCCGACGGGGAGCGCCTAGGCCTCGTGCATTGCGACGTCTCGCCGCAGAACGTCCTCGTCGGCGTCGACGGCAGCGCACGCATCACCGACTTCGGGATCGCGCGCGCGACGGCGCGCATGACGCTCGAGGAGCAGAGCATCGTCAAGGGCAAGCCCTCGTACATGGCGCCCGAGCAGCTCGGCTCGGGCGAGGTGACCCAGCGCGTGGACGTCTTCTCGGCGGGCGTCGTGCTCTGGGAGCTGCTCACCGGCCGGCCGCTGTTCCGGTCGGCGGACGAGTGGGCGACCATGCACGCGGTGCTCACACGCCCGGTGCCCGCGCCGTCCAGCGTGGAGCCCTCCGTGCCGCCCGCGCTCGACGCGATCGTCCTGCGCGCGCTCGAGCGTGACCCGGCGCGACGGTTCGCGACGGCCGGCGACTTCCTCGCCGCGCTCGAGCGCCTGCCGCTGTCCGTGGCGACGGCGCGCCGCGTGGGGCAGTACGTGCGCCGCGAGGGCGGCGTCGCGCTGACGCCGGGCAAGTTCCCCAGCGGAAAGTATCCGCGCGCGGTGCCGTCCGAGTCGGACCTCGTCGTCTCGCTGGCCGCCGACGCGCCCGTCGAAGCGGCCGACGAGGAGGATCCGGACCTCGAGATGCCGACGCGCCTGTTCGCGCCGCCGCCCG
>Ga0070730_10005708_pt1 | contig 10706 bp, 7 predicted proteins | sample Coa_R1_3_FD_66447 | JGI IMG/M metagenome (GOLD analysis project Ga0070730, IMG submission 66447) | Surface soil microbial communities from Centralia Pennsylvania, which are recovering from an underground coalmine fire - Coalmine... | ecosystem: Environmental > Terrestrial > Soil > Unclassified ... | reverse complement strand
GGAAGGCCTGCCCGAGGGTTGGATACGGCCTGGCCTCATCGCCGCCTATCGCGAAGCAATTGGCGATGGCGTCTTCCATCCGGCTCTCCACGGAACAACTCATTTCTGCCGGCCCGCCGTTGAGCGTCATTTGGGTGCGGGCGGCGATCGCGCAACGCTCTTGGGAACTCTCTGGCAGGCCGGCACGCCCTATATTCACTGGCGCATGCCGTGGATCGGATATGAGTATTGGGATCCTGAACTTCCCGAGGACGAGCGATTTCTATCTGCGAAAATTCAGCGCGAGTTGATTGGCTATGCAGTCGGGGCGTTTGCCAGGTTGTTCTCAGCTCTGCCGCGATCCGCATGTGCACCCGGCTACCGCGCCAATGAGGATACGCACGGCGCGTGGGCGCAACACGGAATTCGAGTGGTGCAGAACGGGCCCGGAGCGTTCGTCCCGCCCCATTTCGATCGCTACGAGATTCTGCAACTCTCGCGGACCGTGGAGTTTGAGCCTGCGACCACGCCGCACTTTTCGGTGGAGGCTTGCGTTCGCCAGGCCGAAGCGTGTTTCGCACGAGGCATCCCCGCGGTCGTGTCGGTACACTCCATCAACTTCCACTCCACCGTGCAGGACTTTCGCAGTCGCACGCTGCAGTTTCTCGACGAATTCCTCAGGGTGCTCGAGTCGAAGCACGCCGATCTGCTGTATCTTCACGATGAGGAGTTGCGCGAACTGGTGAGCAGCGGCTATTACAAAACGTCGAGCGGCGCCACGCAGGTGAATGTGACTCGTAAGAATTTCACGAAAGCCCAACTACGACGGCAGGCGAAAGCGTAGAACACAGATGAGTGCACAGAAATCAATCATTCTAGTGACTGTGGACTGCCTGCGGGCCGACCACGTCGGCTTCATGGGCTACAAGCGTCCCACCACGCCCTTTCTCGACGCTCTCGCCGCCGAGAGCTTTGTCTTTCCTGCAGCCATCGTCGCCGGGGCGCCAACCTACTACTCGTTTCCCGCTATTTTGGCTTCACGCTATCCGCTGGCATTGGGACGCGATGTACTCGGCGTTGCTCCGGCCGAACCGACGCTGGCGTCCGTTCTGAAGCACGCGGGGTACGCGGCAGCCTCGTTTGGCGCGGCGAATCCTTATATCTCTTCGCGGTTCGGCTATGAAAATGGCTTCGATGTCTTCCGCGATTTTCTGCACGCGGAACCGGAGCCACTTAGCAATGACAACGTGACGGTCGCGACTGGTGACGGTTGGGCGAGCCGCTTGAACCGGAGTCTGCAAAAACTGAACTCGTCGTTGGGTCCGTTGAGTCTCGTTTACGACGAGCTGTATTTTCAATATTGCCAGCGCGTTACGCCGCCAGCGGCGTCGCTCGACGCGTTACGCCGCTTTCCTTCCGCTGACGTTTTGGTGAGCGAGGCGTGCAAGTGGCTTGAGTCGATCGGCGACGCGCCATTCTTTTTGTGGCTGCACCTGATGGATCCGCACTCCCCCTACTATCCCAAAGAGGAAGCGCTCACGCTCATGGGGCACGATGCGGTGAGTCCATTTCGCGCGCGGTATCTGAACTCATACTGGAATCGATCTGACCTTGGCCCTCGGCGCCTCGCCCGTCATCGTGAAGAGGTGATCGCGCTATACGATGCGGGAGTGCGTTGGGTCGATGTTCAGGTGTCCCGTCTGATCGAGACGCTGCGCGCATCGGGCCGATGGGACAACTCCGTATTCGCCTTCACCGCCGATCACGGAGAAGAATTTCTGGAACACGGTGGCCGCTATCATCCGCCGTCTCAGCTCATGGAGGAACTGATTCACGTGCCCCTGCTATTGCGGGTGCCCGGAAATGAAAAGAAGGGGGTGACGCAGGCGCCGTTCAGTCTGATCCATCTCGCTCCGACATTGTTGGATGCGGCAGGATTGGCTGCGCCCGCTCCGTTCGAAGGTGAGAGCTATTGGCCGCAAGTGCGGCAGGGAACTGGTTACAATGCGGTTGCGATTTCGGAGTGTGTGGCAGGCTGTACCAATCCCTTCCGTCCGCAGAATCGCTTGGGGCCGCGTGTGCTGTCGGTGCGGGAGTCTCGGTTCAAACTGATGCTCCAGTTCGATCCGCCAGTCGAGCGACTGTACGATCTTGAATCTGACCCCGGAGAGCAAGCGCCGCTGGCGCCCGGCGCCCAGAAGCCGGTGCGGCGCCGGTTGCTCGAAATCGCACGCGAGCACTTGCGGCGGTCGCGGGAGCAGCGCGACCCGCGCACACGGCTGCAGGCGCGTCTCCGCGAATTTCAGCTAGAATGGAAAAAACCAGCAGATAAGGCTTCGCCAGTGGCTTCCTAGCCTGCGACTGGCTATTTTTGCACCCGGAATGATTACGATTTTCACGCCGTCGTTTGCCGACGAAGCTGACACCAACGCGCAAAATCTCTCGGTGAAAGAAATCGTCGCACGCCTCGATCCGGAACGCTTCACCGTGACCATGTTGCACGAAGGGGCGGTTGACCCGCGCATCGCCTCGCGGCCGAATACCCAACTGCTGCGCTGGCACAGGCATGGGAACACATTTCGGGTTGTTGGACACCTTCTCAGGAAAATTCCTGATGTCTATTTTTTCCCGCGCGAAGGACCGCTGGACGCGGCTTTCCTGAATCTGCGGCACTACCTGGGGCTGAAAACGGCAGTGGTCAGCTATGTCGTTTCCGGCGGGCTGCATTCTCAGCCCTATTCGCCGTTGCGCATTCGTCACATCCGCGAGGCGGATGGTGTGTACGCCAACAGCGACTACCTGGCGCAGCTGTTGAAAGAAAAGATGGGAGTCGCCGCCACCGGCACGATCTATGACGGGATTGATCGCCGCTACTATTACGCACCGGAATCGGGCAGAGCGTCTCGCGATTCTGTCGTCGTTCTTTTCGCTGGTTCCCTGCGGCCTTACAAGCGTGTGCCGGTGGTAATCCGGCAGGCTGCGCGCTGGCCGCAGGTGCGGTTTCGCATCGCGGGAATCGGGGAAGAGGAACAGATTTGCGGGAATCTGGCCGCGGAACTTGGTTGCACGAACGTCGAATTTCTCGGGCATCTGTCACAACCCCAAGTGGCAGAGGAGATGCGGCGCGCCGACATCTTTTTCTTTCCGAGCATCCTGGAAGGGCATCCCCAGGTACTGGGGCAAGCCGCGGCCAGTGGATTACCTGTCGTCGCGATGCAGCTTTATCGTCCAGATTTTGTAGTAGACGGCACAACCGGCTTTCTGGCCAAGACCGACGATGAACTCTCCGAAAAGCTAGACTTGTTGATTCGTCAGCCTGAATTACGGCTGGCAATGGGAAAGGCTGCCATTGTTCACGCACAAAAGTTCGACTGGGACGTCATCGCCAGAACCTGGCAGGATGCCTTCGACCAAGCCGCGGCGAAGCGGCGAAGGCAGTAGTTGTGGAACCTGCGGAGTCTCGAACCGTGACTGAGAATCCAAAACTACCGCCGGTCCTGCGCCCGGCGCCGGCCCGGACGGCGATGGAGTCTGCCAAGCCACTTCACGTGCTCACGCTGACTCCGTTTTATCCCTCGGCGGGCGATGACGCTGCGGGTTGTTTCGTCGCGGAGCCACTCGATGCAGTCGCTCAAGCAGGTGTGGCCAATACCGTATTCTCGGTGCAGCCCTTTTATCGTGGAAGGTCGCAAGCGAAACAATCGGGCGTGCCTGCGCAATGGCCACGCTATTTTTCTTTGCCCGGAGGCGTCGGACTTCCAACGGCAGGCGCTTTTCTTTTTGCACGCATTGTGGGGCGGGTGCGCGAACTGCAACGCTCGCACCGGATCGACGTCATACACGCCCACGCGCCTCTGCCTTGCGGGCACGCGGCTATGCTCTTGAGTGCCGAGCTCGGCCTTCCCTATGTTGTCTCCGTGCATGGGCTCGATGCTTTTTCGACTGAGCAAGTGCGCGGGCGGGCGGGGGAATGGTGCCGCCGCATTTCGCAACGCGTATATCGTTCCTCGCGCCGGGTGATTTGCATCAGCGAGCACGTTCGGGAGCAGGTTCTCGAGGGCACCGGCCGCTCTTGCCGCACTTCAGTCGTGTACAACGGGGTGAATCCGGAACTGTTCTCGCCGGGCACTGAACCCCCGCCAGAGAGGCCGGTCATCCTCACCGTCGGCAACCTGATTCCAATCAAAGGACACGAGTTCCTCATCCGCGCAGTCGCAGCGTTGGCTCCCGAATTTCCAACGCTGACTTTGGAGATCATTGGTGACGGACCACAATCCTCCCGCTTGCAGTCTCTAACGCACCAACTTCAAATTACAGAACGCGTGCGATTCCTCGGACGTAAGTCCCGGGACGAAGTGGCCGCAGCGATGCGTCGGTGTACGGTCTTCGCGCTGCCCAGCCGTTATGAAGGTTTAGGCTGCGTGTACCTGGAGGCCATGGCGACGGGCAAGCCGGTGATCGGCTGCCGCGGGCAGGGCATTGCCGAGATTATTCAGCATGGCTCCAACGGATTTCTGGTTGGCCCCGACAACGAGAGAGAATTGACACTGGCCCTCGCGATGCTTCTTCGCGATGAGTCGCGCCGCCGAAATCTCGGCTCGGCGGCGCGAGACACAATTCTCGAGAGATTTACGCTGGAGCAGCAAGCCGAGATCCTGGTGCGTATCTACCGGGAGTCGGCGGCATGAAACATCGCCTGGTCATCCTGACGGAGATTATTTCTCCCTACCGCATTCCGCTGTTCAATGCTCTCGCGCAGCTTGAATGCGTGGACCTGCACGTCATCTTCCTTGCCGAGACGGACCCCAACCTTCGCCAGTGGCAGGTCTACAAGGAAGAGATCAAGTTTTCGTACGAGGTGCTGCCCTCGTGGCGGAAGCGCCTGGGCAGGTACAATGTTCTGCTGAATCGTCGCCTGGCTGGTGCGCTGACGGCGGCCGCTCCCGAAGCGATCTTGTGCGGCGGCTACAGCTATGTTGCCTCCTGGCAGGCGCTTCTGTGGGCGCGCTCTCACCACGTTCCATTTCTTCTCTGGTCCGAGAGTAACCTGCAAGATCTGCGCCGCGGGCACAGGTTTGTAGAAGTTCTTAAGCGGGAATTCCTACAAAAGTGCAGCGCCTTTGTAGTGCCCGGCCACTCCGCCGGCGAGTATCTTCGCTCGCTCAAGATCAAAGAGGATCGCATCTTCACCGCGCCCAATGCCGTGGACAATGACTTCTTCGCCGCCGCTGCGGCAGCCATTCGCCGAAACGCCGCCGCTCAGCGCAAAGAACTGGGCTTGCCCGATCGCTACTTTCTTTTTGTGGGCCGGCTGGTGCGGGAAAAAGGAGTATTTGAATTGCTATCGGCTTATGCCAAACTGGATGAGCGCTTGCGCCAGCAGATCGGCCTGGTGTTTGTGGGTGACGGCCCCTCTCGACGGCAATTGGAGGAGCAGGCTGCCTCCATCTCGCCGGGAGAGGTTCGATTCGCCGGTTTTGCCCAGCGCGAGCAATTAGCGGCATATTACGCCCTTGCCGATGTTCTAATCTTGCCCACTTATACTGATCCTTGGGGATTGGTGGTGAATGAAGCGATGGCTTGCGGTTTGCCTGTGATCTTGAGCCGGGTAGCTGGATGCGCCGCCGATCTGTTGCAGGAAAACTCGAACGGCTTATTAATTCCGCCACACGACACCCTGGCCCTCGCCACGGCCATGGAAAATCTTGGCAATCGTCCAGAGGTCTGCGCGGCGATGGGAGCCAACAGCGCGCAACACATTGCGCGGTACTCGCCGGCCGAATGGTCCATGGGCATTGCGCACACTCTCGAGCGCATGAGGGGCTTGCATGACTGAGCGCATTTCGGCGGGTTGGCTGATTGGCGCAACCGTTGCACTATTTTTGTTGGCGTCGCTATATCTGGCTTATACCCAGCCGATGTTCTTCACGAGCCCGACCTTTCTCGGGGGCTTGATCGTGCTCGAATTTCTCCTTGCCTCCATCTGGGTCTATCGGCGGGCTTTCTTCCCACTTGTGCTTGTCGTTTTTCTTTTTGCTGGGTGGGCCCTGCCAGTCGGGGGAGGCTGGACCGTCGCTCGCTGGATTTTCCTTGGCGCAGGTGCGCTCGTCGGCTCCTTCATCATGCTCAAGGAGCGTCGCCACCATTTCGGGATGTTTCATGCTCTGGCGACGTTTTGCATCCTGGCGGCGGTAGTATCGGCGGCAGTTTCACGCTATCCAGGCTTTGCCCTGCTGAAGGCTTCCAGCTTGCTCCTGCTATTCGTTTACGCTGGTACCGGAGTACGACTTGCTGTTACTGGCAGGGAAAACCGCTTCTTTGCCGGATTGCTGACCGGCAGCGAAATTTTTGTTGCGGGACTGGCGCTTCTGTATCTCGCCGGCATCGAGGCCATGGGCAACCCTAATTCCCTGGGAGCGGTGATGGCGGTAATGGCGCCAATTCTTTTGTGGGGCACCATGCTCGAGGCGGATTCTTTTGCCCACAACCGGCGCCTGGGGCTGTATGCAGTCTCCATGTACTTGGCCTTCCATAGCCACTCCCGCGCCAGCATGCTCGCGGCTTTGATCTCCTGTGGATTGATGTGCTTGGTGCTGCGCAGGTACAAGATGTTGGGGCAGGGCCTCGTGATAATCGTTATCGTCTTCACGGCTTTCGCAATCATCTATCCCGAGGAATTTAAGCAAACGAAAGCCGACTTGACGGCTGACGTCGTTTTTAAGGGTAAAGATTCCAGTCTCGGTATTCTTCAGTCGCGGCAGTCGCCCTGGGAGGGAGCAGTCGATACCATCCGCGAGCATTTCTGGTTTGGATCTGGATTTGGAACCACGGATAACGGCCAGGATGCCAGCGCGGACTTGACTCCGTTCGAGACCAGCGAAAAGGCCACCAGAGAAAATGGCAGCAGCTACCTTACGATCGTGACCTGGGTTGGCGTGTTGGGCGCGGTGCCTTTCGTTTTCCTGCTTTTTTCGCTCCTGTGGAAGGTGGTCCGCACGTTGCTATGGATGCTGAATACCGGAAATCCGCTCCACCCAGCCATTCCCTTGGCCATGGTCGTGGTCGCGGGCATGACTCATGCTGTTTTCGAGGACTGGATGTTCGCGCCAGGCTACTACCTGTGCGTATTTTTCTGGAGCCTGGCGTTTGTGCTGGCAGACATTGCACCCTGGGCGCCTCTTCCTAGCTTTTCACGCGGCTGGCGGCCCATGCTGGCGCAGCAGGAAGTGGGCAGCGTCGCTCCGGGCCGATGATGCATTTGTTCATCAACTCTCTTGCCGCCAGCGCCGGCGGCGGCCTGACTTACATTCGCAACGTGCTTCCGCATCTCGCAGACGCACCGGGCTTGCGGGTCACAGTAGCGTTGGCTCCAAGCCTTCGAGAAGAATTTCGCAGTTTTCCCTCGATTGACTTCCGGGAACTGGAAGTCCCCGCCGCTCGCCGCTTCTGGTACGAGCAGTCGACGTTGCCGGGAATCATCGCGCAATGCCACGCCGATGTGCTGCTCTCCACCGGAAACTTTGCGCTGAGAAAATCGCCTGTCCCGCAAATCCTTCTCTCGCGCAACTCCATCTACACTTCAGCCGACTTCTACGCCGACTTGCGCTCGCGGCATGAATATAGGATGTGGCTCGATACCCACTTCAGAGCCGTCATGGCGAAGAGGTCGATCGGTTGGGCGGATCAGACCGTGGCCCCGAGTGAAGCGTTCGCCGCAGAACTGAGCCGCTGGACCGGCAGGCAAGTGCTGTCTGTACATCACGGGTTCGACCACGACGCATTTTCGAGCGATTCCAGCCCACTCGCTGCCGACGTTGAAGAGAAACTGGGCGCAGCCGACGGATCTCTCAAGCTTCTCTTTGTCAGCCACTATAACTACTATCGCAACTTCGAGACCCTGATCCGCGCGCTGCCACTTCTGCGCGATGGCTTGGCGGGCCGCACGGTCAGACTGCTGCTGACCTGCAAGCTGGCCGCCGGGGAGAATCCTGGTTCCTATCGCCCAGAAAATGCGGCGAAGCTGGTGAAGGACCTCGGAGTTTCCGACATGGTGATCGAACTTGGCGCGATCCCGTATCGCCAGCTTCATCAGTTGTATCGGCGGGCCGACATTTATGTGACCCCGGCCTACGCCGAGACGTTTGCCCATCCCCTCGTCGAGGCAATGGCTAGCGGTTTGCCGGTGGTTGCTTCCGACCTTGCTGTGCACCGGGAGATCTGCGGAGAGTCTGCGGTCTATTTCCCGCGATTCTCTCCGGAAGCGCTGGCTGAACAGGTGGCGAAACTGGCGGAGTCACCGGAGATTTCGAAGCGCATGTCCACAGTAGGCCAACAGCGCTCGCAGCAGTTCTCGTGGAAGATGCATGTGGAGAAGATCGTTCAACTAGCACGGCAGTTAATCGACACGCAAGCAGCGCCTGCGACAACCTCCACATCTTGAGCGCGAGGCGTTAGCGCGTCGCCGCAACGCTCATCAGGGCGTGCGCCACGGTATGAATCTGGTCGTCAGTCAGTTCAGGGTACAGCGGCAGAGATAGAACCTGGCTCGCTGCTTTCTCCGACTCCGGAAGATCTCCGCGGGAATATCCCAAGTCAGCGTATGCCGGCTGAAGGTGCGCCGGCACAGCGTAGTGAATGGCCGTCTGAATTCCCTCCGCCAGGAGTGCGGCCTGCAAGGCATCGCGATCCTCGCTGCGCAAGGTATAGACGTGATACACGTGGCGAGCCCACGGCATCTCTTGCGGAAGCTTGACCGCGGAGTCGGCAAGCAACCGGTTGTATTTGCTGACGATGGTGCGGCGTGCTTCGGTCCACTGCTCCAGATGGCGCAGTTTCACGCGTAGGATCGCGCCCTGAAACCCTTCCATCCGGTAGTTGAAAGCGCGCACCACGTGATGATATTTGCGGTCCTGTCCCCAATCGCGCAGCAGGCGAATCGACCGCGCAAACTCGGCGTTATTGCTGGTCACGGCGCCGCCCTCGCCGTAGGCTCCGAGATTCTTCGTGGGATAGAAACTGAAGCATGTCATGTCGCCGATGCTTCCGACCGGCCGCCCTTTATATTTCGCGCCGTGCGCTTGCGCCGCATCTTCGATCACGATCAACCCGTGCCGCCGCGCAACTTCCATGATCGGATCCATGTCGGCAGGCTGGCCATAAAGATGCACTGGCATGATTGCCTTCGTGCGAGGTGTGATCGCCGCCTCAATCGCGGCGGGATTGATATTGAACGACTGTGGATCAATATCAACCAGAACTGGCTGGGCCCCCGCGTAAGTGACGGCCGCCACGCTCGCGACGAAAGTGTAGGGAACCGTAATCACTTCATCGCCGGGGCCAACCCCGGCAGCAAGCAGCGCCAGATGCAGTGCACTGGTGCCTGAGTTCACCGCAATGCATTCGGCAGCCCCGGAATAATCAGCAAATTCATGCTCGAACGCAGCGACCTCAGAGCCCAGCACGAACTGGCAAGTGTCGAGAACTCCGGCGATGGCGGCATCAATTTCAGGCTTGATGCTTTGATATTGCGCCTTCAAATCGAGATAGGGAACTTTGATGGGAGAGTTTGCCATTCGTTACCCGCAACGCATCAGACCCTATAGAGTATCGCATTTAGCATTGCCGGCAACGCCCGGGCGCCACAGCATGCCGCATGTGCCACATGCTATACAATCGATGCCATCGTTGAATCGAAAAACTCCCCTGACTGAAGTGAGTGTGCTCGCCGAAAACGCCACGGAGAAGCTGATCCGCCCCGTCATGCCGGAACTGGATTCCCTGCGTGGCGTGGCGATTCTGCTGGTGCTTTTCTTCCACGGATTCAATTATCCCGGCGTGATGTCGCGGTTTTCGGGGATCGAACGCCTATTCGTCACCGCGGCCTTCACAGGGTGGACGGGCGTGTACTTGTTCTTCGTCCTATCCGGATTTCTGATCACTGGAATTTTGCTCGACAGCAAACCCAAACCGCAATACTACCGGCGGTTCTACATCCGCCGGGCTCTACGAATCTTGCCGGCGTTCTACCTGCTTCTTTTTTTGTTGGTCGTGCTTACCCGAGTTGGCTGGCTCGAGGGTCGTCGTATCGGTTGGCCATTCGTGACCCTGAGCTTTTTCTACCTCGCAAATGTCACCGATCTTTTCGGTGTACCTGCGCAATACGCGGCACTGTGGTCGCTCGCCGTGGAGGAGCACTTCTATCTTTTATGGCCTACGGTAATTCGTTCTCTTTCGCGGCGGACAGCGGCATGGTGTGCCGTGGCGATTTTTTTCACCTGCCCCATTCTGCGGGCCGTCGCCTACTGGCGTGGCTATAACTTTGGCACTGGCTACACCTGGCTGGTCGCCGACGGATTGGCGATCGGAGCGCTGATGGGGATCCTTAGCCGCGGCCAGTTGGCGGAGCGCAAACCGATGTTGCGATTTTCATTGATCTGCCTGGGCGCCGCCGTTGCTCTGTTCACCGTCGGAACGCCTCTGGGGATTTGGCGCGGCAGCACTTTTGTCGGCGGCGTATTTCGACTCACGGCGGTCGAGCTCTTCTGCGCCGGCCTGCTCGGCGCAACGCTGCTCGTGGGGACCGGTCGTTACAAGTGGATCGTTCGGGTCGGGGTGCTGCGGTGGTTCGGTGAGATCAGTTATGGACTGTATCTAGTTCACATGATGGCTTTCGATTTCGTCAATCACTGGATCGCCCGCTATGATCCCGCCTTGCTGGCGCAAATCCC
>Ga0070730_10005707_pt1 | contig 10707 bp, 8 predicted proteins | sample Coa_R1_3_FD_66447 | JGI IMG/M metagenome (GOLD analysis project Ga0070730, IMG submission 66447) | Surface soil microbial communities from Centralia Pennsylvania, which are recovering from an underground coalmine fire - Coalmine... | ecosystem: Environmental > Terrestrial > Soil > Unclassified ... | reverse complement strand
ATCAGGCGGTCGAGCCCGGGCTCCTTCACCCCGGCCCCCGCGAGGAACTCCTGCCGCTCGTCACGTGCCAGCTCCGCCAGCTCCGCCTCCAGCTTGGCGGAGAAGGGCACCAGCTCGGCTTCCTCGTGATGCGCGGCGACGCCCTTCTTGAGCACGTCGACGAATTTCCCGCCACCGGCCGCCAGATCGTCTTCACTCACGTTGGCCGCGTACAGAATCGGCTTGGAGGTCAACAGCCCCATCGCCCGAAGGGCCGCGAGCTCCTTGGCGTCCTTGGCCGCGGCGCGCGCGCCCTTGCCCCGATCGAGCTCGGTGGTGACGCGCTCCAGGAGAGCCATCTCGACCTGGGCGTCCTTGTCCCCCGACTTCGCGCTCTTGCGGGTCTTGTCCATCCGGCGGTCGATGACCGACACGTCAGCGAGGGCGAGCTCTGCGGAGATCACGTCATGGTCCCGCACCGGGTCGACCGGACCCATGACGTGGACCACGTCGGGATCTTCGAAGCAGCGAATGACGTGGACGATGGCGTCCACTTCGCGGATGTGGGACAGGAACTGGTTGCCGAGCCCCTCGCCTTGCGACGCACCCTTCACGAGGCCCGCGATGTCCACGAATTCCACGACGGCGGGGACCTTCTTCTTCGGCTTCACCAGCTCCACGAGCTGATCGAGACGAGGGTCCGGGACTTCCACCACGCCGACGTTCGGATCGACGGTGCAGAACGGATAATTCTCGGCGGCCGCGGCTTTCGACGAAGTCAGCGCGTTGAAGAGGGTCGATTTCCCGACATTTGGCAGACCAACTATCCCAAGGCGAAGCATCTCATTCCTTCTATCGCAGAAATGGAGCGATCACGATCCAGGTGAGGACCACCACCCGCACCAGCGCGAAGCGGGGGCCCTTTCCGGCGGCGCCGATCACGCCGATCACCACCGCGGCCACAAACGTGTGAAACCAACCGGACCAATGACTCGGAGTCACCAGAGGACTGCCGGAGTGCGAGGCCACCACCAACGCGAGGGCGGCGATGACGGTGACGGCCTGGGCGGGCGCGGACGGCAGCGCCACCGCGGTGACGGCTGCGAGGGCAACCACGGCGGCTCCGTACGGACCCACGACGTGAACGGACGCGACGGCGACCACGACGAGGGCGATCGTGACCATCCGTCGATTGATCAGCGTGATGCCTGCTCCCAGGACGACGCCTCCGAGCCCCACCAGCAGCGTGACTTGGGGGGACAACGCGTCCTCATGGAGTCCCAATGCGACCGGGTCCAGTCCCGTGGCCGCGAGGGCCACGAGGCACCCGACCACGACGGCTCCCGTAACCAGCCCGGTACGCGCAGACCCTTTCCACAACAGCGCGACCGCTCCCCCGAATATGCCCGTGGTGGCCACGAGCATCGGGTACGCGACTCCATCCAGTCGATTCGCCGCAAAGGGTGTGGCTGCCGCGACCACCAGGGCGGCTGCCGCCGCGAAGACGCCGGCGTCGGAGGCCTCCGGGACCATGCTGTCGCTTTTCCGGCTCGCGGAAATCACCGACGAACCGAGGGCGAAGGCCGCGATGAGCTGGGCGAAGAGCCTCCAGCCGCCATCGTCCATCCCCGCGGCCGAGCCGAAGAGCTCGAATACGAGACCCAGACCGAGGAGCGACGTGCCCCAGGCCGACAGACCCAGGGTCCGGGATTCGACGCCGAAATCCGCCATCCATTGAACGCTGAGCGCGGCGATGGCGCCGAGGGCGAAGCTGGCGCCGGTGCGGGCGCTGATCAGTCCGTCGAGCACCACGAGCGCGACGACCGCGACCAGGCCCGGCTCCGCAAACGTGCCCAGTTCCGGACGTCGGTTGGCGGCACGCAGGGCGACGAGAGCGGGGATGAGGGCCACCGTGCCCGCCAGGATGGCGATCTCGGGGAACCAGGGCACCAGGTTCATGCGGGCGGCTGTCCCTGAAGCCAGCGCTCCACGGCGTCGACCATCTGCGGCATCGCAGCTTCGATCAGGTCCCGCTGCTCCGGGTCCGCCGGCGCGAGGACGTAGTCGGCCCAGTCACCGACGCCTTCGGGCAGGGGACCGACGCCGATGCGCAGCCGCGCATAGGCGTGCGATTGCAGGGCGCCTTCGATGCTCTTCAGTCCGTTGTGGCCCCCCGCCGATCCGTCGAGCCGCAGGCGAAACGTGCCGGCGGCGATGCGGAACTCGTCGACGAGCACGAGCAGGTCGGTGGCGGGATTGAACGTCGGATCGGCGCGGAGCGAAACGAGGGCCGCCCCCGACCGGTTCATGTAGGTCTGCGGCTTGAGGATGCGTACCGGCACGCCTGCCACTTCACCGTCGGAAACGCGAGCGCGCTCACCACGCCGGAAGGGGCCGAACCCCCACCGCGCAGTGAGCGCGTCCGCCAGCCAGAACCCTGCGTTGTGGCGCGTCGCCTGATACTCTTCGCCCGGATTCCCCAGGCCGACGACGGCGCGCAGACCTTATCCCTTGGGCTTGGCTTCGCCCTTGGGCTTGGCCTCGCCCTTGGCCTCGGCCGCAGGCTTGCCCTCTTCGCCTTCCACTTCCTCGTCCTCGCGCTCCTTGCGGATGAGCTCGGGCTCGGCGACGTCGGTGGCCCCTTCCGCCGCTGGCGCCACGACTTCCTCGGCACGGGGCGGCACGACTACCGCGATGGTGAGATCGGCGAGAGTCAGGATCGTCGCGTTCGGGATGACCAGATCCCGCACATGGAGCGAGTGCCCGATGATCAGGGCCGACACGTCGAGCTCCACGCGATCCGGGATGTGCTCGGGGAGCACTTCGATTTCCACTTCGCGCGTCACCTGGTCCAGCACGCCGCCGGCATTGCGCACGCCGTCGGGGGTGCCGACGAGGTGCACCGGCACCTTGAGCTTGACCTTCTCATCCGCGTGGATCTCGTAGAAGTCCACGTGGATGATGTCGGGGCGGATGGGGTGCCGCTGAATTTCGCGGATGAGCGCCTTCGCCTTCTTGCCGTCGATGGTGAGCTCGATCAGCGTGCTCTCCGGCTCGATGCCCGTGAGCGCCTTTTCGAGCGCGGGGGCGTCGACGGTGAGGTTCTGCGCGGCCCGGCCATGTCCGTACACCACGGCCGGCACCTTCTTGGCGAAGCGACTCTGACGGGCCGCGCCCTTGCCGGTCTGGTCCCGGTTCTGCGCGGTGAGACTGACGATCTGTGCCATACCACTCCTGCCTTAGTCGAAAAGAGAACTGACCGACTGATTCGAATGTTCGTAGCTGATCGCCTTGGCCAGGATCGCCCCGACGGACAGCACCTTGAGCTTTTCGAACTGCCGCTCCGGGGTCAGCCGGATGGTGTTCGTCACGGCCACTTCTTCGATCGGCGCGGCGCGGAGCCGCTCCACCGCCGGACCGGAGAGCAGGGCGTGGGTCGCGAACGCGAACACGCGCTTGGCTCCGAGCCGCTTCAACGCCGACGCGGCCTCCGTAATGGTGCCCGCGGTATCGATCATGTCGTCGGGGATGAGACAGTCCTTCCCGTCCACGTCACCGACCACGTTCACCACTTCCGCCACGTTCGCCGACGGTCGCCGCTTGTCGATGATCGCGAGTGACGCATTGAGCCGCTTCGCGAATCCGCGCGCCATCTTCGCCGAACCGACGTCGGGCGCCACGACCACCGGGTCGCGCAGGTCCTTGGTGCGGAAGTGCGCGACGAATACCGGTGCCGAGTACAGGTGGTCTACCGGGAGGTCGAAGAAGCCCTGCACCTGGTGGGAATGGAAATCCATGCCCAACACCCGGTCCGCGCCCGCGTGGCTGATCAGGTTCGCCATCAGCTTGGCGCTGATCGCCACCCGCGGCTGATCCTTCCGGTCCTGCCGCGCATATCCGAAGTAGGGCAGGACCGCCGTCACCCGGGCCGCACTGGCCCGCCGAGCCGCGTCGATCAGGAGCAGCAGCTCGATGTAATTCTCGGCCGGCGGATTGGTCGGCTGGATGATGAAGACATCCCGCCCGCGGACGTTCTCGTCGATCTTGACGAAGATTTCACCGTCCGCGAACCGCCGGATGGTGACCGCGCACAACGGCTGTCCCAAATGCTGAGCCATCTCCTCGGCGAGCGGCCGGTTGGCCGTACCCGCGAGCAGAAGCAGCTGGCTTCGGGAGAAGGTCAAATCCGCCATTTTCTGAGCCGCGCAAGATAGCCGCCAAGCATCGCAAAGCCAAGGGGTTAAAACGCCTCAACCAAGCGGGTCCCCGCGGCGTACAGAAACCGGTGGTCCCAATTCCGGGGCCTCCAGGGAGGAACAACCGAATGCGGAAGATGCTCGTAGCCGTCGCCCTCTTGGGGGGCGCTGTCGCGCCACTCGCGGCGCAGGGTGGTGGGGGGATGGGTGGTGGCCGTGGGTTCGCGCCGCCCCCGAATCATTGGATGACGATGGACTCCGTGGGCGTGGCCCTCGGCCTGACCGCCGCCGAGATGACGGCGATTCAGCCCCAGTATGACTCGATCAACGCGATCCTGAAACGGTCCGCCGCGATGCGGGATTCCATTCGCGCCGGCATGCAGGGTGGCGGGGATCCACGGGCGGCGATGGCGGCTGCACGTCCGATCATGCAGTCACTGCAGGAACAGGAAGACGCGCTGATCAAGGAGATTCACGGGAAGATCTCGGCGGCGGCTGCCGCCAAGCTGGACGCCGCGCCTCCTCCGCGGGTAATGCGGCAGCGCCCCGGCGGGATGGGCGGTCGACCGGGCCGGTAGCCCTTCAAGAACCGTCAAGGAAAGGCGTCGAGGAAAGGCGTCAAGGAAAGGCGTCGTTGACGCTTAACCTTGACGCCTTTTTCCGGCCAGTGAAGTCTAGAGTCTGAAGAGGTACGAGAGCTTGGTGAAGAACCCGTCCGTCGTGCGCCGCAATCCACGGAACGCAAACGTCCCCTGATCGTCGAGGCTCGAGCCGTACCCCGCGTAGACCACGGTGCCGGGGGACGGCGTGAACGCCAGCAACCAATCCATCCTGAATCCGTTGTCCGTGACCTGCAGCGCCCGCTCGTACACGCCCGTCGCCGGATTCTTGATGAGAATCGGGTCGTTGGTCCGCGAATCGTCGCGGAGAGAGTCCTGGAACGTCGAGACGTACTGTCCGACGAGGCGCACGAAGAGCGGGCGCGAGACCTGGTACTCGACCTTGAGTCTCGGAATCAGCTGACGCGCCACCAGCGAGCCGTCCGACCGCCGCCAGTATTCCTGATGGAGATACGTCCCGCCCACCCGGATCCGGTCGTTGGGCCGCCAGTTCACACCGGCCTGGATCAGGAGGATCTGAGCGGGGGACCACTCGTAGAAGTTCTCGTCCTGAATCGCCGGAAGGAACAGCAGGTTCGCATCGAAGCGCCGGTACTGTGGCGTGGAGAACTGGAGCAGGATGTCCAGGTTGCGAATCGACGGAACGCCCACGAACGGCACGGTGTCGGTGACCGCACCGACGGTCCGCTGCAGCGCGTAGTTGGCGTAGAGTGACGGGTCATAGCCGAAGCGCTCGAAGAACAAGCCGGTGGTGACCGTCCAGCCCCGGATCACCGTGTTGGTGTTGAAGTGAATCTCGCGGTCGTCCGGCGCGTCACCTGCCTGGAAGTGCGGATAGAGCCAGCGGCCGAAGAGGAGAATGTCTCCACTCCAGCTCTCCAAGGCCTGCCCCGGCGCCCCGTAGAAGGTGATCTGGTGATCGGCCTGGCCGACGGCGATGCCGTTCCGCGAGATGAAGCCTGACTGGTCGAAGAACTGGGGATGAATCCCCGCGAGGGAATACGCGAACGCGAATTGACGGCCGGAGCGGACCAGGGACGCCGACCACAGAGGACCTTGGACCGTCGCTCCCGCGGTGCGAGTGAAGCTCTCGGCGCCCTGCAGGCCGAGGGTGTAGATGCCCCCGAAGGTGATGCGCGCGTCGGCACCCATCACCCGATTCCAGTCGCTGCCATCCTGCTTGTCCGTATAGACGATGCCCGCCGTCGACTGTCCGCCCAGGTCGGCGCGGGCGCGCAGGATATTGTAGAAGGGGTTGTCCGTCCCGGTGGCGGAGAACGCCCGCGCATCCAGGCCCGAAAGCACGCCGATGCCGACGTCGCCGACTTTTCCCGTGACTTTCACGGCGCCCACCGGCTGCACCAGCGCCCGCGTATAGACGAGGTTGTTGGGCGTCGCGAACTGCTCGAGCCCCTCCAAAAAGAATGGCCGTTTCTCCGGGAAGTAGAGGGCCTGCCGCGGGTCGAATACGAGCTGGCTTGCGTCCGCCTCCACCTGCGAAAAGTCCGGATTCACGGTGCCCGTCAAGGTCAGGTTGTTCGTGATGCCCCAGCGGACGTTCCCGCCGACGTCGGGATTGAGATGGTGGTACGACCAGCCCGGTCCCGAGGGCGCGCCGTCCACCTTGCCGGTGAGCTCGGGATTGAGATCGAGTACGAGGTCGCGATGGAGGTTGCTGAGCCCCTCGAGCGTCCCGGATTGCCCGAGGAAGGAGGCCGCCCGCCGCCGCGCGGCCGTCCACGTCTGGACGTGACCCGAATGCTGCACGGTGCGGATGATCTGGAGGCCCCAGGTCTGGGTCGCGGTCGGCTGATACCGGATGCTCTTGAAGGGGATCCGGACTTCCACTTCATAGCCGTAGTCCGTCACCCGGCCCTTGGACTGATAGACGAAGTCCGTCGACAAATCGACCGTGTCACTCGTACCGGCGTGGGTCTCGTTCAGCGTGCCGTCCGCCTGGACACCCAGAGGATTCACTCCCAAGGCAATCGCCTGGCGGTGATCGTTGAATGTGTCGAGCAGGATCTCGACCATATCGTCGGTCGAGATGTGGTCCCGGGTGGCCAGGGTTGCATGCACCGGACCATGGGATTCAAAGGCGCGGATGCCGAAGTACATGGCGGTCGCCGAGTACCACACCAGCACCTGCGTCGAGTCGTCGGCCGGGCGGCCGTCGACGGGTGCGTACTCCGAGAAGCCCGTGAGGACTGCTGCTTGCCGCCAGGGCGGGTCATCCAACGAGCCGTCGATGTTGGCGGAGGCGTCGATGCGCGGCGTCGCGACGGCGACGTTGCCGGCCGTGCCGGAGTAGGGGCCGGCGGCGGGCGGCGTCGGACGGAGTGGCGGATGGCTTGCAGCCAGGAGCCAGAGCAGGGGAAGCATCGCGAGACGACTCCTACGGGCCGGGAAGACGCCGCCTACGCAACTCCGCAGCCACAGGTTTCGCAGTTCAACGCACGGACGGTGCCATTTGGCGCTACGATATAGAATACGCGCTTTCGGAGCCTTCCATGCGGTCATTCGTCGTTGTTGCCGGCGGCCTCGTTCTTCTCCTGGGAGCCCCCCGGCGGGTCCTTTCGGGGCAGGCGTCCAGGCCCTTCACCCTTGGTGCCGATATCTCGTACCTCGACGCACCGGCCGTCCGCGGGCGCGCGCACCGGACCTACCAGGAGAATGGGAAAGCCGATGATGAGCTTTCCATCCTGATGCGTCACGGGTGGACGTCGTTCCGCTTGCGGGTCTTCGTGTCGCCAGTCCGGGAGGCGCCCGACAACAGCCTGGCCAACACCATCCCGCTCGCCCGCCGGATCAAGGCGGCGGGGGGCACCTTCCTGCTGGACATCCACTATTCCGACACGTGGGCTGATCCCCAGCACCAGGAGATCCCGGTCGCCTGGCGCGACCTGTCGTTCGATTCCCTGGAGGCACGCGTCGAGTCCTACAGCCGGGAGGTGATCAGGACGTTGAAGGACTCGGGCGCCATGCCCGACTGGGTCCAGGTGGGAAACGAGATCACACGGGGCACGCTGTGGCCGCTGGGCCAGGTCCACGTGCCTGGGGCTGCCCAATACAACCCGCCTTCCGGCTCCGACAGCACCGCGCAGTGGGATCACCTCATCAGGATTCTGAAAGCCGGGATCCGCGGGGTGCGCGCCGGGGCGGGGAACACGCCTCCCCGGATCGCCATTCACATCGACCGGGGCGGGGACTGGGCGACGACCGAATGGTTCTTCGACCACCTCGAAGCGGCCCACGTCGACTACGACATCATTGCCCAGAGTTTCTACCCGCCCTGGCGGCATGGCACCCTGGAAGATCTCTGGAAGAACATGACGGAGTGCGCCCGGCGCTACCACAAGGATTTTCTTGTCGCGGAAACCGGCTACGAGCCGACACATTCGCCGGACAATCCCGACATGCTGTGGCCCGTGACCCCCGAAGGACGGCTCCAGTTCATGGTCGACCTGGTCAACACCGTGAAGAAGGCGGGCGGCATCGGCGTGATGTACTGGGCTCCCGAATGGGACCTCTGGAATGCGGATGGCACTCCCGGCCCGGCCGTCTTCACACTCGACCACCTGAAAGATCTCTCGGCACGCCCTGCGAGCCACGTTCCCCCGGAGGTCTCTGGTCCCTGACCCCTGACCCCTGACCCCTGCCGTTACTGCACGTACCGGAGGATGTCGTAGAAGAAGTGGGGCCCGAACCGGAGGTTCTCGAGGCTCACGCGCTCGTCGTTCCCGTGAACTCCCCGCTGGTCGTCCTCCAATTCGACCTTGAAGGGATCGAGTCCGTACGTGACGATGCCGAGGGCGCGGTACGTCGGGCGATCGGTGGCACCGGTGAGCATCACCGTCGTGATCAGGGCCTTCGGATCCCGCTCATGGGCGGCCCGCTCGACGGCCCGGAACAGGTCGGTCTCGATGGGACTCTCGAGGGGCGCCTTGGGGGGCAGAATCGTGGTCCAGTGGACGGCCGTGTCATTGACCACCTTCACCAGCTCGGCGCGAAAAGCGGCGGTGTCCTGGTCGGGGAGGAGCCGGATGTCGAGGTCGGCGGTGGCTTCCGCGGGAATGACGTTGGTCTTGCTCGATCCGGAGAGGCCTGTCTCCGAGATGGTGTTTCGAAGGATGGCATTCCATTCGACGTTGCCGAGGATCCAGTCGCGGGCGGCGGGAATCTTCAGCGCGGCATCGACGTCGCTCAGCCAGGTGGCGTGATCGCCGGTGAACTGGCTGGAGAGGTCGTGCAGGTACTTCCGCACTCCCGGTGTCACGCGAATCGGCGTCTCGTAATGCGCGATGCGGTCGAGCGCCGCCACGAGACGCGGGACCGGGTTGTTTTTCGTCGGACGCGACCCGTGGGACGGAATGCCATGCACCGTCATCCGCTGCCAGAACGTGCGTTTCTCACTCACGCTGACGCCGTAATAGAGGAGGCGGCCATGGTCGAGAGGATTCGAGCCGCCCTCCGTGATGAGGAATTCGACGTCCTTGAGCAGATCAGCGTGCTTCTCGACGAACGTTTCGGCGCCGGTACCACCCAACTCCTCGTCGGCGTTCCCGATGAACACGATGTCGCGATTGAGGGGCACCCCTGACCGCTTGATGGCGAGCATGGCCATCAGCTCGGCAATCCCTTCGCCCTTCATGTCCAGAGCGCCACGGCCGTACAGGAACCCATCCTTCACCACGCCCCCGAAGGGATCCACCGACCAGAAGGCCGGGGTCACCGGCACGACGTCCATGTGGCTCACGAGCGCGATGGCTTTCTTCGATCCGTTCCCCCTCAGGCGGGCGTAGAGGTTCGCGCGCCCCGCGCCGAGCTCGGCGGTGTCGAGAATTTGCGATTCGATGCCGTTTTCCCTGAGGATCTCCTGGAGGAACCGTGCGGTCTGGATCTCGTTCCCCGGCGGATTCGTGGTGTTGAGGCGCAGGTAGGAGGTCAATACTCGTTGCGTCTCGGCGCCCAGGGAATCCCAGTTGACGGGCGTCTGTGCGGCGAGGGGGGTGACGGCGGCGAACAGGAGCAGGCTGACGGCGATGCGCTTCATGGGGAAACCCGGGTTCGAGAGTGGGGATAGGCTCCGGCCGGCGGGCCTCAGTGTCAAGAGGAACGCTCTTACCGGGTGCCTCCCGCGGTCGTACAATAGCGCCTCACTCTCGCCCCTTCGGACTCATGCGCGCGACACTCGCACTTCTCGTCCTCCTTCCGGTTTCCACCGTTCTCGCTCAGGTCGGCAGGAAGAAGCCGGCTCCCAAGACCGCCGCGGCAACGCCCGGAGCCCCGTCACCAATGGCCGACAGTGGGGGGTTGGGCGGCATCGTGGGGGGACTCAAGCTCCGGTCCATCGGACCGGCACTCACCGAGGGGCGCATCTCCGACATCGCCGTGGACCCCACCGACAAGGCGGTGTGGTACGTGGCGACCGCGGCGGGTGGCGTATGGAAGACCATCAACGACGGCACCTCCTACACGCCGATCTTCGACGGCGAGGGGTCGTGGTCGATCGGCGCGATCACGATCGATCCCAACGATCACAACGTCATCTGGGTCGGCACCGGCGAGAACAACGCGCAGCGGGTGGTCGCCTTCGGGGACGGTGTCTACAAGTCCGTCGACGGCGGCAAGAGCTGGAAGAACGTCGGGCTCAGGGAGTCTCAGCACATCGGCCGGATCGTCGTGGACCCCCGGAACTCCGACGTGGTGTACGTCGCCGCCCAGGGACCCCTGTGGAGTGGCGGCGGCGACCGCGGCGTCTTCAAGACCACCGACGGCGGCGCGAGCTGGGCCAAGGTCCTGGCCGGCGACGACTGGACGGGGGCCAACGACATTCAGCTCGATCCCCGCCATCCCGATGTCCTCGTCGCGACCACCTGGCAGCGCGAGCGCCGCGTCTACGGATTCATCGC
>Ga0070730_10005706_pt1 | contig 10708 bp, 10 predicted proteins | sample Coa_R1_3_FD_66447 | JGI IMG/M metagenome (GOLD analysis project Ga0070730, IMG submission 66447) | Surface soil microbial communities from Centralia Pennsylvania, which are recovering from an underground coalmine fire - Coalmine... | ecosystem: Environmental > Terrestrial > Soil > Unclassified ... | reverse complement strand
ACTCGGGCAACAGCGACCTAAGGAAATCGCGTGTGGGAGGTGTAATAGTCTGCTGGGTCCAACTGATGGCCGCGCGCGCGTCGCCGTTGAACACGCGCAAGTCAATGTCACCCAGCACCGCCTGGTCGTGATTGCCTAGCAGACAGATCAGCCCCGGCAGTGCGCGCACCCGCGCCACGCATTCGTTCGGATTTGGGCCGTAGCCCACCAGGTCACCCAGGCACCAGGCCGCGTCGTAAGGGCCGGCATCGGCCAGGACTGCTTCGAGCGCAACCAGATTGGCATGTATATCTGAGATGATCAAGACACGCATAGAGCGCTTATTTTTCACTCCAAGTGGGCCATAATAGCATGTTAACTTGGCAACTCAAAGGTATAATCCCCGGGCATGCCGATCCTGGATGAGCACTCGTTGGATTTTTGGAGCCACTCTCCCGAACAAACCACTCGCTTTGGCGCGCGGCTGGGTGAGCTGTTGCTCCCGGGCGATGTGCTCACCCTCAGCGGCGAATTGGGGGCCGGCAAAACGACCTTCATCGGCGGCGTGGGGCGCGGTTGGGGCTCGCTGGACCAGGTGAGCAGCCCAACCTTTGTGCTGGTGAACGACTACCGGCGGCCCGATGGCCAGCACCTGTGGCACCTGGATTGTTACCGGCTGAACTCCAGCGCCGAAGCCGTGGCCATTGGCTTTGAGGATTTGTTGGACTCCGGCGGCATCATGGTGATTGAGTGGCCGGAGCGCATCGCGGACGTGCTGCCGGCCGAGCGGCTGCGGCTGGCCCTGCGCTGGGAGGATGAAACCCGCCGCGGCCTGCGCGTGGATGCGGCCGGCGCGCGCCCGCAAGAATTGCTGGAACAGTTTCGGCGTTCCGCCTTCGGCAACTAAACCGCTCAGCATGCTGCTCGCCCTGGATACGGCCACGCGCTTCATCTCAATCGCCCTGCACGATGGCCAGGCCGTCGCGGCCGAGGCCACCTGGCTGGCGGGCGCCTATCACACGGTGGAGCTGGCGCCGCAGGTGGCGCTGCTGCTGCGGCGGGCCGGGGTGGAGCCGGGCCAATTGCGCGGGGTGGCCGTGGCCATTGGGCCGGGGTCTTACACCGGCTTGCGCATTGGGCTGGGCTTTGCCAAGGGCTTATCCCTGGCCAACGCGCTGCGCCTGGTGGGCGTGCCCACCCTCGACATCCTCATGCGCGCGCAGCCGCCGCGGGCCGAGCGCGCGCTGGCGCTGCTTCAGGCCGGCCGGGGCCGGGTTTCCGCCGGGCCCTATCAGTGGACGACGCGCAGCTTTCGCTGGACGCCGGCCGGCCCGGTGCGCGTCATCGATTGGCCCAGCCTGGTCCAAGAATTGAGCGTCGTGGTGGCGCCGGTGTATGTGGTGGGCGAGATTGACGCGGCCGGCCTGGACTGGCTGCGCCCATTGCGCGGGCGGGTGCTGCTGGCTTCAGCGGCCCAGTCGCTGCGGCGCGCCGGCTTCTTGGCCGAGCTGGGCTGGGAACGCCTGCGTGACGCGCCCGACGACGCCAACCGCCTGGCGCCGGCTTATGGCGGGCAGCCGGTGGGGGCCGAGCCGGCGCCGGGTCCGCTGCCCCTGTTCGGCGCGGATGTGAGTCCCGCGCCGTTGGAAACACCGGCCGCTGCGCCTGAATCGGCGACGGAAAACCCGCGATGACCCCTCGCGACCCAGTCGAGGTGGTGCCGATGGCGCTGGAAGACATCCCGCGCGTGCTCGAGATCGATCAACTCTCGTTCCCGCTGCCGTGGAGCGCCACCTCCTATCGCTATGAGCTGACCCAGAATCCCAATTCCCATTTTTGGGTGGCGGTAGCCGCGGCAGGCAAGCCAGCGGCGGCAGGCAAGCCGGCCGCGGCCGGCAAGCCAGCCGAGGGGCCCAGCACGGGCAGCGTGTTGGATTGGCTGACGCCCAGCCGCTGGTTTCGCGCGCCCGAGGTTCCGGCCCCCACGCGCAACGTGGTGGGCTACAGCGGCTTTTGGTTTATCCTGGACGAAGCGCACATCAGCACGATTGCCGTGCACCCCGATTGGCGCGGCCGGCGCGTGGGCGAGCAATTGTTTGTGGCCATCCTGGAGCAGGCGCTGGAGCTGAGCGCCGTGACCGCCACACTGGAGGTGCGCGTCACCAACGACCGCGCCCAGAACCTGTATCGCAAATATCATTTTGAAGTCGTCGGCCGGCGCAAACATTACTATCGCGACAACGGCGAAGATGCGCTCCTGATGACCGCCGAGCTGGGCAGCGGCTATCGCGACGACATGCACCGTCTGTTCGCCGAGAAGCGGCTGGGGCCAGACGGCACCGGGGAGCGGAAATGAAAATTCTAATCACGGGCGGGGCGGGCTTCATCGGCAGCAACCTGGCTGCTTACTTCTCGCAGCGCGGCCACCAGGTGACCCTCTTCGACAACTTCTCGCGGCGCGGCTCGCAAGCGAACCTGGCCTGGCTCAAATCGCTGCCCGCCGCACATGAGCTGGCCGTGGTGCGCGGCGATACGCGCGAGCCGTCGGCCATTACCGCTGCCGCCGCCGATCAGGAAGCCATCTTCCACCTGGCCGGGCAAGTGGCCGTCACCACCTCGGTGCTGGACCCGCGGAACGATTTTGAAAACAATGCCTTCGGCACGTTCAATACCCTGGAAGCCGCCCGCGCCAGCGGGCGAAAGCCGATCTTCATTTATACGTCTACGAATAAAGTCTACGGCGGCATGGAAGAGGCGCGCGTCGTCGAAGAGCCCACGCGCTATGCCTTCGCCGACATGCCGAACGGCGTGTCGGAGAGCTGGCCGCTGGATTTTCACAGTCCATATGGAAATAGCAAAGGCTCCGGTGATCAATACGTACGGGACTACCACCGCATCTACGACCTGCCGACGGTGGTCTTCCGCCAGAGCTCCATCTATGGCCCGCGCCAGTTTGGTATCGAAGACCAGGGCTGGATCGCCTTTCTGGCGATCTGCGCCGCCACCGGCAAGCCCATCACCATTTATGGCGACGGCAAGCAGGTGCGGGACATTCTCTACATTGACGACCTGGCGCGCGCCTTTGAGGCCGCCGTCAGCCATATCGACCGCGCCGCCGGAAGGGTGTATAACATTGGCGGCGGCGCCGGGCGCACCCTGACCATCTGGACTGAGACCGGGCCGCTGCTGGAGCGGCTGGCCGGGCGCGCGCTGCCGGTGCGCTACAGCGAGTGGCGGCCGGGCGACCAGCGCATCTACGTCAGTGATATTTCGCGCGCGCGCGCCGAGCTGGGCTGGGAGCCGCGGGTCGATCCGGAAGAAGGCGTGCGGCGCCTGTGGGAATGGATCCAGGCCAACAAGCAGTTGTTTGAATAATTCCAGGAGGTGGCGTCGCGATGGGGCTGATTCAATTTACTCACAATCACAACGACCAGAGCACGGATAACGGCTATCAGTTCGAGTTTTATTGTGACCGGTGCGGCAACGGCTATCAGACCGAGTTTCAGCCCTCGACCAGCGGCAACATCGCCACCGCGCTCGATACCGCCAGCAGCATTTTTGGCGGCATCTTTAGCAGCGCGGCCAATGTGGCCCACGGGGCGCACACCGCTGCCTGGCAAAAGGCGCACGACGGCGCCTTTGCCCACGCGGTGGAAGAGGCCCAGCCGCATTTCCACAAGTGCAAGCGCTGCGGGCACTGGGTGGACGAGGACTGCTGGAACAGCGAGCGCGGCCTGTGCAAGGATTGCGCCCCCAATCTGGAGGAAGAGTTTTCCCACGTCCAGGTGCAGGCCGCCATCCAGGACGCGACAGAAAAGGCCGCCACAGTGGATTATGTGAGCGCCGAGCGCTTCAAGCAGACCATTGTGGCCAACTGCCCGCACTGCGGCGCCAAGGCCGGCAGCGGCAAGTTCTGCGAGGAGTGCGGCCAACCCTTGGCGCCGGCCAAGAAATTCTGCGGCGAGTGCGGCAAAGAGGTCAAGGCCGGCGTCAAGTTCTGCCCTGAGTGCGGCGCCAAGCAGGTTTAGCCATGAGTGCTGAGACCGATCTGGCGGCGATTGGGCGCGAGGTGAAGGCCTGCACCCTGTGCAAGCTGCACCAGGGCGCCAAACAGGGCGTGCCGGGCGAAGGCCCCGCCACAGCCGAGATCATGTTCATCGGCGAAGGCCCCGGCTTCTATGAAGACCAGCAGGGCAAGCCGTTCGTCGGGCCGTCCGGCCGGTTCCTGGAAGAATTGCTGGCCAGCATCAATCTCAAACGGCAGGATGTGTTTATCACCAATGTGGTCAAGCACCGTCCCCCGGAGAACCGCGACCCCGAGCCGGACGAGATTGCCGCCTGCGCCGGGTATCTCGACCGGCAGATTGCGGCCATTCAGCCCAAGGTCATCGTCACCCTGGGCCGCTATTCCATGGCGCGCTATTTTCCGAATGCGAAGATTAGCGTCATCCACGGCCAGGCCCGCACCGTGAGTGGACGCGTGATCGTGGCCATGTTTCACCCGGCCGCCGGGCTGCGCCTGGAAACCACCCGCCAGGCCATGATCGAGGATTTCAAAAAGCTGCCCCAGTTGATTGCCAAAGCGCAGAAGGATGCCGCGCCGCCCGAACCTGAAGACAAAGGCCCCGCGCAGTTGTCGCTGTTCTAGCCCGGTTGTCGAAACGATGTGCGCCCATACCCCGCCGCCGGTGTAGGGGTGTTCAACCCAGCACCTGCAGTCTGGGCAGGTGTGGAGCCCCCTCCATGGGCGGCTGTCTTTTCCGATATGAAGCTCAATCGTCATTTGCTCTTTGGCCTGCTGGCGGCGCTGGCGGTGTTGGCCGCCACGGCCTGCGGACCCGCCAGCAGCGCGACCGAGGGCGCGACGCCAGCCAGCACGCTGGCCGCGACCAGCGGGGCCACGGCGTCCGCGTCAGCCGCGCCCACTCTCGACGCCGCTACGGCCCTAGTCAGCCCAACCCAAGACCCCGCGGCAACGGCCGCGGCGGCGGGCACGGCCACCGTGTCACTGGCACAGACCCCTGGCAGCAGCCCAGCGACGAGCACGAACACAACCGTGACGCCTGGGCCGTCGGACACGCCCGCCGCGTGCGCCGAGACCCAGGGCCAGTTCACGGGGGTTGATGTGCCTTCGGCCGTCCTGGGCTACCCCATCACGACCCGCATCTATGTGCCGCCCTGCTACGCCAGCTCCGGGCAGGCCTACCCGGTGCTGTACCTGATCCACGGCCTGAACTACACCGAGGAGCAGTGGCAGCGCTTGGGCATCGGCACCGCCGCTGACCGGCTGATCGCTTCCGGCGAAATTGCGCCGTTGATCATCGTGCTCCCGCGCGACCGCGACGACATTCGCCTGGACCCGGCCTTCGTCACCGACCTGCTGCCGTATGTCGATGGCCAGTACCGCACCCTGGCTTCGGCCGGCTACCGCGCCATCGGCGGCATGTCGCGCGGCGGGGGCTGGGCCGTTCACCTGGGGCTGCGCTACTCCAACTTGTTTGGGCGGGTGGGCGCCGACAGCCCGGCGATCTTTTACGGGGATGAGATCCACGTCTTGAATTACATTCGCGCCGTCGCCAAGAACGGCAGCGCGCCGGCGCTATACCTGGACATCGGCTCTGGGGATCCCCAGAACCAGAGCGCTGTGTGGCTCGACCAGATGTTCACTGCTTTCCGCTTGCCGCACAAGTATGTGATGGCGCCCGGCGGCCACGACGAAAACTATTGGTCGGCGCACCTGGACGACTATCTGCGCTTTTATGCCGCGGCCTGGCGGCCGGCGTCGCTGCTCAGCCCCACCCCCAGCCCCAGCCCCACGCCGAGCCCAAGCCCGTCGCGCACGCCCAGCGCGACCCGCACGCCGAGACCCACGCGCACCCCGAACACGACGCCCACGCACTCGAGCTAAATTGGGGCCAGGGGTGGATGTCAGGCGAATTTTGATGGGGCGGGCAGCTAAGCTGCCCGCCCCATCAAAATTCGCCAAATTCACATCGCCAGTGGGGTCGCGCCAACAGCCGCCCTAAGAGCAGCGCGCCGGGTGGTTAAAATACACCGCACCACTGGTCACTCGGAAACCTGTGGTGCGGTGCGCAGAGGAGAATGCAACTATTATTATAGCCAGCAGGCTGAGTCGGCCGTGAATCGTCTATGAGAAGTCTCTAATCCGCTCGGCGGCCACGGGCGATCACTGCCAGCGGGAAGGCCACCACGGCGGTGACCATGCGCCGGGCGCGCCAGGGCTGCCGCCACCAGCGGTGCAGCCACTCCAGCCCCAGCCGCTGCACCCAGGCCGGCGCCCGCTGGGCCACCCCCGCCACAAAGTCAAAGCTGCCCCCCACCCCCAGGCTCACCGGCACGCCCAGCTCAGCCTTGTAGCGCGCAATCCACTTGTCCTGGGCCGGCGCCCCATAAGCCACCAACAGCACGTCGGGCCGGCCCGCCCGCACGCCGGCCACCAGCGCGCCGGCTGAGGCCGGCCCGGGGTCGCCGGCGGCCGTGCCGGCCACCACCAGGCCGGGATAAAGCCCACGCAGCCGCTCGGCCGCGGCCTGGGCCACGCCCTCGGCCGCACCCAGAAAATAGACGCGCCAACCGCGCGCTGCGGCCAGCTCGGCCAGCCGGTAGATGAGGTCCGAGCCAGCCACGCGCTCGGGCAACCGCCCTCCCACGCGCCGCGCCGCCCACAGCAGCCCCACCCCATCTGGCAGCACCAGGTCCGCCTCGTTGAGCACACGCATGAATTCCGCGTCGCGCTGGGCCGTCATCACAAACTCCGGGTTAGCCGTGCAGATCTGCCGCGGCCGGCGCGCGGTCACCGCCGCCTCGACCCAGTCCAGGGTCTGCGGCATGGTGACGGCGTCCACGCGGACGCCAAGGATGGATACTGACTGGATTGACAAGTTAGCTTCCGGGCTAGTTTGGGCCATCAAGATTAATAACTTAACTTGCTGAGGTCCTCAAGTTTCCGTTCTGTAAGTTCCATTCGTCCACCTTGGATAACAATGATATGAACTGGGGGCGCGCTTGATATGCCCGGACAGCACGACACGTTTCATATTTAAGAATACTGTCACCCTGAGCGCGGCCGCAATCGCTGGCTAATACGAGCCGGCCGGTGCGCGAAGGGCCTCCCGGCTCGCCAAAGGTCTAGCCTGTCACGAGCCGCGTGCTTGCAATCGATCAATATTCCGAACAAGGTCGTGCGAGAAGCGCCGCCTGGCCAGTCCATCAAGTAATGTTGTCCGCATAATGGTCTACCACGCGTGCGATCTTGTGAGTGTTGTTAGGCGCTGACAGATACGCTGTTGATAAAATGTTGCTGTATCAATATGCCGGGAGGCCCTTCGCGCACCTGTCGGCCCATATTATCAAGCGATTGCGACTGCGCTCAGGGTGACACTTGGCGCGGCTTGAGCGAAATGTCATGGCGTCAAAACACGCAATGCGTGCGCGCGGCATGCGCACTCACCCCCGCAAACATCGCGGGGGCAGGTGGTGACACGCGTGGCGTGCGCCAATGGAAAAAACGCCATGGTGCTAAGACATGCCACGATGCCACGCGCGGCCTGACCATTCAGGGCGACAGCCCAGCGCCCACTGCCTCCAACACCTCCAGTGTTTCCTTGGCCGCGCGCTGCCACGAAAACTTCTTCACCTGCTCCAGCCCTTTGGCCGCCAGGCTGGCGCGCAGCGACCCATCTCCCAGCACCCGCCCAATGGCGCCGGCCAGCGCGCCGGTGTCGAGCGGGTCCACCAGCAGCGCCGCGTCGCCGGCCACCTCTGGCAGCGAAGAGGTGTTGGCGCACACCACCGGCGTGCCGCAGGCCATGGCCTCTAGCACCGGAAAGCCAAAGCCTTCATAGAGTGAGGGGAAGACAAACGCGCGCGCGCCGGAGTAGAGCCCGGCCAGGTCGTCAGCGGGCACGTAGTCCAGCAGCCGCACGAAATCGGCGTGGGCGCGAGCCTGTTCCAAGATTGGCCCGGCCTGCCAGCCCGGCTGGCCGGCCAGCACCAACTGCACCCGCGGCCATTCGCGGCGCAGGCTGGCAGCGGCCTCGATCAGCCGTGACAGGTTCTTGCGCGGCTGCAGGGTGCCCACGTGCAGCAGATAGTCGGGCCCCAGGTTGTAGCGCGCGCGCACCGGCGCCGGGTCAACCCAGCTCAGCCGCTCGTCGCGTCCGGGATAGACCACGCTCACCTTCGCGGCCGGCACGCCGTAGAAATGGGCCAGGTCGCGCTGGGTGGCCGCCGAATCGCCGATGACATGCGTGGCCGAGCGGGCCGAGAAGCGCGTGGACCAGTCGAGATAGCGGCGCTGCCCGCCGGGGTGCATGTCAGGAAAATAGCGGTAGCCCAGGTCGTGCACGGTGACCACCGAAGGCAGCGGGTGCGCCAGCGGGAGCACGTGCGCCGGCACGAACAGCACGTCCGGCCTCGGCCGGGTGATCAATTCAAACGATAACCGCAGGTGGGTCCACAGACGCGGGAATGGGATGACCCGCAGCTCGGCGCCGGGGAAGTCGCCGGCCGGAGGGGGGTCGCGAAAATAGAGTGTGTAGCTGTGCTCGCCGCGAGTGGCTGAGTCGCCGCCGGCGGCCAGCAAGGCATCGATCAGGCGCCGGGCGTAGTGCTCGGTGCCGGTGCGCCGGGCGGCCGTGGCGCGGCTGGCGTCGATGCCGATATGCATGGCATCAAAACGAAGCGTAAAAGATTCCGTCAGGTTCCCAATTGGCCGCCTTTTCGAACCAGCGGTCGTTGTTCACTGCTTTGAGAACACGCCGCCCAACGGTGGCAGCCAGGTTGCGCCCGCGATAATTGGGTCTGAGGCCCACATCGATCTCGGTGTACTTACGATGGGTGGCGACAAAGCGCAGCGCCCGGCGAATGGCGCGCCACCCGCTATCATTGAAACCGACAATCCCACCCACCGGCAGCAGCTTATCGATGTAGAAAAAATCCAGCAGCACATAGTCAAACGTGTGCCAGCCATCCACATAGGCCGCGTCCAGCGCCAATTTCTGGCGCAGCAGGTCCGGCAGCGCCAGGTAGTCCGGCGCCTCGATCAGCCGGTGCAGGCTGGCAAAGCCATTGGCCTTGACGTTGTTGACGCCCGCATTGCGCCACTGCGTGGATTGGTTGGGGTCAATGGAGATCAACTGGCGCTCGCCGTCCAGGTGGGACAGCGCCGACAGGATCGCCAATGACGCCGCGCCATCGGCCATGCCGATTTCGAGCATGGTCGTTGGACGTTTCCTGAGCACCGCCCGGTACAAACCAACGGCATATTCCAGCGGGATGCCGGCGCCATTGTTCACCGCTGCGATGAACCCAACCCGCGACATTAATTGTTTTTCAATGTCCAGGGTATCAGCTGGCAAACCCGGCATCGCGTGGCGGCTCCTTACTCTCTGCGCCTGCCGCTCAGCACGTAGCTGCCCAATAAGCCCAGGCCCAGCACGATGAGCACCAGCGGCCACAGCCGGATGATCTGTTGCGCGACGTCGGCGCGCACCGCACCCACGGCCAGCGCCAGGGTGGCGCCGCCCACGGCCAGCGCCAACACGGCCGGCACCAGCAACCCACGCTCGCTGGGCCGCGCCAGCCACTGCGCCAGGAAAGCCAGGCCGCCAATCAGAACGTAGATCGGCCACAGGCGCCCGGCGTCGGCCCAGGTGAGCCGCCCCAGGGTGATGGCCAGGAAAAACACGCCCAGCAAAGCAGCCGAGACGCCGGTGAACACCAGTCCCTCGCTGCGACGCCCCCCCGCGAAGAATTGCGCCAGGAAGGCCAGGCCAAAGACGATCAGCGCCACCGGCCACAGGGTGGCCACGCTAGGCAGCCGCACGCCCAGGGTGCCGGCCAACAGCCAGGCGCCCAGCGCGACGAGCAGCAAGCCGGGTATGACCGCGCCACTCCGATTGCGCATTGCTGGCCTGCCTTCCTGTTGAGCCATGTTTCGCTTAGCTGGCCATCACGGCCGCGATTTCGGCCGAGGTGACCGGACCGTCGCGCAGCACGCGTGGGCTGGCCGCGGTGCAGTCCACCACGGTGGACGGCACGCCGCCCGGCACCCGGCCGCCGTCCAGCACCAGCTCGATGCGGCCTTCCAGTTGGGCCATCACGTCGGCGGCGGTGAGGGCATTCCGCTCGCCCGAGCGATTGGCGCTGGTAACGGCCATCGGTCCGGTTTGCGTGAGCAAACGGCGCGCAAATTCGTGATCGGGCATGCGCACGCCCACAGTGGGCAGGCTGCTGACCGCGTCGGGCAGCTTGGGGTGCTTGCTTACCACCAGGGTGATGGAGCCGGGCCAGAATTTTTCCACCAGCCGGCGCGCGGCGCGGGTGAGCTCGCTGGCCACCAGCGGCAGGTCTTCCTCACGCCCCAGCAGCACCGCGATGGCCTTGTCGGTGGAGCGGCCCTTGACGGTGTACAGCCGCAGCACGGCCTCGCGATGGAAGGCCAGGGCGCCCACGCCATACACCGTGTCGGTCGGGAATGCCACCAGCCCGCCATAGCGCAGCACATCCACGGCATAGCGCAGAGCGTTGGGATCGGTGGTCGGCAGGAGTTCGGTTTTCATATCGGCGGCGCGGTCTGGCAGGCCGGGTGCATTTGCCTTTCGTGGTCGCTGGTAGGGGCGAAGCATCCGCACCAGCCGGTTGGGCCGAACGCGCACCGTTGACGCGGATGCTTCGCCCTTACGGCCAAAATTCCCAAATGCACCCG
>Ga0070730_10005705_pt1 | contig 10709 bp, 15 predicted proteins | sample Coa_R1_3_FD_66447 | JGI IMG/M metagenome (GOLD analysis project Ga0070730, IMG submission 66447) | Surface soil microbial communities from Centralia Pennsylvania, which are recovering from an underground coalmine fire - Coalmine... | ecosystem: Environmental > Terrestrial > Soil > Unclassified ... | reverse complement strand
CGCGCAAAGACACACGTGCACATGAGATCTTTTCAGGAAAGAATCAGATCAGGAAGATACAGAGAAGAGTTTGCAGAGGAGGCGGAGAGGAATTCGTCGGGATTTTGGAGAACCATGCGCTCTCAACCGGTTGCGCTGTTACAACTAAGCTGAAGGCAAAAGCCGGCGGCGCGGCTACAGCGAAACTCCCAGCCCAGGTCCGTGCTTCAGGCGGAGGTGCCTCCAACACTACGCAGCACTCTTTGCTCCCAGCCAAGCCTTTAACACTCGGCGTTTCTGCATGGTGCATTCCCATCCGCTCGCAATCCGTTTTCGTTTGCGGAGTGCCGCAGTCACCTAATTGCGAATGCGCAATCGCGCAAGCGGAGACCGGAAGCAATCCTAGCCCCGCCAGCCCAAGCGCGACGATGAAGCTGAGAGCCCTTCGCATCATTGTTTGACTCTAGCATAACCAACCGGGAGGCCGCTCATTCACCGGCCCACAACTCCAACTTCCAAACGCGCGCAGACTTAGGCCTTTAGTGCGCGCCAGTTCCTGCGCCCAGGAATGCCGTTACCGCCGCAACAAATTCTTCCGTTTTTTCAATGGGCGGCACGTGCCCGCATTTGTCGAAACTCACCAATTTTGCCCCCGCAATCCCCGCGGCGTAGCGTTCTCCCATCGCCATCGGAATCAACTTGTCCTGCTTGCCCCAAACCACAAGCGTCGGCGTTTTGATTTTCCCCATGCGATCGTCCACTCTCTCGGTCGCGATCATCGGATTCCCGAGGAAGCTCCGCACGGTGTAGCTGTCGTGCACCGAAAGTTTGTCGGTAAAAATCTTTCGCAGTGCGTCGTCATTCAGCCAGCTCGTGTCGTAGAACACCGATTCCATCACCCCGCGCATGCTCGCCAGCGAACTCGGGTTCAGATTCGGGATCGCCGTGTCCTGTTTCAATCCAGCCGCGTCCACTAGCACCAATTTGTCCATCGGCGTCAAATGCGCTCCATCTCCCAATTCCGCAGCGTAGAGCGCCGAAATCCATCCGCCCAGTGATTCTCCCACCAGGCTGACCTTCTCGACTTTCAGTTGCCGCAAAAACTCATTCAGAAAATCCACGTACGTCTGGACGCTGTAATCCAGCAGCGGCTTCTCCGATTTGCCGAACCCAATCTGGTCCGGCACCAACAAGCGATACTTCTGTGCAAGGGGCTCCAGCACCGGTAGCCAATCTTCCTTGCGGCTTCCCAATCCATGCACCAGCACGACCACCGGCCCGGAACCCAAATCGAAATAGTGAATCGCTTGTCCAAACACTGCGATGGTTTTGTCCGCTGGTTGTGAAGGTGTTTGTCCATACGCAGGGCCCACCTCCACCGCTGCCATTCCCACGAGGAGAACAAAGATCGCTATCGCCCGGGAAAACGCATACTTCCGCTCTCTCCGCATGTTTCCTCCCGCCACTTCCGCGCCCTCTTTAACACACAGACGCTCTGAATACTACTCCCGCCGCGGTGTCCACTTAATTCCGATCTCAGCGCGGCGTTTTGGTGCCTGAATCCCAGCCCTATCCCCTAATCCCGGTTCCGTGATTTGTGTTATCTTCCCAGAATGCGCGTGCGAACCATCTTCCTCCGCGGCGCACTTTCCGCCGCACTTCTACTCTGTGCCATCGGTCTCGCGGCCGGCTCCAAGGACAAGGAACCCGCTCCGCACTTCTCCGCCACAACGACCACTGGCGAAAAGTTCACCAACGTTTCCATCAGAGGTAAGGTCGCGCTGTTTGAATTCTGGACGACTTGGTGTGGCTTCTGCGCCGACGAAGCCGCCTTCGTTGACAGGATCGGCAAAGAGCTGGCGCCCAAGGGCCTCATCCTGCTCGCGATTGACGTCGGCGAATCGAAGAAAACCGTCAAAAAATACCTCGAGCAGCATCCCCGCGACTGCAAAATCGTTATGATGGAAGACACCAATCTCGCGGCCATGTATCAGGCCAACCAATATCCGATTTATGTTGTGATTGACCGCAACGGTTTCATTGCTGGCACGCAGCGCGGGGCCGGCGGGGAAGAAGCGCTTCGCAGGCTCATTGCCCGCGCGGGTATCGAATCCGAAGAGGACTCAGACTCGGATTCCCAATAGGTCCGCGGAACTAAGACTCTTCCAACTCTTCCGCGCCATGCCTCGTCCGCGTCGCCATTCGCCCTGCCAGTGACATCAACAATTCGCGCTCTTCTTCGCTCATTTTTGCCAAGTACTGCCGCAGCCGCTTCAGGTCTTGCATCTGCCGCCCGGAGTTCCCCCACAATTCGCCGTGATGATTCCCGGAAAGTTTCAGCGGTTTGGGCGGCTCTTCGCCATCATAGAGGATCTGATACAGAGGGATCTTGAGCGCGCTGGCCCACTTTTCCAGGGTTTCCACTCCCGGAACGGTGTGGCCGTTTTCCACGCGCGATACATAAGGCTGCACCAACCCTGTGGCCTCCGCGATCTCGACTTGGCTCATTTTTTTTGCTTCGCGAATTTCCCTCAACTTCTGACCGATCAACATACGGTCAGCCTACAACATCGAGATATAAATAGTAAATTAGGTAACTTCCCTGAAGTCCTTATCGCCGGAACAATTTCCGACGGCTGGCGAAGATTGTCCCCATGCAACAGAGTACGCTCGACGCTCTTATCTATTTCCCTCATCTAGTTTCTTGAGCGTGTCTTGTATCCCCTGGCGGATTTCGGCGCGGCGCTCTGGGGTGTCCGACCAGGATGACAAAGGCGCAGCATGAGAGTCGAGAAGGGCCAGGGCTCTTTCGGCATATTGGCGGGCGAGGTCCTTTTGTCCGTCTTGCAAGTAGGCATCAGCAAGGTTGAAATGCGCGTCAGCAGAGTCTGAATAGGCGAGGAGATTTAGCTTGAAAATCTCGATTCCAAGTTTTCGTTCCGCTTGGGACTCAGATATGTGGCCAGCCGAATTTTCCACCTCCGCCAAACGCAGGTGGTCAGAGCCAACGATGTCGAGGCTGACCTCGGGCCACAACTGCACGTGGTAATCCTTTCGGCGTGCTTCCGTCAATTGCTGAGTGACCAGCGCGACTCCGCCAGGCATTTCGAGCTGATTGAGGATGGCCTCGGCGGCCAGCGGATCAGCAGGAGCGTGCCCCGGAGTTTTGATGAGAGTGTTGACAAACCACTGCACGACGATGCCGGGCAAATCCGGATGACTCTTGAAGAGATCGGTGCCGTGGCTGCCGGTGGCGGAAACTTTGTTAGGATCGCTGGTTTCATACCAGAGCCAAGGAGCTTCCTGTGCGGCGGAGTAGTGGATGAGCTTCCTGCTTGGACTGGAAGATCTTGCGTAGAGCAACAACATGGCTTCGACGGTGGGGGGATATTCGTCGCTGTCGGCAACCACGAAAAGCTCGGGGAATTGCGATGCCTGGTGCAGAAATTCGATGCCAGGGCGTAAGGTCTCGCCAGACATCAACACGAGGGACTTTATATCGCTGGGATAGAAGCGTGCGGTTTGGACGCAATTGTCGACACCGAGCCAGCCGGCGCCTGCCGAGCCAATGACGTTGCGCTGCACGCCGGGTTGCGAAACCAGGAACTGAAAGGCAGTCTTCATGTCGGCTTGCTGCTTCTCGGGCTGCGTGGCCTCTTTGCGTGCGCCGCCGCTTTCACCATAGCCGCGGGTGTCGACTGCGAGCGTGTTGATTCCGGCGGCTGCAAGTAGCCGCGCCAACTCGTCCCACGAGGTGCGTGTGCGGTTGCTCTGGTGGAAAAGCAAGACACCGGGGCCAGCCTTTGCGGCGGGGAAGTAGGTGGCCTTGAGCAAGGTGCCATCGGCGGACTTCAGGTCCACGACCTGTGGAATGGGCGGCGATTGCTGCGCGCGAGACGCGCCGCCTGACGCGGCACAAATAAGGCCTGCAAAGATCGACAAGATTTGTCGTTGTCTCACGGCGTGTGCCCTCCTTTACTTGGTCTGAATGTATCGAGGTAACACCAATCTGCAATCACTCGGATTTCGGGCGGCTCGCGGGCGGCACAATCCCGTTCATCCGCAGATACTCCACCATCTGTCCGTAATGATCGTAGGCATGCGCCACGCCAAATTCCGCCAAACGCAGCCGGGTCGATTTGCTGTTGCCAGGATTCTGCAGCATGTTCTCCAGCGTCAGTGCAGCCGCGGCCTTGTGGCCAAGAGCAAACGAATCTTTCAGGAACTTGAGGATGTCAGCCTTGGTCTTCAAAACCTCAGGACCGTTGCCGTCTTTCAAGCCTTCCGGCAATTTATCGCCGGTAAGCGGCGACCAGATGAACCAGTTGGAAGCGGCGATGTGCTTGACCTGGACCGCGAACGAGCGAACACCCTTGTAATTGCTGCCCGGGATGTTTAGGGCTTCCGGAGTGAAATTGAATTTGTCTTCGGGCATGGCTTCGGCCGCGTCGATGATTTGCTTTTCGATGGCGCTGATATCGCGGTCTACCGTGGAAGCCACGGTCGCCGGAGCCTGCTGTGCCCCTTGTGCCTGCTGCGCCGCAGCCGATTGCTCCGCCTGTGCCACCCACAAAGTCGCCATCCCAGCGCACAGCGCGAGAACCAGAATCCTCTTTCGCATGCTCAACCTCCTTGAGTTGTTACTGGCTATAGTTGGCACGTCCCTTGCCCCCGCTTAGACGTGCCAATTGCCGACTCGTTTTCGCCCCTGAGGATTCTTGACACTTCGTACTTGCGGGCAGAGCTCGACTTAAGGCAGGGATTCCCAACTTGCGAGACACTCACAAACCCTGGCTACCTCCTTGTCAATTCTTCGGCTCGACGATTTTCCAATAGGAATCCTTGCGAACGATCTTGCCGGCTCGGAATTCCAGAAGGTCACAACCGCGGACAGTTATTTTCTTTCCGTCCCTGGTCGTGCCCGTCAGTGTCCATTTGGAAACGCCGTGATTTCCTGAAACCCAGTGTTCGTCGTCTCCGTAATGCACATCAGGGAGGCCCTCGAAACGTGCGGACAGCCCCTTGCGGACCTGTGCTTTGCCAACATAGCGCTGTCCCCAAGGCTCCGGTCCGCGCGGCATGAAAAGTTCGCAATCATCCGCAAAGAAGCTCATCACCGTGTCGAGGTCGTGAGCGTTGAATGCGGCAACCAATTGCTTGAGCGTCTCAACCGTTACAGGCTGTTGCGTCACTCCCCTCGGCAAGCCAATAAACGTCAAGATTGCGAGGACGCCGAGGAAACTTAACCATTTGACTCTCATTTGTTCGCTCCAAACCCTGATCTCCGTTCTCTGATCTCTAGTCCCTCTTCCCTAATCCCCTTCTCTCTTCACCTTGGCTTCTCGCCCTCGACCGGCGCGACACCAGGCTTGGTCTCGCCAGCCGCATTTCCCGTGAGATTCACGCGCGCCCCCGCTCGAATCAATTCCGTCTCCCCCGGCGCCTGAAAAAACGTAAATCCAGCCCGCCCCTTCCACGCCTGCGGCCCACCCAATCGGATCCCATGCTGCAAAGTCACATCATGAATCCGCGTGACCAGTGCCTCGTACTCTTTCTCGCCCTGCCGATGTCCCGAAAAATTGCCCAGGTCCGTGCTCGCCGCAAAAATCACATCGATCCCCGGCACCGAAGCAATCCTCTCCGCGTTTTCCACGCCGATGGGCGTCTCAATCATAATCACCACCACCATGTTGTCATTCGCGGTCTGCCGGTAATCGCTGCCCCACAACGCGCCATACTGCCCATTACCTTGGCTACGGCGCCCCTCGGGCGGATACTTCGCCCACTTCACGGCTGCCTGTGCCTTCTCCACCGTATCCACCGTCGGCACAATAATCCCCACCGCCCCGATGTCCGTCGCTTTCTGGATATCGCTTTCCGTGGCGTCCGGCACGCGAATGAACGGCATCGCCGAAGACCCGCGGCACGCCCAAATCATTTTCGCAACGTCTTCAAACGTCAGCGGACTGTGCTGCATTTCGATCCACGTGTAGTCGTAGCCGGAGTTGGCCACGGCGCAATAAATGTTCGGGTCGGGAGAGAAGACTGTCACGCCGACAAGCGTTTTGCCTTCGCGCAGTTTCTGCTTCGCGGTGTTATAAATCCGCGCGGTCGTTTTTTGCTGCTGCGCTTCTTCCCGGGCAACGCAGAAGAATAGGGCGCAGGACAGTGCCGAACAAATCGCAGCATATGAGTAATGTCGGGTTGCCATCAGCTTTCTCCCTGAGCCATCAATTTGATAGGTCTTCTCCACAAGCCAGTCATCTCAAACCGGCGGAATCATACCATCCCCATCGTGGCCTTATATTGCAAGTAACGTAGAATGCGCAGAATATGCCAAACTCGAAATCCTGCCCAACCAACGATGTCGTATAAAAATGTATAAATCTGTTTATTATTGAGGATGGACACCGAACCACACCTGTGGTTCAATCTAGCCTGTTGCGTCATCTGTCCCGGTGGCTAACGCCTATGTCGCAGCAATTTCACATCTGCAAGGTGGAAAACGACCGCAGCCTTCGCCTGATCGAACAGGCAGACGACTTGGAACGTGCGCGCCACCGCGTCAGAAAACTCTCCGCCTTCTCTCCTGGCGAATACGTTATCGCCAACCAGCAAACCGGTGAAAAAATCTCGCTGAAATCCCACGTAAAGCAGATCGTCTTTCAGATTGGATACGATGAGAAAGATTTGAACGCGCGCGCCGAACTGTTTCGCCGTTGCGGCCACCATGTCATATCGGTCGTAGACAATCAAGCCGCAAAGCACGCCCTCACCTCGATTGAAGACGTGGATGTGTTTGTCGTTGGCCCCAACGCGCCCGCAGAAACGCGCAAAGAGATGGTCGACTGGTTGAAAACGAATTTCCCCAAGGTCAAAGTCGTCGCGCTGATTCCGTCCGCCAGCCGCCAGGTCCCGCGCGCCGATTACAACATCGTTCTGAACGACTGGGACGAATGGCTCTCCCTTCTCGCCGCCGCCGCAAGCTGACCCCGTGCCACCGCACCGTGTCAGTGTCCGCGCATTTTCGAAAGACTTTCCCGGCTTCTAATTTCGGGTCTTTACCTGATTGACGCTCAATTCAGGCCGACTGAGGATTCAACCTTCCCACCCTATGACTATTACTCTTCGGGGTCGGCAAAGGGCCGGATGTTATTCGAAGGTCGCAAACATCCACGCACGGGCGAACGATTCCTCGTTCAAGTGTCCTCTGTGCATGAACCGTTTTTAACAGAGTTGGCTTCCGTCGAAAACCAAAGTCCCAGCGGCGTGCGGTTGGCGACGGAGCGATCCTGGGAACTAGGCTTGCATGTAGACGTGAAATCCGTCGCGGGTGACATGAACGCAAGGGCCCGCGTCGTTTATTGCAAGGCCCTTGGTCCCAAGAAATTCATCGTTGGATTGAATATTCTCAGCCGCGATAGCGACCAGTCCAAGCCTCCAACGCCAAAACCATAAATCGCACAATGCTTGTTTGACTTGAGATTTAAGTCGTCACAATGTGCCTACTCTTGCAGAACTAGTCGGCCCCTCTTCGTTGATGGGCTGGGCTCTTTCATGTTTAGCTTCCATTCTTGCTTGTCCTGAGGGACGAAGGGCGCCTACTTGACTGCGCTCACGTAACCTGCAACCTTTGTGGGAGAAGGCCTCTTTTGGTTCCGGCAGCTCGAAAGACGGCTATCTCTTGGGCATGCAGAAACAAAGATTGTTGCCGTCTGGATCGGTCACTGCAAACTCGCGTAAACCCCACGTTTGATCCACTGGAGCGGTGTGAATTGGAGATTCAGGACGCTGCGTCGTATTCAGGCCCCGGGAGCGAAAAGTCTCGTAACGCTCATCAACGTCGTCCACAAATACGCGGTTGACCGAGCCAAAGACTCCATCTCCTGAATGACGTGAAATCTGTAGTTCAGCCCCGTCCCGAACTAGGTCAATGACTCCGTTGGCCATCTCGTGGTCTTCGTGCCCGGGCCACTTGCGTTGGAAGTCGAGAACCTCGGTGTAGAAGTGCAGTGATCGTCGCAAGTCGCTAGACTTGATCACCGGAACAATCTTCATGACATTCTCCCGGAGAGCGGGCCAACAGAATACCCCTTCCACATCATCGAGCGATGCCACGCGGGCCTTCGCCTCAACGTGCTGAGCACCACCAACGTGGCGGCCTCCGCTCCTATTCACTTTTGCCGGCTAGGAGTTACCTGCAGCATTCTGTTGCGCCGGTCTTTTCGAAAAAAGCCGCAGAACCAGGTGGCCCTTCCACATCCAAAGCCCCGTAAGAATCATGATCGGAACGAAGAAAAACCGCGTCGGATGGGCGTACTGCGGAATTTTGTCAAACGGACTATAAATATAACCGATGATCGGGATGCTGAAGACAATGTGAATCCAGCGGAAGATCGTACGTTGGGTCGCATTCGTCGTCATGGAATCCCTCCATTAAGAATCTGCCGCTACAGGGACCGATCGAGCACGTTCCCTTGTCGCGTCCAAAAACTCAAAGTCGACTTTAGACCCTTAGCCAGCCACGGAAACCCCTGGCGGCATAATAAGATTCCGCCCCGTTGTGATACACAAAAACCGTGTTGAACCGCCGATCACAAAACAGCGCCCCACCGAGCTTTCTGATCTCCAAAGGCGTTTTCACCCAGCTCGACGTTTTCGTATCGAAGTCTCCAAGCCTCTGCAATTCTCGATACTGTTCTTCCGTTAGAAGCTCAATGCCCATGGCATCTGCCATATTCGTGGCGCTATCCTTTGGTTTGGCTTCTTTCCTCGCATCCCGCGCTTCGCGGTCGTAACAAAGGCTTCTGCGGCCTTTAGGGCTTTCCGCCGAGCAATCATAAAAAATGTATTCGCCCGTCTTTTTGTCCTGGCCAACAACATCCGGTTCGCCGCCGGTTCTTTCCATCTCATGCAGGGACAATAGTTTTTCCGTATTCGCTTCCAGCTTTGCTTGCACTTCAGCCCATTCCAGACCTTTATGGAGGTGCATGTTTTTCTCGAAACGGGCTTTCAAAGCTTTCAGCAATTCTTTGTGCTGTTCGGATGACAATTCCTTTTTCTTGCTTTTAGCTGGTTGGGGCATAGTTTTGCGATCCACCTCGATTCGTGAATTTCAGAATGCGTCTCTACGCGCCGACCGCGCCAGCGGTGCCATGCATCTCGGTTGCGCTCTTGGCCGGTCCGAAGTCTTGTCCGTGACTGTATTGATTCACGGAAACAATTGTTCTCTCCGCCGGTCTGAAATACCACGAGAGTACCGTCATGACCAGAAGCAGCAGCGCGGGAAATAACTCCTTCATCGAATCCCCGACCGCAACATGAGAATATGCCGCTCCCGTCACCACAAAGAAAAAGCCCGCATAAGCCCATTCCTTCAGCAAAGGAAATCTAGGCATCAAAATTGCCGCAACTCCCAAGATTTTCCAAATCCCCAATATGGTCAGAAAATAGACGGGATAGCCCAAATGCGTAATGCCAAATACTCCCGGCGGCGACAAAGCTCCGTCCATTTTCGCTTTGAACAACTGCAATATCCCGCTTGACAGCATTCCTGATACCAGCCAGAGAGTGGAAACCCAATAGATAATTCTATTTCTCTTCGTCATAAATCCTCCTCGATTCAAGAATTCTGACCCGCCTGAGGCGGCCAGTTAGGGGGTTCGATACCAAACAGCTTGGCGTACTCCACGTGCAGCCGTTGCCAGCCGCCGAACTTCATCGCGTCGGGGCCGACCATGCGGCCGATGGGCTGGCCGGCGAGAAGCCGATCCAGAACATCGAAACAAATGTGCCACCCGGCAGCACCCATGGCGATGTACTTGTGACCGATGTTGGTCCACAGCGTAAGGCGCGTGCCGCCGGCAAAGGCTTCGAGTTTCCACCGCATATCGAAGCCGCCCCAGTTATATTCGAGCGACTTCGGAGCGTCGGCCCGCTTCACTACTGTTTCGGTAATGCGAGGCGCGGGCGCTCCCACCGTTGTGAGGTTCACCTTGGCCCCCACCTTACCCAGGCTCCCATCGGCATCGAAGGGCGCCCACTCGCGCAGATGCTCGGGCTCCGTCAGCGCTTCCCAGACTTTCTCCGGCGGGTGACACAACTCTTTGACGAGAACGAGCGTCCACTTCTCGCCGTCCTTTTGTATCCGCGCCACGTTGGCCGGACCCGGTGCGTACTGCTCGCGCTCCATCATCTTCTTCTCCTTACTTCTGCCTGCACTATGAACCTCAGCCACGCCTGGTTACGCAAGTGCCGCTTCGATCTGGATCCGCCCTACCACTTCATCAGCTGGGTAAGCTGAAGGAGATTACCGCAGGTGTCCTTCAGCATCGCAATGGTCGAGCCGGTCACGCCGGTGGGCGGCATCGTGAACTCGGCACCGCGCGCCTTGATCCGCTCGTAATCGTCCTTGACGTCGTCGGTGAAGAACATGGCCGCGGGCTGGCCTTGCTGGAACAACTCCTCTTGGTAAGCTTTGGCCGCCGGCTTGTCATTCAACGCCAACTGCAGCTCGATGCCGTCCGGCTCCTCGGAGGAGGCCACCGTCAGCCAGCGATAGGGGCCGTTACTGAAGTCCGCCTTCTTCACGAATCCCAGCACTTCGGTATAGAAGCGCAGCGCTTTCTCCTGGTCCTGGACGTACACGCTCGTCAGTTTGATTCTCATTTCGTTTCTCCTTTGTCAGTTTCGCGGTTTGCGCCGCGTGGTTTCTTCCTTGGCTTCCTTTT
>Ga0070730_10005704_pt1 | contig 10710 bp, 11 predicted proteins | sample Coa_R1_3_FD_66447 | JGI IMG/M metagenome (GOLD analysis project Ga0070730, IMG submission 66447) | Surface soil microbial communities from Centralia Pennsylvania, which are recovering from an underground coalmine fire - Coalmine... | ecosystem: Environmental > Terrestrial > Soil > Unclassified ... | reverse complement strand
GCCCAGGTGCTTCGCGATGCGCACGGCCGTGAGTGAGACGCCGCCCCCGATCCCCCATACCAGCACCCACTCCCCGGCCTTCACCTGCGCGCGCGTGGTGACCATCCGCCATGCCGTCAGCGTCACGAGCGAAAAGGCGGCGGCCTCGACCCAGGACAGTGCGGGCAGCACCGGCGGAATGGCCGCGACATTGAACTCCGGAAGGATGATGGCGGAGCAGATCGTGCCGGGCAGATGCTCGCCCAGAATCCGGTACTTGATGCAGAGCGAGTGTTCGCCGGCCCGGCAGAACTCGCAGGTGCGGTCCGAGATGCCGGGATTGATCATCACCCGGTCCCCCGCCTTCACCCGCGCGACGCCGGGACCCACCGCTTCGATCACGCCGGCACCGTCCGCGCCGACAATGTGCGGGAATCGGTACTCCACTCCGGGCAGGCCATCGGCGACGAAAAGATCGAGGTGATTCAAGGCCGCGGCCCGAATGGCCACGCGCACCTGGCCCGGTCCCGGGGGACCCGGGTCGGGCACGTCGGCGACCGTCAGGCGGTCGAGACCGCCGGTGTCGGTGAGGACTGCGGCACGCACCTGCGGAAGGTACTTAGGGCTGAGGCAGGAACGTCGGTGACAGCATCTGCTCGTTGGGCGCGATCGGCACGGGAACGGCGGCCGCAGCCCCGCTGGCTCCGACGGGCTGCACGTAAAGCTGCAGATGCCCCCGGCGCCCTTCGGCGTTCACGAGCAGAGCCAGCATGTCACCCGACGGAGAGATGCCGAACCCGAAAATGGCGAGATCGGTGCCCGACAGCGGTGTGATCGTTCCGGACGCCAGGTCCGCCTTCATCACCTGGGTCACGTCGCGCCCATTGTCCTTGCGCTGCACCAAGAAGGCGAGAGAGCCGTCCTTGAGGAAGTGCGGCTCCAGCTCCCGTTGCGCCCCACCCTTGATGAAAGCGCGCTGGTTGGTCCCGTCGCGGTTCATCAGCCAGACGTGCGGGGTCTTGTTGTCCCGGTTGGAAATGAAGGCGATGGTCTGGCCGTCAGGGGACACCGACGGCTGCCGGTTGCCACCCGAATCCGTGAGGACCTTGAGCCCGGTGCCGTCGACGTTGACGGACCAGATCTGCTCGAGGCCGTCCTTCTTCCCTTCCCGCGTGGACTGGAACACGACCGTCTGCCCGTCCGGCGCGAAGACCGGGCGGCTGTCGGGCTGCTGCCGGTTGGTGAGCCGGAGGCGGTTGGTCCCGTCCGCGTCCATCAGATAGAGCTGCGCGATTCCGTCACGCGTCGAGACGAAGACGATCCGTGACCCGTCCGACGAAAACGCCGGTTCGACTTCGGGGCCCGAATCGTTGGTCACCCGGCGCAGCTCCGTGAGGCTCGAGCGCTCGAGCGAGAAGAGATGGTTCTTGCCCCCGCGGTCGAGGGCGACCACCAGTTCGCCCTGCACGAATACGACCGTCGAGGAGCTCTTGCCCCCCGGCGCGGTGGCGGTGATCCGCGCACGCCCGTAGCCCATGGCGGTCACGTCACCCTGCGCCGTCACGATCGCCACGCCGGCGGCGTCCGTCTGCCAGGTCAGGCCGGTGGCCGGCCCCAGCACCTGCCCGCCGTCGTCGGTAAAGTCGGCCTTGATGGTGAACCGCTGGCCGGCATGCAGCCCCACCCGGGACGCCGAGAGATGCACCGAGCCGGCGATGACCGAGACGTTCCAGACCGCCTGCAGGCCCACGCCGGGACCACGAACGGTGAGCGTCGTCTTGCCGACCTTGAGCCCGGTCAGCATGCCCGTCGCGGTGTCGAACGACGCGAGCGTGCTGTCCCCGACGATCCACCGGAGTGGCGCCTCCGGCACGGGCACACCGCCCGTCGCGAGGGGGTGCGCCACGAACTTCGCGGTGGCGGCGAGAGGGACTTCGACGTCCTTCGCGAGCGGGGGGGACACCGCGAGGGTCTCCACCGTCTTGTGGACGTGGATCGCCACCGTCTTGTTCTGGAGGAGTCCCTGGACCTGAAGGATGGCGTCACCGGGTCCGACCGCCCGCAACACACCGTCGAGGGTGACGGTCGCGACCGCGGGCACGCTGGATCCCCACTGCATCTGGAGCGGAGACACGACGCGATTCCCCTGCGTCGGGACCACCACATGGAGCGTGTCGGCGTCCCCGGGCGACATCATGATGGGGCCGTTCTGATCGATGGCCATGTCGGCCTGCTGCACTACCACCGGCGCGGTCGCGGTCAGCCCACCCGCGGATGCCGTTACCTGAATCGTGCCTTGCCCGGGCGAGAGCGCGACGACGGTGCCGTTATGATCGATGCTGGCGATCGCCGGCGTCAGTGAACTCCAGGTGACGCGTACCGGGGCCGCCGCCGAGCCGTCATCCTTCAGCGCCCGGAGACTGACCCTGGTATTCTCGGAGGGGAGCAGGAAGATCTGCGCCGGGACGATTCGCAGGGCGGTCGCGTTCCCGGTACCCGCCGGCTGACCGTAGAACGGATCGACGCCCGGCTGCTCCGGTTGTGCGGTGGTCGTCGCCGCGGTAGACGAACCCGAGGGGGACGCCGGCTGGCCCGCGGGAGTTTGCGCCGCCACGGGAGCCGGCGCGGTCCCCGAGACCGTGATGGTCGCGAGACCCGTGCGGCGCCCCGAAGCCGCTTCGATGATCGCTACGCCGTTCCCGGTCCCCGTGACCGTGCCGTTGGCGTCCACCCGCGCCACCTGGGGGCTGCGGGAGGTCCAGGTGATCCTCGCCGTCGGGATGACGTTGCCGATCCGGTCGAACGCGGTCGCGAGGAGCCCGGTGCGCTCGCCGACCCTGATGTTGACCGCCGCCGGGGCCACCTGGACCTCGGCGACGTTCTGCCCCGCGAGGGGTTGAACGGCTGACAAAACAGCGGCTGTGGCGGAGATGCAGAGGTGGCGGAAGTTCATGGCGGGCCAAACGTTAGCCCACGCGTGGGGGGTTGTCAACCGAACCGACTTGCCAGTCTCAATGGCCCGGGTAAGCTACAGGCCGCGCCCGCCAAACACCCAGTGAAGGAGACCGACGATGCTCGAGGAGAACACCATGGAGAGCGGCTGGAGCGGTCCCGGAATGATGGAGCCGCTCTTCCCGCCGCCGACGCCGATGGCCCCGGAACCGGCGATGTCCGCCGAGCCGATGATGGCCGAAGCGCCGGCGCCGAAGAAGCGCGCGACGAAGAGCAAGAAGGCGGCGAAGAAGAAGGCCACGAAGGGGAAGAAGAAGGCGAAGAGGGCGAAAGCGAAGAAGCCGGCGAAGAAGGGCAAGAAGGCGAAGAAGCGCCGCTAGCGGTGCGACTCTTCGCGTGCTCCCTCCTGGTCGCCGCCGCGTGCTCCCCAGCCCGGCCCGGCGGCGACCCGACCGCCGACATCACCGCGATGCTGAACCAGTCCGCGGCGAACTGGAACCACGGTGACCTCGCCGGGTTCATGGGTGACTACGCGCACGACACCCTCACCTCCTATCTCGCGGGCAGTCACTTCACGCACGGGTGGCAGCCGCTCTTCGATCACTACCAGGCGGCGTATTTTGCCCCGGGCAAGCATCGGGACTCCCTGACGTTCGACGACGTCCACGTGCGCGTCCTGACGCCGGCCGTGGCGTTCGCCACCGCGCACTTCTATCTCCACCGGGGCGACTCACTGACCGCAAGCGGACCATTCACGCTGATCCTGACGCACGACGGGACTCGCTGGCACATCGTGCACGATCACACATCCTCGGACCCCAAACCGTGAACCGTCTGACGTACGGCACGCTCGCGGCGGCCCTGGCGCTTCTCGGAGCCGCGTGCACGGCTCCCGGCAAGGGCGTGATCGCGCTCGAGGGCGCCACGCTCATCGACGGCACGGGTGGCCCGCCAGTCAAGGACGCGCTGATCCTCATCCGCGGCGGCCGCATCGAGGCGGTCAGTCAGGTGAACGAAGTCCACGTGCCCCGCGGCGCACAGGTCATCAATCTCGTCGGCAAGACGATCATCCCCGGCCTGATCGATGCGCACGCGCGCGCGGAGCGGTGGGCGATGCCGCGATTCGTCGCGTGGGGCGTCACGAGCCTTCGCGACGCCGGCGACTCACCGGAAGACACCCTGATCGCGCTCCGCAACGACGTGGCACTGGGCACCATCCTGGGGCCGCGGATGTACACGCCCGGCTCCGCCATCGACGCCGCGCCCGCCGGGAACCCCGCCTGGGTCGCGGCCGCGGCGCCCGAGGACGCGCGCAAGGCGGTGGATGCGCGCATCAACGCCGGGGTCGACTACGTGATGGCCGAGCCCGGGATCGGGCCGACGATGCTGCGGTCGATCCTCGACGAAGCCGGTGCCCTGAAGACCCCTGTCGCGCTGACCGCCGGCCGGACCGATGCGGCTTCCGCGGTTCACATGGGCGTCGCCGTCCTCGACCAGCTCACCGGCGTGGTGTCGGCGATGGCCCACAACCCGGCACCGATCTTCAAGGCCTATGCCAACCGATGGGCGGGGTGGGCGGCGGAAGAGAAAGGGTGGTCGACGTTCGATTCTATTTCGGTCGGCACCATGGCCCGGACCCTGGCCGGGAGCCACGTCTCGCTGGTCCCCACCTTGGTCGCACATGATGCGATGGCCCGGTTGAGCGACTCCTCGCTCATGTCGGGGTCCGGCTGGGCCGACGTGCCCGCGAGCCGCGGGAGCGTCCGGGACCTAGCCGGGTTCCTCAAGGAGACCGGCTGGTCCACCCGCGACATCAGCGCCTTCACGAGCGCCCGGACCCGGCAGAACCAGTTCGTCCGGGATTTCCGGCATGCCGGTGGCCTCGTCGCCGCCGGGAGTGACGCGCCCTCCGCGGGCCTCGCGCCGGGCGGCTCACTCCATCGGGAGATGGCGATGCTGGTCGCAGCCGGATTGACGCCACTCGAGGCCATCACCGCCGCCACGCGATATGGCGCCGAGCTGCTGCAGGCCGACTCACTGGGCGTCGTGCAAGCGAACCGGCTGGCCGACCTCGTGGTCCTGAACTCCGATCCCTCACAGCACATCGAATCCACGCAGGACATCGCCTGGGTGATGCTGCGCGGCAATATCTATCACCCGGACTCGCTGAGACTGCAGTGGGCGCACGAGCACTGACGCTGATGGCCGCGGCGGCGCTGGTCGCCGCCGCGTGCGACCGCCCCGTGACCGCCCGGCGCGTCGGCACGGGCGACGTCCTGCTGCGAGGCGGATGGATCGTGGATGGCGCCGGAAATCCGCGCTACAAGGGCGACCTCCTGATCGCCGGAGACCGGATCGCGGCGGTCGGAAGACTCGAGAACGCGGCCGCCCGGGAGACGCTCGATGTCTCCGGAAAGATCGTCGCTCCGGGATTCATCGACATGCTCGGCCAGTCCGAGATGAACGCCCTCATCGATAACCGGGTGCTGTCGAAGGTCACGCAGGGTGTGACGACGGAGGTGACCGGTGAAGGTGGGTCGGTCTTTCCGCTCACCGACGCCCTCGTGGCGGAAGACTCCGACATGATGAAGAAGTACCATCTGTCGGAGGATTGGCGCGATCTCGACGGGTACTTCCGGCATCTCCAAAAGACCGGCTCGACCATCAACATCGCGACCTTCGTCGGCGCGACCCAGTTGCGGACCGTCGTGGTCGGAACCGGTGACCGCCAGGCGACGCCCGCGGAGCTGGCGCACATGGCCGCGTTGGTCGACACCGCCATGGAGCAGGGCGCTCTCGGTGTCTCGACGGCGCTCGAGTACGCCCCCGCGATCTATTCGTCGACGGACGAGCTCATCGCCCTGGCCCGTGAAGCGCACCGGTACGGCGGCATCTATGCCACCCATATGCGCAACGAAGGTGGTCAGGAAGATTCGGCCCTCAACGAGACCTTCCGGATCGGGAAGGAAACCGGCATCCCGCTCGAGATCTGGCACCTGAAGGTCTCGGGCCGCCTGTTCTGGGGCCGGATGCCGAAGGTGCTCGCCAAGATCGACTCGGCGCGGCAGTCCGGGCTCGATGTGACCGCGAACCTCTATCCCTACATCGCCGCCGCGACGTCGCTCGATGCGTCGATCCCCGCGTGGGCGCACTCCGGGGGCACCGACTCGATGCTGCTCCGGCTGAAGGACCCCTCGACACGCGCGCGGATCCGCGCCGAGCTCCTGGCGCCGCCGAACGTCACCGACCGCTTCATGCGGGCGGCGGGGGGCCCCGCCGGCGTGATCGTCCTGCCCTTCGCGGACTCGCTCTCGCGCTTCACGGGGAAACGGCTCTCCGAGATCGCGGCCCTGCTGCACAAGGACCCCATCGAAACGCTCTTCGACCTCGTGACCGAGGAGCGCGCGCGGACGGGCGCGATCTACTTCATCATGAGCGAGCCGGACGTGGACTCGGCACTGGTCAAGTGGTGGACAAGCTTCGACACCGACTTCGGCGGCGTCGCTCCCGACGGTCCGTTCGGGCACGACGGCGTGCATCCCCGGACGTACGGGACCTTCGCGAAGATCCTCGGCCACTACGTCCGCGAGCAGCATCTCCTCACGCTCGAGAACGCGGTACGGAAAATGACGTCGCTCCCGGCGCAGCGGGTGGGACTCATGGACCGCGGCCTGCTGCGGCCCGGCCTGTACGCCGATGTCACCGTCTTCGATCCCGACTCCATCGCGGACCGCGCGACCTTTGAGGCGCCGCACCAGCCGTCCGTGGGCGTCACGTACGTCTTCGTGAACGGGCAGATGGTGCTCAATCACGGGCAGGTGACCGCGGCCCGCCCCGGCCGCGGACTTCGCGGACCCGGCTACCGGCCCCACACCGGGACATGACCCTCGGGCGGCTCTTCCTCGCCTGGCTGCCCGTCGCAGTGTGGTTCACGTGCGCCACCGCAATCGCCCGCCGTCTGGCGCTCGCTCCAGAAGGAGACGGAGGCGCCTCTCCGCTCGGCTCCCTCCTGCGCCGGACGTCCGGGCGGTCCATGGCCGAAGCGTTGCTCCTGACCCTGCTCGCGTCCCTCTGGTTCGACACTTTGGGAACAGGCGCGTGGTGGCTTCCGGTCGCGCTCATCGGAGCGCTCGTCGCCATCGCCCCGTCCAGCCCCCGCTCACGGCGCACCGCTGCCCTTCTCTTTCTCATCGACGTCCTGCGCTACGTCGGTGCCGGGGCACTGCTCGTGTGGAGACTGGGATAGAGAGGTCCGGAAATCGTCGCCCCGCCGCGAAGGCGGAAGACCGGAGTATCTTTTCCGGACTATGACCGCAACAGCTCCCGTCCGCCTTACGAGCTATTCCCACGGCGCGGGCTGCGCCTGCAAGCTCGGCCCCAACGACCTCGCTCAGGTCCTCAGCCACATCCCGGTCGCCACCGACGCGCGCGTGCTCGTCGACGCGTCGAACCGTGACGACGCCGCCGTCTTCAAGCTCACCGACGACCGCGCGCTCGTCGCCACGGTCGACTTCTTCACGCCCGTGGTCGACGACCCGTACGACTTCGGCCGCGTCGCCGCCGCGAACGCCTTCTCCGACGTGTACGCGATGGGGGGGACGCCCTTGCTGGCGCTCAACCTCGTCGGGTGGCCCCGCGAGAAGCTGCCCTTCGAGCTCCTCGGCGAGATTCTCCGTGGCGGCACGGAGATCGCACGTGAAGCCGGTGCCTTCGTGCTCGGAGGCCACTCGGTCGATGATCCCGAGCCCAAATACGGCATGGTCGCGATCGGCGAAGTGCATCCCGACCGGATCGTGACCAATGCGGGCGCCCAGCCGGGGGACGTCCTGATTCTCACCAAACCGATCGGCACGGGAGTTCTCACCACCGCGTTGAAGCGCGACCTCCTCCCTGCTCCCGAGCTCGCGCCCGCGGTGCGGTCGATGACGACGCTGAACGCCGGCGCGGGGCGCGCACTCCGGGCCGCTCCCGTACACGCCGCCACCGATGTCACGGGCTTCGGACTCCTGGGGCATCTAAACAGCGTTCTGCGCGCGAGTCGGGCCGCGGCCGATCTCGAAGCCGGGAGCGTGCCACTGCTCCCCAGGGTGCGCGAGATGGCCTTGAAGGGGGCCATTCCTTCGGGGACCAAGCGAAACCTCGCGAGCGTGGCGCAGGCGGTGACCTTCGACCCCACGATGGCCGAGGTCGACCGCCTCATTCTCGCGGACGCCCAGACTTCGGGCGGCTTGTTGATTGCGGCCCCCGAATCCAGCCGGGACCAGCTCCTGGCCGCCCTCAAGCGCGAGGGAACGCTCGCGGCGGCGGTGATCGGCCGGGTGCGGGCGGGCGAACCGGGCTCCATTTCGGTGCGGTGAAGGCGATCCCGGAGTACCAGGGCCTGACCCCCGATTCGCTCGATGCGCTGGAGCGGGCAGTTCGGGAACACCGGCGAGTAGCGCTCCGGCGGCGGGGTACCGAATATGTGGTGGTAGCAGAGGAGCTCGAGACCGGCGATCGCGACGAAGTCCTCAAGGGCCGTTTGCCGATGACCGGTGAGGTGCTGTCCTTCCGCCTGCGCGAGCTCGAAACCTTCGCGGTGCTTCCTTGAAGAGGCGACGGCGGTGTTCACCCGGCTGTTAATTGGGCTCGATGGCAGTCCCCGCGCCGACCAGGCGCTCGAGCAGGCGGTCCAGCTGGGCCACCGGTTCGGCTCCACGCTCGTCGTGGCGACGGTCGGCGCCGGCGAGGACTCGGGGCTCCTGCCCCGCGCCGCGGAGCGCGTCAGCGCCGCGGGGCTCAAGGTCGAGACCGAGGCTCGGACCGGTGAACCGGACGTCGAACTGGCCGACCTCGCGAAGAACGTTGACGCGGTGCTGGTCGGCAGACGCGGGAGCGTCACCCGTGAGGGAGCGCTGGGCCCCACGGTGGCCTCGCTCATCCGGATCGCCGAGCGGTGCGTGGTGGTGTGCGGGGCCGCGCCGTCGCCGATGAATGCCTGCGCCGTGGCTTACGACGGCGGCGACACCAGCCGGCGAGCCCTCGATCTGGCGGCCCGGTTCGTATCGGTGGACGACGGAACCGTGCACGTGATCCACGCCGCCAAGTCCCAGCGCGAAGGGCTCAAGGTGGTCGGCGCCGCTGAGGCCCTTCTTTCATTACAGGGAGTCCGGTTCGTGACGCATGTGGTGATCGGGAAGCCCGGCGAGGTGGTCGCTGCCGTGGTGCGCAGCACCGGAGCCGACTGCCTCTTCGCGGGAGCGCACGTGAGCCGCGGGGGCGATCGTCCCAGTCAGATCGTATCGCACGCCGAAGAAATTCTGCGCCACACCGACCTCCCGGTCATCATCCAGCCCTGATGCCTGATCCTGATCTGCCGTTCATCGTCGTCCATGCGGACGAGAGTTGCCTGGGAAACGGGACGACGCCGCCGAACCCCGGGGGGAACGCCGCGCTCATCGAGGCGCGGGCCGGAGACAGCGTGGCCCGCTGGGACCTCTACGAATGTGCCCCGGAGACCACCAACAACCGCATGGCCCTGGCCGGCGCGATCGCGACCCTCGAGTGGCTGCACCGGCAGTGGCAACGCGCGCATATCCGCTACGTGTCCGACTCCGAGTACCTCGTCAAAGGGATGAATGAGTGGGTGTCGGGCTGGCAGGCCCGCGGCTGGAAGCGCAAGACGGGCCCCATCGAAAACCTTCCGCTCTGGCAGAAACTGGTGCAGGCCGCTTCGGGACACGCGGTCGAGTGGCATTGGGTTCGCGGTCATGATGGCCACGCGAAGAACGAGTACGCCGATTATCTCGCCACCCGGGCCGCGCAGAAGCAGGAGCGCTCGAACGGCCTGGTGCCCTCCGGATTCGACACCTGGCTGGCGCAAGAGCGCGCCCGCGGACGCTACATCGACTACGACCCCGACCGGGATCTTCATGTTCACACCTAAGGACGGCGTCGAAGCGAACACCCACTATCTCAACGCGCTGACCAACGGCGCTCCCGCCACGACCGACCGTATTCCGCTCTACGAGGTCTACATGCGGATGGCGGAGGAGCTGGCGAAGCGCTCGACGTGTGCGCGCCTTCAAGTGGGGACGGTCGTCACGAATCAGGCGCTCGAGAACGTCCTGGCGATCGGGTACAACGGGAACGCGCGGGGGCTGCCCAATCGCTGCGACTCCACGGTGCCGGGGAGTTGCGGCTGTATTCACTCCGAGATGAACGCGCTGGTGAAAGCGCCGGGGAGCGTGCGGGACAAGGTCGTTTTCGTCAGCGCTTCGCCCTGCGTGATGTGCGCCAAGCTCATGATCAACTCGGGCGTGACGCACGTGTTCTACCGCAAGGCATATCGAGATCCATCCGGCATCGAAGTCCTGCAGCAGGGAGGCGTCGTGCCGGTGGCATATGACCGGTGGGTGAAAGACTGGCGTTGAGTCCATTGCGGATTGTGGATTGCGGAGTGCGGATTGACTCGCGCGGGCCGAATCCGCAATCGGCAATCCGAAATCCGCAATCGCGAAGGGGGATTCCAATGAAGCGTCTATTGTTCAGCCTGCTCGTAGTCTCAGCCCCACTGGGAGCTCAGTCTCTCCTGTACCGGTCTCCCAACCTGAGCGGGACCTGGGTGCCTGATGCTGGAGTGATTCAGTTCAATTTTTTGCACCGGTTCTACGTGTCCCCGCCGCCGGCACACGCGGTGGTGAACTCGCCCACCTTTACGCTCGCCCTGGGATTGGGGCGGAACCTCTCCGTGGGTTCCTGGTTCGCGACCCACTCACTCGCCGGCTCCCTCAGGGGTGC